>Ga0066187_1000356_pt1 | contig 16536 bp, 18 predicted proteins | sample WorMetexBAHAMAS1_FD_58706 | JGI IMG/M metagenome (GOLD analysis project Ga0066187, IMG submission 58706) | Marine gutless worms symbiont microbial communities from Max Planck institute for Marine Microbiology, Germany - Inanidrilus exumae... | ecosystem: Host-associated > Annelida > Digestive...
GCATCAACTACTTTGCCGCAGCAGGATATGACCTCGATTAAATCGAATCTGCTCTAGAGCTGACCGAGCATGGTCTCGGCGCTGGTGGCACCGAACTCGCCGGCCGGGTCGATGGCCACCGACTTGACGACGCCGTCCTCGGCAACCAGCGCGAAGCGCTGGCAGCGCATGCCGAAACCGCGCTCCGTGAGGTCGAGTTCGAGGCCGGTGGCCTTGGCGAAGAAGGCGCTGCCGTCAGCCAGCATCATGACCTTGTCGTTGGCCCCGTGTTCCTTGCCCCAGGCACCCATGACGAAGGGGTCGTTGACGGCGATGCAGACGATGGTGTCGACGCCCTTGGCCTTGATGGCATCCGCATTGTCGACGAAGCCGGGCAGGTGGCGGGCCGAACAGGTCGGCGTGAAGGCGCCCGGGATGCCGAACATGGCGACGGTCTTGCCCTTGAAGATGTCGTCGGTCGAGACGCCTTCCGGCCCTTCGGCGCCCATGGTGGCGAGGTCGATGGACGGAATGGTGTCTCCAGCTTGAATGGTCATGATGGGTCCCCCCTTTTAAGATGTGATCGTTTGACGACGGCGGCCGGCGGCGCGGCCCCGGACTGGAATTTCTCACTGAAAGATAGTCATTCCCGATGCCGTGTCCACCCCGGTTCGGATCATTTTCGCGAACAACTGTTAGTCGCCTGAGGCCTCGGTGATGGCGTTCATGACGACCTCCGTCGTCAGCAGTTCGGGCAGCGGGATTCCCGCCGGCGCCTTGGGTCCGTAGACGGCGTTGAACGGGATGCCGTAGCGCCCGAAACCGGCCAGATAGCGCGCGATTTCGTCACTGGGCAGGGTCCAGTCGGCCTGCATGGCGACGGCCTCGCCGTTCTTGAGGGCGCCGAGAACCGGATCGCGGGCGAGCACGACCTGTTTGTTGACCTGGCACGTGATGCACCAGTCGGCGGTGACGTCGACCAGGACCGTCTGTCCGGCGGCGACCATGCGCCCGATGGCGGCCTCGTCGAACGGTTGCCAGACGCCGGCGAGCCGGCCGCCGCCCGCCGGCGTTTCAGTTGCCGCCGTTACCGCGCCCAAGGGCGCGGGCAGGGCCGGGACCAGGAAGGAAACGATGGCCAGCGTCAGCACCGCCGCGGCGGCGGCACGGCCCGGCTGCCGGTCGCCGCGGTGGGCCCAGTATAAGACCCCGGTTACAGCGACCATCAGGGCACCGATCAAACCTGCTCCGGTGACGCCGAGCGGCACGGCCAGCACCGACAAGAGCCAGACCGCCGTTGCCGCCAGGGCGAAGCCGAGGACCTGGCGCAGGCGGACCATCCATAAACCCGGTTTCGGTAGCCGCGTGGCCAGCGCCGGGTAGAGCGCCACGGCGAGGTAGGGCAGGGCCAATCCGACGGCCAGTGCCGTGAAGACGGCGAAGATCTCGAATGTGCCGCGCGAAAGGGCGAAACCGACGGCGGTGCCGAGGAAGGGTGCGGAGCACGGCGTCGCCAGCAGGGTCGCGAAGACGCCCTGCAGGAAGTGCCCGCCCAGGCCATGGACATGGGTCGCGTGTTCGCCGAGGTCGGAAACGGCGATCGGCAGGCGCACCTCGAACCAGCCCCACAAGTTGCAGGCGAATACGACGACGATCAGGGTCATGGCGATGAGGAACCAGGGCTGCTGGAACTGGATGCCCCAACCGACCAGCGCGCCGCCGGCCTTCAGGGCCGCAAGCGCCCCGGCCAAAACCAGAAAGGCGGCCAAAATGCCGGCCGACGAGGCCAGGAAACTGAGGCGCACCAACCGTGCCTCGCCGCCGCCGTGGCCGACGACGCCGAGCAACTTGATCGACAACACCGGCAGGACGCAGGGCATCAGGTTGAGGATGAGACCGCCGACAAGCGCCAGGGCGAGAATAACGGCGAGCGATCCGTTTTCCGCGGCCGATGGCGGGGGCGCCGCTTGCGCCGATCCGGCCTCGACCTTAAGGAGCGTTTCCGAGCTCCTGTTGCCGTCGACCAGGGTCACCGTCAGGTCCTTGCCGGCGAGCGTTTTCTGGGAACCGTCGCCGATGTGTTCGAGGCCGCTGACGGCGATGTCCAATACTGCGGTCTTGCCGTCCGGGCTCAGGCTGACGGCCGGCTTGGCGAAGGCCAGTTCGCGCTCACCCTCGAAATAGATGTCCGGGTTTTGAAAGGCCTCGGTGGCCGTCGCGGTGACCCGGAGCAGCGTTCCCGGCGTTGCCGCCGGTGCGGCGACCCGCTCGACGAAGACGCCGCTCTCGTCACCGGAGCCCGGCACCTGGGACTGGTAGCGGGCGATGGCATGGGCGAAGGCGCTTGGTTTTTCGGGACCCGGCGGCACGGTCATCGCCAGTTTGGCTTCGTAGGGGATGCAGATGTCGTCGCAGGTCAGGAACTTGACGGCGGCCTGCAGGTCGGCGGCCTGGCCGGGCGCGATGGTCCGCGCGTGGATCGGCAGCACCACCTCTTCCTTGTAGCCCAGCGTTTCGAAGCCGAGCACGGAGAACCGGCCCGGCGCCGGCCACACGATGTCGGCGCTCATCAGGTTGCGCGACCCGTCCCAATCGGCGTGCGGCGGGAAACCGGCGTCGCCCGGCGAGCGCCAGTAGATCTTCCAGCCCGGTTTCATCTTGAACTGCAGGCCGAGGCGCAACTTACCGTCGCCGCCGAGCGTCTCGGAGGCGGCGACGAGGCGCACCGAGGTCTGCTCGATGCCGTCCCAGTTCGACGCCGCCGGCTCCGATGCCGCTGGCTCCGATGCCGCTTGTGCCGCCGGCAGGGCGACGGCGACGGACAGCGCCATGGCGAGGAGGGAAAAAAGGATCGGTCGATGCGGCTTCATGGTCGATCGCGTTTGAGAATACGGCCCAGTTTATCGGGCACGGAACCGTCGTCGGCCCCGTTCGCCCGGTCGCCCCGAAATATAGACGTCAAATACGGCAATATCACGCCGGATTGCGCTACTCACGCACAGTTGAGATCACGTGAAACGACTTGAAACGTATGGAAACCGGGTGGAACTTCCTCGGGTCTGGAAGCTGTGGCATAATGTCCATATAACCGTTGTTGCCATAGGCACGGCTCCTTAAATAAGAAGAACGATGACAGAAAAAACCGAATATCTGGCCGGTCAACTGCTGGTCGCCATGCCTGGAATGCCGGATCCCCGGTTTGCCAAGACGGTGATCTACATGTGCGCGCACAACGCCGATGGCGCCATGGGCCTGGTGGTCAACCGGTCCCTCGAGTCGCTGACCTTTCCCGACTTGTTGGAGCAACTGGAGATCGATCCGCCGCATCCGGACCAACAGATCAAGGCGCTGTTCGGCGGCCCCGTCGAGTCGGCCCGCGGTTTCGTCCTGCACACCCACGATTACTTCCAGGAAGCGAGCATGGAGGTCGACCAGGAGGTCGCCTTGACCGCGACCATCGATATCCTCAAGGCCATCGCCGACGGCGAGGGGCCGCGCCGCTGCCTGCTGGCCTTGGGTTATGCCGGCTGGGGGCCGGGTCAATTGGATTCGGAGATCCTCAGCAACGGCTGGCTGCACGTGACGGCGGACAGCGATCTCGTCTTCGGAACGGACCTCGACGGCAAGTGGGAAAAGGCCATGCGCAAGATCGGCATCGACCCGCGCATGCTTTCCGACGAGGCCGGGCACGCCTGACCCGCCAGCCGACACGCGCATGTCCCGAAAAAAGTCAAAAGGCCGTACCGGGCCGGGAGCCCCCGAACAACTGATGCGCTACCTGGCCAACGAAATGGAACGCCAGAAGGACGCCCAGTCGCTCAACGACAATGTCATCGTGCCCTTCATTGGGGCCTTGGAGAGCGTCTGCGAGGCGCGCGGTTACGTGCTCAACATATACGGCGAAAAGAGCAACCTGGCCTTCACCGACGAGAGCGACGCGGAACAAATCTATCGCTTGATCGAGGCCTATCTGGATGAAAAAGAAGACCCAAAGGCCGGGTGAGCCCGGCCAGCGTCACGTCGGGCAGCGGACCGCCAAACGAAAAAAGTTGCCAATTCGCTTGCTATGAATCCCCCGGCTTTGATTAACTGGCATGGACGACGTTGCCACGGCGGGGAGAGGCGCCATGCATGCCTCCGAAATGAAGACCTTCAATTCCTACCTGCGCGAACACGGGATCATCTTCTGTTATAGCGGCTACATGACGGAAGAGGTTCTGGTCGGCGTCGGCAACGCCATCAAGACCAAACTCGCCATCGAGGATGTCGGGCGCCAGAAGGTCAAGCGCGTGTTCTCGATCTTCGTCGAAGCGGTGCAGAACGTGATCCGCTATTCCGCCCATTACGAGGAGGGGGAACTGGACGACGGCCCAGCCGAATTGCGTTACGGCGTGCTCACGGTCGGCGAACAGGAGGGCCATCATTTCGTCGCCTGCGGCAACCTGATCCGCAACGAGGACGTGGCCAAACTCGAGAAATCCCTCGAGCATATCCGCACGCTCGATCCCGACGGACTGAAGAGCCTGTACAAGGAAACGCTGCGCGGCGAGACGCCGGAAGGCAGCAAGGGCGCCGGCGTCGGCTTCATCGAGATCGCTCGCCGCGCCACCCACGGCTTCGAATTCAGCTTCGCCGACGCCGACGAGGAGAGCAAATACTTCTCCATGCAGGCGTTCGTTTGAGCGGTTTGGCGACCCGACGTCAGCCGCCGGTCCGTTCCCGATACACCGTTTTCACGTTTCCGAAGACTCACCGAAGGTGACCTGGTCGGTGCCCTTGATGTGCCCGATCAGCCAGGCGTTCAGATGGGTTCGGATGTTGTCGCGGAGCGTGATGCCGCCGGTGCCGCCCGCGCGGTAGGCCTGCTTCGAGGCGGCAAGCCATTCCTCGAACTCCCGGTGCTGGCGCTTGTGCGCGTCCAGGCCGGCTGTTCCCTTTTGCGCCATGAGCTTCTCCTCGAACCGGAAATGTTCGGCGACATAGAGGGTCAACTGATCGAGAACGAACCCGACATCCGCATCGTCATCGAGGGCGTTGATCAGGTCGATCAGACCCCGGTGCTGTTCATCGATGACCGGTTCACCGACACGGAAGCTGTCTTGCCATTCGATGGGCGCCATCACGGAGCTCCTTTGGTCATCCGGCGGGCCTGAGCGTGAAGTCGAAGTCGACCATCTTGAAGGGCCGCTCGAGACCCGCGTGGCGTGCCAGTTCGTCCTCCGTCGGTTCCCGGTCGAACGGGATGGCCAGGCTTTCGCGAACGCCGAAGGTGGCGTCCTCGTCGATGTACTTGTCGAGCGTGTTGAACACTTCGGTCACCAGTTCGCCGTAACCCTCGGCGCCGACCCGCACGTGCAGGTGCGCCGGCCGCCAGCAATGGCGCCCGGTGGCCCGCATGAACTCGCCGCCGGGGCCGTCGTCCGGAACCTCGTAGGCGATCGGCCGGATCGAGGAGAAACAGTAGAAGCCCTCCTCGTCCGTCCGCATGCGACAGCGCAGGTTGTTGTCGTCCTGGGCCGGGTCGACGTTGGAATAGAGGCCGTTGGCGGCGTTCTGCCAGACATCGAGCACGGCGCCGCCGATGGCCTCACCACCGGTCGAGCGCACGTAGCCCTGGAAGACGACGCGGTCGCCTTCGTTGTCGCCGACCAGATCGCCGCCGATTTCCAGGAACGGCGCGTCGGCCACATAGAAGGGGCCCAATACGCTCCGTTCCGAGGCGCCCGGCTCGGCGTTGCTGGCGATCATGTCGACCAGCGACGAGACGCCGATGAGATCGGAAAGCAGGACGAACTCGTTGCGTTTTTCGTCCGAGATGGCGCCGGTGCGCAGAAGGAAGTTCATGGCCGCCTCCCACTCTTCGTGGCTGAGGTCGACCTCCTTGACCCATTCGTGGGTCTTGCGGATGAAGGCGCCGAGGATTTCCTTGAGGCGCGGGTCGGCCGTGCCGTCGATGGACGCGATGACGGCGTCGGTGATGGTGTCGTAGGTGATGTTGCGCATGGGACGGCTCCTTCCCTCCCTCTCCTAGAGGAGCATCAAGCTCAGTTGCGGGAACATGATCAAGGCGATCAGTACGATCAGCATGGTGACCGCGAACGGAAACGCGCCGATGAAGATGTCGGCGAGGGATATGGACGGGTCGTTGATGGTGCTCTTGATGGCGAAACACGAGATGCCGAGCGGCGGCGTCAAAAGGCCGATCTCGGCGCCGACCACGGTGATGATCCCGAACCACACCAGGTCCATGCCCAGTTCCTCGACGATGGGCAGGAATAGCGGCACCACGATCAGGATGATCGAGGCGGTGTCGAGGATGGTGCCGAGAAAGATCAGCATCACCACGTAAAGCGCCATGACGGCGACGAAGCCCATGTCGAGGCCCTGCATCCACTCGCCGAACATGGTCGGCAACGCGGCGACGCCCAGCATGCGGCTGTACATCGACGCCGTGATGATCAGGAACAGGATGGCCGCCGTGATATGGCCGGTCTCGGTGAGCACCTGCCAGAAGCTGCGCCAGGTAAGGGATCGCTTCAAGAGTGCGATGACGATGGCCACGGCCGAACCCGCCGCACCGGCCTCCACCGCGGTCACCACGCCGCCGTAGATGCCGCCCAGCACCACCAGGACCAGGGCGACCACCGGGGTGAGCTTCATGACGATCCAGCCTGCGCCCCGCTGGTCGTCGTCTTCGGGCCCGGCGGCGACCGCGTCGTTGCCGCCGACGAAGCCGGGCATGGCGCGGGCCATGATCATGATCAGCACGATATAGGCGACGGCCAGGATGAGGCCCGGGATGATGCCGGCGATGAACATGTGGCCGACCGATTGTTCGGTAACGATGGCGTAGACGATGAGCATGGCCGAGGGCGGGATCAACATGCCGAGCACCGACGAGCCGGCGACGACCCCGACTGCGAACCGCGCCGTATAGGCGTAACGCCGCATTTCCGGCACCGAGATGCGGGTGAAGACGGAAGCGGACGCGATCGATGATCCGGTGATGGCGGCGAAAACGGCATTGGCAGCCACCGTGGCGATGCCGAGGCCGCCCCGGATCTTGCGGAACAGCACGTTGGCGACGTCGTAGACGTCCTTGCCCAGACCGGCCTGGCCGACAAGAAGACCCATCAGGGCGAACAGCGGGATGGTGGCGAAGACCTGATCGGAGACGGCGTCCGCCGTCGCCTGCGCCAGCAGGCTGACCGGCATGTTGATGTCTTCGCGGATGATCCAGACGCCGACGAAGGAAACCAGGCCCAAAGCCACCGGGATGTAGACGCCGGTGTATATGAGCGCGACGATGACGATGATGGAGAGTACGCCGACTTCGATGCCGCCCATGACCGGCTACCTTGCCTCCGACACCGACCGGCCGCCGGCCAGGTAGCGCCAGACGAAAACCACGAACTGCAGCAGGGTGACAATGCAGCCGATGACGATGATGGTCTTTACCGGCCATACGGGTGCCGTGAACACGCCCTCGTTGCCGACGTAATAATCGTGGCGGATCGAGTCCATGAGCAACGGGACGCTGCCGTAGACGATGATCGCCATGAAAACGGCGCCCAGCAGATCGAAGGCCGCGCCCATGTAGCGGCCGATACGGGGCTTGCGCATGGCAACAATGTTGAAGAAACCGTCGGAGCGGGTCAGGCGTCCGCGCCGGGTAGCGTCCGCCAATTGCAGAAAAACGATCCCGACCAGGGACAGTTCGACCATCTCGATGACACCGTCGATGGGCGCCGCGAACAGCGTTCGACCGAAGGCGTCGGCGTTGATCAGCACCATGAGGACGCAGATCCAAGCGGTGCCGAGCGCGTTCATGCCCGACACCAGCCAATTGAAGGCGGAAATGAGAACGCCGCCCTTAGGCGGCGTTCCCGTCGCGGGGTTCCGTGAGAGAGGGTCGGACCCCGGCATTCCGTTACTCTTTATCCCACTGGCGCACGATGGGCTGGCCGGCGGCGCGCATGGTGTCCATGTAGGAGGTCAGGATGGCCTTGCCGGGGAGCCCCTTCTTTTCCAGGTCGGCGGCCCAGTCCTTGGCGACGTTGGGCATGGTGTTGGCCCATGTCGCCCGGTCGGCGGCGCTCATCTTGTTGATCGTTCCGCCCATTTTGACGAAATCCTCGTAGGCCTTGGCCGACTTCTCGGCGGCCAGTTTGGAGACGTGGTCGCGATAGGCGATGGCGGCGCCCTTGATGGCGTCCTGCACTTCCTTCGGCAGTTTTTTCCAGCGGTCCGCGTTCATGGTGATCGCCTTCGAATTGGCGCTGCCAATGTCGGCCCGCAACATATGCGGCGCCACTTCCGGCAGCTTGAAGGTGACGGCACCCTCCGCCCACAACATAGCGCCGTCGACGACGCCGGTCTTCAGGTTGTTGTAGTACTTGACGGAGCTACCGCCGACGCCGGCGGCGCCGAAGCCCTGCAGGTAGCGGAGATTGAGGCCGGCACCGTTGATCTTCTTGCCCTTGAAATCGCCAAACGACGTGATCGGTTCCTTGGAGAAGATCTGGTAGTTGTCGAAAACGGCGAGGTTGGTCAGGTAGACCTGGTTGTATTTCTTCCAGGCGGCCCTGAATTCCGGGTGGGTGTCGGCGAGTTTGTCGACGGTCCTGGCGATCAGGCCGGGGTCGCTGGTCACGAACGGTGTCGCGTAGGCGACCATCTGCAGCGGCACCTTGTCGGCGTGGAACACGGTGGTCACGACACCGATGTCGCCGAGGCCGCTCTGCAGGCCCTGCAGCACCTTTTTCTTTTTGGTGATCTGGCCGGACCAGGCTTGGTTCCATTTGATCTTGTAGTTGCCGGTTTTGGCTAGGCGCGTGTCGATCTCGGGGATGAAGAAATTGATGAATTCCTTCACCCAGAGGGTCTTCGGCGGGTAACCGTCGACGGCGGTCAGATTGATGGTTTCGGTCGCCTTGGCGGTTGGCAAGGTGATGAGCGCCGCAGCCGACGCCAACATGGTCACGGCCGCAAAGCCGCGGATGTTTCGCTGATACAACATCGTTTCAGTCCCCTGTTCTGCAACGCGGTCTTTTGTGTTGGTTCCCGGAGCGGGTTCGCACGTCACGGGCGAGACAGGCCGGGAACCTTCGTTGCCAGGCAAATTATCAAAATTATGGAAAGAGGCCAAGTAATTTCGATATTTTTTAAAAAATAGCGATAATATGGAATAACCTATATAATTGCCTTGCCTGCCGCGTTCCGTTGAGGGTATCGAAAGCGTGGCGGGGGCAAAAGGACCGACACCAAATGGCCGAAACCGGAATTTCATCCATCGACAACGACAGGAACGGTGCCGGCGGCGCGACACTCGCCACCTCGATCTACGGTCAAATCCGCTCCGACATCCTTTCCGGTAAGCTGCGGCCCGGAGAGAAACTTCGCGCCGAATTCCTGCGTGACCGCTATCAGGCCGGCAACAGTCCCATTCGCGAGGCCCTGAACCGGCTTTCCGTCGACGGTTTCGTCACCCGCGAGGAACAACGCGGTTTCCGTGTGGCGACGGTCAGCAAGGACGACCTTCGCGAATTGATCGACACGCGGTGCTGGCTGGAGGAGACCGCGCTTCGCAAATCCATCGAAAACGGCGGCACCCAATGGGAGGAGGGCCTCGTATTGGCATTCCACCGCCTGTCGCGGGTGCCGCGCTCGTCCCAGGAAAAGACGTTCGAGCGAAACCCGGAATGGGACGACCTGCACCGGGCCTTCCACATGGCGCTGATATCCGCCTGCGGCTCGCGGTGGTTGCTCGGCTTTTGCGAACAATTGAACGACCAGGCCGACCGCTACCGGCGGCTTTCCTCGGAGAGCTACCCCGATCGCGATCCCATGCAGGAACATCGGACGATCATGGATGCGGCCATTGACGGCGACGCGGACCGGGCCGTTGAAGTCTTGCACGAACACTATCGGCGGACCGGCGACATCATTCTGGAATCGGACTTCGATTTCGCTGCCGAGTAGTCCTCGCGGAGCTTAAAGGACCTGACAAACCTCTTCGAATTCGAAACGCGGCAAGCGCTGGAACAGGCCGTTTTCATCGGCATAGCCGATGTTGCAGAGAAAGTTCGATTTCAACGACGTCCCCTCGAAGAATTCCCGATCGATGACGGCGTTGTAGAAACCCGACATCGGCCCGGCGTCGAGGCCGATGGCGCGGACCGCGATGATGAAGAAGGCACCCTGGATGGAGCTGTTGCGGAACGCCGATTCCTCGGCTTTGGCGTCATCTTTGCGGAACTTGTCGGCCACTTCCGCCTTGTGTGGGTGGAGTTTCGCGAAGTGTTCGAAGAAGGCCGTGTCGTATGCGAGGATCGCGGTCACCGGCGCACTTTCCATTTTCGGCACGTTTGTCGGGGCCAGGGCCGGCGCCAATCGCGCCTTGGCCTCGGGCGAACGGACGAAGAGGATCCTGAGTGGGTTGCTGTTAAACGCGGTCGGTGCGCATTTGGTGATCTCGTAGATCTCGTGCAGTTGTTCGTCGCTCACCGGGCGATCCTGCCACATGTGGTGCGAGCGCGCTTGTCGGATGATCAGGTCCAAGCCGTCGTCATCGAGTGTGGTGATCCGCCTGCGAAGGTCGCTAACCTCTTTCCGGGCCAGTTGGACGACGTCGGTCATCAAGCGGGTTCCTCGTCTTTGATGGGGTTACGCAAGACACCGATGCCTTCGACCTCGACCTCACAGACGTCGCCGTCGCGCATGAACACGGGCGGGGTCCTCGCATAGCCGACCCCGGAGGGTGTCCCGGTAACGATGACGTCGCCGGGCTCCAGGGTCATGCATTCGGTCAGGATGGCGATCAGCCGCGCGATGGGAAACACCAGGTCCTCGGTATTGGCATCTTGCATCACGGTGCCGTTCAAGCGGGATTGGATTTTGAGGCCGTGGGCGCCTGGTGGCAGTTCATCGGCGCTCACCAGTTCGGGCCCGAGGGCGCCGGTGTCGTCGAAGTTCTTGCCGATGGTCCACTGCGAACTCTTGCGCTGGTAATCGCGGATCGTCGCTTCATTGAAAAGCGTATAGCCGGCGACGACCCCTAGCGCCTCGCTCTCTGATACATGGCGCGCGCGTGTGCCGATGATGGCCGCGACCTCGGCCTCGTAATCGAGTTTATCGGAACAGGCCGGGCGGCGGATCGGTTGGCCGTGGGCGACCAGGGACGTCGCGCCGCGGTAGAAGATTTCCGGATAGGTCGGCGTCTCGGCGCCGCCCTCCGCCGCGTGGGCGGCATAATTGCGGCCAATGCAGATGATCTTCGGCGGTTGCGGGATCAACGGCAGATAGGTCACGGTATCGACCGCCAAGCGCGCGTCGCTGGGGGCTCCATCGGCAGACCCGGCGGCGCGGTTCAAGGCGTCGGGCCCACCCTGCAACAATCCCAGCAGGCTGCCCGGCAGGTCCGGCGCTGCCATCGACAGATCGATGACCTCATCGCCCCGGCGCACACCGACACGGTTTTCATCGTCGCGTTGAAAGGAAACAAATCGCATGACGCGCTCGCCTTCTTGAAAGTGGATCGGGAAGGATAAAAATCCGCTGCTGTCAATGATATTCGATTATTCTACTTATTTTGAAAAAATTTCGATATAAATTATAACCCGTGTGGTTGATGCGACTTTTTTGGAAGGCGAGTCCGATGACAGAACCGACAATTCCGTGGGAAGAAAAGGTGGCGAAGGTCAGGTCCGAGGGCGTGCTCGGGATGCAGTTGTACGCCATCTTCACGGTGCCGACGAACGGTCTCGGCCCGGTGCTCGAGACCATGGGGCCGCACCTCGCCTACCAAAAGAAACTGGAGGAAGACGGCGTTCTGTTCGCCGCCGGACCGTTCGCCGACGACGACGAGACGGTTTGGAGCGGTGAAGGCATGGTGATCGTGCGTGCCGCGTCACCGCAAGCGGCCAAGGAAATTGCCGCCGCCGACCCCATGCACCAAAGCGGCGCCCGGCCCTGCCGCGTGCGCCCGTGGCTGCTGAACGAGGGGTCGCTGAACCTGCGGGTCACCTATTCCGACGGCGGACGGACGATCGCCTAGATCGATCGCGCCGGCCCGGCGTGGCGTCAACGAAGTTTGCTGGCCGGCAAGCTCGCTTGCCGTGGTCTATCTAACGCGTAACTGCCCGCGCGACACAAAAACAATCAACCCCGCCCGGGGGAGCGGGGTTGATCGCTTGATCGCCACTTCACGTCATTCCTAGCAGCGGAGAATGGGATCAGGGTTTGATGTAGGTATAGCCCTGAGCCTGAAGGTGGGCGAGTTCGGCAACGCCAGAGGGAACGATATCTTCGTCAAAGACTTCGTAAAGAGTTTCGGTGCCGATCTTGCGACCCTTCAACGTGTTGGCGCAAACCTGGAAACTGACGGCTTGGCTCTTCAGGTTGGCGACTGCCGTCTGAACCTTGCCCGGACTGGCGGCCGTTTGCAGCAGGCCGATGCCGTTGCCGTGGACGACGACCTTGAGATCGAGGTTGTCGGCGCCAACGGCATTGATGTGGTTCTGGATGTTACGCATGGCGCCCCTGTACGCCTTGTCATCCTGACCGCCCGGATAGTTGATGTGGTAGACCACTTTCTGTTTGGAATACCGCTCGCCGGCATCGGCCACCGTGACGTTGGTCACCAACAGGACGAGGGCCGCCAAAGAAGCGAAAACCAATCCCAGTGAACGCATGATCTCCTCCCGTATTCACGAAAGCCCGTAAGGCCCATCGCCCTGACGATGGTTAAGCCTCACCCAGCTATACAACGGGGCTGAGCCTGTGAACATTGGGGAATCCCCTATGTGGGATCGGTTTATTTTGGCGGAGTGTTGCTTGGATTTTTCGGCGATTGTTCCGTTGAATACTCCGTCTGCACCGCCTTAGTAACCAGGTCGGCGAACGATGTGGCGCCGGTTTTTTCCATGATATGGGCGCGGTGCGCCTCGACCGTCTTTTCGCTGATGCCGAGTTCCAGGGCGACGCGCCGGTTCGGCCTGCCGCCGAGGATCATGTCGAGGACCTGGCGTTCCCGGGGCGACAACGTCTCGAAACGCCGGCGGAGCCCGGCATCGTGTGACAGGACCTGTAAACGCCGCTCGCTTTCCGCTATGGCCCGTTCGACGACGCCGAGCAGCTCGGTGTCCTCGAAGGGTTTCTCGACGAAGTCGATGGCACCCGGCTTCATCGCCTCGACGGCCATCTGGATGTCGCCGTGTGCGGTAATGACGACGACCGGGAAATGAGTTCCCCCGGCGGCAAGGGCTTCGAGGAGTTCGATGCCCGTCATCCCCGGCATGCGGACGTCGGTGACGACGCAGCCGGTGCCGCCCGTCGGCAAGTCGGCCAGGAATTCATCGGCCCGGGCGTAGCCGATCGCGGGATGGTCGGCCGATTCCATCAGCCAGCAAAGCGACTGACGGACCGCTTCGTCGTCGTCGATGACGAAGACCTCGGGCTTACGGATCATCGCTCGGTCTTCCTTCGTCAGTCGGGATTTCCACGGTAACAGTGAGGCCGCCGCCGTCCGCAGTTGTTGCCCCTATTCTACCCCCGTGGGCCTCGGCGATGGAGCGGCAAATGGCGAGACCGAGGCCGAGGCCCTCAGGTTTCGTTGTCCGGAACGGTTCCCACATGGCGTCGATCTCGTCTGCCGGCAGGCCGGGCCCGGTGTCGGTCACGCTGACCGTAACCCAGCCGTCGGCATCGCCGGTGGCGATGGTCAGATCACGCGGCCCGGGCGTGTCGGTCAGGGCGTCGATGGCGTTGCGGGCGAGATTGATGATCAACTGTTCCAGTTCGATGAGATCGCCGGAGACGAGCGGCAGGTGCGGCGCCAGGGAGACGGTCAGGGTGACGCCGGCGCGGCGCGCGTCGTAATCGAGGAAGGCCGCCGCCTCTTCGGCGGCGGTATTGAGGTCGACCGGCCCGCGGCGCGGTTCGCGCTTACGCATGTAGCCGCGGACGCGGGAGATGATCTGCCCGGCGCGCCCGGCCTGTTCGGTGATCCGCGTGAGCGCGTCCTTGAGGTCGCCGCCGCCGTTGTGCCGCTCCAGGCGCCGGATGCCGCCGTCGGCGTAATTGCGGATGGCGGCAAGGGGCTGGCGCAGTTCGTGGGCGAGACCGGATGTCATCTCGCCGATGACGCTGATCCGCGATACGTGCGCCAGTTCCGCCTCGTGCTGACGGACCCGTTCCTCGGCCTGGCGGCGTTCGGCGATCTGGCGCTCCAGTTCCCGGTTGACGGTGGACAGCTCCCGGGTCCGGCTTTGCACAAGGTGCTCGGTGCGGATGCCGTGCAGCAGGATCAGGACCAGCAGCACGCAGGCGAACAGTACCCACTCCCAATGGGTGGTCAGGATGTCCAATAGGCCGATCGGTTCGCGGGCGTAGGGCCCGATCTCGAGATCGCGGAACAGCTCATGGACCGGCTGGTAGTCGAGCGGCACGGTCCAGCCCGAATAGCCGGCGGCGAGCATGGGCGCACTGTAGGGCCCCAGCGTCAGGAGTGCGATGGCGATTTTTTCTGACAGCTCCGGCGACGCGTGCGGCATCTTGGCGAACGGCCATTCCGGATAGAGCCGCGTGCTCAGCGCGACGCGCAATCCGGGCTCGTCCATGGCGTTGAGGATGCGGAAATCGTCCCGCTTGACCAGGCCCTCATTGGCCATGGTCTCGATGACGTCGGTGCGCACGGTGCCGGCGTCGATCCGGCCGTCGCGAACGGCGAGCACGATGGCGTCCTGCGGGAAGCCCATGAAGTCGATACGCGACAGGGCCTTGAAGGGGTCGATGCCGGCCGCCTTGAATTCGCGCCAGGCCATCTGGAAACCGCCGAAGGCATTGCGGGAGACGGCGCCGAAGGACTTGCCCTCGAGGTCCTTGAGCGAGCGAACGTCGTCACGGTCGGATCGCGCGAAGACGACCGCGCCGAACATGTTTCTGACGCCGCTGGAAAAGGCCTTCTTCAGGGTGGCGATGCGGCTGATGCCGTATTTTGCTTCGAGGATGACGTATTGCCCGGGGTTCGAGAATACAAAGTCGATCTGACCCTTTTCCGTCGCCTGTTCAAGCGCTTTCAGGGGCAGCGGCAGCACCTCGAAACGCGAGCCGGGAATCTGTTCCGTCAAATACTCAGCCGTTGGCGTCCACGAACGGATGACGTGCTCGGTGCCGCGGAAGGCAAGAACCCCGATACGGATGAGTTGATCGTCGGCACGAACCGCATGCGCCGTCGCGATACCCAAAAGGGTGACCAACAGCAACAGCACGCCACGCGGTAAAATCGGGGTCATCCTCAATTCCTAACCGAATGACCGTACCGAGAAGAAGGGAAATCTGAGCGGCGCCCCGACGCGATGAGTCGCCTATATCGCCTCGACCCGTTCCACGCCGCTGGCTGGGCCGACCGCGACCTGGGTCGTCGGGCCGGCGAACAGGCGCTCGGCGATGGTGCGGATGGCGTCCCCGTCGACGGCGTCGATCTTGCCGACCGTCTCGTCGGCCGGGATCGGCCGGCCGAACAGCGAGATCTGGCGGGCCAGCTGTTCGCAGCGCGATGAGGCGCTTTCCAGCGACATCAGGATGCTGGCCTTCAGTTGCGAGCGCGCCCGGTCGATTTCTTCGCCGTCGATTCCGTCCTGGGCCTTGTTGATCTCGTCCAGGATCAGCGGCACCAAGTCGCCGGCTTCCGAACGTCCGGTGCCGGCGTAGATGCCGATCAGCCCGCCGTCCGTGTAGCACGACAGGAAGGAATAGATGGCGTAGACGAGTCCGCGCATCTCGCGGATCTCCTGGAACAGTCTCGACGACATGCCGCCGCCGAACAGCGTCGAGAAGACGGATGCCGCGTAGAAGCCGTCGTCCAAGTAGGAAATCCCCTCGGTGCCGAGGATCAGGTGCACCTGTTCGAGCTCGCGTTCCGTGACGTGATAGCCACCTCGGTAATCGGCGTCCTCGCGCGCCGCTTCCTTATGTTCGGGCAGTTCCGTGAAGCTGTCCTCGACCATGCGGACCAGTACGTCGTGATCGATCTTGCCGGCCGCGGCGACGACCATGCGCGGCGCCGAATAGTTTGCTGCCATGAAATCGAGCAGGACGGCGCGTTCGATGCGCCGGACCAGGTCGGCGGAGCCCAGAACCGGGCGGCCCATGGCCTGGTCCGGATAGGCGGTTTCCTGGAAATGGTCGAAGACGATGTCGTCCGGCGTGTCACGGGCCTGGTGGATTTCTTGAATAATAACGGCGCGCTCGCGGTCCAGTTCTTCCGCTTTCATGGTCGAATGCTGCAGGATGTCGCCGATCAGGTCGACCGCCAGGCCGACGTCCTCCTTGAGGACCTTGGCGTAGTAGGCGGTCTGTTCGCGCGAGGTATAGGCGTTGAGGTGGCCGCCGACGGCCTCGATCTCGGCGGCGATGCCATAAGCCGAGCGCCGCCGCGTGCCCTTGAAGGCCATGTGCTCGAGGAGGTGCGAGATGCCGTTGATGTCCGGATGCTCGTCCCTAGAGCAGATTCGATTTAATCGAGGTCATATCCTGCTGCGGCAAAGTAGTTGATGC
>Ga0066187_1000357_pt1 | contig 16503 bp, 15 predicted proteins | sample WorMetexBAHAMAS1_FD_58706 | JGI IMG/M metagenome (GOLD analysis project Ga0066187, IMG submission 58706) | Marine gutless worms symbiont microbial communities from Max Planck institute for Marine Microbiology, Germany - Inanidrilus exumae... | ecosystem: Host-associated > Annelida > Digestive...
CATCAACTACTTTGCCGCAGCAGGATATGACCTCGATTAAATCGAATCTGCTCTAGCGCCTGCAGGGTGACGCCGCGCCCCTTCCTGAGGTCGCGGATCTGCTCGCCGACGGGGATGGGGTCGGTCGCTTCAACGGAATTCAACACCTGCACCCCAACCCTCCCGCTCGATGACAAACCCGCAGCCGGGCGTCCCGTTTATGGAAAGACGGTATGGGAAGGAAATGAAAAAATAAAGAAAAATTTCACTATCATGAAAATCGGAGTTTTTATCGGGAACCCGCATGACCGTCGGCGCTGCGGAAGGTGCGGTGCGGCCGAACGCTCTTGACTCCAATCCACTCCGGTGACGATCATGCCGACGGACGGGGGGTGCGCCCATGACCTACCTGCTGCGCCACTGGCGGGGCGAGTTGTCCCTGGCTTTGTCGTTCTGGGTCAATCTGGTCCTCGTCCGCGCCGTCCTGCTCTCCATCGACCAGTTGTTCCAACCGCCGGCAACCGAGCGGATCGCCACAGTCCTGCCGCTCGCGATCGCTTATTTCGCCGTGAGCCTCGCGGTCGTCTATCCCTGGCAGGTCATCGGCGTGCTGCGCGCCACCGACCGCAGGCTCGGTCAACTGGGATCCTCGGCCGTCATCTTCGGCGCCCAGGTCGGCATCGTTGTCAGTCTGCTGCCGACCGGGATCAGCGCCTTCACCACCTTCCAGCCGCTGCTCGTCGACGAGCCGGAAACGCCCGCCTGGGTGCTGCGCGAACGGGAACGGGCCTCGAAGTACGCCGTTGCCTTGAGCGACGACGGCCGCACGGTGCACATCACCGGCGAGTTCGAACTGGGCCTGCGCCGCCGCCTGGAGGCGGTGCTCGATGCCAACCCGGGTGTCGAAACCGTCGTTCTCGACAGCGACGGCGGCTACGTCACGCAAGGGCGCGCCGTCGCCAAGCTGATCGCGGCCAGGCGCCTCGATACCACCGTCCACGGCACCTGCAAGTCGGCCTGCGCCATCGCATTCGTCGGCGGCGAGACACGGCGTATCGGGCGTGCCGGGCGCATCGGATTCCACCAGTACCGCTACGCGGCGCGGACGGCGCACCCCAACCTGGACCTGGAGGCCGAGCACCGCCTCGACAGGGACTATTTCGAAAGCCGGGGCATCGGTCCCGCCTTTGCCGCGCGCGTCTTCGATGCCGTTCACGCGTCGATCTGGTATCCCGGCAACGACGCCTTGCTGACCGCCGGGGTGGTCCATGAGGTCATCGATTGACGGGCCCTCGATACTGGCCATTCGGACTTATGCTCCCCGGAAATCCAAAGGACGCCCAAACTCGATGCGGTCAAAGCTCGGGCGCGTTGGGTTTGGAGGCAGGATATGCATGGCACTTCCGACGGCTCCGAGCGGTCGGCGGGCCGTGCCGAGGCGCCAGGAATACCGGTTGCCGGTTCCGGCGGCTTTAAGGTGCCTCGACAGGCAAACTAAACTGTCACGATCTTTCTGTATATTTACTCGTCTTCAGATAGAACCGTGGGTGCCGGCTGGAAAGGTCGGGTGTGCAACTGGATATTTATGACGAGAGCTAGATCATGACCACCGTCTATTTCGCAACCAATCGGAACAAGAAACGGGACGGCTCCTTCGGCGACAGGTTCAATGCCGATGGCCCGCATTTCTATGTCGTCGGCCGCGCCGAGGTCACATGGAACCAGACGGCACCCGACGGGACCGTGCAGGACTGGGACGACTATTCCATTTCTTGGGACCTCGCGCCCGAACGCCGCCCCAAGGTTCAGGAGGCCGCGGAAACCCCGGAGACCCAGATCAAGGTGGAAATCGGCGGACGCCTGGGCAGCAGCGTCATCTTCCAGGAGCTCCAGGACCAGATCAGAGCCGAGGGCCGGGACACCCTCGTCTACATCCACGGCTTTGCCAACGATTTTGAAAACAGCATCGCCCGCGCCGCCCAGCTCGCCGAGGTCTATCAAGTCGACCGCGCCGACAACAACGGCGTGCAGCCCCACAAGCCGCACGTGTTCGCCTTCTCCTGGCCGTCCAACGGCATGGTCCAACCGCCGTGGCAGTACGCGAGCGACCGGGACGACGCGGCCTTGTCCGGTGTCGCCATGGCCCGCAGCCTGAGACGCTTCTCCGACTTCCTTGAAAGCGGCGAGCCGTGCCGGGGCCGGTTGCACATCGTCGCCCACAGCATGGGAAATTGGGCGTTGCGTCACGCCGTTTTGGGATTGCGCGCCCTCTATGAGGGACAGCAGCTGCCGAAGCTGTTCGACCACGCCTTTCTGATGGCGGCGGACGAAGACGAGGACTGCCTCGAATTCGACGGAAAACTGGGCCTGCTCCCGCAGCTTGCACGGCGCATCCACGTCTACCACAGCGGCGGTGACCTAGCGCTCGAAGTCAGCGACAAGACCAAGTTCAACATGGACCGCCTGGGTACGGATGGACCGCGGACCTTCAGCGGCATCAACAATCGCGTCGTCGCCATCGACTGCACCGACGTGGATTCGACCAGTCTCACCCACGGCAATCACCAGTACTACCGTCTTCGACAAGAGGTCATCGAGGATGTGCGGCACGTCCTGTCCGGTCGCATGCCCGTCGATCGTATTCCCCACCGCCAGCCGGTGGAACCGGGCCGCAGGTACCGCCTTCCCACCCGGTAATCGATTAATAACCTTGTTGGAACGGTGCGAAGACCGGTTTGTTCGGAACTTCCGCGCAACGCCCTAACGCCGGCGATTGCCTTGGGTCGGGGCCGCCGGGCGCCGTTGCGTGCGGCGGAAATCGGTACCCCGCTGGGTTCGGGGGATTGTCCGCCTGAGGGTTCCGTCGCGGCTCTGGCGGCGTTTCAGGATGGGTTTGGTGCCGGTGCTGTCCCGCGAAACGCGGCCCCTGCGGATGCCGTCACCGCCGTCGCGGCGATTGTCGACACGCCCTTGACGCCGCTCCCGGTTTTGTCCGTCGCGGCGGATCCGGTTGCGCTGCCCCGTGGCGCCCGGACGGGTTTGGTCGCGGCGCAGGTTTCTTGACCGGCGATCGCGCTCGCTGCCGGTCGCTGGTCGGGCGGACGGCTCTTCGATACGGCGGCGCTCGGCGCCGGGGCGGATGCGCTCGGTTCCGCGCCGGTCGTTCTGCAGGCCGCGCCGGTTGCCGCCGCCCCGGGCCCGGTCGATGAAACGCGCGCGGTCGATGCGTACGGACCGGTCCCGCGTCACCTCGCCATTGATCACGGCGCGCCGACCGACTGCCTCGCTGCCCAGGGCTTCTCGCCCGACCCGGAGACCGCCTATGCGGAAATCGCGGCCGCTGCGGGCCCGCGAAACCAGGCCCTCGACCGAGAGGCGTTTCACGCGTCCGGCGAACGGTGTCGCCGGGCCAACGTCGGTCTGGTAGGCGCGGAGCGCATTGCCCGAGACGACGCCGACGACGCGGGCCCGGCGCCCGACCTCGAGGCCGGCCGGCCGGCCGTCGGCGAATTCGAGGCGCTGGTTGCCGATGAAGACGGCGTCGCCGTCGATGCGGCTGACCGGCCCGGAGAGGCTGACCGCCGTATCGCCGGTACGCCGGTCGATGCGGCTGGCCTGGAGATAACCATCTCCATGAAGCCCGCTGACAGTAATGGTGTCGCCGACGCGGAGCCCTTCGAGCCCCCCGAAATCGCGGCTGCCCGGGTCGCCGAGGCGGGTCCCGGCATCGACCCGCACCGTTTGGCCGAGCACCTCGATGGTGCCGCTCTCTCGGTCGATGGCGCTGACCGGGCCGACGGCGGCGAGGTCGAGTTCGATGTCGCGGGCCGTCAGGCGCGACCCGTCGCCGTCGGCGATCACCGAGACGACCTGCCCGATGCGGAGTTCGCCCGGCGGCCGGGCACCGAAGATGGTGCGCACCGGCACCGCTTGCGGCGTTTCGATGTGGATGCCGTTGACGATGATGCTGCCGAAACCGGTGATGGTGCCGTAAATGCCGGTGCCCCCGACGCCGCCTGCTCCGCCGGCGACGACCCCGGTGCCGCCGACACCGCCCGGTTCGCCACCTTGGATGCCGGTCCCGCCGACGCCGCCCGGTCGCTCGGCAACCACCCCTGTTCCACCGACCCCAGCGGGGACCGGGGTGGCGCCGGTGCCGCCGACACCGCCCGGCGCGGACGGTTCCGAGACTTGGGTCTGTGACGGGCCCGGCGCGCAGGCGGCGAGCGCGACGACGGTGGCAATCGATAGCCAGCGCCGTGTCGTCGGTCGTTGGCCCGGCCGGCGGGTCATCGGCTTGGTCCATCTCCCGTGGCGCCGTCGCCCGGGTCACCGTCTTCCGTTTCGTCCGGCTCGCTGAAAAAGTAGACGCCGAAACTGAAGCGATGCTTGCGGACCGGCATGTCCTGGTCCTTGGCGCGGCGTTCGAGAGCCGAGCGGTTGAGGTCCTGCACCGCCTTCATGGCCGCCGGGCGCGCCAGTTCCTCGAGTTCCGAAACCGACGTCTCGCTGAGGTCGCCGTAAAAGACGGCGCGCTCCAGGAAGGTCGGCGTGCCGCCCAGCAGGTTGTGGGTGCCGGCGGCCATGTGGTCATGCAGGTTGCGTCCGTAGAAATAGACCTGGTCGTCGAACCCCTCGCGCGGCACGAAGGCGTCCGTGTTGAGCCGCACCGTCTCGTCCTCGACGGTGACCCAACCGGAGCGCAGCCATTCGTCGAGAAGCGTGCGGGGCCGGACGTCCTTGCTGACCTCTTCAACGAGACCGTCGAAGGACGGCGACCCGTCCGCCGTCGAGCGCGGCAGGGGCAGCGGCGCGCCCGTATCGTCGAGGTAGGCGGCGCCGCCCGTCCACAGACCGATGATCTGGGACCCGAGCGACACCGAGGCCGGCGCCTCGAAAGCCTCCGGTTCCTCGCGGAAACGTTTGACGTCCTTGCGGTGTACCCCGGTGAGCACACTGACCCGGCTGTCCGTCAACGGCTTTTCGCCGACCCGGAAATGCTGCCGCGCCACGTCCACATAGACGTTCTTCAGGAGCGAACTCAAAAACGGGTAAGTGACGCCGTTCGCGATCAGCAGGCGAACCAATGGCTCCAGTAGCCGCCGAACGGCGCGGACCAGGGTTCTCGGTGGCTCCGTATTGTCCATTTTCCGCAGAAGACCAGCTGTCATTCGGTTTCACGCGAGGGCGGTCCCCTCCTTCGGGACCGACATCGACGACACCAATTTAACATGCGTGGGAACAAATCCCACTTTTTTCTTGACGTGTGAAATTTTCCCACAATCTTGAGGGCCGATCGAAACCTTGGATACAGGAGTTCCACCATGCCCATGAAACAAATTCCCGCTTTCATGATTTCCGCCGCATTGATCGCCTTGAGCCCGGCCCTATTGAAGGCCCAGGAAACGACAAGCGACACCACAGCCGCGACATCCACGGAGACGGAGACGACGACGGCGGAGTCAGACGCCAACCCGCGACAACAGCGGCGCGAGGACCGCCGTGAATTCCGACAGGAGCGCCGTGAGGACCGCCGTGACTACGTCGAGGAGCGGCGCGACGACAGGCGCGACCTGAGAACCGATCTTCGCGACAACCGCGAGGCCCTCCGGGACGGCGACATCAACCGCCGGGAGTTCCGCCAGGAGAACCGGGCCGACCGCCGCGACTACCGTCAAGACCGGCGTCAGGACGACCGGGACTACCGCCAGGACCGCCAGAGCGACCGGCGTGATTTCCGTCAGGATCGCCGCCAGGACATCGCCGTCGACCGGCGACAAGATCGCCGCGAGTTCCGTCAGGATCGCCGTCAAGACAATCGCGACTTCCGCCGCGATCAGCGCCAGGACGCTCGGGGGTATCAGCGCGATCTGCGGGAGAACCGCCAAGCACTCCGCAACGGCGACATCACGCGCCAGGAATTCCGCCAAAACCGGCGCCAAGCGACCCGCGATTACCGCCAGGAACAACGCCAGGACGGCCGTCAATTCCGCCAGGAACGGCGCCAGGACAACCGCCGCTTTTCCAACCAGCGTCCCGGCAACCAACGTTTCGACAACCGTCGTCCCGGCGCCCAGAGGTTCAACAATCACCGCCCGGGCGGCCAGCGCTTCAACACCCAGCGGCCCGGCGCCCAGCGCTTCGGCGGGCAGAACCGGCGCATCGCCAATCAGCGTTTCGGCAACCAACGCTTCGGCAACCAGCGGTTTGGCAACCAGCGGCTCGGCAACCAGCGGCTCGGCAACCAGCGGCTCGGCAACAACCGCGGCGGCTTCGCCCGGCGGGCCGGCGGCGGCTTTCGGGGCGACCGCGGGCGCCGTTGATCACGGAATGACCCTCACCCTGTCTCCAGGGCACTCGGGGCCGGCGTGAGCCGGCCCTCTTTTTTTTTGGCAAGGCGTTCAGGCCGGCCCGTTGGAATCCATCCAGATGGTGACCGGCCCGTCGTTGACCAGTTCGACCTGCATGGCGGTGCGGAACCGCCCGGTCTCCACTTCGACGCCCTGTTCCCTGAGGTTGTCGCAGAAGAGCTCGTAGAACCGTTCGGCCGTTTCCGGGTCGGCGGCCCGCGAAAAGCCCGGCCGGTTGCCACGCCGCCAGTCGGCGGCCAGCGTGAACTGGCTGACCGCCAGCACCTTGCCGCCGACATCGAGCACGGACCGGTTCATCTTGCCGGCATCGTCCTCGAACAGCCGCATGGCGGCGATCTTGCGGGCGAAGAAGGCGCAATCGTCGGCCGTGTCGTCGGGGTCGGCGCAGACGAGCACGACCAGCCCGCCGTCGATGGCGCCGAGCACGTCTCCCGTGTCGGCGTTGACGACGCTGGCCCGCGTCACGCGTTGCAGCAATGCCTTGATCGGACCTCTCCTTCCCCGGCGAAACCATATTGCGCAATCCGCGTCACCGGGCAAGCCCACTGCGGCGGCACCGGCCCGGGCCATAACCCCACATGCTCTATGGTTTCAACCCCCTCGTCATGATAAACTTCCTAATATGTCTGCACTGCTTTCGACCCTACCCTACCTGATCGGAATAGCGGCCGGCGCCACCGCCGTCGTCCTGTTCATCGGCATGTTCACCATGGCCGGGGAAGGCGACGCCCATGCGGAAAAATCCAACGTCATGATGCGCTGGCGTGTCGGCCTGCAGGGCCTGACTCTGGCCCTCATCGCCTTGTATTTCCTGATACAAGGCGGTGCCTGAACGCGGGACCGTTCCGATCGCGGCGCCTCCCTGACCGCTGTCCGTTTTGGGCGCCGGGCCAGGGGGCTCGCGCGCTCCGTTACGCGTTATCTCAATGGCCGGTATCGCTTCCCGCGTGGAAGTTGAAGACGGCACCCTCCTTGATGCCGGACGGCCAGCGCGCCGTGACGGTCTTCAACTTAGTATAGAAGCGCACGCCCTCCATGCCGTGGATGGAGTGATCACCGTACAGCGACGCCTTCCAGCCGCCGAAGCTGTGATAGGCGACCGGCACCGGAATCGGCACGTTGACGCCGACCATGCCGATGTTGATGCCGCGGACGAAGTTGCGGGCCGTGTCGCCGTCGCGGGTGAAGATGGCCCCGCCGTTGCCGTATTCGTGGTCGACGACCATTTGTTTGGCCTCATCGTAGCTTTCGGCGCGGACCACCGAGAGCACCGGCCCGAAGATCTCGTCCGTGTAGACCGACATGTCGGTGGTCACGCGATCGATCAGCGTACCGCCGACAAAAAAGCCTTTCTCGTAACCCTGCAGTTTGATGCCGCGCCCGTCGACGACGAGATCGGCGCCGGCGGCGACGCCTTCCGCGATGTAGCGCTCGATCTTTTCCTTGGCGTCACGCGTCACCACCGGCCCCATCTCGGCGGCCGGGTCCGTATAGGGTCCGACTTTGAGGGCCTGCACGCGCGGCGTCATGCGGCGGATGAACTCGTCGCCGGTCTCCTCGCCGACGGTGACGGCGACCGAGATGGCCATGCAGCGCTCGCCGGCGGACCCGTAGGCCGAACCGATGGCGGCATCGGTGACCTGGTCCATGTCGGCGTCGGGCATGATGACCATGTGGTTCTTGGCGCCGCACAGCGCCTGCACGCGTTTGCCGTTGGCGCAGCCGGTCTCGTAGATGTAGCGCCCGATGGCCGTCGAGCCGACGAAACTGACGGCGCCGACCCGCGGATCGGTGAGCAGCGTGTCGACCGCCTCCTTGTCGCCGTTGACCACATTGAGCACGCCTTTCGGCAGGCCGGCCTCGATCAACAACTCGGCGATGCGCAGACCAGCGGACGGATCCCGCTCCGACGGCTTGAGGACGAAGCTGTTGCCGCAGGCGATCGACAGCGGGAACATCCACATGGGCACCATGGCCGGGAAGTTGAACGGTGTGATGCCGGCGCAGACGCCGACCGGCTGGCGCATCGAGAAGCTGTCGACGTCGGAAGCCACCGAATCGGAATACTCACCCTTCAGCAGATGCGGGATGCCGCAGGCGAACTCGACGATCTCGAGGCCCCGGGTGACCTCGCCCTTGGCGTCTTCCAGGGTCTTGCCGTGTTCGCTCGACACCATCGCTGCGAGATCGTCCATATTGCGGATCAGGAGGTCGCGGAAGTTGAACATGACCTGGGCCCGCTTGGCCGGCGGCGTCGCCGCCCAGGCCGGTTGGGCCTCGGCGGCGGCGGCAATGGCCGTGCGCACCTCGTCGGCGCTGGCGAAGGGGACCGCCTTGGTGACCTCACCCGTCGCCGGATTGAAAACGTCACCCGATCGTGCGGCAGCGCCGGCAACCCGCTCCCCATTGATGAAATGACACAGGTTCTCGGTCATCGTCGCACTCCTCCCCATGGATGTGGCTTCCCTCTTGAGCAGACCACAATGGTATCCCACAAAACCGTATGATCAAATTAATTTTTCGTATTTTTAATCTATATAGAATTTTTATTCCACATACTAATTCCTGCGCGATGACCACAAGCCTGTTCCAAATGGATCGGGCGGAAAACGGCAAAACCCCATAAAGGCGGTCTTGGCACCATAAAAACCAACGTTTTGGCCCTAACTCATGGCGCCCGTTTTCCGGGACGCTTAGGGTCGCTGGGGGGTGACATATCCATTGATTACGGTTAGCGGCAGCTCCCCGCACGATAAACGCGCGTGAGAGGCACGATTCATAGTGCCGTAACATTGGGTGATGAGAATTTCAGCCGATTTTCACGCCCCAAATTCGATAACTCGCACAGGGAGCAACAACATGAGCACCAAACAGAATTCTTCCGCCAAACAGACGCTACGTGCGGCCAAGGACTTCTCGCGCCGCACCATGCTGAAGGGCGCCGCCGCGGCGGGCGCCGTCGCCGCGACCGGGCCGTGGCTCGTCCAGGAAGCCTTCTCGTCGTCAGGCGAGGTCAACATCATGTGCTGGACCGGCTATCTGCCGGAGGTCTTCCTCAAGGACTTCGAAAAATCGACCGGCATCAAGCCGAACTACACGGCCATGGGCTCCAACGAGGAACTCCTCAACAAGATGAAAGCCTCCAAGGGCCGCGGTTTCGACGTCATCACCCCGACGCTGAACCGCAAGGGCCAATGGCAGCCGCTGCAGCTGACGCAACCGTGGAACCTGGGCAAGGTTCCGAACCTCAACAATGTCGAACCGTCGTTCGTCTCGGCTTCGGCGGCCTGGACCTGGGGCGGCGGCCAACACCATCTGCCGCACATCTGGGGCACGGAAGCCATGGCCTGGCGCACCGACCTCTTCCAAACGGAATACGGCAAGCTCAGCCTGGGCGACCTGTGGATCCCGGAAATGAAGGGCAAGGTCCAGGGCCGGCCGCATTCGACCATGGCCGGCATCGGCCGCCACCTGGCCGAGATCGGCAAGCTGCCGCCGTTCACCGAGGCCTATAAGAACGAAGACAGCATGCGCAAGATCTGGGAAGAGATCACCAAGTTCGCCGTCGAGCACAAACCCTGGATCAAGGCCTTCTGGAACGACCACAACACCCAGAAGTCCAACTTCATGCAGAACGGCTGCGTCATCGGCCAGACCTGGGACGGCCCGGCCATCGAACTGATGAAGGAAGGCAAGCCGGTCCAGTACATGGCCCCGAAGGAAGGCGCCTTTGCCTGGCTCGACGGTCTCTGCATGCCGACCGGCGCCAAGAATACCGAACAGGCGCATGCCTTCGTCAACGCCATCTACACGGCCAAGGCCGGCGCCCAGATGGCGTCGAACTCGGGCTACAACGCCACCGTCAAGGGTGTCGCCGACATGCTCGACGACGCCTCCAAGGCGACCTTCAACAAGGCCTATCCGGGCGACGCGCTGGCCAAGCTCTGGTGGTGGCCGGACGAGCCGACCTGGTACGCCGAGATTCGCGCCGAATACCGCGACAAGTTCGTCGCCGCCTGATCGGGCTTCGGTTAAGAACTCACCCAGGCCCCCGGGTTTTCCCGGGGGCCGCCGGGAGAGGGTATCTCCCGCGACCGTCGAAAGGCGGTGACGTTCGATTTATCGATTTTGCACAATAACAATATCGCCGCACAAACAGGGTGGCTGAGACAGGGGAACGTCCATGAGTAGCGTTGAACTGGACCATGTGACCATTCGCTTCGGGGACTTCACGGCGGTCGACGACTGCAACCTGACCATCGAAGGCGGCGAGTTTTTCAGTTTCTTAGGACCTTCCGGTTGCGGCAAGACGACGATCCTGCGCGCCGTTTCCGGCTTCAACGAACCGACCGAGGGCAACGTGCGCATCGGCGGCAAGGACATGCGAGGCGCCGGGCCGAACCAGCGGCCGACGGCCCTGATCTTCCAGAACCTGGCGCTCTTTCCCCTGATGTCGGTCGCCGACAACATCGCCTTCGGCCTTGAGGTGCGCGGCATCAAGTACGAGGAGCGCCGGCGCCGGGCCGAGGAACTCCTGAACCTGATCGCGCTGCCGGGCCAGGGCGACAAGATGGTTTCCGAGCTCTCCGGCGGCCAGAAACAGCGCGTCGCCATCGCCCGGGCGCTCGCCGTCGAACCGGAAGTTCTGCTCCTCGATGAGCCGCTCTCCGCCCTCGACCTGAAACTGCGCCAGCACATGCGCACCGAACTCCGCGCCATCCAACGCCGTGTCGGCATCACCTTCATCTACATCACCCACGACCAGGGCGAGGCCCTGACCATGTCGGACCGGGTCGCCGTCATGAGCGCCGGGATCGTCCAGCAGGTCGGCACCGGCACCGACATCTACAACCACCCGGCGACCGCCTTCGTGGCGTCGTTCGTCGGCGAGAACAACCCGCTGCAGGGCCGCGTGTCCAAAGCCTCCGACGGTTTCGCCGTCGTCGATACCGCCTTCGGGCCGCTACGCGGCGCCAACAACCAGGGACTCTTCGACGGCGACGAGGCCTTCCTGTTCCTGCGCCCGGAAAGCCTGAACTTCGCCGAAAACGGGGCCACCGGCGAAAACATCTTCGAGACGGAGATCATCAAGGAGGAGTTCGAGGGCAGCTTCGTCCACATCTTCCTCAAGGGCGAAAACCCGGACAAGGACATTCGCATGGCCATGACCAACGACGGCAACGTCCCGCGGCTGTCGTCCGGCGACAAGGTCAAGATCAAGTTCGATCCTGAAGTCGCCACCGCCCTTCCGTTCGGGGAACTGGCCGATGAATAACGCGGAACAGCCGGCCGCCGCCGACGCGGGCCCCGAATTGGCGTTCCCGCATCAACTGGCGCAACTGCAGATCACGCCGCAACTGCCGGGCGCACCGCCGCCGCCGTCACCGGGGATGCCGCCGATTACCCCGGGCATGGGTGGTGCGGCTCCGTCCCCCGGAATGCCGGCGATCACACCGGGCATGGGCGGCGCCACGCCGTCGCCGGGTATGCCGGCGATCACACCGGGCATGGGTGCGACCACACCGTCACCCGGGATGCCGTCGATCACGCCCGGCATGGGCGGCGCACCGGCCCCGGCTCCCGTCCCCGTACCGTCGCCAGCCGCCAAGCCTTCCGGCGGCCTCAACATCACCATCACCAATCCGGAACAGCTGCCGGCCCTACCGCCGGGCCAGACGGAACTGAAGCTGGTCATTCAACCGGATCAGCCGGCCGTCGCCACCCAGGCTGATGGCGGTCTCGGTTTCTGGGAAGTGTTCATCGCCCTGGTCGCCGCGCTGCTTATCGCGCCGCTTCTCCAACGCGAGGCCGGCAAATGGATGTCCCTGGTCAGCGCCATCGACTTCGTGCGCAAGAACGGCTTGGCGATCTCGACCTACCTGGTGACCTTCTCCATGGGCTGGATCGTCTTCATGATCGTCCTGCCGCAGCTCAACATGCTGGACTTCTCGTTCCGCTTCAGCCTGCCGCCCTCCGAGGTCGGCGGGCCCAAGGACGTCTATACGCTGAAGAACTACAAGTACCTGATCTTCGGCCGCGAAGGCAGCTCCGAAACGTTCAATATGCTGCATCTGGCGGTGTTCCTGAAAACGATCATCGCCAGCGTCTTCGTCACGGCGATCAATTTCGCCATGTGTTATCCGTTGGCCTACTACATGGCGCAAAGCGTCAAGGGCGGCAGCCAGCGGCTCCTGTTCCTGTGCCTGCTGCTGCCGTTCTGGGTCAACGAGATCCTGCGCGCCTTCGCGTTCAAGCTGATCTTCGCCGAACAGGGCCTGATAAACACGATGCTGATCGGCATCGGCATATTCGATACGCCGTTCGACTTCTTCAAGGCCGACATAGCCCTCTATACGGGCCTCACCTACGCCTATCTGCTGCTCATGATCTTCCCGCTCTATAACGCCATCGAGAGCCTCGACCACAACCAGATCGAGGCGGCCCGCGACATGGGCGCGTCGTGGACCAAGATCCATCTTCGCGTCGTCATGCCGCATGCCAAGCCGGGCATCGCGTCGGGATGCACCATGGTCTTCATGCTGTCGGCCGGCGCCCTGGCCGCACCGCAGATCCTCGGCGGCCCATCGAGCCTGTGGTTCACCCAGATCATCCAGCAATGGTACAACACCGGCGGCAACTGGCCGCAAGGATCGGCCTACGCCTTCGTCCTGCTCGTCGTCTGCATCATCTTCGTGCAGATCATGATGCGCGTCTTCAAGGTCAGCCTCGGGGAGATTGCGCAGCGATGACGTCTTCACAGATCCATAAGTGGGTGATCCGGGGCTATATCCTGCTCTTTTTCACCTATCTGTTCGGCCCGCTGGTCATCATGTCGGCGTCCGCCTTCAACACGTCGAGCTATCCGACCATCACGCCGTGGGAAGGGTTCACGTTGCACTGGTTCTCGGACCTCGCCAACAACGAAAAGATCATGGACGGCATCCTCAACAGCCTGATCATCGGTTTCGGCGTCATCGCCGTGTCGGTGCCGATGGGGCTCGCCGGCGCCATCATGATGATGCAGGTGCCGGACCGGGCACGGCCTCTGTTCTACACCATCGTCGTCTCGCCGGTGCTCATCCCCGGCGTCATCCTCGGCATCTCGACGGTCATCTTCTGGGACCGACTGGGCGAGTTCTTCGGGCTCTCCTACGAGACCACCAACGACCCCTACTTCCTGACCATCCTGGGCCAGTCGACCTTCATTTCGGCTTATTGCATGCTGGTCTTCATCGCGAGGCTACAGCGTTTCGACAAGACGCAGGAAGAGGCGGCGCTCGACCTCGGCGCGACCCACGTCCAGGTTTTCTGGAAAGTGCTGATCCCGTTCCTGCGCCCGGCCATCCTGTCGTCGGTTGTCCTCGCCTTCCTGACGTCCTTCGAGAACTACAACACGACCATCTTCACCATGGTCGCCAAGGGCACCTTGACCACCGAGCTCGCCAGCATGAACCGCTTCGGCATCACGCCCGAGATCAGCGCGCTGGCCGTCGTCATCCTCGGCCTGACGTTGTTCGGCGCCGTCATCTACGAGATCAGGAAACGCCGCGAGGAAGCGGCCGAGGAGCGCAGCAAGGCGCAGGCTAAGATGAAGAAGGTCAAGGCCGAGCCGGTGGCCGCCTGAAAACCATGAACGACCGGAACGCATAGGGAGGAGACGGCCATGACATCGACGGTCCACAAGATCGAACGCTACTCCCTCCAGGTGCTCAACAAGAAGTCGGGTACGCACCGGGGCTCGATCATCGTGCGCCTTTACGACGATACGGGTGACATCTGCGGCACCGCGGTCTTCAAGGACTATGGCCACGAAAGCGGCGAGATGCCGATGGGGGATGCGCGGGGAGAACGGGTCACCGCCTATTACGACATCTCGTTCTTCCAGGCCTTCATCGAGATCCTGCGTTCCGAGGACGAACTCTACTGGAAGGTCCACTGGGTGCAGATGGGCCCCAACCGCGAGGTCTCCGACGTGTCACTGGACACCAAGAAGGAGATCATCGGCGAGTTCTTCTCGCGCCACGTGGGCTGAGCCAGAGCCGGACCGGCGGTACGGGAAAAAACGCAGGGACCGATGGCCACCACGACGAAACCGAACAAGATCGCGGCCGTGGTCCTCGCCGCCGGCGCCTCGACGCGCATGGGCCCTGCCAACAAACTTCTGGCCGGGATCGACGGCCGCCCGGTCATCGAGTGGGTGGTCCGCGCCGCCATGTCGTCGGATGCGGACGAGGTCGTCGTCGTTAGCGGTTTCGAGTCCGAACGCATCCGCGAGGCCCTTTCCGGGTTCCCGGTCCGCTTCGCCGACAATCCCGATTTCGCAGGCGGGTTGAGCACCTCCGTACGAGCCGGAATCGCGGCCTTGGCCGACGACACCGCGGGCGCCCTCTTCCTCTTGGGCGACATGCCGCGGGTCAACGCGAGCGTCATCGATCGCCTGATCGCCTGTTTCCTGCGCCGTGGTGGCACCGCTATCTGCCGTCCGGTCTTCGGCGACAAGGCCGGCAATCCGGTGCTCTGGCCCCGCGACCTGTTCGCCGCCCTGGCGGCCGTCGAGGGCGACCGTGGCGGGCGCGATCTGCTGAAGGCCCATGAGGGCCGGATCTTCCCCGTCGGCGTCGACACGGACGGCATCCTCTTCGACATCGACGAGCCGAGAGACCTGGACGGCGTCTAATCAATATCGTGCGTGACATTCTTTCGACTCTTCGAATATTATCGAAGGATGGACGGGACGAAAGCGGTTGATGCTTTTGGTGCCTTGGCGCATCCCTACCGGTTGACCATCTTCAGGATTCTCATCCGGCAGGGACCGAACGGCCGGTCGGCCGGCCAGATCGCCGCGTTCCTCGGCGTGGCGCCGTCAAGCCTTTCGTTCCACCTCGGCCAGTTGGAGAGGGCCGGCTTGATCCGCGCGCGGCGGCACAAACGGCAGATCTTTTATGCCGCCGACATCGACGGGACTCGTCAGCTCTTGGCCTTCCTGACCGAGGATTGTTGTAACGGCCATCCCGACATTTGCGGCGAGATGGCGAGACTGGTGGAGACTTGTGGGGGATTTGGCATGGACGGCAAGGTATTCAACGTATTGTTCCTGTGCACCGGCAATTCGGCGCGCAGCATCATGGCCGAGTGCATCATCAACCGGGAAGGGCCGGGGCGGTTCAATGGTTTTAGCGCCGGCAGCCACCCCAAGGGCGAAATCGACCCCAACGTCATGACGCTCCTCAAGAAATCGAATTTCGACACCAGCAGCCTGCGTTCCAAGGACTGGGCCGAGTTCGCGGCCGACGACGCGCCGGTCATGGATTTCGTATTCACCGTCTGCGACAACGCGGCCGGCGAGATTTGCCCGATCTGGCCGGGACAACCCATGAGCGCCCACTGGGGCGTGCCCGACCCGGTCGCTTTCGTCGGCAACACGGCCGAGAAGCAGACCCAGCTCGCCGACGTCTACCGCATGCTGACCAACCGCATCAGCGTTTTCGTCAACCTGCCGATCGCGTCGCTGGACAAGCTGACCCTGCAGCAACGGCTCGACGAGATCGGCGCCGAGGCGTGATCCAGGCACGGGACAGCCGGCGGCCGAGACGATCGGCCGCGGCCTGTATCAGGCACCGGTCAACCGTCGATAACACCGCAGGCGATCCTAGCGCCGCCGCCCTTCGGCAGCTTGGGGTCGGACGGGATTTCGCCGTGGGCATGGATCATGATCGAACGCCCCTTAATGTCGGCCAGCGACAGGGTCTTGACGGCCACCGGCGTTGCCGCACGCCCATCGGCATCGGCCAGCAGTTCGGGCAGGTCGCCGGCCGGTTTATGCATGCCGTGCCCCGCCGCCCCGTGTGTCGCCCTACCGTGCTCGCCGGCTCCGAAATGTCCGCCGGCGGCCAACCCGGCGACATTCCTGCCGCCCTTCAGGCCCGGCCCGCAGTCGCCGATTTGATGGATGTGGAAGGCATGGGCGCCGGGCGCCAGACCCTTGATGTCCGGATGGAGCATGATCCCGTGGCCGCTGGCGACGGCACGGATCGTGCCCATGGGCTCGTGGACGCCGGCGGCGGAGATGCGATGCACCGTGATCAGCAGGTCACCGCCGGCCGCGGCCGGAAGCGACAGGGTCGTGAAGAGGACGGCCAGCCAGCCGATACGA
>Ga0066187_1000358_pt1 | contig 16472 bp, 17 predicted proteins | sample WorMetexBAHAMAS1_FD_58706 | JGI IMG/M metagenome (GOLD analysis project Ga0066187, IMG submission 58706) | Marine gutless worms symbiont microbial communities from Max Planck institute for Marine Microbiology, Germany - Inanidrilus exumae... | ecosystem: Host-associated > Annelida > Digestive...
GTCAGGGAATCAGAAAACCGTTAATTTTGATTCAACGTTCCTCAAATGCGCTCTAGGCGCCTTTACGGGCTCAGACCCTGCCGGATCAGCGTCACCCGGCGGTTTTTCTCGCGGCCCCGGGCCGTCGCGTTCGAGGCCACCGGTTCGGCCTCGCCCTTGCCCACCGCGGCAAGGCGATTCTCGGCGATGCCGCCCTTGTTGACCAGATGGGCCCGCACCGAGTTGGCGCGTCGTTTCGAAAGGTCGAGGTTGTAGTCGGTGGCGCCGACCGAGTCGGTATGTCCCTCGAGGACGATCTTGTATTTCGAAAGGACTTCGGTCTTCAGCGCAACCGCGATCTGCTCGAGTTGGGGAACGGCTTTTTCGTCCAACTCATCAGAGTTGGTCTTGAATAGGATCGGTATGGAAATCTGCGCGGTTCCGTCGACCGCGCTGGCCGGTTTCCGCCGTTTCACCTTGCCGATGCCGCGAAACGACAGGCCACGCATCAGCACCTTCTTATTGCCCCCGGATGCGCCTGACTCCGGCGCGGCTTGTTCGGGCGCCAAGGTCTTGGTGATCTCTTCGGCGCCGATGATCCCGCCTTTGGCATTTTGTGCCGATGAATCCATGGGAGACAGGACGAAGAACACCGCCCCGACCATCAACGGTATCCGCTTCTTGCTATTCCTGACCATCTGATATCCCCCGATCGACCGACAACGGCTTTTGTAGCAAAAAGGCCGGCGAAATTCGAGGCGTTGTCACTCGCGGTTGAAAGCTGCCGCGATCGCGGCCCCGAGACTGCCTTCCTCGAGATATTTCATGCCCAGGTAACCGCCGGCGAAGATCGAAAGCAGGGCGATCAGCGACCCCAAGGCCAGGGTCGACATGCCGGTGATGCCCTGGCCGATGGTACAGCCGAGCGCCAGGACACCGCCGATACCCATGATCGCGGCGCCGAACATGTGGCGCAGCATGTCATCGGCGTCGACGAAGGATTCAATCCGGAACTCACCCGTCGCCTTTGCGGCGACGAAGGAACCGGCGATGACGCCGCCGACGACGGCGATGCCGAAATTGATGGTCGCCCCGGTGAAGGTCATCAGATACTGGAGGCTCTCGCCGACCGGCGCCACGAAGGTAAAGGAGACCGGCGGCGTCGGGTCGAACTCGTCCTGGCCGAAGGCCCCGGTCACCCACCAGGCGATGGGGACGAGAAGCCCGATGATCAAACCGGCCGCCAGATCCGTTTTGGAGGACCGGAACTCGGCGTTCTTGAAGCAATAGACAAGCAAACCGCCGGCGACCACGGCGACGGCGATGAGCCGGGCCGTTTCGTCGGCAATGCCCGCCTTGGCGATGAAATCGGGGATGCCCTGGGCTACGTAGCCGCCGGCTTCCAGGTCCAGGTTGGTAAGCCCTTCGATTTCGACACGGGCCAGGCCGATCAGGCCGCGTAGCGTCATATAGGCGAAAACGCCCATGACCAGGGCCACCATCAGGGATTTCAGGTTGCCGGCGCCGAGCCGGACCAGCGTCTTGTTGCCGCAGCCGCCGGTCATGGTCATGCCGAAACCGAACAGGAGGCCGCCGATGATGGCGCCAACCCAGCCGAAACTGGTGGTGAGATATATGGATTGATTGATATCGACGGTCCCGGTCATATGCAGCGCCTGGGTGCCGAGAATGGCCACGGCGATGGCCAGCATCCAGGCCCGGAAGCGGTTGTAATCGCCCATGAAGACGGCGTCCGAGATGGCACCCATGGTGCAGAAATTCGTCCGTTGCGCCGTCGCGCCGAAAACCGCGCCTAGAAAAAAGCCGATCGTCGCAACGACCAACCCGACGTCCATTTCTTCCATCAATCCAGTCTCCCTCACCCGATTCCGCCCGTGACAGTGCGCCGCAGCCGGGATCGGCAGGCGAGAATGCAAGCGCCATCACGGTTGCGTGTCCAGCACCGTATTTGCTCTTTCAACAATATATATTTTTATATATTGTGTCACCCGATAGTCGTTACCGCCATTGATGATCGGCGGTACGATAGGGAATTCGAGATTTGGAGTACGGAAGAAATGGCCACCGAAACGCTAGACGCCAAGGGGTTGAATTGCCCGCTGCCGATTATGAAGGCGAAAAAGAGCATCAAGGGCTTGAACGCCGGTGATACCCTCGAAGTCCTGTCGACGGACCCGGGTTCCGTCCGTGACTTCGAGTCCTTCTGCAACGCGACCGGCAATTCCTTGCTGGAATCGGAAGAACAGGACGGCGGCATCTACCGTTTTCTTCTGCAAAAGAATTGATCTCGAGCACGGCGGAGCGGGGCGAACCGCCGCTCCTGCGCCGTCAGCGCGTCTCCGGCCCGGGATTCTCCAGGGCCGTCTTCTTCCCGCTATAAACGTTTGACGACCAAACTGGTGACGTCATCGTGCTGGTCGGCGTCGGCGACGAAGGACGCGACCGCGTTGCGGACCCGTTCCAGGATCTGGTTGGCGTCCGGTTCGCCATCGAGGTCGAGGCATCGGGCCAGCCGTTCCTCGGAAAACGCCTCGCGCTCGGCGTTGAAGGCTTCCGTTACGCCGTCCGTGAACACGTATAGGAATTCGCCGCTTTCCATCTCGGTGACGCTCTCCGAATAGTCCTGATCGCCGAGAATGCCGAGAACGACGCCGTCGCCGCCAGCCAAGGGCATCGGTGTCTGGCCCGGGCGTCCCTTGAAAGGCAGCTGATGGCCGCCGTTGGCGTATTCGACGCGGTTCGATCCGCTGTCGAGGACGGCGTAGAAAACAGACACGAACATGCCCGGGATGTGATGCCCGCAGAGCAGTTCGTTGACCTGACCGAGGCAATCGGCGGGACCGGCGGCAACGATCGCCGCCGAGCGGATCAGGGTGCGGGCCACGGCCATATAGAAGGCCGCCGGCACGCCTTTGCCGGAGACGTCGGCGACGACGATCGCCGTGCGGCCGCCGTCGATCGGGAAAACGTCGTAGAAATCACCGCCCATGACGTTGGCCGCCCGCATGTCGGCGGCGATCTGGTAGCCCTCGGACACCGGAAAGTCGGTCGGCAGGATGCGCTGTTGGATATCGGCGGCGATGTCGATCTCGCGTTTCAAGGCTGAAAATGCGGCCCGTTCCTGCCAGTTCCTGCGCCGCCGTTCGACCGTCTCGATGGTGCGCTCCAGGGTTGCAGCGAAATCGCCAAAGGGGATCGGCTTGATCAAAAAATCCATGGCGCCCTGAACCATGGCGTCGCGGATCAATCTGAGATCTTCACCGCGGGTCAAGGCGACCCGCGGGATACGGAGTTTCTGATCCTCGATCTTGTGGAACAAGGAGAGACCCGCCGTCTCCTCGTCGTCGATGGCGATCAACGCGATATCGAATTCGACACCGGAGCGCAGGATCGAGAGCGCTTCCTCGCTCGATTTGGCAAAGGCGCAAGCCTCGATCAGATTGCCCCCAAGGCGCTGGAAATAATCGCGGAGCAGGGGCTCCGTTTCGGCGTCGCCGTCGATGATTAAGGTTCGGGCCATGGTGGGGGCTTCGCCGTCTCCGTTGGGGGCCGAAAGCCGCATCTTACAGGTCCGGCGCTGGAGTTGAACAGGGAGAGTTGAGCGGGGGTTGAACAGGAGAGTGGGGTATTCCCGGACGCGAGCACGAGCGGGCCTGCCGACGCCTTGCTGCACTCGGCGGCTGGCACTATGGTTGGCCTCCTTCGGGTCTACGCCAAGCGGACGCAATGCCATGCTGGTCGACAGCCATTGTCATCTCGATTTTCCCGATTTCGACGGCGAACTGGACGCCGTTATAACGCGCGCCAGCGAAGCCGGTGTCGGCTACATGCTGACCATCTGTACGCACGTCAGCCGCTTCGAGCGGGTCCGCGCGGTAGCCGCGGGGCGGGCCAATCTCCGCTGCAGCGTCGGCATCCACCCCCATAACGTCGCCGAAGAACCGACCGTATCCGCCGATCAACTGATCGAAATCGCGCAATCTGCCGAAGTCGTCGCGTTCGGCGAGACCGGCCTCGACTTCTATTACGACCACAGCCCGCGCGACGCCCAGGAAACCAGTTTCCGCACCCATATCGCCGCCGCCCGCGAGGTCGGCCTGCCGGTGATCGTCCATTCCCGCGACGCCGACGAGAGGACAGCTGCCGTTCTCACCGACGAACATGCGAAAGGCGCCTTTTCCGGCGTCCTGCACTGTTTCAGCTCGGGCCCGGAACTGGCCCGGGCGGCCCTCGATCTCGGTTTCTATATATCGGCCTCGGGCATCATCACTTTCAAGAAGGCCGATGAATTGCGCGCCATCTTCCAGGACGTGCCCCTGGACCGACTGCTCGTTGAAACCGACGCACCCTATCTGGCGCCGGTGCCGAAGCGCGGTAAGCGCAACGAGCCGGCCTATACGGCCCATACGGCGGAAATGCTGGCCGAGATCAAAGGTGTTTCGGCGGCCCAATTGGCCGATGCGACGACTGACAACTTCTTCCGCCTGTTCCCGAAATTCCCGCGACCGGCGCCCGGAGAACCGTGATGCGGGTGACGATCCTGGGCTCCGGCAGTTCCGGCGGTGTGCCGGTGGTCGGCATCGGCTGGGGCCGATGCGACCCGGGTGAGCCGAAAAACCGTCGCCGGCGTCCGTCGATCCTGCTCGAGACCGGCGGCAAGGTATTCCTGGTCGATACCTCTCCGGACCTGCGCGAGCAGCTTCTCGACGCCGAGGTCACGCATCTCGACGCCGTCATCTACACCCACGGGCACGCCGATCACCTGCATGGCATCGACGACCTCAGGGGCATCAACCGGGCCATGGAGGCGCCCATCGACATGTATGCCGATGCGGTGACCGAGGACATCATCCGCAGGCGCTACGCTTATATCCTCGAGCCGCTGCGTCCGGAGGCCAACGGGTACTATTACAAACCGACGCTGAATGGCCATGCGATTGTCGCCGGCGAGCCGTTCGAGGCGGCCGGCGTGCGTTTCCAGACGATCGATCAGGACCATGGTTATTCGCGCACCGTCGGGCTCAGATGCGGAGCCTTCGGTTACTCGACCGATCTCATGGACATGGGCGACGACGGCTTCGAGGCGATGCGAGGTGTGCATACCTGGCTCATCGGCGTGTTCACCGACAAGCCGCACGCGACGCATCTCGACGTCGACAAGGCCGTCGCCTGGGTCGAGCGCGTTCGACCAAAGAGGGCAGTGTTCACGCACCTCGGACCCGACCTCGATTTCGCGACTTTGCGGCGGTCGCTGCCCACCGGTATCGACGTCGCCTACGACGGAATGATCCTCGATATCCCTGAAAAATGACCGAACCCCGGGGACCGGGCCGGGCCGAGAATTGACCAAAAAGGGGACTCAGGTCTCCATAGGCCGGCGGTTCTGATACCGCGATCCTGAGCCAATTCTATTTTTCAACCAATCAATCATGTTATAACCAATAACTGCATGAAAAATAAACAATAAACAAAATTTTCCATAATATATATTATGCGACAAATGGATTTGGGCAATAGGACCCTCGTCGCCCTGACAAACGCCGTATCCCGCAGTCGACAGCGAAGCTTTTTTCGATCAGTCCCCCCTGATGGCGGTATTAGACCTCGGACCGCGGGCGCTTGATCTGATAGCTCGGAAAATCTTCTGGCGGTAATGGACGAAGAACGCGATGATCTACTAGTAGAAGTTCCGAGGCGATCCGGTCGAGAGATCCTGGGAAGGATTCGTTGGCGGGTCTTTCTTCCCTTCGATCGTCCATTTCGAAAGGATCCTGGGATTTGTGTGTGGTGCCGGGTTCTTAAATGCCCGGTTGTCGACGAGCACATGGTCACCCAACCAGTTTTGGCCCTATCGGAGGTGATTCACTTGGGCCGGTTTCCCGACGGTTAACCAGAACCGCCATTGGAGGCCACCCTTCCCGGTGGTTGGCAGGCCCAAATCACCGGTACATTCCGCGTTAGCGGGCAATCTGGTCCTGGAGGCTCATGAGCCGAAGGGCAATTAACCGGCTTGGTTCCGGGTTTTCCGCAATCGTGTGGAGGCAGTGCTTGACTCCTGAAACCGTAAACGTAGTATGGATAATTATTAAGAATGAATATTAATATTAGTTTTTCGAATATCATGAAGTAGCGAAAACTGGAACGATGAACTCACGAGAAAACCGGAACCCCCACGCCTTTCCCCTGGCCTTGGCCGGGATCGGCGAAACCCTGACGATCATGGGCGTCAAGGCCGGCAAGGGCCTCAACCAGAAACTGATGGAGCTCGGCGTCCCGGTCGGTTCCGAAGTCAACGTGGTGCAGCGCGGCCACGGCGGTGCCGCCGTTGTCTCGCGCGGTTCGGTGCGTATCGCCCTCGGCGCCGGCATGGCCCAGAAGGTGATGGTCAGCATCGTCCGGCCCGACGAAGCCGCAAGCCGGGGAACCGCCGCCCGATGAAAGATCTGACCATCGCCATCGCCGGCAACCCCAATTGCGGCAAGTCGACGCTTTTCAACGGCCTTACCGGCGCCCGCCAGAAGGTCGGCAACTGGCCTGGCGTCACCGTCGATCGCCTGGAGGGCCGCTACCGCGATGGAGACCTTGTCGTCCGCGTCGTTGACCTGCCAGGCGTCTATACCCTGGGCGCCTTGCCGGGCAGCGAATCCTTGGACGAGAAACTGGCCCGCGATTTCATCCACGGCGGCGACGCCGACATCATCGTCGACATCGTCGATGCCGGAAACCTGGAGCGCAATCTCTACCTGACCGCCCAGCTTGTCGAGATGGGCGTGCCGATGATCGTCGCGCTGAACATGATGGACACGGCGAAAAAGGACGGCATCGAGGTCGACGCCGCTGCCCTTTCCGACAGGCTGGGCTGCCCCGTCGTGCCCATGGTGGCCGCGCGTGGTAGCGGGATCGACCAACTCAAAAAGGAAATCCACGAGATCGCCGGGTCAAAGGCCGCGCCCGAGGCGGCGGTCGATTACGGTCACGCCGTCGAGTCCGCGATTGCCCAATTGGAGCCGGTCTTCGCGCCGGTCGCCGAGGCCGACAATGCGCCGGCTCGCTGGTTGGTGGTACGCCTGCTCGAGGGCGACGACCTGGCGCTGTCGCTGATCGATGGCACCGGACGGGACGAACTCGCAGCGATCACCCGGGAGCTCGAAGCGGAGCTCGGTGAGGACGCCGATATCCTGATCGCCGACGGGCGCTTCACCTTCGCCAACCGGATCGCGGGCCTTGCGGCGCATCGCACCGGCGAGGTGCAGAGGAAGGCGTCCGACGCCATCGACAAGGTGGTGCTCAACAGCTGGGCCGGGCCGGTCATCTTCATCGGCCTCATGTACCTGATGTTCATGTTCACCATCAACCTCGGCGGCGCCTTCATCGACTTCTTCGACATGGCCGCCGCCGCGGTCTTCGTCGATGGCCTCGGTACGCTGATGACGGCCATTGGACTGCCGGATTGGGCGCGGATCGTAATCGCCAACGGCATCGGCGGCGGCATCCAGGTGGTCGCTACCTTTATCCCGATCATCGGCTTCCTGTATCTCTTCCTGTCGGTGCTCGAGGACTCAGGGTACATGGCCCGTGCCGCCTTCCTCATGGACCGGTTGATGCGGGCAGTCGGCTTGCCCGGCAAGTCCTTCGTGCCGCTGATCGTCGGCTTCGGCTGCAACGTGCCGGCGATCATGGCGACGCGCACCCTCGAGCAGGAACGCGACCGCATCATGACGGTGATGATGGCGCCCTTCATGTCCTGCGGGGCCCGGCTCGCCGTCTACGCGCTCTTCGCCGCCGCCTTCTTCCCGGTCGGCGGCCAGAACATCGTCTTCGCCCTTTATTTCATCGGCATCGCCGTTGCCATGGCGACCGGTCTTATTTTGCGCTACACGGTGCTCCGCGGCGAGACCAACCCCTTCATCATGGAGTTGCCGGCCTACCACGTACCGAGGCCCCGCGACGTCCTGATCAACGCGTGGACACGACTCAAGAGTTTCCTTTTCGGCGCCGGCAAGATCATCGTCGTCGTCGTCGCCGTCTTGAGCGTCCTCAATTCCATCGGCACCGACGGCTCTTTCGGCAACGAGGACAGTGATAAGTCGGTGTTGAGCGCCATCGGGCGGTCCATCGTGCCGATCTTCAAGCCCATGGGCATCACCGACGACAACTGGCCGGCGACGGTCGGCATCTTCACCGGCATCTTCGCCAAGGAAGCCGTGGTCGGCACCCTCGATGCGCTTTATTCCAGCATCGACGCGGAGAACGGCGGCACTGAAAGTGCGGCGGAAGATAAGGCGTTCAGTCTGCCTGCGGCTTTGGCAGAAGCCGGCGCCACCATCCCAGAAAACTTGGCAGGCTTGCGCGACCTCGTCGCCGACCCGCTCGGCTTCGCCATCGTCCAGTCCGATGGTCTCGACCACGCGGCCGCCGACCAGGAGGTGTCTGTCGCAACCTTCGGTTCCATGCAGCAGCGTTTCGACGGCACTGCCGGCGCCATGGCATATCTGCTGTTTATCCTGCTCTATTTCCCCTGTGTCGCGGCACTCGGGGCCGTCAACCGCGAGACCGGGCCGCGCTGGGCGACGTTTGCGGCGGTGTGGACGACCGGTGTCGCCTTTTATGTCGCCATCAACGTCTACCAGTTGGCCCGCTTTGCCGATCATCCGATGACATCCCTGCTCTGGATCGGCGCCATGAACCTGCTGCTGGCGATCTTCGTCGTCGGCATGCGTATCAAGGGCCGCCAGGAACCCGGCGGCGTCGCTGCGGTGGAAGCCGGTTGATATGCTGATCAGCGAACTCAAGGATTACATGGCCGAGCACCGGACGGTCCCGGTCAAGGACCTCGCTATCCGTTTCGATTCCGACCCGGAAGCGATCCGCGCCATGCTCCGGCTGCTCATCGACAGAGGCCGCGTGCGCCGCCTCGATCTGGAAGAGAACTGCGACGGGTGTCGCAAATGCGCGGCCTATGAAGCCGAGGTCTACCAGTGGGTTGATCGACCGCCGTCACATCCTTGACAATTCCATTGCCTGCCAAGGCCCCTGCCCGGCGAAGCGAACCGGCTTAGCGATTGAGCGCCGCGTCGTAGGCCGCGACGATGGTGCGGGCCCGCGCCGCCACGTCGGCCGGCCTGTCTCCGGGTTTATAGAGGTTGGACCCGATCCCGAACCCGCAGGCGCCGGCGTCGATCCATTCGGCGAAATTATCGGGTCCGGCACCGCCGACGGCATAGACCTCGACGCCCGCCGGCAGCACGGCCCGCAAGGCCGCGAGACCGCCGGTCCCTGCTTGTCCGGCCGGGAACAGCTTCAAGGCATCCGCCCCGGCGTCGAGCGCGGCGAAACATTCGGTCGGTGTAAAGACCCCGGGAAAGGACGCGAGCCCCCTCTCCTTGGTCTTGCGGATGACCGCGGCGTCACAATTGGGTGACACGATGAAGTGCCCTCCCGTGTCGGCGACGGCGTCCACCTGGGACATGTCGAGGACGGTTCCGGCACCGATCCGCGCCGCGCCGGTGAAGCGCCTGATCATCCGCGAGATACTGGTCAGCGGCTCCGGCGAGTTGAGCGGCACCTCGGCATGCGTGATGCCGGCGTCGACAACCGCCTCGGTGACGGCCTCGGCCTCGTCGGGGCGCAGGCCGCGCAGGATGGCGATGAGTTTTCGATCGGTCACGAAGGTTCACCTTGTTCCGTCGCCCGATGGGCCGCGATGAGCCCGGACAGGGTCAGGTCTTCGGCGTCATGGGTATCGGGAGCGACCCCATGACACCCCAGCGCCCGACCATAGAGCCCGGCCAGGCGAGCGGCGCCGACGATGGCAACGTCCCTGCCCGACCACAGGTCCCGGGTCGCGGCGAGTTCGGCGCCCAACAGATAGCCCGATACCCGGGCGTTTGCCGTCGCCGGGTCGAGCGCGGATAGCAATTGCTCGGCCCGAATGGAGAAGAGATCGGCCGTCAAGCGGCTCGGCGCCGTGAAGGCCCGGTCGCAAGCCTCCGCGAAGGCCGCCTCGTTCCAGGCCGCCTCGTCGACCGATTGCCGCAAGATCGATTGGCGAACCAGCAGGGAATAGAGCTCACCGGTCATGACGGTGGTGAATTTCGCCACCGACCCGGCTTCCACGCTGACCCATTTGGTATGGGTTCCGGGCAGGCAGACTATGCCTTCGAAGGACGGATTGCGGGTCAGAAGACCGGCGATCTGCGTTTCCTCGCCGCGCATGACGTCGGCCGGAGCGACCTGTTTCAGTCCGTAAAGGATGCGGGCGCGTAATCGCGGGTCGGATACGGGGGCGGTGACCGTATTGCGCTTCGATTGCGGTCGGCACGGCAGCGTTTCGTAGCCGGATTCCACCCAGCCCGTCCGCGCGCCCGCCATGCCGCAAACCAGGACGTCCGTCGTCCGTCCCGGGGCCAGCCAATCGTCGGCAACAGCCAGGAGAGCGGCTTCGAACTGAGTCGCTTCGAGGCGCCCCATTCCGTCGGCGCTTTCGGCCCGCTCCAGGACCCGGTCCTCGGCGCCCATGGCCCAAGCCCGCATGTGGGTCGTGCCCCAATCGACGGCGATCCAGGAAACGGCGCTTTCGGTGGAGGCTGACATATACCCTCGGGGTTTTGGCAACGCCCCGCGGGAGAATACGGCGGGGCGGCCGAACAGTAGTTCATGTCGGTACGGCGGTGAAAGGATTATCGGTGGGCCCTTCCATCCTCAATTCGCCGGAACGGCATTCCATTCGGTTTCAACTGCTGTTCCCCGGCGGCGGTTGTCGCCAATCGGAAAACCGGATATGGGCTTGAGGTTAGGTGCTGAAAAGAAAGGAGCCGATCCGTGAACGACACGACGACACCCGAACCCACCGGCGACGACATCACCCGTCTCGCCCAATGGGATACGCCGACCATCTGCAACGCGCTCGAGGAAATCGTGCCGGAGCGCCGCGGTCACGGCTTCACGACGGAGCCCCTGGTGCCCTTGGATCCGGACCTGCCGCCGATCTGCGGATACGCTCGCACGGCGACCATCCGCGCCACCGAACCGCCGAACGAGACGGCCGAGGAAACGGCGGCCAAGCGGGCGGCCTATTACGATTACGTCGGCGGCCCGCCGGGTCCGACCGTCGTCGTCATCCAGGACCTCGACCCGAGGCCCGGCATCGGCGCCTTCTGGGGTGAGGTGCAGACCAACATCCACAAGGGTCTCGGCACCCTCGGTGCCGTCACCAACGGTTCCTTCCGCGACCTCAAGGATAGTGCGAGGGGCTTCAACCTGCTGGGCGGCAAGGTCGGACCCAGCCATGCCTACGTCCATGTCGTCGATATCGGTTGTCAGGTCACCGTCTACGGCCTCACGGTCGCCACAGACGACATTGTGCACGCCGATCACCACGGTGCCGTCATGGTCCCGAAATCGGCGGTCACCGCCATCCCGGCGGTGGTCGAGCGCATCCAAGGGCGCGAGGCGGTGATCCTGGAAGCGGCCAAGGCACCCGGTTTCGACGCCGAAAAGCTGAAGGCGGCCATGGGGATGGCGAAGGACATTCACTGAGGAGGGCGGTTGCAGCCGCGCCCCCGGTGCATGATCCCCGTTATCTCAATCTCTTGCGGTAGATCTTCGCCTCACCGCGCAGCGTCTCCGTCGTTCCCGCCGGAATCCAGCCGCGACGCTCGAAGAGTGCGCCGGCCGTGTCGGTCGAGACATAGAGGGCATCGTAGCCGAGGTCGGCGGCCCCCTCCTCGGCCGCGGCAACGAGCATGGCTCCAATCCCTGTTCCGCGGTGGCGCTTGTCAACCAGGAATGCGGTCAACCAGGGCCCCCATCCGGTGTCGCTGCCGGCGGAGACCGTTTTTAAGGTGACGGTGCCGAGTGTTTCGCCCGTCCCGCTTACCGCGACCCAAGCGATCGGTAGCTCACCCGGGCTGAGGCAGGCTTTAAGATCGGCCGCCGCGTCGCCCGGTCCCTCCGGCCCATACCAGGGTGCCCACTCGTCGATAAACCACCGCTCCAGGGTCCGGACCGCCTGCGGTCGGTCGGCAAGAAGGGAGACGGTGGCCCGGCGCTCCGGTGGTGCGGTTGTCAATTTGGTGCCCCCTTTCCGGTCGGATCGATCACATCATCTCACGGGTCGCCGTCGGGTGTCCCGGCCCTTCGGCCGCGACCTGACGGGCATGGATGGCCTCGACGTCAGGGGAAAAAGCCCGAACACGGACCTTTGGCACGCGTCCATGAAACAGTTGATTTCCGAACGCCGGCCCCTGTGGACGAAAAAAACGATCGGTAAACATGACGGAAACAAGTACTTGATGACCGCCTATGAACGTGTCGCTTATCCCCTATTGGGAAAGAGCGGCCAGGTTGACCACGTGATCGACATTATCCATTTGGCTCCGGCGACCGTCGACCACCCTTACGAGCGACAGTTCCTGGATTGACGGGCGCCTCGGCGCCCGCGCAGTGTTGACGATCATCCGCGAAACCCATTGCCGCCCACGCGATAATCGGCGAAAGTCGGCCGCGACGAGGACGACGGCAAGGCCATGAAATTCATCCATCTCACCGACCCCCATCTGGTGGCGCCGCCGGCCGATTTGTTTGGCATCGACGGGCGCGACCGACTGGCCCGGGCCGTGGCCAGTATCGCCCGCAACCACGCTGACGCCGCCTTCTGCGTCGTCACCGGCGATCTCTCCCATTTTTCCGAGTCCGGCGCCTACGCGGCCTTCCAGGAGATCGTCGGCGCCCTGCCCATGCCCTGGCACGCGCTCCTCGGCAACCACGACGGTCGCGCCGAAATGCGCGCGGCCCTGCCCGCCCTGCCCTGGACCGACGACGGTTTCTTGCATTACACCCTGGATACACCCTGCGGGCGCTTCCTGATGCTCGACAGCATCGATCCCGGGGTCTCCAGCGGCCGGCTCTGCGAGAAACGCCTGGCCTGGCTCGAGGGCGCGCTGGCGGAAAGTGAAGCCGAAGGCGTCGACGTGTTCCTATTCTTGCATCACGCGCCCATGGACGTGGGGATTCCCGGTCTCGACGCCATCCGGCTGGCCAACGCCGACGATTTCGCCGCCTGTATTGCCGGTTTCGACAACCTGCGCCATCTCTTTTTCGGCCACCTGCACCGCGCCTGCCACGGCTCCTGGAAGGGCCTCCCCTTCTCCACCGTCCGGGCGACGGGCCATCAGATCGCCTTCGACATGAACGAAGGCAAGCCGCTTGCCGGCAGCGACGAACTGCCGGACTACGCGGTGGTTCTCGTCGAGGACGACCGGGTCGTCATCCACGACCACTCCTACATGGAGGAGGACGCCGTCTTCGATTACGCGACCGGCCGACGCGGGTAACGGCGGAAGGCGGAACAGTCGTGGCCGGGAAAAAAGGCGAGAAGATCGAGGTCGAGAACGTCAACCTGCCCGGCCAGGTGACGCGGGTTGACGCGGCAAAGTACGATGCCATGAAACGTGCGTTCCTCAAGGTCCTGCCCGGCCGATCACCTGGCCTCAACCAATCGGAAATCCGCCAAAGCGTCACCCCTCACCTACCCGAATCCCTGTTCCCGGGCGGCAAGACGGCCGGCTGGTGGGCGAAAACCGTCCAACTCGACCTGGAAACGAAAGGCGAAGTGGTCCGCGAAGCCTCCAAGCCGCTGCGCTGGCATCGGGCGTAAGGCGGGCCGGTGGATCGGATTCCGAACCGGCGGGCAAACTATCAGCCCCGCGGAGACTCCACCGCCCTCGAAAACCGTCCGGGTCTACCCCGTACGAATGTTCTGTACAAATCCGTCAACGGTGCTCCTCAGAGACGTCGACAATTCACCAAGATCCTTGGTCATGTCGAAAACCTGCCGGGTAACGTCATCGACCTCGGTCGCGGCTTCAATTACGCCAGTGATGTTCTTGTCGACCGAGGACGCATCGACGGCTGCGGCCTGCGATGAATCGGCAATTTCCCGCGTCGCTTTCGTCTGATTGTTGACAGCCCCTGAAATCGAGCCGGCAATCTCCTCGATGTTTCGAATCGTGCTCAAAATGAGATCGATTGCGGCGACGGATTCCTCCGTCGCGCCCTGGACCTCGCCGATCTGAGACGCAATCCGGTCCGTCGCTTGGCTGGTTTGGTTGGCCAGCGATTTGACTTCCTCGGCGACGACGGCAAACCCCTTGCCGGCTTCGCCGGCGCGAGCAACCTCGATGGTCGCGTTCAAGGCCAGTAGGTTGGTCTGTTCGGCGATCTCCTGAATCAACTTGACGACATCGCCAATGTTCTCGACTGCCGTTTGCAGCCCTTGAACGGTCTTGCCCGTGCGTTCAGCATGCTCCGTCGCCTGGGCGACGATCTCGCTCGATCGATCGACCTGCACCGAAACCTGCTGAATCGACGCGTTCAGATCCTCCGACGCATTGGCAACGGCATGAACCGCCGTTCCGGCATTCGCTGAAGCGCCGGCGGCAGCCTCGCTCTGCTTGGCCGAACCTTCGACGATCCGCGCCAAGTTTTCGGCCATCGAGCGCAATTTCTCGGCGGATACGGCTAGCCTTTCGACTTCGGCGTTGACGGAAGTATCGAATTCGTCAGCCAGGCGAAGCCTCTCTTCGCGCTGGTTTTGCGAAACCGACTTGCGCTCCTCCTCGGCGCGCAGGTCGTTCTCTCGGGCCGTCGCGATACCGTCGCGGAACACGACCAAAGCCGATGCGATTTGAGAGATTTCGTCAATCCCTTTGGCTTCGATCTCCGTATCCAAATCACCGTCGGCGACAGCGCGCGTGGCAACGGTCAATCTATCCATCCGCCGGCCAAGGCTAAGCCACACGTAGAAAATGGCGACTCCGGCCGAGAACACCAAACTGACGACCACCAAGGTTACGAGGAATGTCTCGCCGCGGCCAAAAGCCGATTCGACGGAGGTCGTGCCGTCCGCCACCTGCTGGCGGGCCGCCGATACGATGTCGGTGACTTTGGACGACAATTGGTTGGAGGCCAGACGGGTTGACTCGAGCCTGCCTTGGATGGCGTCGTTTGCCGTCAGAGTGCTGCGGCGCAGCGATATGACGTTGGCGTCGCCTTCGCCCATGGCAACCAGGGTATTGACCTGTTCGGTGATCTTTTCCTTTGCCTCTTGATCCTTGACCTCACCCACTTCGAACTGAATTTTGCGAAGGCTGTCGCTAACCTGTTGGCTGACCTTCTCGAGATCTTCGAGTGTGTTGATGTTGGCGGAAGGGACGAGCAGTCCCACCACGCGATTGACCAGCGAGTCGATTCGGAGGTACGTCTGAAGGGCCGCCATGTCGACGTTAACCAGCTTTGACACACGCCCGGCGTTGCCGCCGGGGAAACCGTTGGCGCCCTTTACGGTCGCTTCGCTCGTTTCTTCAAACGCCTTATTCAAGGTGTCCAACAACGCGGTGGGAATCGGACCGACGTTGCTCAGAAATGACTGAACCATCTCCCCGATCACGGCCTCGTCCTTGAGGCCTTTGGTCTTTTTCAAGGATTTGGACACGGATTCCACCAGAGCGCCTCTGGTCTCGATGTCGTCCGCTGACACTGCCGTAAGGCGAAAAAGCGCCGCGCGGATATCCGAAATCGCGCGCATCTGCGCCAACGGACCATTGACGATTTCGTTCATGGCCAAGACGGCGGCAATACTCACCTTTGCCGACCCTTTCAAAAGGGTGCTCTTGGCGCCATCAATCAAAGGGATCAGCGTGTTTCGCATCTGGTCATATACGACGGAAATCTTGGCAACGGAGTCATCAAGGGACGACTGGTTTTTAAGCCGCTCCTTCACGCCGCTGTCCAGATCAACAAGGGAAATCTCGATCTTCTTGATCTCTTCGCGAACCGGTTCAACGCTGCTCACCGAGGCTCCGTATTCGACCAGCTGGTCCAAGCGTTTTCTGATACCGGCCAGCGCCGTCTCCAGTTGCAGGGCGATCGCCTCTCGATCGGCTTCACTTCGTGCGCCGGCTATGGCCGGCGCCGAGGCGGACAACGATGCACTATCGCGTGCCAATTCGAGCGCGCCGGTCATGGTCGGCACGTTTTCCCGAACCACCCGATTGAATACTTCATGCACGTTCGAAAAGGAGAACAAGCCGACAAGACCGGCGGCTATGGTGAGTGCTGCTACGGCCCCGAACGCAAGAAATAGTTTTGCCTTAATACTTGAAATACGTAATGAAGATTGTGTCCGTGCCTGGCTGGGTTCCTCGTTCAATTGTTCCTCCCACGTTTTCCTCGCGAAAACCTAATCCCCCCCTGACCCTATACTGACCTGTTAGGCATCAAATTGTAACAAGATTGTCACCTGTAAAAGGAGTTATTACGTATTATTTACTCCGACTCTCCTAAAGGCTGTATTGACCAATCGAACTATACCGGCAAGTAGCGGGGCGCTTGAAGCGATTTTTGTCGTGGCTGAATGGTGAAGTCCTAAACTTGCTGGGAATTTGGTAGGAGGTGCATCCTTTGAGGTGCTT
>Ga0066187_1000359_pt1 | contig 16453 bp, 13 predicted proteins | sample WorMetexBAHAMAS1_FD_58706 | JGI IMG/M metagenome (GOLD analysis project Ga0066187, IMG submission 58706) | Marine gutless worms symbiont microbial communities from Max Planck institute for Marine Microbiology, Germany - Inanidrilus exumae... | ecosystem: Host-associated > Annelida > Digestive...
TCAAGGTGGGGAAATTTACTTCGCCCATAATCAGGGAGTTTTACGTCGCCGGTAACAGGGCCGGCGCCGCAACGCCTACGTGGAAGGCCTGGCCCTGGACGACTCGGAAACCTTGCTGGACGAACTCTGGGCCCATGCCACCGACGCGCGCTTCACCTATCGGCACCGCTGGAAGGTCGGCGACGTCCTCATGTGGGACAACGGGACGACCCTGCACCGCCGTGACGCCTTCGACCCAGAAGCTCGGCGATACATGCTGCGCACCCAGATCGCAGGATCGAGCCGGCCGCAAGCGAGCCCGGACCAAGGCGCTTAAGGAGGAGCGAGGCCATGGAAATCAAGCTCGAAGGCAAGACCGCCATCGTTACCGGCGGCAGCCGGGGCATCGGCCGGGCCATCAGTTTATTGCTTGCCGGTCACGGTGCCGACGTCGCCATTTGCGGACGGACGCCGGAAAGCCTGGAGCGCACCGTCGGCGATATCCGGGACAAGGGCGTCCAGGCCTGGGGATTCCAAGCGGACGTCAGCCGCATGGCGGACATCGAGCGTTTCGTCGGCGAAGCGACGCAAGCAACGGGCCGGGTCGACATCCTGGTCAACAACGCCGTCACCTCCTCCAGCGCACCCTTCGATGACCTCACCGACGATGAGTTCCGTTACCACATCGACGTCAAGCTGATGGCCTACATCCGCATCGCCCGCCTGGTCCTGCCGTTCCTGGCCCAGCAAGAGGGTGGGCGCATCGTCAACATCGGCGGCATGACGGCGCGCATCGTCGCACCGCTGCGCATGACCAACGGCGTCACCAACGCCGGCGTCGCCAACTTCACCAAACAGTTCGCCGCCTATGCCGCCCAGTATGACGTCACGGTCAATTGCATCCATCCGGGCTACACGGCAACCGAGCGGGTGACGCAGATTTTCGAGCGGGAGGCAGACGAGTCCGGCGTCGATCTCGATGCGGTCATCGCCAAACGCACGGGCGATATTCCACTCGGCAAGCTGATCCAGCCGGAAGACATCGCGTCCGCGGTGCTATTCTTCTGCTCGCCGCTGGCAGCCATGATCACGGGCCAGTCCATCGCCGTCGACGGCGGGTCCGCGGAAGCAGTGGTTTATTGATTTCCGGCGCGCCGGACGCTTCTAAAACTCCTTGCACAACCTCAGCGAATCATAGATCGCCGTGTGGATGTTGCGCCCGGCGACGGCGTCGCCGACGCGAAACAGCTGGTAGGTGCCGCCCGGGTTGTTGACGATCGCTTGCGGATGCCCGGCGATGAGGGCGCCGTGATCGATCTCGCCTTCGTTGACCGAACCCGGTTTCAGTTCGAAATAGAGATCGTCGAAAGGCCGGGTGCCGTGTTCGACGACGACCTGGTCGGCCCGTTTTTCGACGGTGGACTTGTCGTATTCGTTATAGAAGCGCGCCACCAGCTGGTTGCCGTCCCGGGTGATCGACGTGAGCCTGAGATTGAGCGTCGTCTTCACGTTCTTCTCGTAGAACACCCTGTAATAGGCCGGGTAGTTGAGACCGCCCGTTTCCTGGCCGATGGCCCGGTCCGGGGTGACGATCTCGAGATTGCCGCCGGCCTTGGCCACGGCCTCGGCGACGCTAAGCGCCTGGTGCTGGCCAATGTCGTCGAAAAGGATGACGTCGGCCGCCGGCGCCACTTGGCCGGTGAGAATGTCCCAGCCTGTGGTCGCCAAATCGGCACCCGCTTCCAGGAAGTCGGTATTCGGCATGCCGCCGGTGGCGACGATGACGATGTCCGGGTTTTCGGCCAGCACGTCTTCCGCTTCGGCGAAATTATTGAACCGCATGCCGACGCCCAGCGCCTCGACCTCGGAGGCCAGCCAATCGACGATGCCGATGATCTCCTTCCTCCGGTCCAGTTGCGCCGCAACGACAACTTGGCCGCCGGCGCGGTCGGCGGCCTCCATGAGAACCACATCGTGCCCACGTGCCGCCGACACCCGGGCCGCCTCGAGGCCGGCCGGGCCGGCGCCGACGACGATGATCTTCTTCTTTTCGCCATCGGTCGGTTCGATCACATGCGGCATGGCCGTCTCGCGGCCGGTCGCCGGGTTGTGGACGCAAAGGGCGTCGCCGGCCTCGTACAGCCGATCGATGCAGTAGCCGGCACCGACGCAGGGGCGGATGCGCTCCTCTTCGCCGCGCATCAGCTTGGCGGCGATGTGCGGGTCGGCCATATGGGCGCGGGTCATGCCGACCATGTCGAGATGGCCCTCGGCGATGGAATGGCGCGCCGTGGCGATCTCATTGATGCGCGCCGCGTGGAACACCGCGATGTCGTGCTCGGCCTTGACGGCGCTGGCCAAGGCCAGATGCGGCGCCGCAGGTGTGCCCATGTTGGGGATCACGTGGGACAGGGCTTCGTCCGATTCGATATGGCCCTTGATGACGTTGATGAAGTCGACCATGCCGGTCGCCGCCAAACGCCTGGCGATCTCGAATCCCTCCTCGCGCGTAATGCCGTTCTCCGCATCCTCATCGACGACCATGCGGATGCCGACGATGTAGTCGTCGCCGACGGCGCGGCGGATGGACTCGAAGACCTCGAGGCCGAAGCGCATGCGGTTGTCCAATGAACCGCCATAGGCGTCCGAGCGCTGGTTGGTGCGGGGCGACCAGAAGGCGTCCATCAAATGCCCGTAGGCTTCGACTTCGATACCATCCATACGGCCCGCTTTGCACCGCCGGGCCGCATCGCCGTAGGCCTTGACCACGCGGCGGATATCCCAATCCTCCATCTCCTTGGGGAAACCCCGGTGCGCCGGCTCGCGGACCAGAGACGGCGAGATGATCGGCAGCCAGTCGCCGCTGTTCCACACCGTGCGCCGGCCCAGATGCGTGATCTGACACATGACCGCCGCCCCGTGCGTATGGACACCATCGGCGAGTTTTTGCATCCACGGGATGATGTCGTCGTTGCCGGCGTAGAGATTGCCGAAGACGGCCGGTGTGTCGGGGGCGATGATCGTCGAGCCGCCGATGACGGTGAGGGCGATGCCGCCCTTGGCCTTCTCCTCGTGATAGAGCCGGTAGCGGTCCTTTGGCAGGCCGTTTTCCGAATAGGCGGGCTCGTGGGCCGTCGACATGATTCGGTTGCGCAGTTCCAGGTATTTGAGCCGGAACGGCTGCAGCAAAGGATCGGTTACGGCCATGGTCCCTCCCTCGCACCGGGGCAGTTTGTTATCACCGGCACAGGAGAAATCTACGCGGGGCGCCCGCTAGACGAAAAGCGAAAAAACGCTGTCAAATGTTCAGAAAACGAACCCTGGACCGGCGTGTCAGGACAAGGCCTGGCAAGCCGCCTGCACGCGTACGCAGGCTTCTTTCAATTCTTCCATGCCGGCCGCCGTCGACAGCCGGAAGTAGGGCGACAGGCCGAAGGCTTCACCGTGCACGCCGGCGACGCCGCCTTCCTCCATCAGGTAGACGACCACGTCCTTGTCGCTCTCCACCACCTTTCCCGAAGGCGTGCGCCGCCCAATCAGGGCTGCGCAGTTGGGATAGACGTAAAAGGCGCCTTCCGGCGACCGGCAGGTGAGGCCGGAAGCTTGGTTCAGGAGTTCGACGACGACGTCGCGGCGCTGTTGGAATTCGGCCGTGCGCTCGCCGACAATCGACTGCGGGCCGGTCAAGGCCTCGATGGCGGCGGCCTGGGTGATCGAGCAGGGGTTGCCGGTGTTCTGGTTCTGCAGCTTGGTCATGTTGCGGATCAACTCGGCCGGGCCGCCGGCGAAACCCAGGCGCCAGCCGGTCATGGAGTAAGCCTTGGAAACGCCGTTAACAGTTAATGTGCGCTCGTAGAGCGCCGGCTCGACGGCGGCCATGGTGTGGAATGGCCGGCCATCGAACAAGATGTGTTCGTAGATGTCGTCGGTCATCACGTGGACCTGCGGGTGATCCAAGAGCACGGCGGCGAGCGCCGCCAGTTCGCTTTCCGTATAGGCGGAGCCCGACGGGTTGTTGGGCGAGTTGAGGATCAGCCATTTGGTCCTCTCGGTGATGGCCTCCCTCAGTTCGTCCGGCTGCAGCTTGAAGCCGTGCGCCTCGGCGCATTCGACGATGACGGGCACACCGCGGGCGAACTTGACCACGTCCGGATAGGCGACGAAGTAGGGCGCCGGGATGATCACCTCCTCGCCGGGCTCGACGGTGGCGACGATGGCCGAGAATATGACCTGTTTGCCGCCGGTCCCGGCGATGATCTGCTCAGGTCCGTAGTCGAGGCCGTTGTCGCGGCGGAACTTCTCGGCGATGGCCTCTTTCATCGCCACCGTACCGCCGGTCGGCGTGTAGCCGGTTTCGCCCCGCTCCATGGCGTGGATCGCCGCCTGTTTGACATTCTCCGGTGTCGGAAAGTCGGGTTCGCCCTGGGCCAGGCGGATGATGTCGCGGCCCTCGGCGGCCAGCTCGCGGGCCCGCTGCGTAGCGACGGAACTGGCGGTCGGTTGGAAACGGCCCATTCGGGCGGCGATGAGCGGCATGACTATTCCTCAAACGAGCTCTTGCGGCGCCCGATCATCTTCCCCCGAGGCGATCTCGTCAATGACCGCGGGTAGATCGCGGATGCTGTCGATGACCCGGTCGGCCAACGGCGCCAAGTGCTCACGGCCGCCGGTCCCGGTAAGCACGCCGATGACGTACCCGGCACCGGCGCTGCGGCCCATATCGAGATCGTGGACGTTGTCGCCGACGACCATCACTTGCCCCGCGTTCAAACCGGTTTGCGCACAGAACCCTTTGACCATGCCGGGTCCTGGCTTGGCGCCGTAACCGCTGTCGTAACCGGCCAGGAAGTCGAAGTGGTCGAGCACGCCAAACCGCGCCATCGATGCCTCGACACCGGCGGCGCTGTCATTGGTGGCGATGCCGAGTTTCAAACCCCGCCCTTTAAGAACCGCGAGGACGTTCGCGAGGCCGTCGACCATCACCGACGACGTCAAGGCGACGCGCTGGAACTCGGCGTCCATGACTTGGGCAAGGTCTTCAATCCCGTGGTCCGGGACCACCGCGGCCCAGGTGGCGGCGATCTCGTCGATGCCGGCGGCGGCGAGAACCGTGCCCGGCTTGACGATCCCCGCCGCCTCATCCTGTCCGCCGATTTTCAGGAGCGTTCCGGCCAACGCCTCGTCGCCGCCGGCGACCAGCCGCGCCACGGCTCGGTTGGCCGGCACCCAGGTCGCGTTGTAATCGAGCAGAGTGCCGTCCTTGTCGAAAAGAATGCCGCCGATCCCGGGCATGTTCATGGCTCCTTCTTCCACCGCCGATCCCGGCGGCGGTGCGTCCGGCGCGAACAGACCAGAAGAGCGGCTCGGCGGCAATGGCGAAGGTGGCGGGCGGTCCGGCATGGCGCCGCCAACGAACATTGGCATAATCGACTACGGCCATAATATGCGAGGAGCAATGCGCGAATACGACTACATCATCATCGGCGCCGGTTCGGCCGGCTGCGTGCTGGCCAACCGCCTGAGCGAGGATAAGGATGTTTCCGTCCTGCTCATCGAGGCCGGCCCCATGGACGGCAGCATTTTCATCCAGATGCCGTCGGCCTTCGCCTGGCCCTTGGCCGATGACAAGTACAACTGGTTCTACGAAAGCGAACCGGAACCGTACATGGACGGTCGGCGCATGTATTGCCCGCGCGGGCGCGTGCTCGGCGGATCGAGCTCGATCAACGGCATGTGTTATGTGCGCGGCCATGCGCTGGATTACGACCGCTGGGCCGGTAACAGCCTGCCCGGCTGGTCCTATGCCCACTGCCTGCCCTATTTCCGCAAGGCCGAAACCTGGGAAAAGGGCGAAGACGATTACCGGGGCGGCACCGGCCCACTCAATGTCACCGACGGCCCCTGCCGCAATCCCCTCTACGACGCCTTCATCGAAGCCGGCGTCCAGGCCGGTTATCCGAAAACCGAAGACATGAACGGTTTTCAGCAGGAAGGCTTCGGGCACATGCAGATGACCACGCACCGGGGAAAACGCTGGAGCACGGCCAACGCGTATCTACGACCGGTCCTAAAGCGACCGAATCTGGAGGTGTGGGTAAAGACCCTGACCCACAAAATCGTTGTCGAGAACGGTCGCGCCGTCGGGGTCGAAACCGCAGGGAACGGTCAATTAGAAACGGTCCGTGCCGGTCGCGAAGTCATTCTTGCGGGCGGCGCCATTAACTCGCCACAGCTCCTCATGCTGTCGGGTATCGGTGACGCCGAGCAATTGCGGGCGCAGGGAATCGACGTCGTCCGCGATCTCAAGGGCGTCGGTGCCAACCTGCACGACCACTTGGAGATATACGTGCAGATGGCCTGCACTGAACCGATCACGCTCTATTCGGCGACCAGGCCGTGGAACAAACTGAAGATCGGCGTCGAATGGCTCTTGTTCAGCAGCGGCCTCGGCGCCACCAACCACTTCGAGGCTGGCGCTTTCATCCGTAGCGAAGCCGGCGTCCCGCACCCGGACCTGCAATACCATTTCCTGCCCATGGCCGTCTCCTACGACGGGACGTCGGCCGCCGAATGCCATGGCTTCCAGGCCCACGTCGGGCCGATGCGGACCGGAAGCCGCGGCCGGGTATCGCTGCGTTCCAACGATCCCCGCGACCACCCGTCAATCCTCTTCAATTACATGTCGATGGAAGCCGACAAGCGCGAGATGCGGGCCGCCGTCCGCCTGACCCGCGAGGTCTTCGCCCAGAAGGCCTTCGACCGCTACCGCGGCCCCGAACTGGCGCCGGGGCCCGAGGCGACGAGCGACGCCGCCATCGACGCCTTCGTCCGGGCCAAGGGTGAGAGCGCCTATCATCCCTGCGGCACCAGCAAGATGGGCGTCGCCGAGGACGGCGACGCAGTGGTCGATGAGACGCTCCGGGTTCACGGCATCGACGGCTTGCGCGTCGTCGACGCCTCGGTCATGCCGTCGATCGTCAGCGGCAATCTCAATGCGCCGACCATCATGATCGCCGAGAAGGCGGCCGACATGATCCGGGGGATATCACCGTTGCCGCCATCAAATGCGTCTGTGTATGAGGCCGTGGATTGGCAGATCGCACAGCGTTGAACCTGGCTTTTCGGCGGCTAAAAAAAGTTCGAAAAAAAATGATTGGCGTGACGGCCGTCACAGCTATTCACACGACCCTGTGGGATGATGATCATGCGGTTGGGGTATCCCCTCTCTCCCCTCCCCTCTCTCAATCCCAACCGCATCCCTGTCAAACTCGCCGGGCCTTCCCAAGGCCCGGCTTCTTTCTTTGCGGATGGGCTCTCGGTCAGGAGGCGGGGCCGAAGATCTCGCCGGTGATCGAGCGGTACCACGCCGAACCTTCCTCGGCCGTCTGTCGTCGGGTTTCCTCGTCTTCCCCAGGTTCGCTGGAATAGCCTTTGACCCCGGTGATGCGCCCGTCCTTGGCGACGTACTCGCCGCCAACCTTGAGTCCGTGCCCTTCGTCGATCAGGAAATAGCAGTCGTTGTCATAGGTCGGCGCCGGCGGCGCTTTACCGGAAACCAGGGCCATGACCGCCGCCGCGCAGACCTGGGCCTGGCTGTTGGCGGCGTGGCCCGATTTCGACATGTCACCAGCGTCGATGGCGTCGCCGATGACGTGAACGCCCGGAACCAGGGTCGATTCCAAGGTCACCGGATCGACCGGGCACCAACCGCCTTCATCGGCCAAACCGGAATCGACGGCGAGGTCGCCGGCGCGTTGCGGCGGAATGACGTTGGCGAGATCGGCTTCGAAGGTCTCCTCGTCCGTGATCACCGTCCCGGTGGCGGGGTCAACGCCGGTGACCCGGCCGCCAAAATCGGCGGAAACCCATTCGATCATCTCGCTGAAACGGGTTTCCCATTCCGGAATCATGCGGTCCATGAGGGGAAACTCGACCTTCGTATCGAGGATCAGCACCTTGGCCTTCGGATTGTTCCGTTTCAGGTAGAGCGCCATCATGGACGCCCGCTCGTAGGGAGCCGGCGTACAACGGTAGGGACGCTCGGGCGCCGTGACGGCGACCGTTCCGCCCGGCGGCAAGGCATCGAGCCGTGCCTTCAAGTCATAGACCTCGGAACCCAATTTGTAGGCGTGCGGGAAGCGCGCGACCGTTTCGGGGCCGAGGCCTTCGATCGCCTCGAAGCGGAAATCGATGCCGGGCGCGGCGACCGCCCGGTCGAAGGCGACCCGCCGGCCGTCGGCGAGAACCACCTCGCGCTTGGCGCCGTCGACCGCCTCGGCCCGCGCGTTGACAACCTCGATCCCGCCCGACGACAGGGAATCCAGGCGAAAGTCCAGGTTTTCCCGTTCGCCAATGCCAGCGAGAAAGCGGTTCGAACCGAACAGCGCCGAATAAACCGGGTTGGCCTCGATCAATATGACGTCGAGCGCGACGCCACCGACCGCCAACCGCCGTGCGACACTGGCGCCGGCCGCCCCGCCGCCGACGATCACGATCCGCGGTCTCGCGGCGACAACGGCGGTAGGAACCATCGCCGCCAGTCCGGCCCCCAATGTCAATTTCGCCAGAGAGCGCCGCGTCATCATCGCCATAACTTGATCCTCGGTGTCCGTGAATTTCACCCTTACACTTTCATGATTTCGTATGCGTTGGATGTCAACGCCGGACTATTTCCCGTCTGGCTCATTAAATCGCCCTCCTCGATGCTCCGAACCGCCCGGAACCGGCGCTTGGGCATCGCTTGCCTCCTACCGACACCAGTCTTAGGCTGTGGCCTCACGCGGCAACAACCGCAAGGGCCGGATATTCGTGGTGAAACCGCCGAAGAAAGCGCAATCAGATTCTTCATCCCGGCTCTTGGCGGACCCGGCGATCCTGACCAACGCACTCGATCACCTGGATCAAGGCGTCAGTGTTCTCGACGGTGACCTGCGCCTGGTCCTGATCAACCGACGCTTCATGGAGTTGCTCGACTTCCCATCGGATGTCATCGGCGTCGGGACGCTGCTCGAGGATGTCTTTCGCTTCAACGCCGAACGCGGCGAGTACGGTGAGGGCAACGTGGAGTCCCAGGTGCGGGAACGGATGGAGCTGGCGCGCAAACGCGAGCCGCATCGGTTCGAACGCGTCCGGCCCGACGGCATCGTTATCGAGATCGTCGGCAACCCGCTACCCGACGGCGGCTTCGTCACCACCTATACCGACATCACCGAGAAGAAACGTTCCGAGGAACAATTGCGCGAGCGAACGGAACTGCTCAGGAACGTTCTCGACCACTCGCCGGCGATCATCGCCGTACGCGACCGGGAGGGACGGTTTCAACTGGTCAACCGCGCCTACGAAGAAATGTTCGACGTGAAGGGCGTCGATCTGAAGGGCAAAACCGTCCGGGATTTGATGCCCGACGATTTTGCCGATGACCTTTCGTCCTATGACCGCCAGGTGTTGGAAACGGGCGAGCCGATGATTCATGAACATGCAGCCGCCTTGAAGAACGGCGGCGATATGCTGTTCTCCGTCAGGTTCCCGATCCGCGACGCCGCCGGGAACGTATCCGCTGTCGGCTCAATCGCGACCGACATCAGCGAGATCAAGTGGGCGGAAAAGGCGCTGAAGGAAAGCGAGACCCGTTACCAGTACGCCGTCCATCAAGCCGGCATCTGGGACTGGAATGTCGTCGAAGGCGAGCTGTATTTCTCGCCCCGCTTCGAGGAGATGCTCGGTTATGAAGAATCCGAGTTCAGCGCCTTAACCGGCGATTCGGTCATCCGCGTCCTTCACCCCGACGACGTCGATCATTATTTTGACGAACTCCGCCAGCATTTTCGCACGCCGGGAACCGGCTATGACAGCGAGTTTCGCCTGCGTAACAAGAACGGTTCCTACCGTTGGTACCATGCTCGGGGTCAGAGCTTCCGAGACGAAAAGGGTACGGTCGTCAGGATGTCCGGCCTGATAACGGACATCACGGAACGAAGAAAGGCCGAGCAGGAATTGGTTCTTGCGAAAGAACGAGCCGAATATGCCAACCGCACCAAGACCGAGTTCCTGGCTCACATGAGCCACGAGTTGAGGACACCACTCAACTCCGTCATCGGCTTTTCGCAGCTGATGACGGGAGAGGTCGCGGGCGAACTCTCGGCGTCCTACCGCGAGTACGCCGCATTGATCGAAAATGCCGGTGACCACCTTCTCAATGTGATCAGCGACGTTCTCGATGTGTCGAAGATCGAGTTCGGCAATCTGGAACTGGTCGATGAGGACGTCGTTGTCGCCGATTTGGTCAAAGGCGTCGCCGCGCTGCTGAACGACATGGCGGCCCAACGCGGCGTCAGCCTCACGGTCAACCGAGGCATCCGCGATATTCCCGTTTTGCGCGCCGATCCTTTGCGCTGCCGGCAAATCATCATCAACCTCGTCAGCAATGCCATCAAGTTCTCTCCGCGCGGCGATGTCGTGATCGATGCCTGGTTCGACGGCGGCTGGACGGCCCTTTCCGTCACCGACACCGGGGTCGGGATCGCGCCGTCGGACATCGAAAGAGTCCTCGAACCCTTCAGTCAGATCCGCGGCAGTCATCAACAGGCCGGCGAAGGGACCGGGTTGGGGTTGCACCTTTCAAAACGGTTGACCGAGCTTCAAGGCGGGTCGCTTGAGATCGAAAGCGAACTGGGAAAAGGGACGACGGTGATCATCCGTTTTCCGCCGGAACGGACCGTGCCGGGCGCCGAAACCAGGAAAAGATCCGGAACCGACGGGACCGAGGACAGCGGACGACGATGAAAACACTTCTGCTTTTGAGGCACGCCAAATCGAGTTGGAAAGACCCGACGCTTCGGGACTTCGATCGGCCGCTCAACAAGCGCGGCAAGAAAGCCTGTAAAATCATGGCCCGCTATTTTACCGACGCGGGGATCCGGCCCGACTTCGTCCTCTGTTCCGCCGCCACACGTGCGCTGGCAACGCTGCAAGGCGTCCGGGACGCCTTCGACCCCGAGGTGACCGTTGCCGTTGAAGACGGGCTTTACCATGCTTCGGCCGGCACCATGCTCGGCCGCCTGCAAGACGTTCCCGATGACGTCGGTACGGTGATGATGATCGGCCACAATCCGGCCATGGAAGACTTTGCCGAGGCCCTCGCCGACGGCACGATGGCAGCTTTGGAAGGCGACATGCGCGCTAAGTTCCCGACTGCCGCGTTGGCCGCTCTGATGACGCCGATCGAGCGCTGGGCCGACGCCGCTCCGGGCGGCTTCCGATTGGTTTCCTTCGTATGCCCACGGGACGTCGAAGCACACTAACGGCCACGGCCGGCGGCTCGCTCAGCTTCGGGGTTCGCCCGCGATCTCGTCAAGCACCGCCTCGATATCCGCGGCATCGGCTTCGCCGGGACGGAACGTGTCCCGGCGCCGAGGGCCGAACGCGATCCATTGACGAACTCTATCGACACCCGACGGACCCGAGTGCAACACAAGGGCGGCGGCGCGGGCTGTCCACTGCCGCTCTAACCGATCTCCACCCACTGGCCGGATTCCGCCGACCGGAACAGCGCGTCGACGACCCGCATGTTGGCGATCGAGTCCTCGAGCGGAAACTCGCATTCGGCTTCGCCGCGCAGGATCCGCGCAAAGACCTCACCCTGCAATCGGTACTGGTCGCAAACATCGAATGTCTCCGTTTGCGCCGAACCGTCACCAAGGGCCGACCCATCGTCCGTGAAAATTTTGGTCGGCGCGTCGGGCGGCGCGTTGAAGGGGATTTGCACCTCGACACGCCCGCGCGATCCCAAGACCTGGACCCGCTGATAGGGGACCATCTGGGTCGAGCATACGAAGGTCGCATGCGCCCCGCCGAAATCAAGTATCGCCGACGTGAGCCGATCCGTGCCGAAATTCGGATCCCGCTCCATGGCCGCGACCACGCGGCGCGGCTCCCCTTCGAACAGGAACCGGGACACGACGATAGGATAGACGCCGATGTCGTAGAGCCCGCCACCGCCGTTCGCCTTGATGTTGCGGATGTTGTCGGGATTGTCGTTGAAATAGGAAAACGCCGCGTGAACGCTGAGCAAGGAGCCGAGGCTGCCCGATCGCAGCAAGTCGCGTGCCCGCAGCCATTGCGGGTGATGGCGTACCATGAAGGCCTCCACGATGGTGACGCCGTAGGCGTCACGGGCCGCGACCAGCGCCTTCGCCTCATCGGCGTCAAGCCCGATGGGTTTCTCGCACAGCACATGCTTGCCGGCTTTCGCCGCTTCGATGCTCAACGGCACATGAAGGTCGTTGGGTAGAGGGTTATAGATGGCGTCCACTTCCGCGTCGTCGAAAAGCTCCCGGTAGCTTCCGTAGCGCCGCGCGATACCCAGCTCGTCGGCGGTGGCATTGGCCTTGGCCAGATCACGCGACGCGATCGCGACAATTTCGCAATCGGGGCTTTCGGCCATAGCCGGCAAGACTTTTTCGCGGCCGATCTTCGCCGTGCTCAATACACCCCAGCGGATCGGTTCCATCTTCAAAACTCCTCGTCTCGGATCAGGGCAGGTTTTCGCGCAAGAATATCTCGACGTGGGGCCGGCGCGGACGCGGGGCGCTGGCGCCCTTGGTGTGGAAATCGAGCAGGACCCGGGCCGCTTCGCGGGCCTGGAAAGCGGGCGCCTGGTCGATCACGGCATCCAAGGTCCCGTCCACCAGGAACTCCCGGGTGAAGCGTGTCAGCTCGTGACCAATGCAGACGATCTCCTTGGCCCGTCCCGATTCCTGCAAGGCCCGGGCGTTTCCGCGGATGCCGCCGCCGACATTGTAGATGCCGAGGATTTCCGGGTGCTGCTCGAGCAGGGTCTTGGTGAAACGATAGGCTTCCTCGTGGTCGTCGAGCGTCGGATGTTTGAACCCGACGGTCAGCCCCGGAAACAACTCGCGCAAGACGTCACGGAACCCGATGTCCCGCTCCTGGTGGTCCCGGCAGGACAGGTTGAGGCTGCCTTCGAAGAGCGCGATCTTTCCTTCGCGACCGGCGAGGAGCCGGCCCATGAGATAGCCGGCCGTGCGTCCCGCCGCCCGGTTGTCGAGACCGACGTAGCCGACGGTGTTCTGGGTGGTCAGGTTGGCGACAAGAGTGACCACCGGAACGCCTTCGTTGAAGCACGCCGTCACCGCCTCGCGGACCAGCGGGTTTTCCAGGGCGACGACGGCCAGGCCGTCGGAAGTCGCACCCAACCGCTGAATGCTCTCGGCCAGGACATCGGCGTTGAAACCCTCGATCAGATGGCAATGGATATCCGCTCCCTGATTGGCCATTTCCGCGCCGGCCGTCCGGGCACCGTCCGCGACCAACTGCCAAAACGTGTTGGGCCCGCCGGGCAGAATGAAATCGAACCGCCGTTTGACGGAATCCGAGCCGGCGGCCTTCGACGGCTGTTCCTGCAGGCTCTGAACGGCGTCCCAAACCCGCCTTTGAGTGTGCGGACTAACGCCGGGGCGCGCGTTCAGCACCCGGTCGACCGTCGCGATGCTGACATCGGCGGCTTCCGCGATCTCGGCGTGACGGGCTTTCCTGCGAATCAAGGCGGGGACTCTCCGAGAGATATTTTATTTGTTTCAATAAAAACATCATTTTGATTGGTTTGTCAAAAAAATATTGTCGTCGCCGATACCTTGAGAGTAAAGGGTATGAATAAGTATTTTTTTTTAATTTCAACACTTTATGTTGATTTATCGGCAGAGAACATGTTCCGGATACGCGACCGGCCGACCGTCGAGAATCTAATTGACAACCCCATCATTTCCCATCATCATCACATCATTAAAACAATCAAAAGCCCTCAACCGGCGCAGAACAACACACAACGATGGCGGCACTTCATCCCGCACCCATAGGGAGTTCCCAATGTATCTGGGAATCGATATCGGCACGTCAGGCGTCAAAGCCGTTCTTTGCGGAGGCGATGACGGCGACACGGTGATCGGCCAGGCCACGGCCTCGCTCGCGGTATCCCGACCGCAGGCCCTGTGGTCGGAACAGAATCCGAAAGCCTGGTGGGCGGCAACCAATGAAGCCGTCGCCGGCATTCGTGCCGAACATGGCGATGCCCTGTCGTCGGTGCGGGCCGTCGGCCTGTCGGGACAGATGCACGGCGCCACGCTTGTCGATGCCGGGGGCGAGGTCCTGCGCCCGGCCATCCTGTGGAACGACGGGCGCAGCGAGGCCCAATGCGCGGAGCTGGAACGGCGCCAGCCGCAGACCCGGGCCATCACCGGCAACGTTGTCATGCCGGGGTTTACCGCGCCGAAGCTGCTGTGGGTCGCCGAGAACGAGCCGGACCTGTTCAGCCGTATCGATAAGGTCCTGCTGCCCAAGGATTACATCCGCTGGCGCATGACCGGCGCCTTTGTTTCAGAGATGTCGGACGCGGCCGGCACGTTGTGGCTCGATGTCGCGGCCAGGGACTGGTCGGACGCAATGCTCGAAGCGACGGGATTGACCCGCGCCCACATGCCGTCGCTGGTCGAGGGCAGCGCTCCTTCCGGCGGGCTTGAGGCGGACGTTGCCGAGGCCTGGGGCGTGCCTGCCGGCATCCCGGTCGCCGGCGGCGCCGGAGACAACGCGGCGGGAGCCGCCGGCATCGGTGCCGTGGTGCCGGGCCGCGCCTTCCTGTCGCTCGGCACGTCGGGCGTCTTATTCCTGACCAACGACCGCTTCTCACCCAACCCGGAACAGGGCGTGCACGCCTTCTGCCACTGCCTGCCCGACACCTGGCATCAGATGAGCGTCATCCTGAGCGCCGCCAGCTGTCTCGAGTGGGTCGCCAGGATGACCGGATTCGAAGGCGAGGCGGCGGCCTTGGCGGCGGTCGAAAAGGATACGGACGGGCCGTGCAACGAGACCTTCCTGCCTTATCTGTCCGGAGAACGCACCCCGCACAATGACCCCAACGCCAAGGGCGTGTTTTTCGGCCTGACCCACGAGACCGAACGCCATCATCTCGTTCGCGCTGTTCTCGAAGGGGTCGCTTTCGCCTTTGCCGACGGCCAGGACGCGCTCATCGCGGCCGGTGCCGAGATCGACACAGTGTCGGTCATCGGCGGCGGCGCCCAAAGCCCGTTCTGGGGCAAAATCCTGGCCAGCGTTCTTGACCGCCGGCTGACCTATCACACCGGCGGCGAATTGGGGCCGGCCTTCGGCGCCGCCCGCCTGGCGCGCCTCGCCGATACCGGCGAAGCTCCCGGCGACGTCTGTCTGCCGCCGCCGGTTTCGGAGGTCATCGAACCCGATCCCACCCTCGTCGCGGCCGACGGCGCCGGGCGACGGAAGTTCAATGCGCTTTATCCCCTTTTGAAAAAGACGTTCGCCGAGCCTTGACCGGCCGCGGATGCAGATTGCCCCGGAGGACCCATGAGCGAATTCTTCACCACCGTCGACAAGATTTCCTACGAAGGAACGGATTCGGACGATCCGCTGGCTTTCCGCTGGTATGACAAGGACCGGGAGGTGCTCGGCAAGCGGATGGAGGACCATCTCCGGTTCGCCGTCTGTTATTGGCACACCTTCTGCTGGCCCGGTAGCGATCCCTTCGGTGGACCGTGCATCGACCGGCCCTGGTTCGGCGGCGACGCCGACGACGCCATGGCGCTCGCCAACCTGAAGCTCGATGTCGCCTTCGAGTTCTTCGAGAAGTTGGGCGTGCCCTACTTCTGCTTCCACGACCGCGATGTGGCGCCCGAAGGCTCGACGCTGGCCGAAAGCAACGCCAACCTCGAGGCCATCGCCGAGCGGATGCAAGCGGCCATGGAACGGACCGGTCTCAAGCTGTTGTGGGGTACGGCGAACCTGTTCAGCCACCGGCGCTATATGGGCGGTGCCGCCACCAACCCGGACCCGGAGGTATTCGCCTACGCGGCCGGTCAGGTTCGTCAGATCATGGACATCACGCACCGGCTCGGTGGGGTCAACTATGTGCTTTGGGGCGGGCGCGAGGGCTACGAGACGCTGCTCAACACGGACATGGGCCGCGAGGCCGACCAGCTCGGCCGCTTCATGAATTTGGTTGTCGAGCACAAGCACAAGATCGGGTTCGAGGGCACCATCCTGATCGAACCGAAACCCCAGGAGCCGACCAAGCACCAGTACGATTACGACAGCCAAAGCGTGCACGCGTTCCTGCTGAAATACGGCCTGCAAGACGAAATCCGGGTCAACATCGAGGCCAACCATGCGACGCTCGCCGGTCACAGTTTCGAACACGAGCTGGCCTATGCGACCGCCAACGGCATATTCGGCAGCGTCGACATCAACCGGGGCGATCCGCAACTGGGTTGGGACACCGATCAATTCCCGAATAACGTTCCCGAAGTGGCGATGGCTCTTTATATTATCCTCCGAGCCGGCGGCTTCTCGACGGGGGGATTGAACTTCGACGCCAAGATCAGACGCCAATCCTTTGAGCCGGACGACCTGTTCCATGCCCATGTCGGCGGCA
>Ga0066187_1000361_pt1 | contig 16448 bp, 23 predicted proteins | sample WorMetexBAHAMAS1_FD_58706 | JGI IMG/M metagenome (GOLD analysis project Ga0066187, IMG submission 58706) | Marine gutless worms symbiont microbial communities from Max Planck institute for Marine Microbiology, Germany - Inanidrilus exumae... | ecosystem: Host-associated > Annelida > Digestive...
ATGAAAGGCGGGGAATTAAAAAACTCTAAACATAACTAAACTGGCAGCATAACTTGCCAAATACATAACATCTTGAAAACGTAATGTATATTCTGTCTACCACAATACAGAACCGGATTCAAGCCCACTCTAAAAACCCACATTTACATAAATACACAAAACCACAAATACACATTTACACAAAATTTATATAGAAGCTGTCATCCCTTTATGGTCAAGGCTGATATTAATGATCACCATAGCCATTGCAAACCAAAAAGGCGGTGTTGGAAAAACCACCATTGCATTCAACCTATCTCAAATACTCGCGTGCAGACGCAATACCACCGTCCTTTCTATTGATAACGACCCACAAGGTAATTTGACATCATCCTTTCGTGAAGATCCAGCAAAATTGAAATCTAATATTTTAGATGCTTATGATCAAAACCGGCTAAACCCTACTCAAGTATCAAAAAATCTATCATTCGTAGGCTCAGACATTAGGCTTTCAGCGATTGCCGAGCGAGACTTTCAGGTAATCTTCAACTTGAAAGAGGCATTGGACGGCCTAAAGAAACGGAAAAGCCATGGAAGACCCGGAAAACCTGGTTTTCCACAATTTGATTTCATTGTTATTGACTCTCTTCCGTCCTTTGGACATCTCCATCTGGCAGCACTGAATGCCGCAGAGTATGTGCTGATTCCTGTCAAACCAGCTCCGTTTGCATTAGCCGGGCTTAAAGATCTATTGGCGACGGTTGAGAAGGCCAGAAAGTATTTTAATCCGACCTTGAAGATACTCGGCATCGTCATCAACCAGGTAGATGGGCGAAAACTGATAATGGAAAGAGAGATGGAGGGCATTCTCCGAGAAAAATACGGAGATTTGGTTTTCAAATCTAAAATCAGGAAAAGAGTCTGTCTTGAGGAGAGTCCTGCATTTCAAAAATCAATAACTGATTATGATCCCAAAAGCGCATCTGCTGGTGATTTCAAATCGTTTACCTCGGAGCTACTAAAAAGAATCCGTGATGATAGAAAATGACCAAAGCAAAGATATTCCGAAATAAAGGTGCGAGCATTTTAAGGGGCAAACCAAATGGAATAGGTGACTTTCTGAACGATTCATCACTACAAAGTAAAAATGTGCATTTACACAATTCCACAAAATCACAAATACCCATTTCTATTGAACGGAAGGACGAACTGGGTCGCCTGCATATCCAAATAAAGCGGGATCTCATCGATAAGCTTATGGAGACTGTTTATAAAAGGAAGGCCGACCCTCAAACAATAAAGAGAAATGCCACTCAACGGGCTGTGGTTGAGGAGGCGTTAGAATTGTATTTTCAAAAACTCCCCCAAGATTCACTAAACTTCGAATCCAAAGGGAATAATTTCGATATAGAAAATAATTGAGAGACACTTGAAAATGGTAACGCACAGAACTCATCAGCTGGTCAAACTAAGAACCGATACTGTTGAGAACCTGAAAAAATTGAAAATTGAAATGGGGCAGGGGAGTCTCAATAGCCTGGTGATGGTGATGATTAAACAAATGGAGAGCTATCGATCAAAGCTGAAAAACTCTGGCTGGAATTGAAAATGGAACAAATGAAAATAGGCGGCGCGGATATTATCGATGAAGATTCACTGCTTTTAAAGCTGAAAGAAAATCCCCTTGTGCGTTCAATATACCGCGTCCTTGGACGCGTAGACGCATTTAAAGGCCACGCCAAGGCATTTTATTTTGAGGTGGTATTATCCGTCCATCCATGCCCGAAGTGCCATGGAAGGCTTAATATGACAGGAATAAGCGAATGCCAGTGTTCAGATTGTGGGTATACCTTTGACCCGACTACCCAGTTTCAGCAAAGCCCATGCTGTGGATCGAATTTATTGCGGAAAACCTATCATTACGCCTGCTCTCGCTGTAACAGGACCGTTCCTTCCAGGTTCGTCTTTGATGAAAAAATATTCGATAGCACCTATTTCAGGGAAATGATGATTGAATCAAGGAACCGGAAAAAAAGAAAGCGTGTGGAGATGCGAAGACTTTTGGCTGAATCCAGATCCGATGTATTGGCTTTTAGTGAGATTCCCGATTTGGAGTCAATATCTGGGATGCTTGATGATCTGAACGGCTTTATTCAGCACGCAGATCACACCCCCAAACATAACTTCGATATAGAAAATAATTTCAGTATGGATGATTACCGGGATCATATCCTCTCGGTACTGACGTGGAACAGCATGCTTTTTTCAAACATCGCCCCACTGACAGATGATTGTCGTATAGATCGGGTCAGAAGGTTCATCACACTCGTATTCATGCAAAATGATCAGGAGGTAGAACTAACCCAGGATGCCCATGATATCAGGGTTCAGAAGGTGTACAATGAAGCTTACAGTTAAGGATAGGGATTTTTTAAAGCAATTGAGGGCACTGCTCGATACAAAAGACCTATCAATAGATCTGAAAAACGACGGCTTAAAACGCCTGGTGTTGAGGCAAAATTACGGGAACAAAATAGAATCCGCTTTCGGGATGACACGGCAAGGTGTCAGATGGAGATTCAATCGGCTGTTTAACGAGATTTACATCGCAGCCTATGAAAGCCTGTTTTGGATTGAATCTCAATTCGGAACTGACCTTCGCCAGATGGCCTTAGAGATTGCCAAAGAGCGTGTAGCTATGCGCCAGAAAGCCCAAAAAATGGGCAATTTCAAGCTTTGTCGTCGAGAAAAGCGCTGATATGACAGCATTCGAACGCCCTTCCAATTGACAAGCTTTTCGCCCTCCTAAAATCCCCCTATATAAAAGGTATAAAACCCAGTAAAAAGCCGTACTCAAAACCGCCGCTTTGGTTGAAAGCACCTTCCGGCGCACGATTCCCACGGAATCGCACGGTTTTTGGTAAAATCTAATTTTTTCCGCCTCGCCTCTTTATGGCGGAAAAAATTTTAACATCAAGGAAAAATCGAAAACCCGCTCAAACGCCTTATTTGCATAGAAAAGGCCGGGGTGAAAAATATGCCATCAACAAAAATAGAACTGAACCATAATAAAATCGCGAGAATCGAGGGATTGGATGAACTCGCAATAATCCTGTTTCCGGGTAATAGAAACCATAAAAGGGTTTTCCTGGCTATTTTCATCGAGCTAAAATATTCCCCCGGTGAGTTCATTCCGTGCCTGGCACCACTTTGTGATCAATACGGATTTTCCCCTCGGATGCTTGAAACGGTTCGCAGCAAGCTCAGAAACATGGGCATTATCGATCATGTATCCCGGTTCAATAAAAGGTATGGTTATCGGGAAGGCTGGGTATTCTCGAACCGGATTTCCAAATCCCTGGAAAGGTTATCAGCGCTGCTGGAGGGTTTTAAAGAGCGAAAGGATTCTCTGCAGGAACGTAAAGACCGGGATCTATTCATGTACCTCTAAACATCCCATCCAATAAAACCTAAAATAACGGCCAGATAATGAATGTTAGGGATGTTGGGGTTGTTTATCCCACATTCCTATAAATCTTCAAATTTCCCTTCATTATATCCAGGCTGAATTCTGCCTATTTCTCTCTATTTCGAACCATTTTATTAATTTTCTGAAAAACTGATGGACCTATATAATGTGTCATCGAAAAACCATTCATTCAAAGAAAGGAGAAGATCCAAATGATGGTGTCTATTGGTCATGAAAATTTTCTAAACAGCAATGACATTGTGGCAATTATTAAGCCGGATTGCTCGCCGGCTAAAAAGCTTCGGCATGGCGCAAATGCCGATCGAATGCTTATCAGCGCCACAAGCGGCCGAAAAGCCCGGAGCATGATTGTAATGAAAAGCAACCATGTTGTTCTCAGCGCATTGCAAACAGAAACCCTGAAAACGAGGATAGATGGGATAAAAATTACGGATGGCTTGGTTTGATAAACAGAGATGTAGGTTTAAGGCAATTGATAATTAATGATGATGAAGTGCGTGTCCCTGTTAATCATGCGCAGTGCCTGGGATTAGAACTTGTTAATTTTAGTAGTGATGTGGTTTATTTGAAATCGGAGGAATTATGTGGAAGCCCAAAGAAATAATCGTACATGAAGAAGTCAGAGAAGATCCTGTCAGTGTAAATATCCTCAACAAGAGCCCTGGTATACCGGTGAAGTGTGTAAGCAGTGGCATGGCTAAAATAATATCTGAAAAATCCGATATCCTAAGAGCTGTCGGCAGTTCCATGCTTGATAAGATAATTGCCGGTAAAAGCCTTCTTTTTATCGCACCCGCAGCTAATGTTGTAGACACTTTTACGATGCCTGATGATCGAATGGTCTGCCCGCATTTTGAAAGGCTTAAGTTGGCATCAAATGGCTGCTTTTACCAATGCGACTGGTGCTATCTCAAACTGACATACAGAGCAGCATTCCCATTTATAACAGTCCGAGCCCAGTATGATAAAATCAAAGAACAGCTCTATAAAAGATTAAACCAAACGAGCGAACCCATCATTTTCAATACCGGCGAACTAGCTGATTCACTTTCAATGGAACACCTGACTGGCGCAGCTCAAGAATTCATTCCGTGGATAGGAAATACAGAGAATGGATATTTGTTCATTCTGACCAAAAGCGACAATGTGGATGATATCCTCAACCTTTCCCATAATGACCGTACTGTAATTGCTTGGAGTATGAACAACGAAAAAGTATCAAGGAAATTCGAAATAGGGGCGCCATCCTTTGACCGCCGCCTATATGCTGCTAAAAAAGTGCAAGAAGCTGGATATCCTCTCAGGATCAGACTGGATCCAATTGTTCCTTTCAAAGGATGGCAGGATGCATATGCAAATACAATCGAGAGAATTTTTCGAGAGGTGGCTCCAGAGCGGATAACCTTAGGGACGCTTCGATTCGAAGAGGGTTTCTATAAAATGCGAAATTCCATTTTCACAACCGGTGCAGACCTCCCGAAATTAATGGAAACCATGTCACCGATGTTTTCGCCAAAAATATTCTCTCACTCCAAGAGACCTAAATCAGGGAAATACAGCTTCTCGGTAAAACAGAGGATTGAAATTTTCAAGTGGGCAATTGATGAGATCAGCAAACATTCAGACTGTAAAATCGCGCTCTGTAAGGAATCCACCAATGTCTGGAAGAAAGTCGGACTTCCTCTGTCGAAATGCAGCTGCGTCTGTCAGCTTGATTACAGGGATATGACGCTATGACCATTTGGGATTATCAACCCTTCTCAACCTCTTTCCATTTAACAAGAAAAATTCTTTTTCCATCTGTATATTTATAAATTTCTTCACCGGTGTCACAGTCTTCGTTAAGTTCAATTAAACTGAGTTCCCTTTCAAGTATATCATCTATCATTTTATTCCTCCCAGGCGTGTATCACCTCATCACACACCAATCTCAATCTCATCACATCCCCATTTCCCCAGTATTGCCTGTTCATCTCGCCACTGTTCATAATATCTATCAGCAAGATCCCATGGCTCGATTTCTTCTTTCTCATTTTCAGAAGCTACTTTTCCCTCTAATGTTCTTTGTTTGCTCATTTTTAATACCTCCAATCACCATGCTTGAAATTCAAAACCAAAAAAAAAAAATTCAAATCAAGCTTTTTCCTCAGAAACTCCATTATCTGAACTCCCATCATTCAAGACAATGTGCTCATACGCCTTTGAGAGAGCGAGGACAGCTTTTGGAAGATCGTTTGCGTCTAGGCTGTTTGTTGACCTCCATTCGCCGTCTTTATCTTTGTAGCGCTTCTGAAAGGATACTTTCTTTACCTTTACAGTGCTTCCATTTCGAGAAATTTCATTCTCAAAAATTGCAGCTTCACAACCGCCGCATCTAAATCTTTTTTCTGGTTTTGCCATTTTTTATTCACCTCAAAATTGTTTTGTTCAGGGGACTGCAAAACAATTTTTATAATTTTTAGGAGATTTGATTGATACAGTTATTAACGAGACAAAGAAAAAAAACGAATATCATAAAAGATAATTCTTAATATTTTCGTCCTATGCGTGACCATAATTAATAACGGCATAAGAAATAAAAAAACAAAAAAATCGGGCTCGATATTAACACCAAGAAAATTTGACAGACATAACACTTAGAATACGAAAATTGCTAAGTGAATTTAATTTGAAAGGAGAAACAAAGATGGCACGGAAAAACACCGAGGAACTCATGAATCTTCAGGATGCGATAACCCAAATCAAACAACTCAAAGAGCAAATGTCTGGTAAAAACCTGCGAATTAATGAGGCTCTTTCTCATGCTGAAAAATATCTCTTCAATAAGCTTTATGATGAGATCAGTGCCAGTATGGGTAAAGCAAAATCCTAAAACAGGGGAATTCCCTATTAAAAGAAAGGGGGTGATAAACACGTAAACAAAGATCATGGAGAATATCATAAATTACAGCTAAAGAAAGGAGACTAAAATGAAAAGAGGACAGTATGAAAGTTATGAACTGCCAACAGGTGGATTCAGAGGCGACGACGAGCTGCCTCCCGGAGGCTTCAGAGGTAAAGAGGAACTGCCGCCTGGCCATTTTAGAGGAGACGACGAATTGCCCCCTGGGGGCTTTCGGAGCTGATAGATTATTTTAATCGTGTGGCTATCATTCTCCGGCCTTCAGTACAATCTGAAATCGATCTAATCCTCAAGAGTCATTAATCGAGGTCAGATTGAAATAGCACTTAAACCAACCTCCCGAGGTAATTGAGGAACCACGGGAGGTAAACCCAATCAAGGAGTACTTTAATGCCGTACACAGGTACATATCGGACGAAATCAGGGCGTAGTTATTTTAGGTTTTCTTATGAGGACCAATATGATGGTGAGGTGCGTATATACATTTTGAGCCAACCTTCCTATAGAGGTCGCCCAAGTGACTGCCATTCAACACACCGGTATGGTGTAAGCAGCAGACCATATATTTGCTATGAACCAGCACCTACAAATCAATCCGATGCTATTAAAATCTCAAAAGCTTGGGCTGAAAATACTGAAAAATATATCGAATATGGGAGGAGTTTCTAGTGAAACCGGTCATAGGCGAATACAGAACCAATTCAGGTAATAATATTTTCCGGTTTCACTTTGAGATTCAAAATAATGGGGAGATACGAATATTCATCCTTGATCAACCATCCTATAAAGGAAGATGCAGCTCTCTTCATTCGACACACCGAAACATATCAAATGGGAAAGCTTTTATTGATCCCCCAACAATTCCAAAAACTCTTACAAAGGCGATCCTTTTAGCAAAACATTGGGCTGAAAACACGGAAAAATATATCGAATACGGAAGGAGTTTCTAAATGAATGATTTCACAGCTGAATACAGGACAGAATCAGGGAAAAATTTGTATCGGTTTCGATTTATTACGCTAAAAAATGAGACTGTGCGTGTATATGTTCTTGATCGGCTTCCTCATAATGGCACGCACTTATTTTTACATCTTATACATCGGGAAATCAGCTTCGGAAAAACATTTGTCGATTCGAAAGGAAGCCTTAAAACGCTGAACAATGCTTTTTGTTTTGCTATGCAGTGGGCCGAACACTCAGAACAAAATAATAAACAAGGTGAGTGTAGTGCTGAGACATCTATTGTAGATTACAAAAAGTATATGGATGAGCCGTCGCTTCTTGAGAAAACGTTCGAGTTACCAATTTGTGAAGACACAATTTCGGAAATTAGGGACTATATCGGTCTGCATCCTGCTGAAAGAGGAGGTATCCTGGGCAGGGATGATGATGGCGTTATTCGTCATTTTGTCCCTGATTCTAAAGGAAGATGCACCTCCGGTGCGTATGATCCAAATATTCGTGAAATGAATAAGGTGATTAAAAAATGGAAAAAGCAAGGAATCGAATTTTGTGGATTTGTTCACAGTCACCCGCCTCATGTAAGAAGTCTTTCAGGGCCTGATGAACAGTACGCCGGCGAGATTCTCGCAGCTTTTAAGAAGTTGGAAAAGCTGTGGCTTCCGTTGGTCATGACTGTGCCTGACACCGGACGTTTTGAAATTATCCCATATGCCGTCATCCCCGGTGAAAAAGATCGAAAAGAGTGTGAAATTTACAGAGCCTTCATTGCATCTAAAAGAAAAAATCCGAATCGGTCCAGAGGATCAAGGTTGTCAGGGGAATGGTTTTTTAAAAAACCTTATAAAAAAAATGTGGTCCTTACGGATAAGACACCTAAACTGCGAGAGAGTCATAGTAATTCTGGTTTTCGTTCTGGCAGCCTGCAACAAAACTCCGAAGGTACAAAGTGTTTTGGAAATTTTGAATACATCTGGCAGAATTCTCGGTTGAATGAGTCCGTAGGGACCGACAATGTAATAGAACTTTCACAAGAAAGATGTACGGCTTCATTACAAATCCAAAAACACGCTGAAAAGCAGCGTGATAAATATTTTGATCGCATGAAAGAGGGCTATGACATTGATCTACTAGACCGAACACGCCTTATCTATATTGGCGCAGGTGGAGCAGCGTCACTTATTAGAAATGCCGCAAGAATGGGAACCGGTGAACATGTAATTATCGATCCAGATATCATCAGTGAAAGCAATATTTCCACCCAGCAGGTATCTAAAAATGCAATCAATGCCTCAAAAGTTGATGCACTTGCTCAGGATATCATCGACATTGATCCTGCCGCTGCGGTTCTTGCAGTATGCGCACCCATTGAAAATATCAATGACGAACAATTCAAAATGCTGCTTTACGCGCCCTTGCGCTATAAAGCGCACAGTCCTTCGACAAAAAGGTTTTCAGATACCGATCCCTTAAAAAATAGGAATCTTGATCCTCTGAGGCCTAAACAGACTATCCTGTTGGGTTTGACAGATAAATTTGATGCTCAGGGTAGAACGCATCGGCTGGGCTTGCAATTTGGTATTCCAACTATTTGCGCCCAAGAATACATCGAGGGGCGTGGAGCCGAAGTTACTTATACAATTCCAGGAGTAACCCCGGCGTGTCATCGGTGTATAACAGCTTCACGGTATAAGGCGTATCTGGAAGAAGGTTATAAAAATGATGTTACATCTGAGAACGCTCCTATATTTGCTGCAGAATACCTGAATGCGGTACTTGGGCATGTTCTGCTCGCTGTAATCCATCACGATACAGAACACCCACGCTGGGGAAATGTCATCGCACGATTAGGTAATCGTAATCTTATTAGGCTGAGAATGGATCCAGATTTCGATAACTATTTCGGTGATACTTTTCAAAGACGATTTGAGGGAGCGAAGGGTGCCTCAAGCTTTTTCATGCTTGATACTCTTTTCCTGTCACAAACACCTGATTGCGGGCAATCACCATCGCGCCCTATTTGTCCTGATTGTGGCGGTACAGGAGATCTGCGTAGAGCTATTGGGACTTTTAAGGATACACGGAAACTACAGAAGAATCAGGTTCTTTCTTAAAATATGTAAGGAAGATTTTGAATCATGAAAAATTGGGACAATATAAATGTGCTGTTTCAAAAGTTGTTCGGTGACTACTATCTTTTTGGCCCCCCAGCTGAAAGTATCCATCTTGAAACCGGGCTTAAGTACCGTAGTTGTGGAAAGTTTAACAATGCGGGCCCTTACCGAACTCCTAATGGCCTAACATGTATGGTTGAATGGTGTCTACCAAGGAAGAATACGAGTGGTCCATCGATCGAAAAAGAACTAGATTTAGGCCAAGGGTGTTGGGTGGGTCCATGCGCTACTGTACACCATTTCAGACATCTTGCTTTGAGATATTGGGTTTATTTACCAGGCGACTATTTTAGTTCATGAAGGTCTTTACTATGCAACAATTTATCAATGGCTCAAATACTGCATGGAGATATTTGGAAACCAGAGCAACCGGGAGGTGTATCCGTTTTAAGGATCAGGAAATGCCTCCTGGGTGTGCTCCTCATAAGGCACACGTCGGTTTTGAAATCGTTCCCAATTCATTAGAGGCTGTTCTTCTGGTTCAATATGGAGTGAGATATTCAGGAAAAAATTATGAAATTCGTGAATTGTTCAAAGAAGGGGAGAAGCGATTTGAAAATTTCGGAAAATTAAAATCATGGATAAGAAAGGTTATTGGGCCTGTCTACGAAACGATTCCAGAAATTAACTCTACGAATTCTCATGAGGAAAATATGTTAGAGCATTTAGTCCGATCCTCAAAAGTTTTCATCGATACCTGTACACTCATGCACGGGAGTGCTGAAGAATTCTTCTATACAAAATTACAACCATTGTTGATTCAATACAAAAAAAAAGTAATCGTCCCCCAAAAAGTGATCGATGAAATTGAAAGATTAAGGAAAGATAAAGGAATCAATTCCAATAAACAGGCTGAAAAAGGAATCAATATCCTTAGAGCCTACATTTATAAGAAACTGCTCGATATACGTGGTGAGAGAAATGATCCCTTCGCAGACAACCTCTTCCAGTATGTCTTTATAAAATTTAGAACCAAATACAATTTAGTGCTTTTAACACAGGACCGACGGCTTGCCCAAGACATTCTTAAATTGGGTATGGCTAAGTCTATCCAATCAAATAAAAGCATAAAAGCGTTTTATGTTAGTTCAAATGCAGTGCTTCATGATTGGGAAAAACATCTAAGAAAAAGACGACCCCGGCAGAAGCAAAAACACCAATCTAAAAAGTTTAGGCAGTGTAATACTCTTAATATCGGCAAAGAAAATCAACTGAATGTAAGGATAATTCCTAAAGAAGGGGAGTTTATCGAAACTGTTAGATATGGGAAATTGAATCTGGTTCAAAAATTAGGCGAAGGAGGGGAAGGATCAATTTATTCACTAAATAATGGCTATGTTTGCAAGATATATAAAAAGGAAAAGCTAACAAACCATAAAAAAGACAAACTTTCTTTAATGATTAAAAATCCAGTTGCGACATCTGGCTTATGCTGGCCGGTTGATCGAGCAAATAATCAGAATGATGAATTTGTTGGATATATCATGCCAAAAGCAAGTGGCTTGCCGATACAAAGGGCAGTATTTATAAGAGCGTTGCTTGAAAAGAATTTCCCGTTATGGACCAGGAAAAACCTTGTCACTTTAGCCATAGCAGTCCTTGATAAAATTAAATCGCTTCATGATCAAAATGTATTAATTGGCGATATCAACCCAATGAACATTTTAATAAACTCAGATACTGATGTGAATTTTGTTGATACAGACAGCTATCAAATTGAAGGATATCCTTGTCCTGTAGGCATGGTGAATTACACAGCTCCTGAAATCCAAGGGCATAATTTTCATACATTCTTGCGAAAACCTGAACATGAATATTTTGCAATAGCAACACTTCTTTTCATGATTCTATTACCTGGGAAGCCGCCTTTTTCCCACCAAGGCGGAGGGGACCCTGCAAGTAATATCAAAAAAGGGCTTTTTCCATATCCGTTCAAAAACATGTCAACAAGAAAAGCTCCAGAAGGTTGTTGGCGCTATATATGGAGTAATCTACCGTTTAAAACCAAAGAAGCTTTTTATAAATGTTTTACATCCGGAAAACGCTTATCTCCACAGGAATGGCTTTTTCTCATGAAACATTACAAAAAAACTCTGTCCCATGGGCATCTGACAAATGAAATATACCCAAATGAACTAAAAAAAGTGAGCGAACATGCTCAGAATAAATTTGGAATTGTGAAATAATCTATTTAATAAAAACCCTAATAACAAAGGAGGAAAAAATGGCAAAAGACTTGATTTTGTGCAAAAGAGATTTAATCGAGAATCCAACTCCCCGTGTTCCTGTCTGTTTGGTTCTGGATTGCAGCCCATCAATGAGCGGTGAAACCAAGAATGGATCGGTTACTCAACAAACGAATCCAAGACCGATTGATGAACTCAATGAAGGTGTCAGATTGTTTTATCAAACCATAAATGAAGATGAAGTGGCCCGATATGCTGCTGAAGTCGCTGTTGTTGCATTTTCTGATGTCGTTGAAACAGTCGTTGATTTTGGTCCTATCCAGCAAGTTGATCCACCTGCTGTCGAGCTGGAAATGGAAATCGGTGGGACAAGTATCGGGAAAGCTACAATTCAGGGTTTAAGCCTTCTTGAAAAACGAAAGGATGAATATAAAAAAGCCGGAGTCGATTATTACCAACCGTGGCTAGTCCTGATGACTGATGGTCAGCCGACTGATAATACACATTTCGACGCTTCGGGAAAGATTTCACAGCAAATACTCGATAATAAGCTGACAATTTTTCCAATTGGAATTGGTGATGGGGCGGATATGGACATTTTGGCAATGTTTTCACCAAAAAGGAGTCCTTTGAAGTTGAGAGGATTAAAATTTAAAGAATTTTTCGTATGGCTCAGCCAGAGTGTTTCTACGGTATCGAATTCAACACCAGGAGAAACAGTTCCCTTAAATACAGAGAACATTCCAGGCTGGGCGGAGTTATAGGTATGAGATCAAAAATTAAAGTGGCTGGCTGCGCTGTTCAAGGGCGTGGCCATGCCCAAAAAAATATCGTATGTCAGGATAAGGTGAAAATTTATCGTTTTAAGGATAAATGTTCTGCATTTGTTGCTTTGGCCGACGGGGCCGGATCCTGTGATAATTCACATATCGGTGCAGAATATGCGGTAAATAAAATAGGGGATGTGATCCATAGTGAATTTATGGCAATTCAAAAAGATCCAAAAATCGCCAAAGAAATAATTATTTCAAAACTTCAGATAGGGTTGAGAAGTTTGGCATCGCAAAATAATGTCGCATACAAATCATTATCCTCAACACTTCTTTTTGTATACTTTAGGAGAAAAAGGAAAATCACTCGATTTATCGCCGGCCATATCGGTGACGGTGTCATTGCATTTCATAATAAGCGTTATTCCAAAGTTTTGTCACATCCCCAAAAAGGTGAATTCGCTAGTTCAACCGTATTCATAACATCATCAAAAGCATTAAATATTCTCAGACTCTATAAAGGAAATTTTCGTGGAAATGGCGGATTCCTGCTAATGTCCGATGGAACCGCAGATAGCCTTTATCGAAATCGCGATGGAGCTTTAGCACCTGGATGCGAGTTGTTATTGAGTTTGTTTGATAAACTACCACAAAAAAAAGTTGGCGCAATAATTCAAAGGAATATAAAAAAAGTATTTAGAATGGGGACGCTTGATGATTGCAGTATTGGCGCAATAGCGGTTACTGGAATGGAAAAGGTTCTAAAACGGAAAATATAAGAGACGAGAAAACACTTAAATGGATATTTTAAAAAAAATAAATGACTTCGTTGACTATATCGATGAAAAAACTGGAAAGGTTCAAAAGGGTACTAATGTCGTATTCACAATGGCACTTTGCAGTAATAAGGGCAAACCCATATTATTTCGCTTTCAACACGAAGATTATAAATTATGGTATCTAACAAGTTCAGTTCAAATTAAAGAAGAACTGCTCGCTGGAGAAGTCAATGTCAATAAAAAGATATCAGGTGCCATTGGAACCGACCCCAATTACAGCGGATGCCCATATTGTCATTCAGTAGGTTTCGCAAAATGTAACTGTGGTAAACTTTGTTGCTGGAATTTTAAAGATAACAAACCTGTCCCGGTTCAATTCCAGTGCCCATGGTGTTGGAAAAAAGGAGTCTTGGGTGGATACATTAAAAGCGTAAAGACATCGAGAGGCTATTAATGCTTTAAAGTCCACTCCGAGCCTATAAGAATCCAAATTATCTACGAAAACCTTTTCAAAGCAGTTCAAGCCTTATCAAAAAAATATCCTCTCATCTAACCAGCCAAAATAAATGTCCAATTACTTAGAGCCTCCTGAAAAACTCATAACCTAATGAATTAATGTGCAAATAATGGTATATAGGTCGTCAAAATCTGCAAGTGAATTGCATGATTCCTTCAAAAAACCTTGCACCTCCCAACGACAGGATTTTGTACAGACGCAATGAAAAACAGCGTAAGTTTGTCGAGTTTCACTTACAGGGCCGCACAATCCAAATGCATCAACTCGAGGCTTTTGGAGAAAAACGATCTACTTGGAAAATTAAAACCGATGTTTTGGGATAAACTCCCCGACCCCTGAATAAATAGGTTAAGCAACAAATGGTTGGAATTTTGTGATAATTTATGCTTTATTAATTTACTTTGCTATGCTCCTATAGGCTTATTGTGCATTCTATTATAAGTCTATTTGGTAGGGATTACCTTGGCTCAATTATTTTGATTAGATAAAAACATAATCTATGCCATTTTTCTAATAATAATATTATAGACTTTTTACAAGGGGCAAACAGTGGATTTAGCATTCATAAATAAAACAATTGATTATTTGGGAGAATTGTCGCTGCAAGATTTGGATTTTAAAAATAAAGTTAATGTGACTGAAATATATCAAGATTTACTCTTCTGGGTTTTAAATCCAGATTTCAAAGAGACAGGTTCTGTCCTTTTCTATAATACAGGTATTAAGATATCAGCACTTAGAGTGGGCAATTTTAAGCTTAACCATCAACTTGCAATTAAATTCCTCAACAGAGCGTATGACTTTTTTGATGAAAATGAATATTTACCTCAAAAAGTTCAAACACTATTAGCTTTGGGGAATGCTTTTTGTAGACGATTAGATGGAAATCCAGCAGAGACTCAAGAGGAAGCAGTAAACTTTTATCAAGAAGCACTACGAAATGCGCGAAATAATGTGCCAAAAGCAATGATTGCTTTAATAAGTTACTCATTAGGCAATGTACTTTCTTTACGACATAAGGGTAAAAAATTAAAAAATCAAGAAAATGCAATTATGTATTACAATAAATCACTACTAGTATGGAATGAAAAAGATTATCCTGAAGATTGGGCTATGGCAATGTTCGCGCTTGGAAATGTTTATTCATATAGAATAATTGGTGACACATCGAAAAATCAAGAAAGGTCAATAAAATATCATAAAGAATCTTTATCAATAAGATGCAAGGAAAATTTGCCAACGGAATGGTCTATGACAATGCATGCATTAGGTAATGTATATAGAGAGCGTATAAAAGATTCAAAAAGAAATAATATAGAAAAAGCAATAAAATATTATAAAAAAGCGTTGTCATTACGAAACAAAACAAATGATCCGTTAAATTGGGCAAACACAACTTATGCTCTAGGAATTACCTATAATGAATTAGCTAAATGTGATAATTTAGAAAAACAAGAACTCGCTATTGATTGCTTAAATAGCACTCTAAACGTTTGGGAAAAAAACACAATGCCATCAAAATGGGCAGATGTAATGGCAATGCTCGGTAGTATATATATGTTTAAAATAGAAGGAAATTACTCAGAAAACCTCGAAACTGCAATAAAATATTTAGAAAATGCATTGTCAGTATGGAAAAGTGATGTTGATATAAACAGGTGGAGCGATATTCAGTTAAAACTAAAGTACATCTTTCAAATTAGAAAAAGTGATAATCATTCCATTAACAATGAATTAATCTTGCAACACTACAATGAGGGTATTACGGAATTAACAACAGGTAGTAATATAGCCGTATGGCATGCAAAAAAATATTATTTCGGATCATTTTATAAAGATTGGATAAAAGGCGATTTAGGAAAAGCTGAAGATGAAATAGTTAGATGCCTAAACAAGGTTATATCCGATTCTAAGAATGAAAATCGCATTTCGTCCAAATTATCAATTGAACAAATTAATAGCGATTTAGAGGTAAATCCGATATTCTCATTATTTGAAAGCATTTTATCTGGAAAATTAATAATTGATGATGCCATAGTGCAAATAAATACAATAGAATTTATTAGTTCGATTAAAGTAGATCATATTTCAATAATTATAGATTTTCTTGAAGAAGACCAAAGCTTGAGTTATGGCTTAAGGTCAATTCTATCCGCATTAAATTTAAAATGTGGTGAGGAAATAAATATTCAGAAGAGCCAATTAGCAATATTATACTATATTCATGGCAAAATATTATTAAAAACAAAGTCGCTAAATGCTGCACTAGAATATCTAAGTATAGCAAAAACAATATTTTCCGATATAGAAATGAAAGAAATGCAAGCTGGCTGTGATTTCAAAATTGGTGTAATAAAGGCACAGATTGGAGATATTGACAATGGCTTAGTGAATTTAAAGATAGCTAAAGAAACTTACGAGGAGATTGGGATAGAATATAACGTTGCACTTTGTAATCATACTATTGGTATTCTATATCGTAATAATGGGCAATACACCGATTCTATAGATATTCTTAAAATAGCGGGCAATTCCTTTGAAAAATTAGGGAAAGAAGTTGATGTTTTTAAAAGTTATGTAGAGTTATCTGAAACATACAAAACAATAGGTGATTATAAAACATCTTTAGGAATCATTGAATAGCGTTTTATCATCATTGCATATCATTAATGGCGGGATCATGCAAAATAA
>Ga0066187_1000362_pt1 | contig 16349 bp, 14 predicted proteins | sample WorMetexBAHAMAS1_FD_58706 | JGI IMG/M metagenome (GOLD analysis project Ga0066187, IMG submission 58706) | Marine gutless worms symbiont microbial communities from Max Planck institute for Marine Microbiology, Germany - Inanidrilus exumae... | ecosystem: Host-associated > Annelida > Digestive...
CAATCATACAGATACTTTAACCCTTCTCTCTAAGGCGGGGTAGGTAGGCAGTTACTCTTTAACAGTATAAAAAGCTTATTTAGCGAATACGAGCAATAATGCCATCTAATTGATCGAGGCTAGTGTAATAAATTACTAATTTCCCGCTTCCCATTGCACTATGTCGAACTTGCACCTCGGCACCAAGCCGCTCGGACAAATCTAATTCAAGTCTATGTACATCCGGATCCAGTTGAGTAACACTAGAATTTTTTTTCTTCTCTTTACCCTTCAATCTACGCACTAAGTGCTCTGTTTCTCGAGCTGACAACTGCTTTGCGATAACCTGCTGAGCAGCTTGACTTTGTAAAGCACCGCTTAATCCCAACAGCGCACGAGCATGCCCCACATCAAAGACACCCTGACTTAGAAAACCCTTTACATCATTATTAAGCTCCAACAAACGCAGCAAGTTAGTAATAACAGCACGCGATTTCCCCACGGCCTCTGCTGCCGCTTGATGAGTCATATCGAACTCATCAATAAGGCGACGCAGTGCGTTCGCTTCTTCAATTGGATTAAGAGCTTCTCTCTGGATATTCTCAATAAGCGCAATAGCAATTACTGTTTTATCTGGAACATTACGCACCACAGCAGGCACCTTATTGAGCCCTGCTAACTGAGCTGCGCGCCAACGACGTTCGCCAGCAATAATCTCAAAGTAATTATCGCCAAGCTGACGCACAACAATAGGCTGCACAATACCCTGCGCACGAATAGAATTAGCAAGCTCTTCAAGTCCACTAGAATCTATCGCCACGCGTGGTTGATACTGACTTTGCCGAATTTGTTCGATGGGAATATTACGTAACTCGCTCTCAGCACGTTCAATGGCTGAAACTTGACTACCAAGCAGGGCATCTAATCCACGCCCCAGACTTTTACGCTTTGCCATACGGAATTTGTATCAATTTAATTTGGGTCTATAAATTTTTAGCAAACACGCAAGACATAGCGCAAATAAAGGAAAATACTATGCCTTGCGCCTTCGGGCAAAACTAAATACATACGAATCTACGATAAGCAACAAAGCTATACTGAGCACGCTAACTCCTTTTCACCATATACATTCCAACGAAAATCAATCCATTTTCCAACGATGTATTTATCGCACAAGTAAACTAATCTGCTTGTCTCCTAAGAAAAGCGGGAATATCCAGATAGGCTTGATCTTCATCTGTCGGATTCGAGGTTGATGCAGTAGCGTTATGGCTCCCCGTCTGATTGCGCATAATCGTTGGCATATCAAGTCGCTTATAGTCTACATCGCCACCACTAGCATTGTTAGACGATTGCGTTACCAAACGCATTTCTCGCTCTGCACGGACTCCCACTTCTCCTAAACCTGTAGCTACTACAGTAACTCGTAGCTCATCTCCTAACGCTTCATCCAACACCGTGCCAATGACAACCAAAGCATTCTCTGAGGCAAAATCTCCAATAGCTTCACCAACAGCTGCGAACTCTTCCATACCAAGATCAGGACCGGCTGTAATATTGACTAAAATACCCCGCGCCCCACGCAAATCAACATCATCCAATAACGGACACGCAATAGCTGCTTCAGCGGCGATGCGCGCTCTATCTTCCCCACTAGCCCTTCCTGACCCCATCATGGCACGCCCTTTTTCCAACATGACGGTGCGTACATCGGCAAAATCCACATTGATCATACCAGGGCGAGTAATTAACTCCGCAATTCCTTGGACAGCGCCAAGCAAAACATCGTTCGCCGCTTTAAATGCGTCGGTAAGAGTAATGTTTCCACCCAAAACCCTAAGCAGCTTTTCATTCGGTACTGTAATTAGGGAATCCACATGCTGAGCTAACTCTTCTATGCCATCCTCGGCAATTTTCATACGTCGCTTTAGCTCGAAAGGAAAAGGCTTAGTCACTACAGCCACGGTAAGAATACCCATCTCTTTGGCCAATTCCGCAACAACAGGACTCCCACCGGTACCGGTTCCACCACCCATTCCTGCAGTAATAAATACCATGTCGGCACCCTGCAAAACATCAACGATCCGATCACGATCTTCCAATGCTGCTTGACGACCAACTTCTGGATTAGCACCTGCCCCAAGGCCTTTTGTTACTGTTCCCCCAATTTGAAGAAGCGTTCGAGCAGATGATTTTTTAAGCGCCTGGGCATCAGTATTGGCACATACAAATTCCACACCTTCCACTGCCGCATCTAACATATGCTCCAACGCATTTCCACCACCACCACCAAGGCCAATTACCTTAATCACTGCAGTGTTTTCACTATAGGCATCCATCAGTTCAAACATCGTTTTATCCCTCCCCCCACAGATATATAGTTTGCTAGTAAAAAAACTAAATTCAGCACCGATTCTTAAAAGTTTCCTTGGAACCAGCTTTTCATTCGGTCAAAAACCCCTTTAACACTCCCATGCATCCCTGCATCTGGATAATGTTCCACAACATTTTTATGTCCGAACAACAACAACCCCACTCCAGTGGAATAAATTGGATTTCGCACCACATCTACAAGTCCAGACACCGACTGAGGCACCCCAAGCCGTACAGGCATATGGAAAACTTCCTCAGCAAGCTCGACTAAACCCTCCATTTTCGAACTACCTCCGGTTAGCACAACCCCCCCTGCGATCATGGTTTCAAAGCCACTACGGCGTATTTCTGTCTGAACTAATGTAAGCAATTCTTCATAGCGAGGTTCTACGACTTCAGCCAACGTTTGTCTCGCAAGTCTCCGGGATGGACGTTCGCCAATACTTGGCACTTCAATAGTTTCTTCCGGACTTGCTAACTGAGCAAGCGCACACGCATATTTTATTTTGAAATCCTCAGCAAATTGAGTTGGCGTTCTTAAGGCCACGGCAATATCGTTTGTCACCTGATCACCGGCAATAGGAATTACCGCAGTATGGCGGATAGCCCCTCCAGTAAAAACAGCAATATCAGCGGTTCCACCACCGATATCGACTAAACACACACCCAAATCTTTTTCATCTTCGGTAAGAACAGCTTCACTGGAAGCTAACTGTTCAAGAATAATGTCATCCACCTCCAAACCGCATCGACGTACACATTTAACGATGTTTTGTGCTGCACTTACAGCACCCGTTACCATGTGAACCCGCGCTTCTAATCGAACACCGGACATACCAATAGGTTCCTTGATTCCTTCCTGATGATCGATAATGAACTCCTGCGGCAAGATGTGCAGGATCTTCTGGTCTGCGGAAATAGCTACTGCCCGTGCTGCATCAATTACTCGATCGACATCCCCCGCTACGACTTCCTTGTCTCGAATAGCCACAATGCCATGGGAATTAAGACTTCGAACATGACTACCCGCAATTCCTGCGTATGCCGACTGGATCTGACAACCTGCCATCAATTCCGCTTCTTCTACTGCCCGCTGAATAGACTGAACCGTCGATTCAATATTAACTACTACACCTTTCTTAAGCCCTCGGGACAAGTGATAGCCAATTCCGACAATTTCAATTTCATTTTCCCCAGAGATCTCCCCAACTATGGCTACCACCTTTGATGTTCCGATATCTAGGCCGACGATCAGCTTTTTATCTGATTTCTTCACCGCGACTACCTTTATTACCGTATAAATCTACTCGGAACGCTTCTATAACCTCTGTTGGAGAAACCAGATCCACCTTCTCGAGGTTGCCGCCCTCTGTCTCACTTATCTCCAAAGAGGAAGTTGGTCGCCAACGTACAGCAAACCCATTTGCGTAACGTAGATCCACGTCTGATACATTCTCAATTCGTTCTCCAAGTATGGCAGTAGCTGTCCTCGCGAACTGTTTCACCACGTTGATAGGATCCTTATCCTCAAGCAAAATATTTAATCCTGTATCTAACTCAATTCGCCATATCAGTCGTTCAGTCCGGGTAAATCGCCGAATTTCTTGTCCTATTGGCTCTAGCATCCTTCGTAACTTCCGATATTGATCAAGCATCTCAGCATAAGTCCCAGGTACCCCCTTAAGAATCGGTAAATCCATCGGATAGCTTTCTACAGGAGGGAAAAACAATGTACCATCAGTCGCTATCAATCCGCCCTCATACCAACGAGCCTCCGGCCTATGTTCAGTCACGGCGATGTGTAAGCTCCCCGGCCAAATTCTGCGTACCGATACAGATTTCAACCAAGGAAGCTTACGCACATCTTCTCGAACTGCAGCCACATTAAGGCCAAAAAAACCAGACGCCAAGTGAGTAGAAATAGCCTCTCGAAGTGAAGTCTCTCTAATTTCACAAAGTTCACCAGCCACACGAACATGACTAATAGGCACACCAAAAAACATCGGCATCGCATAGGTCCACGCGCCGAAAGCGGTTATACCCAACACTGCAACTACTATCCAGATCCGATGCTTAAACAGAATCATTTCCTCCAACCGGCGCAGGTAAAATTGCAGATTCCGTAATTACTTTACTCGTTATTTCAAAGCCCAAATAATCAACTTAACCTTTGGTGTTTCAATAAAGATAAAATTAAAAACTCGTTTCTAATATTCGCCACACAAGATCATCAAAACTTATTCCAGCAGCATGTGCCGCCATAGGCACCAAAGAATGACCAGTCATACCAGGAATAGTATTGACCTCAATAAACCAAGGTTCTCCTGATGCATCACAAATAAAATCCACACGCCCCCAACCACACGCACCCAATACCTCAAAAGCACGCAAGGCCATATCTCCCAATAATTTTTCTTGATAAGAACCAAGCCCACAAGGACAGTGGTATTGCGTTCCAGCACTATCACTATATTTCGCCTCGAAATCGTAAAATGTTCGGGGCGTCTCTAGGCGAATCAATGGAAACACAGTTTGACCAAGAATCGCTGCCGTATACTCCACTCCATCAACCCATCGCTCAACAAGCACGAAAGAATCGTAACTAGAAGCTAAGCACCAAGCTTCACTCAATTCTTTTGTGCTCGTGATTTTGCTTGCGCCAATACTGGAACCTTCGTGGACGGGCTTTACTATTAAAGGAAATCCTAATTCTTTAGCTGCTGCTAAAATCTCTGTTTCCGATTTGGCTACCTGGAACCGCGGCGTTGGAATACCAGTCGCCTGCCAAAGGTATTTGGTACGTGCCTTATCCATACTAAGGGCTGAACCTGATACGCCACTACCAGTGTACGCAAGCCCTAGAGTCTCCAACGCACCTTGTACCGTGCCATCCTCCCCACCGCGACCATGTAACATCAAAAATATACGGTCATAATGATTTTGTGTAAGCTGTTGCAATGTACTACGTCCAACGTCGATCCCGTAAGCTTCTACCTGCCTATTACGTAATGCATTCAATACTGCCTGACCACCTTCCAAAGAAATAGCTCGTTCCGCTGAATTACCCCCAAAAAGCACCGCCACCTTACCGAATTTGGTCGCATCATTCACAGCCGGTATAGTCAGACAATTTTTGCGAAACATTTCTATAAGCTATTAAAAAATCATGATGAAACCAACCTTGATGGCGCAGCACCAATATTCCCGGCACCTAACGTCAAAACGATATCTCCATCTTTCACCACATTCGGTAATGTATCTACAAGGCCAGACACATTTTTTACAAATAACGGTTTCAAATGGCCGAAATCGTAGATGGCCTGGTACAAACCACGTCCAGTGATACCTGGCGATGGCGACTCTCCAGCAGGGAAAATATCTAGCAATAACAATACATCCGATTTCGACAATACATGAACAAAATCATTAAATAAGTCACGTGTGCGTGTATAGCGGTGGGGTTGAAAAGCCACGATCAATCTGCGTGTAGGCCAACCGGCACGAATAGCATCAAGTGTTACAGCAATCTCATTCGGATGGTGGCCATAATCATCAATAATCAATACTCGACTTCTGCCTATCAGTACATCACCAAAAACCTGGAATCGACGCGCAATTCCTTGAAAATCTGCTAAACCGCGCTTAATAATTCCATCTGACACACCCAACTTATCGGAAACAACAATAGCCGCTAAGGCATTTAATGCATTATGTTTGCCCGGTAAATTCAGAGTGATATTGAGACTTGGTTTACCTGCAGGTCGAAACACTCTGAATGTAGTATAAACACCATCTTGCTGAAGCCTACTCGCTCGAAAATCTGCATCTGAATGGAAACCGAAAGTCACCACGGGCCTTGATATTTTTCCAAGCAAATCATTCACGGTAGGATCATCAATGCATACTACCGCTAATCCGTAGAAAGGAAGACGACGAAGAAAAGTTACAAAAGTTTCTCTCAAACAATTCAAATCCCCGTCGTAGGTATCCATATGATCCGCGTCAACATTAGTAACCACTGCCATGACGGGATTTAGGTAAAGAAAGGATTTATCACTCTCATCTGCTTCAGCTACCAGATAATCTCCCAATCCAAGATGGGCATGCGTATTCGCATGGTTTAAACGTCCACCAATTATGAATGTTGGATCCAAACCGGCTTCAGTAAGAAGACTAGCAATAAGACTTGTAACCGTTGTTTTACCGTGAGTACCAGCTACGGCGATACCGTGACGAAAACGCATAAGTTCAGCCAACATCTCTGCACGAGGAATCACCGGAATATGCTGTTGATATGCATGTATCACTTCCTCATTATCGTCACGGATTGCCGAAGAAACCACGACCACATCAGCACCGTTTATGTTCTGACGAGCATGCCCAATTCCAACAGGTATTCCTAGCTTGCAGAGACGCTGAACTATGGTACTGTTTGTCACATCACTACCAGTAACCCGATAGCCAAGGTCGCATAAAACCTCAGCGATACCACTCATACCAGCACCACCGATGCCAACGAAATGGATGTGTCTAGTGTGCCCCATCCATTTGTCGTTTGTATTTTTATTAATGTCAATCACTAGTCTGAATAAAAACAAACATCTACGGCTTCCATACACCGTGCAACAACGCGTTCAGCAGCATCAGGCATTGATAACCCTCGTGCAGCTTCGGCCATGTTTACAATGTGCGAACGCACTGTATAAAACTCAGCAAACAGTCGAGCAAGTTTGGCCCCAGTTAGCTCTGATTGTGGGATTAGTACAGCGGCACCGACATCAGCAAGAAAACGCGCATTCGCCGTTTGATGGTCATCCACTGCAAATGGATAAGGCACCAAAATAGAAGCTACCCCAGCAGCAGCCAATTCTGTAACAGTCATGGCACCGGCACGACCAATTACCACATCAGCCCATTCATAGACCCCAGCCATATCTTCAATAAAAGAGACCAGTTCCACTTCAATATGCAATCCCTCATATTTGGTATTTGCACGCACCAGATGCTTAGCACCTACCTGATGTCGAACCGTAACCGAGGTAGGATCCGCAAGAGCACCAATTGCCTCAGGCACTACCTCGTTTAAGATCTCTGCCCCTTGGCTTCCTCCCAAAACCAAAACGCGCAAAGCACCACCTCGTTTCCGCAACCGTTCCGAAGGAGAAGACAACGATACGATGTCGGAACGCACAGGATTTCCTGTGTGCTGAATTGGATAACCAGAAATACCAACGGCTGAAAAACTGCCAGGAAATGCCTCCATCACCCCCACAGCCAACCTTGCAAGTAACCGATTAGTAAATCCCGGTATGGCATTTTGTTCGTGGATAAGAAGTGGACGACGCAACAACCATGCAGCTACCCCACCGGGACCTGAAACAAAACCACCCATACCCACGACCACCTGGGGACGTACTCGAAGAATTACCCAAATACTCTGCAGGATTGCCATCACAATCAGAAATGGAGCCAAAACTTTCCCTACAATACCTTTACCACGTAAACCACTAATACGTATAAAGTGAATCGCAAACCCAACTTCGGGTACCAATCTGGCTTCCAAACCCTGTCGAGTACCTAGCCAACATACTTGAATCTCTTGATCCCGCAGTCGTTGAGCAATGGCCAATCCGGGAAATATGTGCCCCCCTGTACCACCAGCCATAATTAAAACCTTTGTGTGACGACTCATCATGCACATCACTCACAGCGCGGAACTTAAACGACAGGCCTTCTTGACGAAAATCGTGACTCTCGTTCAACGCGCAGCAACAACCCTATCGCCGCACAATTTATCAACATACTGGACCCCCCATAGCTCATTAGCGGCAAAGTAAGTCCCTTAGTAGGCAACATTCCCATGTTAACGCCAATATTGATAAAAGCCTGTAAACCAATAATTAATCCAATTCCATATGCCAAATAGGCACCAAACCGAAGTTCACGCAATTGAGCCTGACGTGCAATGGAAAAAGCCCGCAAAACTACGAAAGCAAAGAGAACAATAACCAGAATCGCACCTACCAAACCTAATTCTTCAGCCAACACGGCAAACAGAAAATCGGTATGTGCCTCGGGTAAATAAAATAGTTTTTGAATACTGCCACCGAGCCCCACTCCCAACCATTCTCCTCGACCGATAGCAATAAGGGCTTGAGTCAACTGAAATCCACTTCCAAACGGATCCGCCCACGGGTTCACAAAGGTTGTAAGCCGTTCCAATCGATACGGTTCCATTAAAATAAAGCCGGTCGATAGTAAGAAAACAATTACTGCACCTGCCGTAAATCTCCAAAACGGAACGCCAGCTAAAAATAACATTCCAAGAGCTGTTGCAAATAAAACAGCCGCGGCACCATAATCAGGCTCTAATAGTAAAAATCCCGCAATAACCGCCAATACTAATAAAGGATTAACAGAACCTCGAAGCCTGGTCCGTACTTCATTACCATGTCGGACCAAATAACCGGAAAGATATATAATCAGTAATAGTTTTACGGGTTCAGAAGGTTGAAAGTTAAAAGAACCAATACGTATCCAACGAACACTGCCATTTACTTCACGACCAATACCCGGTATCAGGACTAACATAAGGAGAACGATACCGAAAAATAAAAATAAAGTGCTATTTTTATCCCAAATTTTCAGAGGCAGAAAAGCCATTATTCCAGCCAAAAACAATCCTAAAACAACATACATAGACTGACGTACAAAATAGTGCAAAGGCGTTCCTATTTCTCGTTCTGCTGTCGTAATCGAAGTCGATGCAACCATCACCAACCCAAGTCCAATCAATAACGACACAACTCCGATAAGCCATAAATCTAACGGATACTCAACACGCTTAGCAGCTTGTTTTGCAGAGATTGCTTGAGCATAAATAGGAAAAACCACTACAACGTCTCCGCATGTACTGCAGCGGCAAATATCTGACCACGTTCTTGATAATCCCGATACATATCCCAACTTGCGCAGGCAGGTGAAAGCAGAACACTATCCCCAGATCGAGCAAGATTACGTGCCTGATGTACTGCATCCTGCATTCCGCTGGCATACACCACAGGAACAATACCTTGTACAACACCCGCGATGCGATCGGCATCCTTCCCAAGCAACACTATGGCACGTACGGCTCCCTTAGTCGGGCCTTCCCCCTGAACCGCAGTTTTCAAAGGGGAAAAATCAGCTCCTTTACCATCCCCTCCCGCAATCAATACCATCTTCCCCTGATGACCGAGACTACGGATAGCAGCAACAGTAGCACCTACATTGGTAGCTTTGGAGTCATTAAACCAACGTACATCTTCGCGATCGGACACAAGTTGACACCGATGGGATAGTCCCGAAAATTCACGTAGCGTTTCTCGCATAGCGGACAACGACAATCCTGCAACAGTACCAAGTGCAAGCGCTGCCAGAGCATTGGCAACGTTATGCATTCCCTGTAACCGCAACGCTGTAATCGGCAATAAAGGATTATCTCCGTGAGCAATCCAAGGACCTCCTTCTCGATCTACAACGCCGAATTCATCAGCCCCTGGCCTATTCAAAGTAAAGCCAACGATACGTCTTGAATCAGCTTGTTTAGCCCAGTCGCTACCAACCATGGCCATAACCATCGGATCATCCATGTTTAATACCATTGCACCATCCCCGGCAAATATCCGACTTTTTGCCTCGGCATAAGATGGCATATCGACATAGCGGTCCATGTGATCTTCGCTAAGATTCAACACAGTAGCGACTATGGGATTCAAAGTGGAAGTAGTCTCTAATTGGAAACTCGAAAGCTCCAAAACGAATAGCTCCGTTAATTCGTTCCCCCCCAGTAACGCCAAGGCAGGAGGCCCCAAATTTCCCCCAGCGCGAACCAAAAGATCGTTTTTACGAGCCATCTCTGCTACAAGCGTTGTAACAGTACTTTTACCATTGGATCCTGTTATCGCGATGATAGGAGTCTGAACAGAAGAAGTATGGATCTCGCGTGCAAACAACTCTATATCACCAATAATCGGTACACCTAGCTCACTAACTCGTTTGATGGCCGGCTCTTGCAGAGAAACACCAGGACTTAGAATAATTTCCTTAGCACTCTTAAGAATTTCTTCGTCAAAACCGCCTACGTAGACCCGGATAGTGGGCAAATCAACACGTAATGCAGTAAGCCCAGGCGGGTGTGCACGACTGTCCATAACGACCGTTTCAACACCGCGAGCCATTAGGTAGCGTGCCGAGGATAAGCCGGTTTCCCCGAGTCCAACAATTACTGTAGGTTGACTAACCATACTTGGAATTAGGTGCCTATATTGGCTGATCACATAAGGTTTAGGCTAACGTAAAAACAGATGTCTTCATTAGTCATGTCAACGAATCTTAAGCGTGGCAAGCCCTATCAAAACAAGAATCACAGTAATGACCCAAAAACGTACGATAACCCGAGGCTCCGGCCAGCCCATAAGCTCGAAATGGTGATGCAAGGGCGCCATTCGAAAAATACGCTTCCCCGTTAGTTTGTAATAACTAACCTGAAGGATCACGGAAACAGTTTCCATCACAAAAACTCCACCCATGATGAAAAGCACTAATTCCTGACGAACAAGGATGGCTATAACGCCAAGAGCTGCCCCCAACGCAAGAGCACCGATATCTCCCATAAATACCTGGGCAGGATAAGTGTTGAACCATAAGAAACCTAATCCCGCACCGACTATGGCACCACACACCACAACCAATTCACCGACACCATTGATGTGCGGGAAACGAAGGTAATTAGCAAATTCCACATGGCTAGCAACATAGGCAAAAACAGCAAGCGCTCCAGCAATCATAACCGTCGGTAAAATAGCAAGCCCATCAAGCCCGTCGGTCAAATTCACAGCATTACTAGTACCAACAATGACAAAATAGGCAAGCGGTATAAAAAGCCACCCAAGTTCCAGAGAAACGGTCTTAATGAAAGGTACGATTAGCTGAGTTTCTACCGAAGATTGTGCAGAAAAATACAAGAAAAATGCGCAGCCCAATCCAAATAGTGACTGCCAAAAATACTTATACCGTGCCGACAATCCCTTTGGGTCTCCTCGCACCAGTTTTCTGTAATCATCCACCCAGCCGACAGCACCAAACAGCAAAGTAACAACCAAAGTAACCCAAACAAATCGACTTTCCAGATTAGCCCAAAACAACGTACTGATAGTGATAGCCACAAGAATCAATGCCCCCCCCATGGTTGGGGTCCCAGCTTTCACGAAGTGACTTTTGGGTCCATCACCACGTACAGTTTGGCCGATTCGGTACGTGCCAAGATGCCGAATCATAATGGGGCCAACCATCAGCGAGATTACGAGTGCCGTAAGTACACCGAGGATCGCACGTAACGTCAAATACTGGAATACACCAAAACCACTATAGAATTGGCTAAGGTATTCAGTTAACAGTAACAGCACTTTTTAGCCTCACACCAAAAGACCATCAGCAACGCGCTCCATACGCATATAGCGAGATCCTTTTACCAATACAGTCGCTTCTTCAGTAAGTTCCATACGTACAGCTGTCAACAATTCTTCAGCGTTCGAATAGTAATTTCCACCAGATCCGAAGGCGTTAACTGTATATCGACATAAATTCCCTGTTGCGAAGATTCGTGTAACTCCAAGCTTTCGTGCCAACATACCTGCCTGATCATGTAGCTTAGGTCCAGCATCGCCAAGTTCCCCCATCTCTCCCAAAACTAACCAACGAGGTTCTTGATAATCAGCAAGAACTTCCAAGGCCGCTGCCAGCGAATCTGAATTTGCATTGTAGGTATCATCAATGATCCGTGCGCCACTTTGCGCGTATTTAATCCGCAAGCGACCATCAACACCACCAGCTGACATAAGGCCTTTTACAATAACGTCCAAACCACATCCCGCCGCGATCGCAGCTGCAGCAGCCGCCAATGCATTAAGGATATTATGTCGACCGGGCAAATTAAGTTGCGTATATTTACATCCAATCGGAGTTTTCAGCATAAACTCCCCTCGGCTCGACATTAATCGATAGTCAGCCGATACGTCTGCCGGGTTACCTAAACCAAAGGTTATTTTCCGCCGGCTACCAACCAAACGCTCCCAAAGATTGGCATACGGATCATCGGCATTAATAATGGCAACCCCGTTTTCAGTCATACTTTCAAATAACTCACCTTTTGCTTTTGCCACCCCCTCAATACTGCCAAAACCCTCCAAATGAGCTGGTGCACATCGAGTAATGACACCAATAGTCGGACGCGCAATGTAAGTCAGTCTCCTGATTTCATCAGGGTGATTGGCCCCCATTTCTAATACAGCCCAACGATGCTCTTGATCGAGACCTAGCAATGTAAGTGGTACACCAAGCTCGTTATTTAAATTGCCTTGAGTGGCATGGGTTGGTCCTTGTTCCTTAAAAATACTTGCTAACAACTCTTTTACGGTAGTCTTTCCATTACTGCCAGTAATGGCAACCAGAGGATAGTTAAACCGGTTACGCCAAACTCCCGCTAATTTCCTTAAAGCATAATGACAATCCCCGACTTCTATGACCGGTAATCCGCTAAAAACATCAGCATGCTCGACCATGGCCGCAGCTGCACCCTTCTGTGCGGCAACATTTACGAAATCATGACCATCTCTGTGCTGCCCACGTAACGCGACGAATAAAGCACCTCTAGGCAAAGTACGAGAATCAATACTACAGCCCATAAAAATTCTATCTTGGCCACAGTAGTTGGCCCCAAGTAATCGGGCGGCTTCCGAAACATGCATGCTGATCATTGAGCTGGAAAAATCGCTTATAGGTTATTGAAGAGTCGCAGATTCCGGCTTTGGTACTGTAGAAGGTGGAAAAGTCTCCGGGGGCAAAGAATTTCCACCAAACACGATACGATTACCGGCTAATACAATGCGCCGAGCTCGCACGGAGTTTTCATCGGGAGGAATTCCCAAAAGACGTAGGCTTCCCGACATAATTTCCGAAAATATTGGTGCAGCGACTTGTCCACCGTAATACTCACCTTTGTTTGGTTCATCGACAGTAACAACGATAACCAGTCGTGGAGCCGAAACAGGAGCAAAACCCGCAAATGTAGCAACGTATCTATCATGAGAATAACCACCGACTACCGACTTACGTACAGTTCCAGTTTTCCCGGCAACCCGATAGCCACTGATACGTGCCTTCTGACCGGTTCCATCCGAATCGGTGACCGACTCCAACATTTGCCGAATCTGTAGTGCAATCTCCGTGGGAAAAATCTTTTTTATCCTTGGTAACTCCTGGTCAGATTGGACGATACTAATCGTCCTCAGCATTCCTCCGCTAGCAACTACAGTGTAAGCCTTTGCAAGCTGCAAAGGCGTCACTGACAACCCATAGCCAAAGGAAAGTGTCGCCTGGTGCACCTCCGACCATTCGGAAAAATGGGGTAACAACCCAGGAACCTCTCCAGGAAAACCACTTTCCGTGATCTCCCCAAATCCAACCCTATAAAATAGCTCCCACATCGCTTCTCGTGGGGTAGATAAGGCAAGCTTACTCGCACCCACATTGCTGGATTTTTTGATGACTGTCGCTACATCAATAAGGCCATAGTTATGTATATCTCTAATGACATGACGACCAACCTTAAGCAAACCGGGAGATGTATCCAGTAACGTATCAGTGCGAAACTGGCCGGTCATTAATGCAGCTGCAACCGTAAACGGCTTAACGGTAGAACCCGGCTCAAATAAATCAGTCACGGCCCGGTTACGAAACCTGTTACTCACACGATCAGACCAATTATTCGGGTTATAAGAAGGTTGATTAACTATGGCCAAAATCTCACCGCTTTTGGCGTCCAACACCACTACCGATCCGGAATGAGCCGAATGACGTTGCACCCCAGCAAGTAAGGCTCGATATGCAAGATACTGAATCCTCTGATCAATAGTAAGGCTAAGATCCCTCCCACGCCGAGGAGGACGAATGCTTTCAACATTTTCCACAAATCGGCCCAACCGATCCTGGACAACACGCTTTTTTCCATCAATACCACGAAGCCATTCATCAAAAAGCAACTCGATACCTTCCTGCCCTTGATCATCCACGTTAGTAAACCCCACCACGTGAGCAGCCACTTCTCCTATCGGATAATAGCGCCTGTATTCTCGCTCCAGATATACGCCCTCTAGATCAAGCCCCCTTACACGTGCTGCTATATCCGGTCCTACATGTCGTTTTACATACAAAAATTGCTTATTCGGATATTTGACAATAATCCGCTTGAGATCTACTTCATCCCATCCGAATAATTTGCTAAATGCCTTCCACTTAGGCGTAAGCTCAACATTGACTTCTGAAACACTATCGTCTACTCCATGATTTCGTATTAGGCTTTTTGCTAACAGCCGAGGATTGATCCATACTGATTCTACGGGTGTACTAACGGCAAGTGGCTCCCCATTACGGTCTAGAATCATGCCGCGGTGGGCCGGGCTTTTTACCACTCGCAGATAGCGAGATTGCCCCTCCGTTTGCAAAAATTCCTTGTGGCGCAACTGTAAATCTCCCACTCGCCACAACAATCCTCCAACGGCCAATATCAACATAGTCAAAATTAACCAATGACGGGCTGGTGGTATCGAGCGAGAAGAGTCCGATGCTTTTCCATCTCGTATCATGGCATCACCAAAATCACCGAATCTACAGCAGGAACTGTCAGATATAGCTGCTCTTTAGCAATTTGTTCGATCCGATCATGGGTCGCCCATGTACTCTGTTCCAACGCCAATTTTCCCCATTCCACATCCATTGCATCCCGCTCTTGCTCTAATACCTGTAAATCAATGAATAACGCACGATTCAAATGCCTTACATACACAACACCAACAGAGGATGCCAAAACGATGAGAATCAATACCCCCACTAAAAAACGATTAATTGTAAAAACTTGGTCAAATATCAAAGTTTTTCTGCCACTCGCAGTAAAGCACTTCGGGCCCGAGGATTTTTCTCAACCTCTTCAGGGGAGGGACGTATGGGCTTCTTTTGCACCGCAAGCAATTTAGGCTGCATCTCACGGGACATTACAGGAAGCCTTCGAGCAAGAAGAACTTCCCGAGAAAAGGTGCGAATAAATCGCTTTACTAACCTATCCTCTAAAGAATGAAAGCTAATCACGGCAAATCGTCCACCCACGGCCAATACACCGATTACCTTATCAAGAATGCCTTTCAGTTCATCAATCTCCTGATTGATATGGATCCGTATAGCTTGAAACGTGCGTGTTGCAGGATGTCTTTTCCGTTTTTTAAAAGGATTTACCCGCACTACTACATTTGCTAACTGACTAGTGGTTTCAATAGGAGATTTCTGTCTTTCACTTACGATCGCCCTGGCAATTCGCCGAGCGTGGCGTTCTTCGCCATATTTTTTCAATATCCTTACGATTTCACTCTCTGGAACACCATGTAACCACTTTGCAGCACTAATACCTTCCGAAGGATCCATGCGCATATCTAAAGGTCCATCTACCATGAATCCGAAACCTCGTTCCGGATCTGTCAATTGTGGAGAAGAAACCCCCAAATCCAATAAAAGGCCATCTACACGCCCGAATACCTTCCACTTGGTTTTAGCAAGACTGGCGAGGGCAGTATATGACGCTTTATCCATTACAAAACGGGGATCACTCCTAGCAAGCTCTGTACCAACTCGTACTGCCTCTGGATCTTTATCCAAGGCAAAAACTCGACCCGTAGAACCAACACACTCCAGCAAAGCCTTAGCGTGGCCTCCTCTGCCAAAAGTGCAATCAACATATATACCACCAGGTTTAACGGCAAGAGCTGTAAGAACCTCTGTCAGCAAAACCGGTTTATGAACATCACAATTCCTCACAATAAGCACCATGAAAAATGAGGATTTACTTCATGAGCAGAATTAGTGGGTAGACATTCTGCGTGAACCATCTTAGTTAATTGTAAATTATAATA
>Ga0066187_1000363_pt1 | contig 16288 bp, 11 predicted proteins | sample WorMetexBAHAMAS1_FD_58706 | JGI IMG/M metagenome (GOLD analysis project Ga0066187, IMG submission 58706) | Marine gutless worms symbiont microbial communities from Max Planck institute for Marine Microbiology, Germany - Inanidrilus exumae... | ecosystem: Host-associated > Annelida > Digestive...
AGCTTTCGTTGGCACTTGCTGCGCAAGTGTAAATTTAAGTTTTTAATATGTCAAACAAAATTTAAGCCCTGCAAGTGCGTTGTTGCGTAATTAGCTGATGTGCGTAAGAATGTGAAAAATCCTGGGAAAAGGAATATGCTTCAATTTATTACTATATTGCCGGTTTAAAATGGAATCAGGGAAATCAAAACCTTCTATAGATTGGAAATTATACAATACTACGCTAATAAACAGAGAAGACCTTCGCATTTGGATTCATGAGGAGACCATCAAATCTTGGTTGTCACCCCAAAAACGTGGGGAAAAGGGAATGCCTTTTACCTGTTCTTAGCAAGTCATATTTACCGCCCTATGTATTCGGGTTTTTTCATTTGCCGTTGAGAGAGGTGCAGTGGTTTCTCAGCTCACTGCTAAGTTTATTGTCCACCAAGCTACCTATTCCATATTACACCTCAATTTGCAGAAGAGCAAAAACTTTGAAGATAAAATTAGATAATCTGCTCGAATAGCATCATAAAGGCGTAACGGACATAGTAATTGACTCTACTGAGGTTAAGATTTATGTGGAGTGAGAAATGAGGGTCTGGAGAAAAGTTCACATTGTGGTGTGCCCAAAATTTCACCGCAGCGTTCTAAATGAATTAACAGAAAAAGAATGCCAAGTTGTGCGCAACAGAAAAACGCCCTTGGATGAAAGCAAGAAACGAAAAAATAGAACGGATAAAAAAACTTGTCGGGTGAGAAGTGGGTCGAAAAGCATGGAGGGAAGAGGCTAGATATCATACAAGATCATTAGTAGAAGCTAATATCTTTTGATTTAAATTAATGGTTGGAAATCGGTTTCGTTATAGGCAATTGGAATCCCAGAAGAAAGAATTAGATGTTAAATCGTTTATTATGAATTTGATTTCTCAAAAAGGAATGATGCCAAAAGTGAAATCAAAGAAAAGCGCCTGTTAGAAAAATATAGAAGAGAATGGCACAACACCTTTAATGGACAGCTATGTATTACACTTTTTTAAGCATTGTGCAACAACGCCCTCCAACTATAAGCGCAAAGGAATAATGTCGTAAATCCTGCAACACTGAAACGTCATCTTTATATGAAGTAGGGGCGATGATGTTATGCAGATTCTTAACCCACGCTTCCCTTTTATTGACACTCGCTCTCGTTTTTCCTAATCTCAAATCGAGAATACCTCAAAAATTTGTGGGTGGATAGAGCATGAATGCGGTTGTGAGGAAAGAGCTTGGGAAAAATCAATATATCTTCCAGCTTAAAGTTTTGCAGGACAATTATATCTATATTCTTTCCTGGGGGAATAGCTCTTTGGTCGTCGATCCTGGAAGTGGTGAAGAGGTATTAGCTCTGGTTGAAGAAGAGCGATTGAAATTAAAATATATCCTGATCACACACCATCACTGGGATCATACTGGGGGGAACAGATATCTAAAGGAGAGAGTGAACTGTAAAATTATTGGTCCCAGAGATAGGCGTATTCCTAGATTAGATTGCGTGGTAGATGACGGAGATGAGCTTCATTTCGGCTCATTCGTTGTGGATGTACTAGCCACGCCAGGGCATACTGAGCCCCATTTGGTCTATTTTTTGCGGAATTTTCATCTACTCTTTAGCGGAGATCTTCTCTTCTACGGAGGAGTGGGCCGCCTCTTCGAGGGCTCGCCAGAGAGGATGTGGAGATCGTTAGGAAGGGTTATGAGCCTCCCCGAAGACACGACAATTTGGTGTGGGCATGAGTACACGGTCAAAAATCTAGAATTTGCTCGTCACATTGAACCAAATAACCGCGCAGTCTCTCTACATCTCAAGCGGTCCAAAAAACTCGAAAGGGAGGGTAACCCGACACTCCCCTCCCTACTATCTGATGAGATGCAAATCAACCCCTTTCTCCGTTCTCATTCTCAGTCAATGCGTGACGCTCTCGATTTGCCTGGCGCAGATCCCGTCACCGTTTTTGCCCACCTTCGCTTGCTCAAAGATAATTTTTGACTATCGCGTTAGTAGGTGCTGGGGTGCTCAAAATTTGCTTGAGCTTGAGAGAGCAGCCAGCTTTCTTCCCCGATGGTGGTGGTAAGTCCGTGCCCTGGATAGATTCGGGTATCTGCAGGAAGCTTTGCAATTGCTTTTAGTGATTCCCACATCATAGTAGGATTGGCTGTAGGAAATGAAAGGTTTCCAATCGTTCCTTTGAAGAGGGTGTCTCCAGATATTAACATTTTACACTGGGGGAGGTGGAAGCATACTCCTCCGGGAGTGTGACCGGGAGTGTGGATGACCTCGATTTGCAAACGACCCAAGCGGAGTGGTTGCTTATCTATGAGGTCGCGGTCGGGTTCAAATCCTTCGATAGATACTATCAGGGGTAGACCATCGCTTCCTGGGTTGCGCACGTTAGCGCTATCTTCCGGATGTACATACACGGGAATGTTGAAATGCTCCTTTAATTTTTTTGCGTCGGCCATATGGTCCCAGTGCGAATGGGTCAGTAATATTGCCTCCAGTTTGTAGGGGGCAGAAGCTTTCACCAACTTGTCGTAGCTGTCTGGAGCGGGGTCGACAAGGAGCCCCAGTTTTGTCTCTTTACATACCAGAATGTAGACATTGGTTGCAAATGGTCCGCAAGGAATATTTTCAAGAATTTTCATCCATTAACTCCTTTAATTTTAAAGACTTAAAAACGCAGATTCGCATCGGAGAGGACTTGAACCTCTAACCTCCTGGTCCGTAGCCAGGTACTCTGTCCGATTGAGCTACCGATGCTCAGAGAAGTTTATCATGCTGGAGGCGATATTTTCTGGCAAGGGAGGAGATGACCTTTAATTGAAAGGGATTCTCTAGGTCTGTGCCTCTCAGAATTTACATCATGCCGCCCATGCCAGGCATGCCGCCCATGCCCATGCCGCCCATGCCGCCCATGCCAGGCATGCCACCCATGCCGCCTCCGCCCATGCCCCCATCCATTTCACCTCCCATCGGAGCCTCCTGTTCGCCCTCCTTAGGCTTGTCGGTAATTATACACTCTATTGTGATAAGTAGGCTGGCGCTCGAAGAGGCATAGGTCAACACATTTTTCGTTACGAGGACAGGGTCTATCACACCAGCCTCTAAAAGGTCCTCAAAGGTATCTGTCAGGCCGTTATACCCAAAGGCCCCCTCTGCTTCGAATATTTTCTCAGCCACCACGGCACCATTTCTCCCACAGTTATTCGCGATAGCAGTAGCCGGGGCATACAGAGCATGACGTATGATATCCACGCCAATCGCCTCATCTCCTGTCAGGTTGAGAGAGTCGAGAACGGGGACTAGCCTGAGGAAGATAACCCCTCCCCCAGGGACGATGCCATCGGTAACAGCTGCTTGTGTTGCGTGGATAGCATCTTCAAAACGTGCCTTTTTCTCTTTCATCTCCGTCTCTGTGGCGGCGCCTACATTGATCACGGCGACACCACCCGAGAGTTTTAACAAGCGTTCCTTTAAGTTATTTGTCTCATAATCTGAAGAACTCTTATCTATTTCTCTACGGATTTGAGTTACACGCTCTCTGATGAGCTGGGGATCTCCAGCTCCTTGAACAATTGTCGTCTTATCCTTGTCCACTTTAACTATCTTGGCTTGGCCGAGCACTTCTTGACCTATCTCCTTTAAACTCAGCCCCACATCCTCAGAAACCACTGTGGCCCCACAGAGCACAGCGAGGTCTTGCAACAGCGCTTTACGTTGATCTCCAAAAGCTGGCGCTTTGACAGCACAGAGGGGGATGCCCCCCTTTAGCTTGTTAATGACAAGGGTTTTAAGGGCCTCTCCATCGACATCCTCAGCAACGATAAGAAGGGGTTTCTTTACCTTTTCCATCACTTTTTCCAAGATAGGCACGACTTCTTTCACATTTGACACCTTCCCATCGACGATCAGTATCTGCATGTCGGAGAACTCTGCCGTCATTTTTTCCGGATTAGTGGCAAAGTAGGGGGAGATATACCCCCTGTCGAACTGCATTCCTTCAGTGACATCTAGGGTGGTGCTGATCCCCTTAGCTTCAGCGACGGTGATAGTCCCGTCTTTCCCTACTCGCTCCACCGCTTGGCTGACCAACTCCCCTACATCAGGATCGTTATTTGAGGAGATGCTGGCGACTTGTTGGACCTCCTCTGGGCTTTTGACAGGAGTTGCCCACGAATCAAGAGCTTTGAGCAGAGCATGCACAGCCTTTTCTATGCCCCTCTTCAAAGCCATAGGGTTTGCACCAGCGGACACATTTTTTACACCCGCCTTGAGGATCGCTTCAGCAAATACGATGGTTGTAGTTGTTCCGTCCCCGGAAATATCAGACATCTTCGAAGCGGCCTGCTTGATCAGCTGTACGCCTACATTTTCAAATTTATTTTTTAAAACAATCTCCTTGGCTACTGTGACGCCGTCTTTCGTAGAAAGAGGATTTTCTTGCCCCTTATCAATCACCACATTGCGCCCTTTGGGGCCAAGCGTGACGATCATAGCTTTAGCCAGAGTCGTTACCCCTTTTAAAGTTGACTTTCTTACTATTTCATTAAATTTCAGTCCTTTAGCCATCTTGACACTCCTACATTAACACTAGGCCGACACACTACTTTTTGCAACAATGAAGTGCCTCCACACAACGATCGGCCCTTAAGATTTTATGCGCCCCTTAAAGCTAGGCAGCATATGGCATGTCGACGCTTTTTGTCAATAAACTTAGCACTGCAAAAGAGACATTGCTAGATGCCACCTTCCTCACATTAGAGGGGGTAAAGAGCACTCACCGCGGAACGTTGGGCGTTAGATTGTGTATAATGTTCACAGAGCCGGACTAACTGCACTACGATGTTACCTCCTCCTGCTGGTTGAAAGTAAGTAGGCTCGGATAGCCTCTTGAAGTTTATTGTTTTCATCTTCGAGTTGGACTGTTTTCTCGAGGAGCAGGAGGTATGATTTCTCCTTTTTTTCAGTCTTTTTCTCCGCATCTTCGCAGGCCGAGAGGTTTTTCGTATACAGATTATGTAGCTGATTTAGTTCTGAGTGGGATGCAGGAGGGTAGCCTAGATGATGGTAAAGGTAGGGTACGACATGATCAATTATTAAGCATGTAAGTAGGTCAGACACCACTTGTATAAGGGTCAACAAGGCAGCACGTATCATAGAGAAGGTTAAAACAGAGGGCATTATTGAAGATAATAGACATTTTGCTTGTCCTGATGTCAGCATTAAGGCCCACATGGAACCCAGTGCGACGCCTAAAGTGATCATCTCCTTGTATAGTGCATATTCTGTTTTTGTCTGGCAAGAATAGGGATGCGTCAAGGACATTCGCGCACATATCGACATGAGGAAAGCACCCACCTGTATAAGTAAAGGAACGCTAAGGAAACTTGAACCTCTAAAGCAGAAAAAAGCCAAGACTGCGTCAAGCGTGACTTCTAACGTTCTTTGCACAGGAAATGCCAGTTTCATAAGGAACCTCTAAGTGAATCTTGAAAGCCGAATAAGAAGGGCTCCTCACGGCATGATTTATTTACAAACGACTGAAATCGTGCGATTAAAGTTCCAGGAATCAAAAAACTAATTGCAAAAAACTTCGTCATGGTCATCTAATGCTTTTTAAGGCTTTTGCGAAAGAATGCAACTGTATTTTTTGTGTTATTATTGGTATTAATGGCACGTTTGCAAGCCAATAACAGCTCATTTTTTTCATCCTTAATACGCTGCAAATAACTCTCGCTATCTGAAAGAAACCGTTTTTGAGTTAGGGTCTTGGTACGTAGCTCATTTATCTTCCTTTGAATACCCCCATAGGGGCCTGAATGATGGTAGATATAGGGTATGGCGTGATCAGCTATTAGAAATGTAGATAGGTCAGATACCAGTTGTATCAGGGTTATAAAAGCAGACCATATTACGGAGTAGAATAAAACAGAGGGCTTTAGGAGAGATAACGGATGATTTGCTTGTCCTGATATCAGCATTAAGGCCAACGTGGAAACCAGTGTGACGCCAAGCGTAATCACCTCCTTACGGAGTGCATCCTCCACTCTTGTGTTAGAAGAATAGAGAGCCATATAAGATGCTCGATCGCATAACGATATGAGGTGAGTGCCACACCGTATGGGTAGGGGAATATTGAGAAGCCATGAACAACCACCAAAATAGGAGGCAGCTCCCACCATGTTGAGAGAAACATTAATCGCGTTCCGCACGAAAAATCCCGGTTCCATAATGATCCTAGCAGTAAAATTTGAAAAGATCAGATAAGAAATGTACCTCACAGCTTGATTTGTTTGCAAGTGACTAGAATCGTGTGGTTCAGGGATCAAGAATGTTTAAAAGAAGGTAAAACAATAGATTCCACACACTCATTTAATCCTCGGTCGATTTTTAGCGTTTCTCAACTTGCAGGTGGTTTCCGAAGTTGGATGAGGCGGTGCGCCTCCTTGCGGTGGCATATAATTACGCGCCCTCTAACTTTTATTATGAGTAAATCTTTAACTCCTAACGTTTGTATGCCTTTACCAAATATTATGCATTCTTCTGTCTCCATCGCCTGTATGTCTCCTCTCAAGACGTTTCCCTCTTCATCTTTTGAGAGTGTTGCAGAGAGGCGTTCCCAAGAACCAAGATCGGACCAGAGGGAAGGATAGGGAAGAAGAAATAGGTGGGGAGTTTTCTCCATCAGCGCATAGTCAATAGAGATGGATGGCAAGGAGGAGAAAGAGGCTAGCGCCTGCTCATAAGGTTGAGAAAACCACAAAAAAAATGGGGGAGCATACTTCCTAAGCTGTGAGAGAAAAAATCCAATTTGGAATAGGAAAATGCCTGCGTTCCAATAACAATTCCCCTCATCGAGGAGTTCCCTGACCTGCGTTGGATGTGGCTTTTCTATGAAACGTGTGACGCGGAATACTCCCTTCGTCCCATCCACCTGAATATATCCATACTCCGTTTCTTGGTGGGTAGGGGTGATCCCCAAGGTGATAATTGCCCCGGAACCTACCGCTTTTTTTGCCAATTGCACAAGATGGCTCAGATCTTTTGTGCTCTCAAAATAATGGTCGGAAGGACATACCATGCAGATATCATTTTCATGATTTCCTCCTTTTTCGAGGAGATATTTTAGACCCAAGCATATGGCAGGGGCAGTGTTGCGGGGCTTAGGTTCGGTTAGAATTGTGCCCGTGTAGGAGGGGCGCAGCTGGTTTTTAGCGATCTTCAAATAGCGTCGACCAGTAATGATCAGAGTCTCCTCTTCTGAAAACCGTTTCACAGTCTGTACGAGCAGGGAGTCTGCGCCATCGAAACTTAAAAATTGTTTTGGGAGGTTCCGTGAAGATAGAGGCCACAAGCGCTTTCCAGAGCCCCCGGCAAGGATTATGACTTTCATTGACGCTCCATAAAACTTTTGTACTTTTCATCTACCAATGTTTTAAAGGCCTTTTTGAATCTCTCTTTTCGAAATTTCTTTGCGTGGGTCCTGATCAATTTAGCATCAAATTCTCTCTTTTCGAAGTCATGCACCGCTGTCACAATGCTATCCACAGTTTGTTCACGAAAAAATATGCCGGATTGTCCCTCAGACACACTTTCAAGTGTGCCCCCCTTGCCAAAAGCAATAACAGGGGTCCCACACGCCTGAGCCTCCAATGGAAGAATGCCAAAATCTTCGAGTGCAGCAAAGACAAACCCCCTTGCTCTCTGCAAGTGATTGCGTAAAATTTCGTCACTCTGATAGCCTAAGATTTCCACGTTTTTTTTCGCCTTTCTCTTTATTCTACTTTTTTCAGGCCCATCTCCAATCACGATAAGCCTTTTGTCTGGCATAGTTCCAAAGGCCTCCACGATTAGGTCTATTTTTTTGTAGGGCACAAAGCGGGAAGCGGCAAGATAAAACTTCTCTTTGCTCTCCTCCAACGTGAAAAAGTTTACGTCTACAGGGGGGTATAGGACCTCTGACCTTCTCTGATATGCTTTGAAAATGCGCCTTGCAACATAGCGAGAGTTAGCAATATAGGCATCGACTCGAGAAGAGGAGAGGAGATCCCACATCCGAAGATAGTGGAGGAAGGTTTTGGCACACACCCCTTTTATCCCTCTATTCAGCTTGGAGGCACGCAGGTAGTGTTGGTAGAGATCCCATGCATAGCGCATTGGTGTGTGACAGTAACAAATATGCAGCTGTTCTGAGTGCGTTAACACCCCTTTGGCGACGGAGTGTGAGGAGGAGATAATGATATCATAATTGGATAGGTCGAACTGTTCGATAGCCATCGGGAAAAGGGGAAGGTATAGGTGGTATTTCCTCTTTGCAAATGGAAGCTTCTGGATGAAGGATGTGTATATGTGCTCCATGTTCAGGGAGAGGCGCTCTACACACTTTGGAGATTTAACCAATGTGTAGATGTCTGAGGGGAAGAGCTCAACCAAGGAGGTAAGGACTTTTTCAGCTCCTCCCTCCACCGTAAGCCAATCGTGTATAAGGGCCTTTCTCTTCACCAAGATCTCTTAAGGTGTTGGCCAACCAATTGTTGCTTTTCTCATGCTCAAATCAATCAATCTCATCCTCCAATCATACGTGTACTTGCCATATAATTTCTACCAGACTTGGGCGCTCCTCAGCGTGGTAGGGAGCTTCATGATTTCTCTAGACATAATCAACAGATCGCAGTTATGATGCCCCCAAAAGGCCTGTTGATAGATGGAAAAAATGAAGCGCTGGCAATTTGCGTTAATTGCGGTTGTGATTGTTTTGACTCTGTACAACATTCTTCCTACCATACTCTTTTATGCGAAACCGTTGAATCGTCCCATTCGAAAGCAGCAGGCTGATGGAGTTGCTGCGGCGATAATTAAGCGGGTTGACGACCTCGAGGTTGCTGCCATCGATTGGCTCAAGTCGTACAACAAGCTGTTGGGATTGCGCCCCTCTGCGGTCTCACTGGACGTCAATAATCCTCAACTCATTCACGTGAGGTATCATGGAGAGAGTGATGCCAAAATCTTACGCAAATACCTACCCAGAGCGGGAATGTTGATTCCCTTTGTGCCTGCACAACTCTCCGTGATCCGCGAAGAGAAAGATCAGGATCCCTCTGTTGTAACTGTTCAGAGAAACATTCCAATCCATTTTGAGGCCAAAGAGCTACGCTCCTACTTTAAATTTACACCAAAACATGAGAGTGGGGGCACAGTTGCCCCACTCTATCGTGAAGTGATCGAAGATCGCCTGACAAAGATTGGACTAGCTGTGGGAGGTATGAGCGAAAATGCCCAATATCTCGAAACAGTTTTACGTCATAAAGAGAGCTCCCGTTCTGAAGAGTTTCTTCACATATTGTCTCAAAATATCTTGACCTACGCTAAGGTGTTTGGCGAGAACTCTCCTATTGCCAAGCGTTATTATGCCACCCTCACGCAAGGATCGTTGGGGAGTAAGGAGGATTTAATAGGCCAACTTATTAGCCATTTCGAAGGGTACCGTGATCAGCTTAGGTTAGAGAGAATTTCCCTAGAAAAATCTGATGCAAAGAAGAGGGAGGATGGAGGCTTTCTTGACGCGCATGAGCAGCAAAGGCTCAGCTTTCTTCAGTCGACGGAGGAAAAACTGTTTAACACTATTGGTGTTTTAAATCGCCAGAAGTCTGCGTTCAGCGCAGGGCACGCCCCCTGGAACTATGCCGCACTTAAGCAGGAGGTTGTCCTCTTGGGGAAAGAGACGCAGCACTCCGTACAATCCATTCCGGTGGGAGACTTAAACCCATTAATCAAGGCAATCAGTATTGATTGGAACAATGATCATGTCTATCTGGAGCTGAATAGGGACATTGAAGCTTATAGAGCTACACTCGCCCAATCTTCTTCTTATCTGATGGGGCTGCTCGATCAACTGATCTATAACGAAATAGCCCGAATTAATCGGGAAACAAATGAAGTTCTTCTGCCACACTTGGGCGATTTTATCATCCACCTAAATTCCCTCACAAATAGCCAAAGCCTATTGATCTTGGATCTTAGGTCGATTGCTAAACAGAGGGCAGAGCAACTCTCCAACCTCATCCGGACGAAGTGGAAACCTCTACACCCAGATCTACAAAATGGCTCCTTTCCTATTTATGACTATACCACATTTAACGCTCTCACCCCACTAGAGCAGAAGGTAGGGCTCGTCATATATACTCCCGCTCAGTTTGAGAAGCAACCACTCATCGGCTTTAAGTCCAATTCAGTGTACGTAATTGCGAGAGGGATTCACGAAATTTTGAATAAATTGAATGAAAACCCCGATTCGCCGCAATCACAAAGCTTCGTTCGAGATTTTACAGCTCTACGCGATCTTTTGCAGGTGAATGGTTTTTATGGCTATCCGGGGACGACTTATCCTCTGAGCAACAGTTTTGCGAAAGATTTCATCTTCGAGGCTGAGGATTTTTATCACAACATCTTACGAGCCACCCGTGAAAATTTTACAGTCCATGGAACTGGTAAATATGCCACATTAGAATTTACTGACCTTAGGCAAAGGATTTTAGCTTCTAATGAGATCAAAACAAGGCAGCATGAAGATTTGCTTAAGTGGCGTGATGCGTATCGAGCGGCTCAAGTAAGCGATAATAAGGCCACGAAGAGGGAGATTCCCGCCCCAACCCGTTCCCCTTTGCTCAACAATTTGTCACTGAGCTTCTACAAATATTTTCATGGAGATGAACGAAAAATCTTGCATTGGGGCCTCGATCTTTCTGGTGGTAAATCTGTTCAAATTCAATTGCGTGACACCCATAACCGGGTCGTGACCGATGATGTTGAAATTGGACGAGGAATTGACGAGCTGTATAGTCGCGTAAACAAGATAGGTGTTTCAGAGGTTTTAATTCGCAGAGAGGGATCCAATGTTATGTTAGACTTTCCCAGCGCTCAAGGTTTTTCTGCTGCGCATTTGGTGAAAGCCTCTTCGATGCAGTTTCATATTGTGAATGAAAAGTTTACCCCCAACAATTCAGCTCTCGCTCGTGATGTAAACACGTTCTTGCAAGATGTGTGGAATAGGGCTGTTGTGACCAATAGAAAAGATGTTGAAGGAGTTAATCAAATCGCCTGGGAGCATCTCTACGGAAATATGCTAAATACAGAGATGGTGCAGCCAATGAGTGAGGCGGCAAAAACACTTTACGACCAAGGGTTGCGCCTCAGCCCTCCGAACGATATAACAATTGCCCATACATTTAATGATTCAGTTTCTAAAATTGCACTCTTACGAGGAGAAAACATCTCAGAGTGGCATGGTCAGAGCACGCCGCTTCTCATCGTCATGAAAAATTACGCTCTTGAGGGGGCGAATCTCACCAACGTACATGCAGCATACGACCCTTCGAAGGGGAATTTCCTCTCCTTTCAAGTGAAGGGTTCTCAAACTTTTCCAGATGGTCAAAAAATCAATCCTCGTAATGAGCTGTATAGTTGGACCTCGGCCTTTTCGAAAGAGAAAGTCCAGGGGACTCCATTAGAAAAATTTACACGAGGTGAAGGGTGGCGCATGGCTGTGATTTTAAACGGTGCAATCGTCAGCATGCCAACGATAGCATCAGCTTTGAGGGACAACGTGTCGATTTCCGGAAGCTTTACTCAGGGCGAGGTTAATCGTTTGGAGGCTGACCTAAGGGCGGGATCACTCAGCTTTACACCGCATATCCTTTCCGAGAAAAATGTAAGCCCCGAGCTTGGAATCAGAGATCGTATTATGGGAATTATTGCAACTGTTGTTGCGCTTGTTCTCGTTATTTCTGTCATGGTGGCGTATTATCGCTTTGCGGGGGTTATCGCATCGATTGCCGTTCTCCTCAACTTATTGCTGATTTGGGCTACACTGCAGAACATTGCGGCTACAGTGACTTTGGCGGGAATTGCCGGGATCATCCTCACCCTTGGGATGGCTGTGGATGCTAACGTTCTCGTGTTTGAGCGGATCCGAGAAGAGTTTTTCGTCTCCAAAAGAATCGCACAGGCAGTTCATGCGGGATATCGCAGAGCTTTTTCGGCGATTTTGGATTCAAACGTCACCACTATCATCGCTGCGTTGATCCTTCTTCATTTTGATTCGGGGCCGATTAAGGGGTTTGCGATCACTCTAATTATAGGGATTATATCTTCGATGTTCACTGCTCTCTTCATGACTCGCTATTTTTTCATGGGATGGGTGAGAAGCTCTAAGAATAGGGTGCTCAATATGGCTAATATGATCAAGAAGACCCATTTTGACTTTTTGAAATATGGCAAAGCGTCCCTATATGGAGTGGCGGTGGTCTCTCTCGTAGGGTGTTATCTGTTGATCTCTCAACGTAACACGATATTTGGAATGGATTTTACCGGAGGGTATTCCGCATCTTTAGAAATTCAACCTCAAGACAACATCCACTCTTATAGTCGCCTCGTAGAAAAAGCTCTTATCACTGCCGGAGCAGCCAAGCGTGAGGTGCATGTGAGGGAGTTTGCGCCAGCCAATAACGTCCAAGTTCTTCTTGATAGGGGGTTGGATCAGGAGGGAAGACCCTTCTTTGGGATGCCTCTCGAGACCGACAAGACAGACATCGTGTATGCCTATCAGAATAATCCGCGCCTCGCGTGGACTGTGGCCGCCTTGGAGAGGGAGGGGCTTCAACTTACCCCTCAATCTCTCAGAAATCTTGGTGCTAGTTGGGCTAGTATAAGTGGACAAATGTCTAGTGCTATGCGTAATAACGCAATAATCGGGCTATCTTTAGCTCTCATCTGCATCCTCGTATATATTACGTTACGTTTCGAATTCAAGTATGCGATCAGCGCTACACTAGGGTTAGCCATAGATAGTTTCGTCACCGTATCCATAATAGCTATTTTCCACCTCCTTCGGATTCCTGTGCAGATCGACCTCAATACAATTGCGGCAATTATGACAATTATTGGTTATTCTCTTAACGACACGATCATTATCTTTGACCGAATTCGTGAGGATCTAAGCCACATGCGCAAACTACCCTTTAAAGAGGTAGTCAACCATGCACTCAATGTCACGTTAAGCCGGACAATCATGACCTCGGGCACAACACTTGTAGTTCTTCTGGCCTTGCTCTTTCTCGGAGGAAGCGCGATCTTTGGACTGTCGCTTGTTATGGTCGTTGGAGTTGTTTTCGGCACATTCTCCTCCCTTTTCGTTACAGCGCCTATCCTTCTCCTATTTTTCTATAAGCAAGAAGGTGTAAAAATGAAGAAGTTGTCTGTAAATGAAAGCTAGATCGAATGCAATGAGATTTTTATAAATTTAGAAAGTGTGAGATACCTTACTTGAAAGAGGTCAAAGAGGGGCAGCCTGGTTTAACTTGGGTCTATCCTACCTACAACCCCGAGTGGTGTGATTCCATAGTGAAGGAGTTTAATCTCCACCCAGCCATAGCACAAACTTTTATCTCTCGTAAGTTTTCTACATTCGAAGAAATCTACCAGTTTCTTTATGCCAAACTTCCCAACCTTCACCCCCCCGAGCTGCTTGTGGATATGGATAAGGCGGTATTTCGTGTCGTGCGTGCCCTGTATTCTAGGGAGCCCATTCTCATCTATGGAGACAATGACGTAGACGGAATTACGGGAACGGCTATCTTGGTAGAATTTTTGCAGCAGATTGGAGGAAAACCATACTACTACATCTCTCATCGCACTCCGTCAAATTCATCGATCATTACTGACGCACTGGAATATGCAAAGTACCGACATTGTAAGCTATGGATCACGGTGGATTGTGGCATTACAGCAGCTAAAGAGGTCGAAGAAGTTCTCGAGAGAGATATTGATGTCATCATTTCCGACCACCACGAGCCGATGGATAAAATACCCAGCTGTATTGCCGCTCTGAATCCCAAGCTTCATAATAACCCCTACCCCGATCGTGAGCTGACGGGAGCGGGTGTCGCGTTCAAGCTCGCCCATGCCCTTATCAACTATTTGATCTCGGAAGGAAAGCTCAGCGCCTCTGCCGTTGACCTCAAACATTACCTTGATCTTGTAGCACTTGGCACCATTGCTGATATGGGCATACTCGTTGGTGAAAATCGTATCTTAGTGCGCTATGGCCTTAAACAATTCGCCCATACTAAGCGTGTGGGTCTGGCCAAACTCGTAGAGATGTGTGGCATAGATCCTACTAAAATCAACACTTCTGACATCACTTCAAAAATTGCTCCACGCTTAAATAGTTTAGGCCGTATCGCTAATCCATTGAAAGGGGTGGAACTGCTGTTGATCCACGATATTGACAAAGCGCAGCATCTTGTAAAAGAATTAGAGGATAACAACATTCACCGACAACAGATTGAACGTCGTGACACACGAGATGTTGAGGCCTTTATTCACGTTCATCCCCAAATTCTCAAAGATCGAGCTATCGCCTTGCATTCACATACGTGGCACGAGGGGATTATTCCCATCATCGCAACCAGGATTTCAAGGCAGTATAACCGACCTACTTTAATCATTGCGACTGATGAAACTGTCGGGAAAGGTTCCATCCGTACCATTCCAGAATTTCCATTGCTCCCAATTCTACATGAAATTTCTCATTATCTTGTTAATTTTGGAGGGCACGACTTTGCTGCGGGTTTTATCATAAGGAACGACAATATCCTCAGATTTAAAAAGGCCTTCGTAGATATTGCTAATCATACTTTGAAAAAGGAGGACCTCTTTCCCAAATTGTATCTAGACTCCAAAATTCATTTTAAAGATCTCACCTTTGATTTTTTAGATTCAATACAACTATTTGAGCCTTATGGCAACGGGAACCCTTCTCCCATCCTCTATTCTGATGTTGTTCAAACGCGCCCTCCCAAGGTGGTGGGTAGAGTCCATCTGAAGTTTTACCTAGAACAGAATGGCCGTGTGTTGGAGGGAATGGGCTTTGGGCTCAATGAACAGCGCAAGATGCTAATCAGAAAAGCCACTCAACTTCAAATCGCTTTTACCCCCTGTACAAAACTCTTCTGCAACAAGCTCAGCATTCAACTTCTCATCAGAGGTATCAAAAGTGATGCTAAAGATCATATGTGATTGAGGTGTTGTGTGTTGATGAATAGACGTGAGGTTCTTTGGGTAAAAATGTTTAGAAAAACCCTCGCTGATTAATGTTATGTCTCCAACTGTGGCACAATTCTTTGGAAATAAAGAGTTTGTTGTTACCGTGGTGCCTATATTTGGGGGTGTTGAGAAATTAGGGGTTTTGGATTGAGAACTGACCAACCACCTGCTTCAACAAAAGGCTTGATATCGATTAAATCTAAGTTCGTTTTCACTTTTCGCTCTTTTTTCGGATTTCGCGCTTTTTCACGAAATCCGGGAAGGAGGGGTCATTCAACTCCATTGAAAAAGAGCATCTTGTACTCTGATCAGTTGTTTGAAATTGTGGGCAATAGCCTGCATGATCCCTTGGAATTGATTCTTAGCAATTCCTATGTAGCGAGCTCGTTTATTGCGAAAGAAAATACTCCTTAGTACGGCATTCTTTGCTTTGTAATTCGTCGATTTCTCTCAAAATCTTTGCCCTTCATGTTGTTCTTTAGAATTACTTTACTGACACATCCGTTTAGTTTTATGGTACGAGAAGCTTCCTTGATACAATAATCCTTGACACCAAACACTAAATCTTCTTTCGGGCATATATGAAGCCCTTGGTCTATTCTAGCACATTTGCCGGAGTTACAGCAACTTTGGTAATTAACCCAAATTTCACACAGACAGATATATGTCTTTTATAGCCATACCAAAACTTCTTTTTCCTTTTGCATCCAATCCTTGCTTGTGTGTCAGTAGCCACCTTCTTTGCAGCCTTGTTATTGAATTAAGCCTTTTTTATTGCCCTGTCTCTCTTATTCTATAGACTTACCTTGGAGACAATTTGCGATGCGTCCACAAAGTTAAATACTTCTGCAATGGGGCCGTGGTTTTTCAATTGAGCATTAAAGTCGATAAATAATTCGGCCAACTGCTTTGTTCCGATTTTAGCTCTTAAGTGTGAAAAATAGGTGTGATCTGGTGGCTTTTCTAAACAGAGAAAAGCCACAAAAAAATTTTCCTGCATTATTTCCCTTAGCAAAAATCTCTCGAGCTCTCGGTCGCTCAAATCTCCCATCCATTGTAATACTAAGTGTTGCAAGTCCATATTCAATAAGGACTTCTAGAGGATTACATAATTTCTTAAAATCTACGGTATGTAGTAGTTTTCGATAAGGGTGATTTGCTACA
>Ga0066187_1000364_pt1 | contig 16255 bp, 14 predicted proteins | sample WorMetexBAHAMAS1_FD_58706 | JGI IMG/M metagenome (GOLD analysis project Ga0066187, IMG submission 58706) | Marine gutless worms symbiont microbial communities from Max Planck institute for Marine Microbiology, Germany - Inanidrilus exumae... | ecosystem: Host-associated > Annelida > Digestive...
CAAGCACCTCAAAGGATGCACCTCCTACCAAATTCCCAGCAAGTTTAGGACTTCACCATACGAATGCCGGCCCTCTCTCAAGGCCAGCAAGTGTACTCCAAGGATTCGAGGAAAATCCACATAAATCGAGAACGCTCACACCGTGATCGGCACCTTTTTATAATAATGCCAAAGCGTGATGGCGGCTGCGGTGCGCCAGGGTTTCCAGCGCTCCCCGATGCCGTCCATCTCGGCCGGCGTCGGTCTTTCGGGAAGCCCGAGAAGGCGTTTGGCGGCTTCGGCCAGGGCGAGATCACCGGCCGGCCATATGTCGCCGCGCCCAAGAGCGAACATCAGGTAAATGTCGGCGGACCACCGGCCGATGCCCTTGACACGGGTCAGAGCCTCTCTGACGGCGCCGTCGTCCATCCGGTGCAAGCTGTTCAAGTTTAGCGCCCGTTGCGAAACAGCCTCGGCGAGGGCAAGCGCATAGGCCGCTTTCGCTCTGCTCAACCCGGAGGCCTTCAGGTCGCCCTCCCCCGCGGCCAGAACCTTCGTCGCGCTGACGCCGCCCAAGTTCTGATCGAGTTTGCGCCAGATCGCCGCGCCCGCCTGGACGGAGACCTGCTGGTCGACAATGATGCGGAGCAGGGTCGGGAACCCGGTTTTGTGTCGGCGCTCGGCGGGTGTGCCGGCTTGTTCGATGGCCATCCGCATGTACTGGCAGTTCCGGCAAAGAGATTGCAGGCTCTCCGCCAACCTGTAGGAGCGCTCGGTCAGCGAAGTTCCTCCACCGGCGTGACCCCGAAGACCCGAAGCCCGGAGGCGATGACGAAAGCGACCCCCTGCACGAGGGCTAGCCGGGCCAAGGTCAGATCCCGGTCTTCTGCGATGATGAAGCGCAGCCGGGCCTCGTCCTTGCCCTTGTTCCAAAACGCGTGGAACAAAGTCGCCAGATCGTTCAGGTAATAGGCGATGCGATGCGGCTCATGGGCTTCAGCCGCGTTTTCGACGACACGCGGCCAATTGGCCATACACTTGATCAGGTCCTGCTCGGCCGGATCCGTCAACAGATGCAACGGGCCTTTCATCAGGCTCTCCGCCAAAAGCTCGACCGCGCCGAATTCCTCACCGGCGTTACGCAGGACGGAACGGCAACGGGCATGGGCGTACTGCACGTAGAACACCGGGTTTTCCCGCGACTCCTCCAAGGCCTTCTCCAAGTCGAACTCCATCTGCGTGTCGTTCTTGCGGGTCAGCATGATGAAGCGGACGACGTCCTTGCCGACTTCGTCGACCAGTTCGCGCAACGTGACGAAGGTACCGGCCCGTTTCGACATGCGCATGGGCTCCCCGCCCTTCAGCAGATGAACGATCTGGCAGAGTTTGATGTCGAGGTCCGCCTCGCCGTCGGATATGGCCTTTGTCGCAGCGACCATGCGTTTGACATAGCCGCCATGATCGGCCCCGAAGATGTCGATCATCGACTTGAAGCCGCGACGGTATTTGTCCAGGTGATAGGCGATGTCATTGGTGAAATAGGTCCACGAACCATCCGATTTTTTGAGCGGCCGATCGACGTCGTCGCCGAACTCGGTGGCCCGGAAGAGCTTCTGAGGGCGCGGCTCCCAGTCGTCCGGCAGCTTTCCTTTCGGTGGCTCGAGGACACCCTCGTAAATGAGGCCTTTTTTCTCGAGCGTTTCGTATACCTCTTCGACGCGGCCACTATCGACAAGAGAGCGTTCCGACGTGAAAACCGACTGTTCGACCGCCAGGGCCTTCAGGTCTTCGCGGACCAGCGCCATCATCCGCTCGACCGCATAGGTCCTGAACTCCGGCAGCCATTCGCTCTCGTCGGCGCCCAACCACTGGTCACCATCCTGATCCGCGATCGCCTCGCCGACCGGAACCAGGTAGTCGCCTGGATAGTGATCCTCGGGGAACGGGCCGACGTCCTCACCAAGCGCTTGGCGGTAACGGAGGTAGGCAGAACGCGCCAACATATCGACCTGGGCGCCAGCGTCGTTGATATAATACTCGGTGGTGACATTGAACCCGGCCTTGTGTAGGAGGTTGGCCAGCGCGTCCCCGACGACAGCCCCCCTGGCATGGGCGACGTGAAGCGGACCTGTCGGATTGGCCGACACGTATTCGACGTTGACCCGGGCACCCCTTCCCAACTTGGAATCACCGTAGGCAGGGCCGAAAGCGAGCACGTCGGCAAGCCGAGCCTGCCAGAACTCGGAAGAGAGCCTTACGTTGATGAAGCCCGGACCGGCAATCTCTATGCTCTCCACAGATGCCAACCGGCGGAGCGGCTCCGATAGGATTTCGGCGAGCTCACGGGGTTTCTTGCCGGCAGGCTTGGCGAAGACCATTGCGACGTTGGTCGTGATGTCCCCGTGTCCCGCCTCCCGCGGCGGTTCGGCGGAAACCCGCTCCATATCGAGGCCTTCGGGCAAAGCGCCCGCTTCGGCAAGCGTTACGACGACCTCCGACAGTCTTTTCTTAAAATCCTGAAACAGGTTCATGAGCGTGGGAAACCGTGCACGTTTGGTGGATTGTCAAAAGCAAGCGGTGATACTCCACGCCACCCCCTCAATCAAGTGGCGCCTGACCGTCATGATTGTGTTAAAAAAGATGACGATAAGGCAACAAACGGAAAACCGAAGATGAAGCCAGCTGACACGGACACCTACCGTAAGCGCTTGATCGAATTGCGCGATGAGATCCACCATCTTTCCGAAACCACGGTCGAAGACCGCAAAACGGTCGAGCTCGATCAAACCATGGTTGGCCGCTTGTCGCGTATGGACGCATTGCAGAACCAAGCCATGCAAATTGAAACAGAACGAAGGCGGAGCGTCGAGCTACAGCGGATCGACTCCGCTTTACAGAGAATCGAGGACGGGGATTTCGGTTATTGTGTATCCCGTGGCGAGGCAATCGAGGTCAAACGGTTGGAATACGACCCGACCGTTCCCAATTGCGTCGGATGCGCGTCTACCAAACGCTGATCGCCTCCACGGGCCGACTAAGACGCGCTTCCGCCGCCCGAAATTGCTCGACCGTCTGAACGGGTCAGGTACACGAACCGGATCGAAAGCAGTGTCAACGAGACCACAGCGCCGGTAAATATGGCCTCGAACAAGCCCAACACACCGTGACCTGCCGCGAAAGCCAGGAACCACGCGACCGGTAGCATGACGATGAAAAACGAAACCGTCTGCATCCCGCTCGGCACCCACACATCCTGTCGTCCTCGAAGAACGTTGGCCATGACCGCCTGACCGCCATCGGCGAGCATGACGACCCCGCAAAGGCGGATCGGCGGGACCACCAGCGCGAGCACGTTTTCGTCGGCTGTATAAAGACCGCCCAACCATCCGGGAAAAAGAATGAACACGGTACCGGCCGCCATCATGGCGAGCGTGTTGACTCCGAGCCCGGACCATCCGGCAAGCGCCAAGTCGCGGAAGTCGCGCCGGCCGTAGGCGATTCCAACACGGACGGCCGATGCCGATCCAACGCCGATTGCTATCATGAATACGATCGACAAGAGATTGAGCGTGATCGAATAGGCGCCGAGGGCGTCCTCTCCAAGCCAGCCGGCGAAGACATTGAGGATACCGAAGGATACGGTTTCGACACCGATGGCGATACCGGTCCCATAGCCGAGAACGCGAAGTCGGGCCCATGTTTTCCAGCCGCCCGTCGGATTGCGCCGGATACCGAATTTTTCGTGGTCGCGCATGGTCCACACAAAGACGACTCCACCGATGGCCATGAACCAACGCGCGATGGTCGTCGCCCATGCCGCGCCTTCGGCACCGCCGACGGAAAACCCGGCCTCGCCTTGAATAAAGGCCCAGTTGAGCCCGGCATTGAGCACGTTGGCGGCGATCATCAGGACCATGGCCGGTTTCGGTCGGCGGATGCCATCGAGAAAGAAAGCGGTGGCAAGGAACACCAGATGCGCCGGCAGGCCCCATCCCAGGACCCGCATGACGTTCCCGCCGCCGGCTGCCAGTTCCTCGCTCTGTCCGCTCAACGTGAGCCAGAACGGACCGAACAAGCAGAGGATCAGGGCCAGCAAACCGAGAACGGAGGCGTAAGGTACGGCGCGGCGCCAAACGGCTCCGCATTCCTCGTACGCCCCATTACCGAAATGGTTGGCGCTGAGGACGATGGTGCCGAGAATCATGCCCATGGAGATCAAAAGCACGGGCAGGGTCAGTGCCATGCCGATCGATTGATAGGCGAGCTCGGTGGCGCTGAAGTGACCGACCATGATGGTGTCGACGGTGATCAGGATAACAAGGCCGGAGCGCGAAATTATGATCGGGACCGACAGACGCAGGAGTTCGGACACGTGGCGGCGCAGCCGAGTCACCAGCCACGACATTTCCGACCCTACCGGTTCGCGGTAGTCCGCCATATCCATATTCCCCCTGCGTCCGAGCGAGCCCCCGCCTTAACACCGATCTCGTTCGGTGGAAAGTTCCATCACGGACGTTTGCTTGGCGTGGCCATGGGACTATAAGGGCTTGCCCACCTCGAAACACCACCCACCTGCTGGATCATGAACCCACGCGACACCGCCCCCGCCCCTGCCCAAGAAAACGCGAAGGCTGGAATCGCGTGGATGCTCGTCACTATGTTCATGTTCGTCAGCATGGATGCCTGCGCCAAGTACATGGTACAGACCCATGACACGGTGCAGGTCATGTGGGGCCGGTATTTCTTTCATTTCGTCCTTCTCAGTTTAGTGCTGGCGCCGAAGTTGCGTGGCGTGGTCGTCACGCAGAACATCCGCTTGCAGCTGATCCGCTCCGTCCTGTTGCTGTTGACGACCGGATTGTTCTTCACAGGACTACGATATGTGCCCCTGGCCGACGCCAGTTCGATCATGCTGGCCTCGCCAATCGTCGTCACGGCTCTGTCAATGCCGATCCTCAAGGAGAAGGTCGGGCTGCGACGCTGGGCATCGGTCATCGTCGGATGCATCGGCGCACTGATCATCATCCGCCCCGGCACCGGCATGATGCAGGCGGCCGCGCTTTTTCCCCTGGGCGCCGCTATCCTGTACGCCTTCTATCAGGTGTCGACCCGCTTTCTAAGCCATTCGGACAGCGTCCTGACCACGCTGTTCTACAGCGCCTCGATTGGTGCGGTCATCACGACGATCGTTGTGCCGTTCTTCTGGGAGCCGCTCGAGTTGCACCAATGGGGCCTGATGGCGCTCCTCGGAATTTTCGGAGGGCTCGGGCATTTCGCCCTGATCAAGGCCTTCACGCATGCCCCGGCCGCGATCGTCGTCCCCTTCACCTATACCAACCTGGTGTGGGCGACCTCATACGGGTTTTTGGTGTTCGGGGACCTGCCCGACCTGTGGACGATCACCGGCGCTTCGATCATCGTCGCCAGCGGCCTCTACATCTACCACCGCGAACAGGTTCGTCGCGGCGACAGGGATTAGTTGTCAGCGGATCCGCCGCCCAATCTTTCGCGGTGATCGACGGCGTGCAAAAGGGTCGTCAATTCCGGGTCGGCGACTCCCAGAACCCGCATCTCGTCAAGCGTGTTGGCGAGGTAGTCTCGGCAGGTCCCGTACTTGCCGGCGGCGCCCGCGATGATCCGCGCCATCAACTCGGTCTCCATGGGGCCGGCGTACTGACGGTGGTCGCGGTCTACGACAAAGGTCAGAACCGGAACGACACCATTTCCCTCGACCTCGGCCTCGCACCAAATCGCTTGGTAGATCCCGGTCGTCATTTCCCGCCGCCAAAGAGCACGCCAGTCCCTTTCTTCGTGGCCGGGCAGCAGGCGAAAGGCAACGCCCTTGCACGACCCTGGACCGTCCTCGAGACAAAGCCCCAATCCCGGACGCTCGGCGGTCCCCCGAGCAAGGGACGTCCAGATGTGGAATTTCCTCTCCCAGCCGTCGAGAACGGCAGTTTCCCGGCGGTCGTAGAGAAAACAGGGGTTCCACATCAGCGACCCGAAGCCGAACACCCAGATCGGGCCGTCCGGCCGTTGCCCGCGAATGCGTTCAAGGCGGCGACCCCGATCCTCGGGCGTCAGTTCGCGGTAGGCGCCTTGCGGCCAGCGAACGGGCGGCGACGGAATGTTCAATGGGCCTGCTCTTTGGTCTTGCGGAACTCCAAGTCCGGCCAATCCTCTTCGGCCTTGTTCAGGTGCCAGGCGTTGCGTGCCAGGAACACGGGATCGCCATCATGGTCGTCGGCCAACGCCGCCTGATTGGCGTCGATAAACGGTTTCACCCCGCCATCGCTCCCGTCACCCACCCAACGCGCCGTATAAAGCTCGGTCGGTTCGAAATGCACGGGGATATCGTATTCGGTGCGGATGCGGTCGGCCAGGACCTCGAATTGCAAAACACCCACGACGCCGACGATCCAATCGGCGCCGATGCGCGGCTTGAAAACCCGGGCCGCCCCCTCCTCTGCAAGCTGTTGCAGGGCCTTTCCCAGGTGCTTGGCACGCATCGGATCGTCGGGCCGCACCTTTTGCAGGATTTCCGGCGCGAAACTGGGGATTCCCGTAAAACGGATGTCCTCGCCCTCGGTCAGGCTGTCGCCGATCCGAAGATTCCCGTGATTGGGTATGCCGATGATGTCGCCGGGCCAGGCTTCCTCGGCCAGTTCCCGGTCCTGGGCCAGGAACAGGACCGGGTTGTGCATGTTCAGTTGCTTGCCCGAGCGCACGTGCAGCAGTTTCATACCGCGGCGGAACTTGCCCGAACAGATGCGCACGAACGCGATGCGGTCCCGGTGCTTGGGATCCATGTTCGCCTGGATCTTGAACACGAAGCCCGAGACCCGCTCTTCCCCGGGCTCGACGTCGCGGGCAAGCGACGGCTGCGGACGCGGCGTCGGCGCCTCGGTTCCCACCCCGTCGAGAAGCTCGCGAACACCGAAGTTGTTGAGGGCGCTGCCGAAGAACACCGGCGTCATGTGACCTTCAAGATAGGAGGTCCGATCGAAGGCCGGGCACAGGCCGCGCGCCATCTCGACCTCGTCACGGAGTTTCTCAACAGCGTAATCGGGCAGGATTCGATCCAGCTTCTCATCGTCGAGCCCATCGCAGGTCTCGCCTTCGTCCGGCATCTCGCCTTTCGAACGTTCCATCAGGACCAAACGGTCGCCGATCAGGTCGTAACACCCGAGGAAACCTTTCCCCATGCCGATCGGCCAACTGGCCGGCGTAACGTCGAGGGCCAGGGTCTGCTCAATTTCGTCCAGCAAATCGAACGGGTCGCGCGTATCGCGGTCGAGTTTGTTGATGAAGGTGATGATCGGCATGTTTCTGAGGCGGCAGACCTCGAACAGTTTACGGGTCTGCGCTTCGATGCCCTTGGCTGCGTCGATAACCATGATCGCTGAGTCGACGGCGGTCAGGGTGCGGTAAGTATCTTCGCTAAAATCCTCGTGACCTGGCGTATCGAGGAGATTGAACGTATGTCCGAGGTAATCGAAGGTCATAACCGAGGAGGCGACGGATATACCCCTCTCGCGTTCGACCTTCATCCAGTCGGAATGCGCACACCTCTGCTCGCCGCGCGCCTTGACAGCGCCGGCCATCTGGATGGCGCCGCCGAAAAGCAGCAGCTTTTCCGTCAGCGTCGTTTTTCCGGCGTCCGGGTGGGAAATGATCGCAAACGTCCGCCTTTTGGCGACTTGATTTGGAATTGAACTCAAGATTGATATCCAGAAATTTCGCTAGCGCTCTTCGGGCATCACCGTCAGGGAATGTAGTTTCCGCAGGCGAAATGGCCAGTGGAAATTTCTATCGAATGTCCTTTGCAAAAAACGGACAACGTCAGTAGAACCATCTCGCGCCTTTGAGGGGCAAATCGTTCAGGAGGGATGAATGGACAGGCCACCAGCCGAACGCAAGGGATCCGACCGCCGTGGATCCGACCGCCGCGACAACGAACGACGGGACGGTGACCGCCGCAACGATAACGATCGTCGCGCGCAGGAACTCGCCGTCGAGTCGGACCGCCGCAACGGCCAGCGCCGCGAAGGTCCGCGCCGCGTCAAGGAGAACAATCGACGCGAGGGTCCGCGCCGCACGGGCAAGGACCGCCGGGACGACTGATCCCGCCTCCTGCCTCAAGGCCAGTCAGCCGGCCTGATGACGCCACCAGAAATTCTTGTTGATGGAAAAGACCGGCTGGTAATGCCGAATCTTTTTCGCCTCGACCACCTTCTTGATCTGGTTGTCGAGGACGAAATAGCGTTTCTTTTTTTTCTTGTCCTTGACGATGACCATCAGGATGGCGTGGCCGACCTTCAAGTTGAGGTCCTTGACCGCGACCACCCTCAGTTCGCTCTCGCGGAAACCCAATATGCGTAGCGACAGGTATTTGACGATCGCGTAGTCCTCGCAATCACCGAACCGCGACATGAACTCGCCGGGTGTCGCCCAATAGTCCTTGCGCCCCCAGTTGGCCTTGTCGGAAATGTACTTGGCCTTGTTCATCCGCGCGTTGACGGCGCGGAGTTGGGTCCATTTGCCCTTCCCCTTGAGGCTCTCCAGGAACTTGTCCCAATCGTTGTAGTCGCAGATGTTGAGCCGCGTCGATGTGCAGTTCTGGTCCTTGCGTCGTTTAAGTTCCTTGGAATACCGGGCCAGCGCGGCACGCCATTTCTTGAACGGCTTCATGTTCTTCGAGCGTTTCTCGAGACTGTTGAAGAAGCTCTTTCGATACTTCGCTGCCGCTTCGACGTCCGCCGGCGCGGCAAAGAAACAAGCCAGCAGAACCGTCAACACGAATACGGCGAATCGCTTCGGTTTTAGGGATACTGGCGTGTTCATTTCAATCGTCGGCGGCCCTTCGCAATACTCGTCGCCCGTTTCGACCACACGTCGAGGGCAACGTCCCGATTCGGATCAATAATAGTATTTCCAGCGACTTGGCGACAAGTTTGGCGGGCCAGAATTCGCGTAAACGTGAAAGCCATTCCGATTCCCCCTTGCTTCCGAACGGTCAAACCGTAAGATTTTGGAAAATATATCGTTTTCATTGGGGGACCAGCCGATGGCGCTGTCCACGAAAGGGGGCACCGGGAACGAGCCGCCCGCCGACAACGGCGGCGGCGACGGCTCGGAAGACGCCAAAGAGAAGATCCCGCCCCGGCAGGTGAACAAAGCGGCGCTGGCCATCGTCGGGGCACTCGTCGTCACCGTGGTTGGTGCCATTTTCGGTACGCTCGGTTTCGTCGAGTCGGAAAGGGAACGCGACATCCAGGCTTGGCAGGTCCGCCTCGGCATTGTCGCCGACAGCCGCAGCGCCGCCGTCAACGATTGGGTCGAACAAAACTTTGGCCACGTGCGTGAACTCGCCCAGAACGCGTCCCTGCAGGTCTACATGTCCGAATTGGCTTCCGGCGGCGCCGAGGAAGAGGAAGAACCGCCCGGTCTCGAGGATGAGACTGATACGGAGGCCGTCGTCGAAGGCGAGGTCCAAGAGGAAGAAGACTTCGAGGAAGAGGAAGGTGACGAAGAGGCGTCGGCGAGTTTCTTGAGGAACCTTCTGATCGCCACTGCCGAGCGCACCGGCTTCAGGGCGCCGCCGCCGGTTGGCGAGGTTGCCGCCAACGTCGAGCGCGCCGGAGTCGCCGGTCTCGGGCTTGTCGACAAGGACGGAGCGGCCATCGTCAGCACGCCTGACATGCCGCCTTTGACCAGCAAGATCCGCACGGCCGTGGCCCAGGCCCTCGATGGCGAGCCGGCCATCATCGACCTGTTTCTTGGTGCCGCCGGCGATCCGACCATGGGTTTCGTACTGCCGGTCTTCGGCATACAGGACGACGGCGAAGGGGCCAAGGGCATCGGCGCCGTCGTGGGGCTCAGAATTGTCGGCCAGGATCTTTACCGCCGCCTCAAGCAACCGGGCGATACGGCGACAACCACGGAGACCTACATGGTCCGCGCCAAGGGGGCGACGGTCGAATACTTGACGCCACTGGCCGACGACACACCGGCTTTGAAGCGCTCGTTGTCGGCCGACACCCCGAACCTAGCGGCCGGCAAGTCGGCGGAACGGCCCGGTGGTTTCGGCATTTTCGTCGATTATGCGGGTACCGAAGTGCTGGCCGCCTCTCGGCCGATCGCCAACCTACCCTGGGTGTTGATCCGCAAGATCAGCCGCGACGAGGCCCTGGCGGCTACCGACAACCGCCTGACCGTGATCATGGGCGTCTTCATCGCGCTCATCGTCATCGTCACCCTGGCCATTCTGTTCGTCTGGAAGAAAGGCGTCTCCATGCGCGCCACCCAGGCCCTGCACGAGGCCGAGGTCGCACTCGAGCGTTTCGGCAACATGAGCAAGTTTATGAAGGTGGTCACCGACAACCAGCCCAACCAGATCGTCGCCGTCGACGAGAACACGCAATACACCTTCGCCAATCTGCCGGCCGAGACGGAGGCCGGCATCCCGGCCGCCGACATGATGGGTAAGACCATGGCCAGCGTCATCGGTCCGATCCGGGCACAGAAATACGCCGACCTAAACAAGGACGTGCTCCGGGAATTCGAAAAGGCCAGCCACACGGTCGTCTTCGGCGACGAGGAGGACGAAGAGGATCCGGACGGCGATTTCCAGGTGGTGCGCACCTACCACGTACCACTGCGCGGCGACCGCGACTACCCGCCGGCCGTCCTCATGATCATCAGCGACATCACCGACCTGACCCGCGAGAAACGGCGGGGCGAGAAGATGATGCGCCAGCTGACCGACACCCTGGTCAGCGTCGTCGACCGGCGCGACCCCTTCTCCGCCAACCACTCGTCCCGGGTCGCCGAGGTGGCCCGCGCCATCGCCCATGAGATGGGCATGGACGAGGTCGACGAGAAGACCGTCGACATCGCCGGCAACCTGATGAACCTGGGCAAGATCTTCATCCCCGAGGAGATCCTGACCAAGACCGAGGACCTGACACCCGAGGAGCGGGCCATGGTCGGTTCCGCCTACCTGACCACCGTCGATCTTCTCGAGAACGTCGACTTCGAAGGGCCCGTCGTCGAGACCATCCGCCAGTTCGGCGAAACCTGGGACGGGCGCGGGCCATTGGGGCTCAAGGGCGAGGAGATCATTCAGACGGCCCGTATCCTGGCCGTCGCCAACGCCTTCGTCGGCATGGCCAGCCCGCGTGCCTACAGAGGCGCGATGCCGTTCCAGAAGGCGGCCGACATCCTCATGGACGACACCGGCAGCCGCTACGACCGCAAGCCCGTTTCCGCGCTGATCAACTTCCTGGAGAACCGCGGCGGCACACGGCGCTGGGCCCACTTCCGCGAGACGCCGCCGGAGAGGGAAGAGTAGCCGTCCCCCGCCGGCGTTAGCTCACGTCGGCCAGGATATCGATAGCGAGCGTGATTTCGTCATCGTCAATCGTCAGCGGAGGCGACAGACATAGGAAGCGGTTTTCCGCCGATCCTACATGCAGCCCTTTGTCGAAGATCGTCTTCTTCAACATCTCCATGTTGGCGGGTGGCGCCACTTCCAACGCCATAAGGAGACCGATGCCGTGGGCGCTCCGGTATGTCGGAGAACGTTCGGCGAGGTCCGCTAGCCGGTTCAGGAAGTCGGCGCCCTTCCTATCCGCCGCCACTGGTAGGTCCTCTTCGAGCAGAACATCCAGGGTCACCTGCCCGGCGCGGGCCAGCATCGGGTTCTTCTGGTGCGTGTAATGACCGATGGCCCACGGTGCCGCGCCGTTGAGATCGGCCCGCGCGATCAACGCTGAAAGGGGTAACACGCCTCCGCCAAGGGATTTGCCGAGAACGGTGATGTCGGGCGCTACGTCGAAATGCTGGCTGGCGAACAGCCGCCCGGTCTTGCCTAGTCCGGTCGGCACCTCGTCGAAAACCAGCAAGGTGCCCGTATCGTCGCATCGCTGGCGTACCTGCGGCCAGAACCAGGCCGGCGGAACATGGGGCGTCGAGCGGATCGGTTCGGCCAACACGCAAGCGACATCCCCGGCCGCCAGGACCTTCGTAATTTCGACAAGTGAACGTTGCGCCGCCGTCGCCGGCGTGTCGCCCGTCTCCATACGCCAATAGGGAGCGACGTGGATGCAGCCCTCGAAGACAGGGAATCCGACCCGTTCCGATTCTCGCCCGCCGGCCCAAAGCGCACCCAACGCGGCACCGTGCCAACTGTCCTCGAACGCGACGGTCCTCTTTCGGCCGGTCGCGATAAAGGCCAGCTTCATGGCCATCTCGATGGCATCCGCGCCGGACAGGCCGAAAAGCACACGCGCCCTGCCGTAGGGCCAGAGATCGGCCAAACGTTCGGCCAGCTCGACGGCGGGCCGGTTGGTGAACAGGCGCGGCGTGAACGGGAGCGAGTCCAACTGGGCCTTGAGGGCGGCGATCAGGCGCGGATGGGCGTAGCCGATGTTGTGGCAGGTGTTGCCTTGGAAATCCATGAAACGATGGCCGTCGGAATCCTCGGCCCAAACGCCTTCGACCGCCGCGAAGGTATTTTCGACCGGCGTTGATCCCGATTGGTGGAGAAAGACCGCCGCGTCACGGACAATCAGGTCGTTCATGCCGCCGCCTTCCGCCGAAGCTCCGGATCGCGCAACGAGACAGGGCCGTAGCGGTTGATGAAAGCGATCGCCCCCATGACCGAAAAAACGATGAACAGGATGGTAACACTCATGGCGCAGGCGATGCCGTAATAGGAAACGCTGGCCGTGTCAAAGATGGCGACAGAGGCGAGGTCGATGCCCGGTCCCTGCAGGAAGACGACGGCTGAGAACGTACACATACCGTCGACGAACACGTAAAGCGTCCCCAGGAGTGCGGCCCGGCGCATCATCGGCAAGGTGATCAAGGCGAAGCGCTGGATCAACGACGCGCCGAGGATCTCGGCCGCCTCGTCGACGGAACGGTCGAGGCGGCGCAGCATGGCGCGGCCGGCGAGGACGCCGACGAAGACATTGCCGAACAGGATGTTGAGAACCAGAATTGTGTGGGTACCGTTGAGCGACAGTTCCTTGATGCCGAAGGGATTGTTAAACGCCACGATGTAACCGATGCCAAAAACGACGCCAGGCAGGATCGCCGGCAGGAGCACGGTAAAAGTGATCGCCTCGCTGGCCCAGCCGCGCATGCGTTCCGCGATATAGGAAATGGCCACGGCCAATAGACCGCCCAAGGGCGCCGCCACGAACGCCACTTGAAGGCTGGTCCAAACGGGGCCGACACCGGAATACTCGCCGACAAAACCGGGGACCGCATCGACGGTGGTGAAGTGGTGTGGCGTAAAAGCGAAGTCCTGGCCCCAGACACGCACGAATGCGCCGACCAGGATGGTCCCGTAGATAACAACCGTGAAGCCGATGACGAACCAGGCGAGCCCGGTCAGGGCGGCCCGCGCCCGCGTCGGCAGGACCAGATAAGACGGCCCGGCGTCAACGGTTTCGAAGCGCTTTTCCCGGCCCAGACGGTTGAGCACGGCAAATACGCAAAGGGCCGGCACGATCAGCCAGACGGCGATGGCCGACGACAGCGGCGTATTATGAAAACCGATCATCTCGTCATAGAGCACGCCGGCCAGCACCGGCATGTCCTTGCCGATGACCAGGGGATTGCCGAAGTCGGTCATCGACAGGATGAAAACCAAGGTCGCCGCCCGGATCAGGCCGGGCTGTGCCATCGGCAAGGTCACTTGCGAGAACACCTGCCACGGACCAGCGCCCTGAATGGCGGCCGCTTCCTCGAGGCGCCCATCCTGCTTTCCGAGCACGTTGTCGAAAATGATGAAGGCGGGCGGCAGATAGGACAGGATTTGCGCAAGTACGACACCGCTGAAACCGTAGATGTTGACGACCCCCGCATCGATAAGGCCCAGTTGATCGTCGAGCAGGCTCTTGGTGACGACACCGTTGCGCCCGAACAGGAGGATCGCGGCCGTTGCGATGACCACCGGCGGCGATACCAGGGGAATCAGGATCCCGTAGCGGGCGAGCCCCCCCCTTCCAAATACCGCCCCGGTTGACCCCGTAGGCGAGCAGGAATGCGATGGTGGTGATGGTCGGCGTGGCGATAGTCGCCAGGGATAGGGAGTTGACGGCTGCGTTGCGCAATCGCTCCTCGCCGAGCACGGCCAGATAATGATCGATACCGTAAGTGGTGTGCTTGCCCGTGCGAAGCGCGTCGAATTCCGTCGCCGTCAAATGAGCCTTGACTTGAAAGGCGAGCGGAATGCGCTTGTGCAGCATGACGATGGCGATCGGCAGGTCGGCCACAATCCGGTCCTGCTGTTCGGCACTCAACGCCGCCATCGCCTGCTCAGCGGCGGCGATTTGGTCATCGAAGGACGCCTTGCGGTCCCAGGGAACAACGAGACCGTTGAGTTCCATGGCCGCGGCCTGCGCTTCCATGCGCTGGCGCGCCGTCGCCTTTTTGACCCAGCGCTCGACCATGGGCCCGCGGCGACCGGCGTCGACGTATTCGAGCGCCGCGACAGTCATGTCATGCAGCGCGCTTACCGGCGCCGGTCCGGAAACGACGAAGCTGCGCAGCAGCATGGCGCCAATCGGCATGGCGATGAATAGGAATACCAACGAGCCGATGGCGAGGATTGCCGCCAGCATCGGCAGGTTGCGGCGCAGGGTCACTGGGTAACCTCGGTACCGGCGGGCACGGGAAACACCGATGCCAGGCCGGCGCGGACCGACCAGGTCAAGCTGGCGCCCGGCTCCAGTGAACGTTCCAGCCAATCGACGGTCGGAACGTCGGCGAGCACATCGTGGTCGGCAAGAGTATGGAGTGTCAGGCGTACGGTTTGGCCGAGAAACGAGACGTCACGAAGAATTGCCGGAATGCCTCCGTTTCCGGCCGCCACGAGATCGACGTGCTCGGGCCGGATCGACAATGTTGCCTGACCATTGAACCGACCGGGTTCGATTTCGCGAACGGCGACCGAGGCGTCGCCGACCCTGACCGAACCTCCATCCAACACGGTGCAAGGAAGCGAGTTGGTGGTGCCGACGAATTGGGCAACGAACAGATCGGCCGGACGCAGATAGACGTCCAAGGGGCTGCCGATTTGCAGGAGCTTTCCCTTGTCCATGATGGCGACGCGGTCGGATATGGACAACGCCTCCTCCTGGTCGTGAGTGACATAGATGGCCGTAATCCCTAGGGATTCGACGATGCGGCGGATTTCCACCCTGAGGCGGGTCCTGATTTTCGCGTCGAGGGCGGACAAGGGTTCGTCGAGGAGCAGGACCGAAGGCTCGGATATCAAGGCCCGGGCCAGAGCAACCCGTTGCTGCTGGCCGCCGGACAGCTCGTGAGGATAACGATCGCGCAGCCCGTCGAGGTGCATCAAGTCGCACATCTCGTCGACCCGTTTCGATATTTCCGGTCTCGGCGTCCTTTTAAGCATCAGGGAAAAGCCGATGTTCTCGCCGACGGTCTTGGTCGGGAACAGGGCGTAGCTTTGAAATACGAAGCCGAGGTCACGGCGATTGGGTGGTAGGGCGCCGGCCGGCCGGTCATCGAAATAGACCTCGCCTTCGTCGGCCTGGACGAATCCAGCGGTGACCCGGAGAAGGGTCGTCTTTCCGCATCCGCTGGGACCGACCAGCGAACAGAACTCACCAGCAGCTATATCGAGGCTGACCGCGTCGACGGCCATGGTCGAAGCGAAGGCTTTGCTTACTGCTCTGTAGGAAACGGTTGCCATCAAACGCCCCGCCGCAAGAGCGGACCGGAAGCGGTGGTTCGCCTCCGGTCCAACAGATCAGTCTATTTTTCGTATTTCTTCGACCAGGACCGTTTGAAATCGTCCTGATCGATGGGACGCCTGAGCTTCCACATGTGGACCTTGTCGAGGTCGACCTTGCCGTATCCCGGCGCCGCTCCGACCCCGACGTGGGGCGCGAATACCTTCATGCCGGCGTCGCTGAACAGCCAATCGAGAAAGGTCTTTCCTTCTTTTTCATGCGGTGCACCGGCGACCAATCCGCCGCCCTCGATGATGTTGGGCGACATCCGTCCGGCCACCATCTCGACGTCCTTGTTGGCCGCCACCTGCTGCAAAATGGCCGTGTCGTAGGACAGCCCGATGACCGTTTCGCCACCGCCGACCTGACGCGCCGCAGCGCTTCCCGAGGAATTATACTGGAAAATGTTCTGGTGGATGTTGTCGACGAAGTTGTCGCCGAACATATCCCATGTGTGGACGGCTCCCTGTTGGCAAGGGGTTTTTTTGACGGCGATGCAGAGC
>Ga0066187_1000366_pt1 | contig 16157 bp, 15 predicted proteins | sample WorMetexBAHAMAS1_FD_58706 | JGI IMG/M metagenome (GOLD analysis project Ga0066187, IMG submission 58706) | Marine gutless worms symbiont microbial communities from Max Planck institute for Marine Microbiology, Germany - Inanidrilus exumae... | ecosystem: Host-associated > Annelida > Digestive...
GCATCAACTACTTTGCCGCAGCAGGATATGACCTCGATTAAATCGAATCTGCTCTAGTGGAACCCCATGTCTCCAAAGGGGGGTGGGCGGTAGAAGCACTCCTCGACCGTCGACGTCCGCAGTTCGGATAAAGCGATTCCCGCCTGACCGACCGCGGGAGTTTCTCGCGAAATCTGTGGAAACGGGGGGTTGTCGCGTTTTCTCTGAGAATCCGCAGCGATGCGGTCAACAAAAAACGGCGGAACCCGGAGGTTCCGCCGTTCTGCGTTCGGATGAGGACCGGCCTAGCGGTTCTGCCGGTTCTCGATCAGGTCGTCGACGACGGCCGGCTCGGCCAGGGTCGAGGTGTCGCCGAGGCTGCCGTAGTCGTTCTCGGCGATCTTGCGCAGGATGCGCCGCATGATCTTGCCGGAGCGGGTTTTCGGCAGGCCGGGCGCCCACTGCAGCCAGTCCGGCGAGGCGATCGGGCCGATTTCCTTGCGCACCCACTGGACGAGTTCCTTCTTCAGGTCGTCCGACGGATCCTCGCCGGCGTTCAGCGTGACGTAGGCATAGATGCCCTGGCCCTTGATGTCGTGCGGGGCGCCGACGACGGCGGCTTCGGCGACCTTGCCGTGGGCGACGAGCGCGCTTTCCACTTCCGCCGTACCCATGCGGTGACCGGAGACGTTGATGACGTCGTCGACGCGGCCGGTGATCCAGTAATACCCGTCCTCGTCGCGGCGGCAGCCGTCGCCGGTGAAGTATTTGCCGGCATAGGTCGAGAAATAGGTCTGCACGAAGCGCTCGTGGTCACCATAGACGGTGCGCATCTGGCCGGGCCACGAATCGATGATACAGAGGTTGCCCTCGCAGGCACCGTCCTGCGGATTGCCGTCGGCATCGACGATCTCAGGCTGCACGCCGAAGAACGGCCGTGTCGCCGAGCCCGGTTTCAGATCGGTGGCGCCGGGCAGCGGCGTGATCAGGATGCCGCCGGTTTCCGTCTGCCACCAGGTGTCGACGATCGGGCAGCGGCCGTCACCGACGACATTGTAGTACCACATCCAGGCTTCCGGGTTGATCGGCTCGCCGACGGTCCCCAAGAGCCGGAGCGACTGGCGGCCGGTCTTCTTGACCGGCTCATCGCCGTCGCGCATCAAGGCGCGGATCGCCGTCGGTGCCGTGTAGAAGATCGACACGTTGTGCTTGTCGCAGACCTGCCAGAACCGCGACGTGTCCGGATAGTTGGGCACGCCCTCGAACATCACCGTTATGGCGCCGTTGGCCAGCGGCCCGTAAACGATGTAGCTGTGGCCGGTGACCCAGCCGACGTCGGCCGTGCACCAGTAGACCTCGCCGTCCTTGTAGTCGAAGACGTACTGGTGGGTCATCGAGGCGTAGACCATGTAGCCGCCGGTGGTGTGCAGAACGCCCTTCGGCTTTCCGGTCGAGCCCGACGTGTAGAGGATGAACATCGGGTCTTCGGCGTTCATTTCCTCGGGCGGACAATCGGTCGATGCCTCGGAGCAGGCCTTGTAGTAGCGCACGTCGCGGCCTTCGACCCAGTTGACGTCGGCCTTGGTGCGGGTAACGACGAAAACCGTCTCGACCCCGGGGCAGCTCTCAAGCGCCTTGTCCGTGTTGACCTTGAGGGGAACCGGGCGCCCGCCGCGGATGCCTTCGTCGGCGGTGACGACGCAGTTGGAGTTGCAGTCCTGGATGCGGCCCGCCAGGGCGTCCGGCGAGAAGCCACCGAAAACGATGGAATGGATGGCGCCGATGCGCGTGCAGGCCAACATGGCGACGGCCGCTTCCGGGATCATCGGCATGTAAATGGTGACCACGTCGCCGCGCTTGATGCCGCGGTCCTTCATGGCGTTGGCGAAACGGCAAACCTGTTCGTGCAGTTCGGTGTAGGTCAGGGTCTTCGAATCGTTGGGATCGTCACCTTCCCAGATGATCGCCGTCTGGTCGCCGCGCGTCGCCAGGTGGCGATCCAGGCAGTTGGCGGACGCGTTCAACGTGCCGTCTTCGAACCATTTGATCGAGACATCGGGCGCGTTGTAGTCGATGTCCTTGACCTTCGAAAAGGGTTTGATCCAGTCGATCCGCTTCCCATGCTCACCCCAAAACCCTTCCGGGTCTTCAACGGACCGGGCGTACATCTCCAAATACTGGTCATTGTTACAATGCGCCGACGCCGCAACGTCCGCCGGTACCGGGAATACCTGACTCTCGCTCATGCTGATGGCCTTCTCTCTAATACGAAGCTTCCCGCGACCGCTTTTCCCGCGAAAAGCTTACCTCCTCTGCGAAACTTGAAGGATTATCGCAAAATTCCTCGCTTTCACAAGCGAGCAGGCGGATCGGAGACGGTAGCGAATCGGTTCAGCCGATCAGGTAGACCGTCCCATCCTCGACAACCGCCTCGGCCGCTTCCAGGCGGTCCCCGGCGCAGGGCCCCGAAACGCAATACCCGTCCTCGATGCGAAACAAGGCGCCGTGCGTCGAACATAGGATATGGGTGCGTTCGAGATTGAGAAACTGTCCGGGACGAAAGTCCAAGGGCGAGCCGATATGGGGGCATGAATTGACGTAGACGAAGGCCGCATCATCGCGCCGAACGACCATGAAAGCCCGCCGGACACCAGCCACCTCGGCCACGAACCCGGCCGAACCTTCGACTTCGGCAAGAGTGCAAAGAGGCGTGCGTGTTGCCGACTTGTCCGGATCCGGTCCCTTGGGTTGGTGGGTCAATCTCAATAACTCCGCCGCCGCGCGTTGCCTAGGGCGCTTCGCTTCGAAACGGGCGGCTGAGCAACTCCTGGATTGTCCGGCCGATATCGGCTTCACGGTTGAGGATGCTGTCGACGGCGGCGCAAATCGGGATCTCGACGCCGAGGCGTTCGGCGAGATCGGTAACCGAGGCGGCCGTGAACACACCCTCGGCGACCGATTGGCGCTCCTTGAGAATGTCGTCGAGGTTGCGGCCCTCGCCCAAGGCGACGCCGAGCGAGAAATTGCGCGATTGGAACGCATTGCAGGTCAGGGTCAGGTCGCCGATGCCGGACAGGCCCATCAGCGTCTCCGCCCGCCCGCCCTTGGCCCGGCCGAGGCGAACGATCTCGGCGAGCCCGCGGGTGATCAGGGCGGCCCGCGTGTTGTCTCCCATCTTCCGCCCTTCGACGATGCCGCAGGCGATGGCCAGGACATTCTTGACGGCACCGCCGATCTGCGCCCCGATGACGTCGGTCGAGGTGTAGATTCTGAAGGACGGCGTACCGACCGCTTCGGCGAGGGCCTTTCCGCGATCCTCGTCGGCGGTCGCGAGGGTCACCGCGGTCGGCAGTGCGGCGGCGACTTCGCCGGCGAAGGTCGGTCCCGAGAGGATCGCGGTTTCGGTCCCGGGTAGCGTCTCTTCCAGGACCTCGCTCATCAGGGCACAGGTTCCCTGTTCGATGCCTTTGGCGCAGATGACGACAGGAACACCTGCCTTGAGGGCCGGGCGGAGGGCGGCGGAAACGGCTCGCAGATGTTGCGCCGGAACGACCAGGAAAACGGCGTCCGCATCGGTCGCCGCCGCCGTCGGGTCAAGCGTCGCCGTGATCGACTCATGGAGCTTGTGTCCGGGCAGGAAAACGGTGTTTTCGTGGCGGCGATTGACGGCGTCTGCGACTTCCGGTTCGCGGGCCTGCAAGACCACCTCGCGGCCGGCGCGTTGCGCGACTGTGGCCAGTGCCGTGCCCCACGCACCCGCCCCGATAACGGCAATTTTCTTCATTTCGCCCTATACCTTTCGACCGGCACATGAACCGTATCGTTCAAAAATGAACCACCTAGGACCTTACAAACTGGCGAAGACATCTTCCGGCGAGAACCGGCCGTTCGCAAGGTACCAGAATATGGCGGCCAGTTCCGACAGTGCTCGATTGGCAGAAACGAGCCCCTGTATCGACGGCACCAGGTCCCGCCAATCGGTAAAGCTCGTTCTGTTGGCCACCCAGGGCAATTGACCACTCGGGACCGTCACGGCTCGAATGCCGGCGGCGTGAAAGACTGCGGCCGTTCGCAGGCAATGGGTTGGGCTGGTTACGAGAATGATGGGGCCCGGACGCATTTCACGCAGAAGGGCCTTCACGTTTTTTCCCGTCGCGAAGGTATTGCGGGACTCTTTTTCGAGAATGACCTGTCCGCCGACCGGATTCATTTGCTCGACGACGACCTCGGCTTCCGATGGCCCGCCCGCTTGCGTTCGTCCGCCACTGACGATCAGCGGGATACCACGTTCCTTTGCCAGGGCATGGCCGGCCTCGAAACGGGAGAGGGATTCGGCGTCGGCCCACCATTTTTCTCCGCCCGCACGATGAATTCCGGCCGTGGGAACGACCACCGCAACGGACCCGGTTATCGCGCCCGGTTCCGCATTCGGAACCAGCGCCAGCACCATCAGCCGCGAAAAGGCCGGGGTCGATAGGAGAAAGAATATCCCTGTCGTGAACACCAGAAGGCGACGCTGAAGGACCGGCTTGCGCCGCAACAGCACGGCAACGACGAGCAGGTAGAGAAACGGCAGCGGCAGGTACAGATAGGGGGCGAAAACGTAGGGGCTCATGGTTTCCGATCTCGGCCTTTGCCACTACCTAAACCGCGTCCGGGTCGAGCGGCCATCTCGGCCGCGGCCTGAAACCGGCGCCGTCGGTCATGCCGGCCTTGAGGCGCTCGACCCCGGCCCAGGCGACCATGGCGCCATTGTCCGTGCAAAGCGCGACGGGCGGCGCCAGGAATCGCATGTCGGTCGATCGGGCGAGTTCGATGATGCTGTCGCGAATCTGCATGTTTGCGGCAACACCGCCGGCGACGACCATCGCGCCGCCGGTCTCGAAACGGCTCTTGAATACGTTGATGGCACGCGCGCATTTATCGACCAGCACGTCCGTCGCCGCTTTTTGAAAGGAAGCACAGATGTCGGCGACATCCCCGTCGCGGAGCGGCCCCGCCGGCAGGTCTTCGATCGTCTGGCGCACCTTGGTCTTGAGCCCGGAAAACGAAAAGTCGCAGTTGTCCCGACCCACCAACGGCCGCGGCAATTTGAACCGCGACGGATCGCCGCGCCGGGCCGCTTCCTCGACACGCGGGCCGCCCGGGTACCCCAAACCCAGCATCTTGGCCGTCTTGTCGAAGGCCTCTCCGAGCGCGTCGTCGATGGTTGTGCCGAGCCGCCGGTAGCGGCCGATGCCCTCGACGATCAACAACTGGCAATGCCCCCCCGAAACCAAGAGCAGCAGGTAGGGAAACGCCGCCGCCTCCTCGCTCTCGCCTTCGGTCAAACGAACCGTCAGGGCGTGCGCCTCCAGATGGTTGACGCCGAGGAAAGGGACCTTCAAGACGCTGGCCATGGCTTTCGCCGTCATCACGCCGACGAGCACACCGCCGATCAAGCCGGGTCCGCCGGTCGCCGCCACCGCATCGAGGTCCGAGAAACCGATGCCCGCCGTCTCCATGGCCCGTTCGATGACGGCATCGACGCCGACAACGTGGGAGCGCGCGGCGACCTCCGGGACGACGCCGCCGAACGGACGATGCTCCTCGACCTGCGACCAGATCTCATTGGACAGGATCTCGCGCCCGTCGGTGACGACGGCGGCGGCCGTTTCATCGCAACTGGTCTCGATGCCGAGGACGTTCATGAAAACCCTTTATCCTTCCGCCGGCCGTCAGTACTCTCGCCCGCAAATTCCACATGTTTGTGAAGCAGCTTCAAGACAATGGCAATAACCCAACCGATCCGCATCGGCACCCGTGGCAGTCCGCTGGCCCTGGCCCAGGCCCACGAGACGCGCCGGCGGTTGGCCGACGCCATGCCGCAGCTGAGCGAAGAGGGTGCGCTCGAGATCGTCGAGATCAAGACCACGGGCGACAGGATCCAGGACCGGGCGCTGGCCGAGGTCGGCGGCAAGGGTCTGTTCTCGAAGGAAATCGACGGTGCCATGCTGAACGGCGACATCGACATCGCCGTTCATTCCATGAAGGACGTGGAAACCTGGTTGCCGGACGGCATCGTGTTGGCCGCGGTCCTCGAGCGGGAGGATCCGCGCGATGCCTTCGTCTGCTTGAAATCCGCAAGTCTTGCTGCCCTGCCGGCCGGCAGCACCGTCGGCACGTCATCGTTGAGACGCCAGGCGCAGCTGCTGCACCGCCGTCCCGACCTCAAGGTCGACCTCCTGCGGGGAAACGTGCAGACCCGGTTGAGGAAGCTGGACGCCGGCGAGGCGGACGCCACATTCCTGGCGATCGCCGGGCTCAACCGTCTCGACATGGCCCACGTCGCCACCGAGGTTCTCGATCCGGCCGATCTGCTGCCGGCGGTGGCGCAGGGCGCCATCGGCATTACCTGCCGCACAGGCGACTCGGACTTGCGGGATCTCTTGACGGGCATTGCCCATGAGGAAACCGCTATACGGGTCTCTTGCGAACGGGCGATGCTGGCGGCTCTCGACGGGTCTTGTCGGACGCCGATCGGCGGTCTCGCGGAATTCCAACCGGATGGCGGGCTGCGATTGCGGGGATTGGTCGGCGCCCCGGACGGTTCCCGGTTGTTCGAGACCGAACGCTCGGGCGCCGCACCGGACGCCGAAGCCATGGGACGGGACGCGGGAGAGGAATTGCGCCGGCGCGCGGGCGACGACCTGTTCGAGTGACGAAACTTTCGCCGAGGGGCCCTGATCCGTGAAGGTCTTGATCACGCGCGCACGCGACGACGGAGAACGTTTGGCGAAGGTTCTTGCCGAACGCGATATCGACTCCATGCTTGCCCCCTTGCTCGAGATCCATATTTTCGCCGGTCCGCCGCTGGCGATGGACGATGTTCAAGCCATCCTGGCGACCAGCGCCAACGGTATCCGGGCCTTCGCGGAAAGATGTCCCGTACGCCGGATTCCGGTCTTCGCCGTCGGTGACGCGACGGCGCGGCTCGCGGCCAATCTGGGGTTCGCCTCCGTGTCGACGGCGTCCGGTGACGTCGACGCCTTGGCCGAGCGTGTCATCGGCGCCCTGCCAGTGGATGGCGGTGAACTGCTTCACGTGGCGGGCACGAAGGTCGCGGGCGACCTCGGCGGGCGCCTCGGCGGGCACGGCTTTCGCTACCGCCGGGAAGTCATCTATGAGGCGAAGGCGGTACCCGCCCTCGATCCGCCGGCGATCGAGGCGGTCCAGGCCGGCAGCGTCGATGGAATACTGTTTTATTCACCGCGGACAGCCACTATTTTCGTGGAACTCGCCGACCGGGCCGGGATCAAAGACGATCTCGACGGTGTCGTCGCCTATTGCTTGAGTGAAGCGGTGGCGCGTCGGATCGAGGGGTTGGCGTGGCGGGCGATCGGTATCGCGACCCGCCCCGATCAAGATTCGATGCTGGCGCTCCTGGAAAGCGCGGTGTGAAAGGGGATTAGCTGGTGGGACGCAAAAGCCTTTTCTGTTACTACGGGCTCCACCGGATCCCGGGCCAACAGGGTCCAGGATCGAAACAACGCATCATGGCCCAATCGAACAAGAAGAACGCCGAGGCTGGGAGAGTGGAAAGATGAACGAAGCCAATTCGACGAGTGGGGCCAGCGGCCCGACACCGTCGGCACCGAACAACCCACCGCCGAAGAAAGGTATGGGTTGCGGCTCCTTGCTTTTGCTGATCGTGCTGGGTGGCCTTATCGGCGTCGGTGGATACGCGGCCTGGCCCATGTGGTCGCCCTACGTGGCGCCCTATGTTCCGCAACTGGAATACGGTCCCGACAAGGACCCCCGCGTGGCGACCCTGGTCGGCCGGATCAAGGCGCTGGAAGCCGGTGCCAGGGACCGCACGTCGGCCGAGAAGTCTCTCGGCGACCTGGAGAAGGAAAGAGGCCGCCTGCAGGAAGAGGTCTCCCGTCTCCTGGCCCGTCTCGAAACGCTCGAGGGCGCGCTCGACGGCGTCAAGCAGATGATCGCCGCGACCGGCGTGGTCGAGAAGGCCGACGAGGCGAAGGCGTCGATCAACCGCCTCGCCGACCGGCTGGCGGTCCTCGAGTCCAAGGAAGGAGACGCGACCGCCCTCAGGGAGCAGATCGACCGCCTTCAATTGGCGGAGGGTGACGTGGCCCTTCTGAAAGACCGCATCGGGCGGCTCGAAACCGAGGACGGTGCCGAGCAACCGCAGGAGGCCGCGCCGCCGAACGACGAGAGCCAGCGGCTCACCGAAATGCTTGAAGATATCCGCGGCCGCCTGGCGGAACTGGAATCGAGAAAGCCGGTGGAGGCGCCGCAACCGGCCCCGAGGCTCGAGGGGTCGGCGGCGGTGCTGGCCATGGGGCAGATGCGCGAAGCCGTGATGGCGGGCAAACCCTTCGTGCAGGAACTCGAGGCGTTGCGGTCACTTGCCGGAAGCGCCCCCGACCTGGCCGCCGCCATCGCCAACCTGGAACGCCAGGCGGACGGCGGCGTGGCCACGGTCAGCCGGCTCCATCGGGATTTCGTCGCCATCGCCGGCGATATCGTAAACGCGACCCGCGAGCTCGAGGGCGAGGGCTGGTTCGAACAGGCGGCGAACCGCATTCTGTCCATGGTTTCGGTCCGGCGTGTCGACGGCAAGTCCGATTCCGCTTCCGTCGAAGGCATCGTCGCCCTGACTGAGAAAAGCCTGGAAAAGGGTGACCTGGTCGCCGCCATCGAATCGGTGGAACGGTTGCAGGAAATCGACGTAAAAGCGGCGACGGTCGCCGCCGAATGGCTGAAAAAGGCCCAGGCGAGACTTTCGGTCGAACGCGCCGTCGCTCAGTTGCACGTCTACGCGGTTTCCCTGGTCGCACCGGCAACGAACTGATCAGACGACGATGCTTCGCACCCTCATCTACCTGATAATCGTTATCGCCGTCGTCAATATTCTGGCGGCGCTCGCCGGCAACCCGGGCCATTTGGTCATCGACTGGCATGGCTATCGTATCGAGACCTCGGTTGCCGTCCTGGTCACCTGGGTCGTCGTGCTTGCCGGCCTGACGGCGATTGCCTACCGCTGGGCGCTGGCCGTGTGGAGAACGCCGAAAAAGGTGAGTGAGGCGTGGCAAGGCAAACGGCGCCGGCAGGGCTATCGGGCATTGACCCGCGGCATGGTCGCCGTCGCCGCCGGCGATCCCGACGAGGCGTCGCGGCAGGTCAAGCGGGCCGAGGTTTTGCTCAACGATCCGCCGCTGACCATGCTGCTGTCGGCGCAAGCCGCCCAGTTGAACGGCGACGACACGGCGGCGGAAACGTTCTTCCGGGCGATGACCGAGGAGCCGGAGACGGAGTTTCTCGGGTTGCGCGGCCTGATGGCCCAGGCGATCAAACGCGGCGACAACGAGGGGGCGCTGAAACTGGCGCGCCGCGCTTATCGGCTCCGGCCGAAAAGCGAATGGGTGGCGAAAAGCCTGTTCGACCTTCATGCGCGGACCGGGCGTTGGCTCGATGCGCGGGTCACGACCGACGACCTTGTCCGCAACCGCATCCTCACGAAGGACGAAAGCCGCCGCTACAAGGCGGTCCTCGCCTTTCAACTGGGGGTCGCGGCGCGCGAATCGGGGGACTTGTCGGAAGCCGTCAAGAAGCTCAAGCAGGCCGTTGACCTGGACCCCGAGTTCGTTCCGGCGGTGGCCCTGTTGGCGACGCTCTCGGTTGGCCAGAACCGGACCCGCAAGGCGGCCGCCATGATCGAAAAGGCCTGGGCCGCCAATCCCCATCCGGCCCTGGTCTCGCCCTATTGGGAGGCGATGAAGGCGGGGACGGCGCTGGACCGCGTCAAGGCGACGCAGAAACTGGCGAAATCCAATCCGGACCATCGGGAAAGCCACATGGCCGTGGTCCGCGCCATGCTCGACGCGCAGCTGTGGGGCGAGGCGCGGGCCCACCTGGAAACCCTGACCGGCGATGGCTCGGAGGACCTGGAAGCCCGCGCCTGCCGTATGTGGGCCGAACTCGAGGAAGCGGAGCACAACGACATCGCCAAGGCCCATGCCTGGCTGACCCGGGCCTCCTTGGCGTCCTCCGATCCGGCCTGGGTCTGCGCCACCTGCGGCAACACGGTTCCCGAGTGGTCGGCGATCTGCGGCAACTGCGGGAGCTTCGACAGTTTTTCCTGGCGCACGCCGCCGCACGTCACTCACCTGGAAGGCCCGCGGGCGCACGCCGCCGTCGCCGCTTTGCCGGCCGCCGAGAAAACCTAGAAACCGCCTCTTCCCCGCCGCCGCCGACACGAGACCCGCCGCCGCCGCGCGAACGGCGTCTTGACAGGCTCTTCCGAATTGCTAGGTTGCGCCGGTTCTCGGCGCCGCAGTAGCTCAGTTGGTAGAGCAACGCATTCGTAATGCGTGGGTCGGGGGTTCAAATCCCTCCTGCGGCACCAGTTTTTCCAAGAACTTAGTCAGTTTCAGTCCGGGTGAGATTTGCCAGTCGATCGTCGGCTGCCCGGAAATTCGATCTCGGGAATGGAAATCTCGCTCCCGTCTCTATCAACGACCCTGGCGCCCATATCATAAACCCGCTGGCGCACGAATCTTATCGCCAATTCGCAGGCCTGTTCTTCGTCCGCTCCATACATTTTGATGGGGTTGCCCTCGACGAACCGGCAATCGACCAGGCAGAAATGTCCGCCGTGGTCGTCGAAGTCCGGATATCCGACGCGAAGGACGAAAGGGACAATGGAGCCATCGTCCCTTTCCACCTGGGCTTCGAAGGTCAAAATCGGTCGATCTAGTTGTTCCATACGTCCAGGGGAGGCAGTTGATCTATCGGAACGCCACGACGACAAGCCGCATATCTTTCGTTGGCGGATGCGAAGCATCTTGCCGCCGCGCGTTTTCCGCGTCTACGGGAAATTCCGTTACAGGTCGGGATATCAACCTCGTAGTATAGACGTCGGCATTCGTCTTCCGTGTTATCGCTTGGCCCTCCTTGCTCGACCCGCTGGCGAACCTTTTGTCGCTCCAATGCCGACATTGATTGCCACCAAACCAAAGCGGCCATGACGGCGATCCCGTATGTTTCGGCGATCAGGTAAACAATGGGGGGAATGAACACCCCGGCAGTTTGTTGTTCTCCGTCGGTCTTCGATCCTTCATCTCCCGGTTCCTCCGGCCCTTGTGTGGTGCTAAGCCTCGTCGCCAGCTGACGATCCAGTTCTCGTTCGGTTTCGCCGTAGGGCCGCATCCAACCGTCAACCTTGAGCCCGGCTTTTTTCTGAAACCGTCTAACGGAATCGAACAGCTCGCGTTCGACCTGCCCTTCTAAGGCCTTGGTCGAATCGCGGGGATCGTCTCCCATCAAAGCCAATGCCTTTTTGACCGATAGGACATCACGCGCCTGGTTGGTCCGGCCGGTTCCGAATTCGTCAAAAAGGCCGAACGCCGAACGTAATTTCCCAAGCTTGCCGGGGCTGTGGATTTCTCTGCGTGCTCGGCGTCCACTTTCACTCAATTCCTGACCCAGCATTTTCGCGGTCTCACCTCCGGGCTTCATGACCCCATCACGACGAAGGCCGTTGTCGTGCTGGAATTTCTCGATGCCTTTAAACAAAGGTTCGTCCGGGTACTCTGTCAGGCCATAAGTCGGCGTCTCGAAGTAACCGATGCGCTTGAGCGCCTTTTTGACCCGCAATATGTCATCGCGATCGCCATTGGCATTGCGGCTCAAGGTCGATCTTAGTTTGAACGGTGTGACCATTTTCTCGAGTTCCCAATCAACGTGTGCATCCACGTTCCGGGAAGACGGCCAGCATATCTAAGGTGCTCCCCGAAACTCTCATAAGAAACCGCTCGTCTTTGGCCCCCGCGAATACCATTGGGCTCTACTAGACGGCGGGTTCAGCAAGATGCTTGGGGCGTTATCTGCCTTGGATTGGCTGGATTATCGGGGTTGTCCCTGGCCAAACTGTTCGGGGCCCTGTCAGCCAACCGGCGGGCGCACCGGTTGCCATGCTGCAGGAAAGCTATTCGCTCTCCGAGTTCGAGGACACCGTGATAAGAAATTCTTGGCTGTTAACACAGGAACCTGCGGGCATCCTCAAACACGTTATACATGAAAATCTAGAAAATGTCAATTATTTCCTATAAAAGGATCGATCGTTATTTGGATGTCGTGTTTCCAGTATCGGGCCCCCCAAGACCAACCAATGTGCTTGGTAAACCAGCGTGCCCAAACCGTGACCCGCCTATCCAGCGTTATCCGGTTTTAAGCGGTCTTGTTCGGTTAAACGTGACGACAGCGCCCGAACAATGTATTGAAATCGTTAGGTTATTGCCTTGATTGTTGGCATTCGTAATGCGTGGGTCGGGGGTTCAAATCCCTCCTGCGGCACCAGTTTTCCCGAGAGCTTAGCCAGTTCCGGCCCGGTGGTCACCGTCTGTGCCTTGCGCAGGACCGGCGCCAACCCGCCTTGGCGGCGCGATCTTCAAATGCGTGAAACGTCCCCAAAAAAAGCGTAGAATAGTCGGGTTCAGGAGTTGATATCAGCGGTAGCCCTGTTAACGGCCCCGGGGGCGGTTCGGTCGTGGTTAACGCCCGTTAACCATATGGGCGAGAAATCCATGGACTCCGAATCGGCCCGTCAGGTAGTATCCGCGACGTTCCACGGTGGGTTGAGAGGGACTCGTGGAATCGAAATTACGGCTTTTGTTCATTGCGCCCGCGCGCTCGGCGATTTCCGCATTGACCGAGCCCCTGCAGGCGCGCGGTTATCATGCGGATTGCCGCATCGTGTCGTCCGCGGCGGAGCTGTCGGGGGCTCTCCGTGACGACCTGTGGGATGCCGTCGTCCATCTTTCCCTACCGGACCGGCCGCCGGTTTCGGCGATCAAGGCGCTGGCGGCCGTGCGCCGGTATTCCGACACCCTGGCCTTCGTCGTCATCGATCCCCATGCCGACGCGCGGGGCGCCGTCGAACTGGTCAAGTCGGGGGCCAGCGATTGCCTGACCTATTCGGACGGCGTCGGCCTCGTCGAGGCCCTGGCTTCGGCCATCCGCCGACCTCATCCGGCCGCCGGCAAACCTGAGGCCGATCACGATATCCTGGCCTCGGCCAAGGCATTCCGGAACGCCGGCGAAGGTATCCTGGTGATCGACGGCGATCACCGCGTTAAGGCCTGCAATCCGGCGTTCGAGACGTTGACGGGGTATGAGGGCGCCGAACTGGCGACTCGTCCAGCGGCGGACATCGACGGTGGCGGGGCCTGCGGGTTCGACGACGACCTTTGGGCGGCCCTGAAGGCGGATTTGGCTTGGCAAGGCGAGGTCGCCCTGCGCCGCAAGGACGGCAGCGTGTTCCCGGCCTGGGCGTCGTTGACGCTGACCCCGGATGCCGGCGGCAATCTCGGCGATTTCATCGGTGTCATCAGCGACATTACCGTGCGCAAGGAAAACGAGAAGGAAATCCGCCGCCAGGCCAACCTCGACAGCCTCACCGGACTGCCCAACCGAAATCTCTTCCAGGACCGTTTTTCCCTGGCCCTGGCCCGGGCGCGGCGCAGCGAGAACCGCATCGCTGTCCTCTTCATCGACCTCGATTTCTTCAAGGAAGTGAACGATACGTTCGGCCACGCCGTCGGCGACCGGCTTTTGGTCGAGGCGGCCGGGCGCATGCGTGAATGCGTCCGCGCCACCGACACCATCGCGCGCATCGGTGGCGACGAATTCGCGGTCGTTCTGTCGGACTTGGATTTCGCCTACCGGGCGGAAAAGGTCGCCGCCAAGATCCTGCACTCCCTGGAAATGCCGTTCGAACTGGGCGAGGCGGTCGCCAACGTCTCGTCCAGTATCGGCATCGGCGTCTATCCCGACCACGGCGAGGACATGGAAACCTTGACGGCTTGCGCCGACGCCGCCATGTACGAGGTCAAACGCAACGGGCGCCAGGGATACCGGGCCTACTCGGATGGTGCCGACGGCCGGGCGTCGCCGACCGAAACCGCGCCGTCGGCGGTGGTGCAAAAGGATTTCGTCGACCGACCGTCGCCGTCGAGGCGTTTTTTCGACCGCATGCCGGGCGCCGAGTTTCCCGGAGTCGCCGTCGCCGTCGCGGCGCTGACGTTGATGGCTTGGTTGCTGGCATCGACCCTGCTGGCGCCCCATCCGGCGTTGGATCCGGCGCCCCAGGATCTGATCGCAGACGAGTCCCCGGAAGAGCTGAACGGATTTTCTACCGCTTCCGGCAGGGACGACGGCCCGGTGCCGGATAACGCAACCGTTCCCGAAAAGATCGCCGAGTGAAACCCGGTCGGCAACCGCGGCCCTTCGGTCGCCGGTTGGATGATCGTGCCGTTGACGGAACCGAATTCCCCTTCGCGGGCGCGGCGGGTTCAAGGGACTGTCGTAGCGGTGCCGAAGGTTGCGCCGCTCCCCAATCCGGCCGCTGATCCGACTTGTTTTTGAAACGATCGCACGACCGGCAGGGCCCGGAAGGGCCGCTCGCACCAACGGGCCAATCCGTCCAGAGGCCAATGAAACCATACGATGTTGCGGCTTCGAATCGATTGGTCCCGAAGGCCGGGGGAAGGTCCGCCGCGGGCCGAGGGATGGTCATGTGGGGAGCTCGGCCGGGGCGTTCGGTCCGCTTCGGCATGGCCGCCGATGGCATCCCGCGGCTGGCCGCCAGGGCTTTGACGATCGTCGGCGATAGACGTCGCCCGGACCGTTATTCCAAAAAAACGCTTGGCCGCCTGTCCCGATCGAGAAAGTTACCCTGCCGCAAAGGTTGAACGGGTTTGACCCTCGGGCTGGAGGTGCGCCCCGCCGCCGGTCATCCCCGTGACGGCCCCGGTTCCCGGCCCCAAACCATCGCTGTCGGCGGCCGGGACGGTGCCCGCGAAATCGTGCCGATGGTTCAATGAATTCCGTCCCCGATCGCCGATCTTAACCATTTTGAACGGCCTCGAGGACACCCTGACACGGCCGGAACGGCGGGAATACGACAAGCGGTCGATGAAGGTTAACAAAAGGTAAAAAAATATTTATCGTTATTACAATGAGATAGTAAGGTAATCTAACAAATCTATTAGAAAAGAATCATTATCTCTTGATATCTCAATATAAATAACGGCAATGGTAGTTGTTTTTTCGCCGTTAACCATTGTGAAGATTGCCATTACGATTCGATCCGGCGGGAAAAGGCCGACAAACCGCGGCGGCGGCATGGCGGTTGGCCGGCGCGGCCGGGGAGGCCGAACGCCAACCCATCCGCCTTTTGGAAACTCGAAAAATAATGTTTTTTCAACGCATTGCGGAAAATCGACCGGCGTTCCAAGCGGGCCCTGACCGGTTTTATAACATCGATCGTAGTTGACGGCGGGTTGCGCACTGTGCACAGTCGCCGGATCAACGCCGATCCAATAAGCCCCTGGCGGGAGAACGGGCCGGGACATGCCGCCGAGAAGCACAAAACACTTCCTACACCATTCCCTGTCCGTCACCATTCCGGGACGCCGTCGAGGATTTGGCCGCCAAAAAGGGGATCAATGTCGCCGATCTCCTGCGGTCCGTCGTTCTCGTTCTCGATGCGGACGCGATCCGTTCCTTTCCGGACCCCGGCGATCCAGTTCCCGGCGACAGGGAAACGGTGATCCTCAAGTCCGGCAAGGCCAAGGGGCGCCCCTGGCGCCGCAAACCGCGCCTCCAGGTGCGCATGACCGAGGGCCACGAGATCACGTTCCTGCGCCGGGCCCTGGCCGCGGCCCTGGCCATCGAGCTGGGCGAGGCGGTGGTTCACGTCGAGGCGCCGAGCCACGGATTGATCGTGCAGCCGGGCGCCGGCGCGCCGTTGCCGGCCGATGTGCGCGAAGAGATGGAGCGCCTGCGGGCCATCGTCGCGGCGCTTAGTTTCGAGCCCCTGGCCGGCGGAATCCAAACCCGGGACCAGGCCTTGCACATCCTCGGTTACCCGCCGGGCGCCATTCCGGACCAGAAATCGATCAGGGCCCGCTTCCGGACGCTGGCGACCATCCACCACCCGGATTCAGGCTACGGATCGCACGCCCGCATGAGCCAGCTCAATTCGGCCATGGAGTTCCTGCGCGGATAACCGCAGCAGCTGATCGCTGCGGAAGACCGCGGAAACCGTCAACAGACTGTGGCTGTGTGAAAACACGCAAGTCGGTTTAGAATCCTGACACTTGCTTTGGAGGTCG
>Ga0066187_1000367_pt1 | contig 16135 bp, 14 predicted proteins | sample WorMetexBAHAMAS1_FD_58706 | JGI IMG/M metagenome (GOLD analysis project Ga0066187, IMG submission 58706) | Marine gutless worms symbiont microbial communities from Max Planck institute for Marine Microbiology, Germany - Inanidrilus exumae... | ecosystem: Host-associated > Annelida > Digestive...
AGCCGACCGGGAAGTCGCGGCCATTGCAGCCGCGGAGGCACAGGGGTTAACTCAGTCGAAGGCTTCGTCCCAGGTCCCGCGGGTCGCGGCCTTCGAGTATTCGGTTGCCCGGTTCTCGAAGAAATTCGTGTGTTCGAGACCGTTCAGCATGTCGTCCATCCAGCGCAGCGGGTTCTTCTCGATGTGATACATCGGCGTCAAGCCAAGCTGCATGAGACGCCGGTCCGCGATGTAGCGGATGTAGCTCTTCACATCGTCCGCCGTCATGCCTTCGACCCCGTCCAGCTCGAAGGCGAGGTCGATGAAAGAGTCCTCGTGATCGACGATCGTCGAGCAAGCGACGTGAAGGTCGCGCTTCAGTTCCTCTGTCCAGACCTCGGGATTCTCGGATACGAACGTTCGGAACAATTTGATGATGTTGCTGGTGTGCAGGGATTCGTCCCGCACTGACCAGGACACGATCTGGCCCATGCCCTTCATCTTGTTGAAGCGGGGGAAGTTCAACAGCATCGCGAACGACGCAAACAGCTGTAGTCCTTCCGTAAAGGCGCCGAACACCGCCAGCGTCATGGCGATGTCTTCTTTCGTCTCGACGCCCCACTCGTGCATGTAGTCGTATTTGTCCTTCATCTCCCGGTATCTGAGGAAGGCCTGGTATTCCACCTCCGGCATGCCGATCGTATCGAGTAGATGCGAATAGGCTGCGATGTGCACCGTCTCCATGTTGGAGAAGGCGGACAACATCATGAGCACTTCCGTCGGTTTGAAGACCCGGCTGTAGTGCTTCATGTAACAGTTGTTCACCTCCACGTCGGCCTGGGTGAAGAACCGGAAAATCTGAGTCAGCAGATTGCGCTCGGACTCCGAGAGCTTGTGGTGCCAGTCCTTTACGTCCTCGGCGAGCGGCACCTCCTCAGGAAGCCAGTGCACGCGCTGCTGGGTCAGCCATGCATCGAACGCCCACGGATAGTGGAACGGCTTGTAGATCGGATCTGCGTCCAGCAGCGACATAGTCGGTGTAACCTCACACGTCCCGGCCGCCTACTGGCAGGCCAGACATTCCTCGTAGTTGGCGTCGTTGGTTTCAGCGGGCTCGTCGCGTCCGTTCACCCTGCCGAGATGGGGCACGGCTGAGAGCGGCAAAACGACCTTGCCGGACACCGACTCGGCCCGCTGAATGGATTTGGAGCGGCAGTAGTAGAGGCTCTTGACGCCCTTCTTCCAGGCCTGGAAGTGCAGTTGATGCAGGTCGCGTTTGTGCACGTCCGCCGGCAGGAAGATATTCAAGGACTGCGACTGACAGACAAACGGCGTGCGATCGGCGCCATGCTCGATCAGCCAGCGTTGGTCGATCTCGAACGCAGTCTTGAAGACGTCCTTCTCATCCTGGCTGAGGTAATCGAGGTGCTGCACCGATCCCTCATTCGTCGTAATCGACGACCAGGTTTCCTCGTCGTCGTAGCCCTTTTCCGACAGCAGTTTTTGCAGATAAGGGTTCCGGACGGGGAAAGAGCCGCTCAACGTCTTGTGGGTGTAGCTGTTCGCCGCGATGGGCTCAATGCCCGGCGATGTGCCGCCGCAGATAATCGAGATCGAAGCGGTCGGCGCAATCGCGATCTTGTTGGAGAACCGTTCTTGGATGCCAAAGTCCGCGGCATCGGGGCAGGGGCCGCGTTCATCAGCCAGTTTGCGGGAGGCCTCGTCGGCCTGTTCGCGAATATGCTTGAAGATGTGCTTGTTCCACACCTTCGCCATGACGCTTTCCATGGGAATGCTCTGGGCCTGCAGGAACGAATGGAACCCCATCACGCCCATGCCGACGGACCGTTCGCGCATGGCCGAGTACACGGCGCGTTCGAACTGGTCAGGTGCGTTGTCGATGAAATCCTGGATCACGTTGTCCAGGAAGCGCATGACGTCTTCGATGAAATGCGGGTCGTCCTGCCATTGCTCAAACGTTTCCACGTTCAACGACGACAGGCAGCATACCGCGGTCCGATTCTTGCCGTCCCGGTCAGGGCCGGTCGGCAGGGTGATCTCCGAACACAGGTTGGATGTCTTCACCTTCAGTCCGGCGAGCTTCTGGTGCTCCGGCAACGCCTCGTTCACGTTGTCGATGAAGATCATGTAGGGCTCGCCGGTCTCGATCCGGGCCGTCAGAATGCGAATCCACAACTCCCGTGCGCCGATCTTGCGAATCACCGCGTCATCCTTCGGACTGCGCAGCGCCCACTCCTCGTCCTGTTCGACGGCACGCATAAACGCATCGGTCAACAGGACGCCGTGATGCAGGTTCAGCGCCTTGCGGTTCGGATCGCCGCCCGTAGGACGCCTGAGTTCGACGAATTCCTCGATTTCGGGATGCCAGACCGGCAGGTAGACGGCGGCCGACCCCCGGCGCAGCGAGCCCTGGCTGATCGCCAAGGTCAGGGAATCCATGACGCGAATGAACGGCACGACGCCTGACGTCTTCCCGACGCCGCCGACGCTTTCGCCGATCGACCGCAGATTGCCCCAGTAGCTGCCGATGCCGCCACCGCGCGCGGCCAGCCACACATTCTCGTTCCAAAGGGACACGATCCCGTCCAGGCTGTCGGAGGACTCGTTGAGGAAGCAGGAGATCGGCAGACCCCGTTGGGTCCCGCCGTTGGACAGCACGGGCGTCGCCGGCATGAACCACAACTTCGATATATAGTCGTACAGACGCTGGGCGTGCTCGGAATCGTCGGCGAAATGCATCGCGACCCGGGCGAACAGATCCTGGAACGACTCGCCCGGCATCAGATACCTGTCTTCCAGCGTGGCCCGCCCGAACAGAGTCAGATGAGTGTCCCGGGAGCGGTCGATAACGACCCGAATGCCGCGTTCGTTCTGTTTTACCTCGTCGATCGGCGCGCCGACGATGTGAACACCATTCTTCTTTCCATTATTGGCAGCGTGTTTTTTGCCATTCGTTGTGTGTGTCGACGCCGTTTCCGCGTCGTTCTGTTGGGAGGAATCGTCGCCTGTATCCACAAGCGGCAACAAATCGTCCGAATTGTCCACAGATGCTCTACCTACCGTAACTGTGTGGGTTAATTCGGTCATTCCCAGCCTGTCCCCTTTTTCCCCAATTTCCCAGGCTGTGGATATGAATCACGTGCATACCCACAACATGTTGTGGCTCGAAGGTATTTCGCTACAAAATTTTGACAACGTCAAGCAAAAGATAGGTCCTGCATACACACGCAATCCGTCTATTGCTTTCCACAGTCCAGTACAGGCGCGTTCCTGCCGGTTTCCCGTTTTTGCAACGACTCGAACAAAGTCGATGCACCTTGCTGTGGAAAATTGATTGAAATCATCGTTTGCAGGCGCAAAGTGGCCGAGCATGTCAGTCAGCCCCGGCACCGGCCGACCGAACGACACGCCGTCCGGTTCGTGCGGCCGGCCCTTGCCACAGTGGAGGGAGAGGGATGACTGCCGATTCTAGCCAAGCCACGCCCGCGGCGATCCAGCGGCTGCAGGAAGAGCACAACAATATCTCCAAGCTCCTGAACATCCTGGAACGACACCTGGCGTTGTTCAAAGCGGACCAATCGCCGGACTACGAACTTATCAAGGAGGTCGCGGACTACTTCATGAGTTATCCCGACACCTGCCATCATCCGAAAGAAGACCTGATCTACGAAAAGCTCAAACTGCGCGATCCTCGGGCGGCGGAAGCGGGTAACCTGCCGGAACAGCATGCCAAGCTGGCGGGCCGCACCCGGCAATTCTCCGCACTGGTCGACGCACTCCTTCGCGAAGCCCAGGTTTCGCGATCGGATTTCGAAATGGCAGCGCGGGATTTTCTCGAGTACCAGCGCACGCATATGCTGATGGAAGAGAAACACTTCCTGCCGGCCGCCAAGCGGGCATTGACCGATGAAGACTGGGCCGACATCGAGGCACGCATGAGCCAGCCCGACGACCCCCTGTTCAGCGATGCCGTGGAAAGCCGTTTCGAGAGCCTTCGCCGCCAAATCATCGACTGGGACGCCGAGGATATGGCGCGCTCGCAAGCGAACCAGTGACGCGACCGGGGCTGCCGCACCTGTCAGGCGGCGCCGTCCGGGGCAGGCGTTGACTCGGTCATTGCACCGCATGCTATGGAGTTCGGGCTGAAAGCCGGACCGGACGGGCGATCATGTGCGGGCGATATTCGATCACGACGCCGCTGGAGGCCATCATCCAGCTGTTTAAGGTAGCCGAGCGGCCCAACCTGCGGCCCCGGTACAACGTCGCGCCGACTCAGATGGTCCCCGCCGTTCGGCTGGGCGATGACGGCAACCGCCATCTGGTGGAGCTGCGCTGGGGCCTGATTCCCGGTTGGGCCAAGGACAGCAAGATCGGCTATCGCATGATCAACGCAAGGGCGGAGACGGTTCGGGAAAAGCCCGCCTTTCGCAGCGCCTTCGGCCGTCGTCGGTGTCTGCTCGCGGCTGACGGGTTTTATGAATGGCAGAAGACAGGAAACGGCAAACAACCCTACCGCCTTTGCATGGACGATGGCGGCCCGTTTGCTTTCGCCGGCCTGTGGGAATTCTGGGAAGGAACAGGGGACGAGCCAGCGATCGAAAGCTGTTCGATCCTGACCACGGACGCCAACGACGTCGCTGCCCGTGTGCACAACCGGATGCCGGTCATTCTGGACGAGGCGGACTTCGACGCCTGGCTTGACGGGCCGGCCGAAGCAGCAGCCGGCCTCATGCGGCCTTACTCGGGCAGCCGGACCATGATCGCCTATCCGGTAGATTCCCGTGTGGGCAACGTCAGGAACGACGACTCGGCGTTGATCGAGCCGCTGTCGGAGGTTGACCAGGACGAACCGTCCGATCCCGACGGGCAGCAGTCCCTGCTTTAGGGAGATTTGGGCGGGGCACTTGGCACCAATCCCACGAAGCTCGACAATGACCGGGGCCAGATGGAGATCTGACCAGCCATGACGCAACCTTTCGCCCTTGCCGCCTGCGCGGAAATGCTCTGGCAGGATCAGCCGATGCAGTGGCGTGTCAGGCGCCTGTCCGAGCTGGGCTTCGGCGTCGGTCTCTGGAACTGGCCCGACCACGATGTGGACGAGCTGGAAAGATCGGGCGCGACCTTCACGATCATGAATGGTTATCTCGAAGGCCGTCTGGCCGATGACGAGGGCGCGGACATGCTGCTCAGGTCTGCGCGCGAAACCGCACAAATCGGCAAGCGTCTTGGCGTCCAGCGCCTCAATCTGCACGGCACCGGTCTTGGCGAAGGCGGCATGCCGATGGCGCCAACGGAGCTCGTTACCGGCCAGATGTGGCTAAAGGCCTCCGACACGCTGAACCGGATCGCCGACCTTGGCGACGAGATGGATGTGGTCTTTACGCTCGAAAACCTCAACTCGCTCGATCACCCCGGCTGTCCGTTCGGCTCGACCGGCGATGTTCTGACGCTGGTTTCCGCGATCGACCGGCCGGCGCTGCGGATCAACCTGGACCTGTATCACACCCAGATCGGCGACGGCGATCTCATCCGCTGGTGCCGGAAGTGTCTGCCTTGGATCGGCGAAGTGCAGGTGGCCGACAACCCCGGTCGCTGCGAACCAGGGACCGGCGAGATCAACTACCGCGGCGTTGCAATGGCGCTGTACGAAATGGGCTACCGCGGACCGGTTGGCATGGAGGCCTTCGCGGCCGGCGACCCGGAGGTCGCTCTGGAGGCTTTCCGAGCGGCGTTCACGATCTAAGCCACAGGGCGCAGTCGGCACCGGCGTCGCGGTGGCCCTTCGACCGTCACATCAGTCCGCGTTTGCGGTAATAGGCCTCGGCGCCCGGATGCAGCGGGATCGGCAGGTTCTCCAGCGCGCGCCCGATGGACACCAGGCTGCCCTCCGGGTGGCTGCCGCGCAGGAACTTGGCCGTATTCTCGGTCCACAGGGCGCGAGTTGCGTCCTGCACCAGCAGGTCATCCACCTGGGCGGCAACGACCCAAAGCACGCCGACGCCCACGGTCGGGGTGTCGCCGTTGACGCCCCGGTAGGTGCCGGCCGGGATCGTGGTTCCCCGGAAGAACGGATAGAGGCTGGCGATCTGCCGGAGTTCGATCTCGCCGAACGGCAGCAGCCTGATCTCCCGCTTTTCCGCCAGGTCCGCGATCGCCTGGATCGGAGACCCGCCGACGACGAACATGGCGTCAATCCGGCCCAGCGTCAGGGCATCCGTCGCGGGACCCGGCTTCAGGTAATAACGGCCGATGTCGGCGAGTTTGATGCCATGGACTCCCAGCACATAGCTGGCATTGGTCGCGCCTCCCGAACCGCGGGGGCCGAGCGAAACGCGTTTGCCGCGCAGGTCGCGCATCGAGTCGATGCCGGAATCCGCCAGGACCACCACATGGAGCGAAACCGGGATCAGATTGGCGATGGCGCGCAGGTTTTCCAGGGCACCGCCTTCAAACGGACCAAGGCCGCTATAGGCCCAGTAAGCCATGTCGGAATGGACGAGGGCGGACTCGAGCTGTCCTGTGCCGATTGCCTGCAGGTTCTCGCTGGAGCCGCTTTTGGTCTGGGCGACCGCGATCAGGCCTGGCACGCCACAGCTGCCGCCCTGGTGGCACGGCCGCGATCCCGGCGGATTGGTGATGCCGGCGGCAATGGAACTGCCCAGCGCATATTCGGTATCGGCGGCGGGGCCGGTGCCGATGCGGAAGAAGGTCGTATCGTCCTGGGCACGGGATTGGGCTGCCATCAGGACAGCGAAGGCGGCCAATGCCATACCGGCGAAGCGGGCTTTACCGCGCACCGGGGAAACTCCTGAATACCAGTGGAAACAGAGCCATACGCCTCCCGTTGGAACGCGTCAACGGCCTCGCCGGTCCGCGCGAACGCGCTTCACGGCATTATGACCCCAGCAACGCCGAAAGAACCGTGACCAGGCGCTTGTTTTCGTCCGGTGTGCCGAGCGAGATCCGAAGGCAGTCCGTAAGGCCATAGTTGTCCAGCGGGCGGACGTGAATGTCGTGCTCGGCCAGCCGCCCCAAGGCTGCCTTTGCGCCTGTCGGTCCATCGGCATCGGCGAAACGGACCGTCACGAAGTTGGTCGCCGTGGGATAAAAATGCAGTCCCAGTCCGGTCAGCTCGCCGCTGAGCCAGGCCATCCATTCCCGGTTGTGGTCCAGCATGGCCTGGCAATGCTCACGGTCCTCCAGCGCGGCAATCGCGGCCGCCTGGGCCGGCGCCGTGACATTGAAGGTGCCGCGGACACGCGTCATGGCGTCGCTGATGTCCGCCGACGCATAGCCCCAGCCCACGCGCATCCCCGCCAGGCAGTAGAACTTCGAAAATGTCCTCAAGACGGCAAAATTGGGCAGTGTCCGGGCTTCCGCCATGCCGTCCATATAGTCGTCCGCCGTCGCATATTCCGCATAGGCGGCGTCATAGGCCAGGATCACATGCTCCGGCAGGCCGCTGATCAGCCGTCTGACTTCGGTATCGGGAATATAGGTTCCGGTCGGGTTGTTTGGGTTGCCCAGCAGGACCACGCGCGTGTGGTCGCTCAGGCACTCCAGGATCGCATCGACGTCGACATAGAGGTCGTCGGTCTCAGGCGCCTTGACCGGCGTCGCACCGGCGCGGATCGCCGCGGTGGCATAGGACGGAAAGCAGTATTCGGTGAAGATGACCTCGTCCCCGGGACCGGCGAACGCGTGAACAAGGTTGTGGATCAACTCGTCCGACCCAGACCCGCAGAAAACCCGGCCGGGATCGAGTTCGAAATGGGCGGCGAGCGCTTCGCGCAAGGCCGTCTGACCCATATCGGGATAGCGGTTGGCCTGCTTGATCGCATCCAGCGCGGCGGCGACCGCCTTGGGGCTGGGCGCCTCGGGGTTTTCGTTGAAGCCCATGAGCGCGGTGCCTGGCTTCGGGGCCGGCGGCGCGGGCACCTTGAACAGGTTGGCAACGAAATCACGGGGCGTGGGGCGGGACATGGACGCTTCCTGCAGAGCTGGGGAACCGCAGTGGTGGTAGCAGCCGGCAGGCGCCAAACGCAACCGGGACGACGCGCTCCGGACGGCGGTGTTGCGCCGGTCGCTGCGGCCACGCGCGCCGCCGTGTATGGGGCCTAGTGGTGCAGGATCTGGCTCAGGAACAGCTTCGTCCGATCCGACTGCGGATTGTTGAAGAACTCGGTCGGGGTGTTCTGTTCGATGATCTCGCCGCCGTCCATGAAGATCACGCGGTTGGCGACGGCCTGGGCAAACCCCATCTCGTGAGTGACGCACAGCATGGTCATGCCCGATTCCGCCAGTCCGACCATCACGTCCAGCACCTCCTTGATCATCTCCGGGTCGAGCGCCGAGGTCGGTTCGTCGAACAGCATGATCTTGGGCCGCATGCACAACGAGCGGGCGATCGCCACGCGCTGTTGCTGGCCGCCCGAAAGCTGGCCCGGGAACTTCGCGGCCTGTTCGGGGATCTTGACCCGCTCCAAGAAGTGCATGGCGAGTTCCTCGGCCTCGGCCTTGGGCATCTTGCGGACCCAGATCGGGGCTAGGCTGCAGTTTTCCAGAACGGTCAGGTGCGGGAACAGGTTGAAGTGCTGGAACACCATGCCGACCTCGGACCGGATCTTGTCGATGTTTTTCAGATCCGTCGTCAATTCGACGCCATGAACGAGGATCTGGCCCTTCTGGTGTTCCTCCAGCCGGTTGATGCACCGGATCATGGTCGATTTGCCGGACCCGGACGGCCCGCAGATCACAATCCGCTCCTGATTGTCCACCGTCAGGTTGATGTCCTTCAGGACGTGGAACTCACCGTACCACTTGTGCATGTTGATGATCTGAATGGCGACCTCATTGTCCGCCTGGCTTGCCATGGCTTCACTCATGACTTCTTGCTCCTGTTACCGCTTGTGGCCGGTGTGCAGTTTCTTCTCCAGGTAAAGCGAGTAGCGCGACATGCTGAAGCAGCAGATGAAGAAGAAGATGGCGACAAAGATATAGACCTCGGCCGCGAGCCCCTGCCATTTGGAGTCCGACAGCGCTGCCCGGCCAATGCCCAGCGGATCGAGCAGGCCGATAATCAGGACCAGCGTCGTATCCTTGAACAGGCCGATGAACGTGTTGACGATGCCAGGGATCGAGATCTTCAAGGCTTGCGGCAGAATGATCAGACGCATGGACTGCCAGTAGGTCAGTCCCATCGCTTCCGCCGCCTCATACTGTCCCTTGGGAATCGCCTGCAGACCGCCGCGCACGACCTCCGCGATGTAGGCCGCGGCGAACAGCGTCACCATGACCAGCACACGCATCAACAGGTCGAGATTGGTTCCAGGCGGCAGGAAGTAGTTCAGCATCAGGTGCGCCACGAACAACAGGGTGATCAGCGGCACGCCTCGGATGAACTCGATGAACACGACGCACAGGATACGCACCAGCGGCATGTTCGACTTTCTGCCCAGTGCAAGGACGACGCCGATCGGCAAGGACGCCGCGATGCCCGTGACGCCGATGATGAGCGTCAGAAGGAAACCGCCGAACTTCGCGGTCTCGACCGGTTCCAGCCCCAGCCCACCGCGCAGCAGGAAGTAAGCGATGACGGGGTAGACGGCCGAGAAATACAAGAGCGGGCGGCGATACGGGACCTTTTCGGCCAGAATCGGTACCAGGGCGACGATCAGCAGAACAAACGCCAAGTCCACGCGCCAGCGCAAGTCGACGGGATAGAACCCGTAGACGAACTGGCCGAATCGCACGCGGATGAACGCCCAGCAGGCGCCGCTTGCGATTTCCCGACATTCCACACGCGAGTTGCCGCTGAAGGCGGCGTCCAAGAAGAAGAAGTTCACCATCGGCGGGATGATGAGATACAGCAGCCATACCGCCAGCAACGTCAGCACAATATTTAGCGGCGACGAGAACAGGTTCTCCTTTACCCAGTGGACCGGACCCGTGCTGAACGCAGGGGGCTCTTCGTCCGGGTGACTGCCGGGCTCGTACTTGCTTTCCGGTAGGCCGTCCTGGCTTTGAATATTTGTGCTCATGTCACCGCTCCACCAGGGCTATGCGTCTGTTGTACCAGTTCATGAAGGCAGAGATGAGCAGTGACAGGGCAAGGTAGATGCCCATCACGATTACCATGCACTCAAGCTCTTTGCCCGTCTGGTTGAGTGTGATCCCGCCAATCGTCGCGACAACATCCATGTAACCGATGGCGATGGCCAGCGAGGAGTTCTTGGTGAGGTTGAGATACTGACTGGTCAGCGGCGGCACGATGACGCGCAAGGCTTGCGGGATGATGATAAGCCGCAAAGTGCGCCCCGGTCGAAGGCCCATCGAATAGGCCGCTTCGGTCTGGCCGTGACTGATGGCCACGATGCCGGCCCGGACGATCTCGCCGATGAAGGCAGCGGTGTACATGGAAAGCGCCAGCGTCAGCGCGGCGAACTCCGGAAGGATCGTCACGCCGCCCCTGAAGTTGAAGCCCTTCAATGCCGGGATTTCGAACGAAAGTGGCATGCCGGTCGCGAAGAAGGCGAGAAGCGGCAGCCCCAGGACAAGGCCGGCACCGATGGAAAAGACCGGATATATCTTGCCGGTTTCGTCCTGGACCTTGTGTGCCCAGCGCGCGAACCAGACGGTCGCAGCGATCCCGACCACAAGGGCGATCAGCACGAACGAGAATCCGTCCTCGAAGATCGGCTTGGGAATGTTGAACCCGCGGTTGGATAGAAACGCCGTGTCGCCGATCGAGATCGCCTGCTTGGGCCGTGGCAGGGTCGTCACGATAATGCCGTGAACGAGCAGGATATGAACCAGCACGGGAACGTTGCGAACGAACTCGAGATAGACGTAGGAAATCCGGTTGATCAGCCAGTTATGCGACAACCTGGCAACGCCGAGAAGAAATCCGACAATGGTCGCCAGGACGATGCCGCAGACTGCGACGAGGGCCGTGTTGAGTATCCCGACGATTGCTGCGCGCGCGTGCGTGCTGCGGGAGTCGTACTCGATCAATGTTTGGTTGATGTCATAGCTGGCTGGGGTATCGAGAAAATCGAACCCCACCTCCTTCCCCAGCAACGCCAGATTGTTGATTGCATTATCAATGACGAAGAAGAGAAAGGCGAAGAGCCCCGCCAGCACCAGCACTTGCATGGTGATGGACCGGTAGCGGGTGTCGGTCCATAGCTGGGTCAGCGTGAAGCGCGGGGCGTCAAGTTCGGTAACAGCCATGATCTCGGCCCAATCGGATTAAGGAATGGAATCGGCCTGAAAGCTGAGAAGGGCGCCCGCTGGTGCGTGGCGCCCTTCCCGTTAGAAGCCGATTAGCGCATCGGCGGCGCGTAAAGAATGCCGCCTTGCGTGTATTGCGCGTTCAAGCCACGCTCCAGGCCGATGGACGTGTCCGGGCCGATGAAACGGTCGAACACTTCGCCGTAGTTGCCGACCATCTTGATCACCCGGTAGGCCCATTCCTTATCCAGACCCAGCAGGGACCCGAGGTCGTCTTCGGTTCCGAGCATACGGTTCACTTCCGGATTGTCGGTGCCCTTCTTGAGGTCATCGACATTGCCGGAGTTCACGCCGTATTCCTCGGCGTTGATCATGGCGTTCAGAACCCAGCGAACCACGTCACCCCACTGGTCGTCGCCGTGCCGCACGAGCGGGCCCAGCGGCTCCTTGGAGATGATTTCGGGAAGCACCACATGGTCGTCGGGATTGTCGAACGCCGACCGCGAGGCCGCCAGGCCCGACGCGTCCGTCGTATAGACGTCGCAACGGCCCGCCAGATAGTTGGTGCGCGCCTCTTCATTGGTTTCGATCGGCACCGGCTCGTAGGAGATGTTGTTGATGCGGAAGTAGTCCGCCAGGTTCAACTCGGTCGTCGTGCCGGTCTGGATGCAGACCGAGGCGCCGTCCAGCTCCTTGGCGCTCTTCACGCCCAGTGCCTTCGGAACCATGAAGCCCTGGCCGTCATAATAATTGACGCCGACGAAGGTAAACTTCAGGTCGACGTCACGTTTGAAGGTCCAGGTGGTGTTGCGCGCCAGCATGTCGATTTCGCCGGAGGCAAGCGCCGTGAAGCGCGTTTTGCCGGTCGTCGGCGTGTATTTGACCTTGCTGGTGTCGCCGAAGACGGCCGCGGCCACAGCCTGACAGACCGCCGGATCGAAGCCCTGCCAGTTGCCGGCATCGTCGGTAAAGCCGAAGCCCGGCACACCGGTGGAGACACCGCACTGCAGGAAGCCTTTTGCCTTGACGTCGTCGAGCGTACCGGCCTGAGCCGCGACACTGCCAACAGCCAGCGCCGCGGTCGCGGCAAACAGCGTTTTGAGTTTCATTGATAACCTTCCCTGTCTTGTTTGTTATCCGCCGCCCCGATTGCCGGGACCCTGAGTCGGCATCATTTACGACCCTCAAATATTTTGCAACCGGGTTACAGTGATTGGGTCGGTTTCATTGGCGATCGCTACAATGGCCAAAACGCGAACTCCACGCTTTCAAATCGCGCTAAGGATGAAGTGGCCAAAATAAAACGGCCTCTCCGGAAGGCCGGAGAGGCCGCGTGACTCGAGACTTAGGTCTTATTGTTTTATTGGCGCCTGAACTAGTTGGCTCCGCCGGCCAGGCCGAGATTTGTCTCGGGCTCCCAGCGCTGCGCCGCCATCCTGGCGTCGTTCACTTCCTGAGTGCTCAGCTGCGCCGAATAGGTTTCGCGATCCTCGGCTGCAGCGCTCACACCGGCATCAGCCGCCAGCATCAGATACATCAGGCCCTGGACCCGGTCCTGATCGATGCCGTCACCGTTGATCAGGCGGCGTCCGATATGACCCTGCGCCCGGGCGTATCCCTGCCGGGCGGCGGCCATAAACCACTGGGCCGCTTTCTGCTTGTCCGTATCCACACCGCTGCCGTCACGGTAGCGCTTGCCCATATTGTACTGGGCCCTGTCGAAACCCATGTTCGCGGCGAGCTCGATATACCGGGCAGCCGCTTCCTGGTCCTCTTCGACACCTAGCCCGAATTCGTACATCTTGCCGAGCGAGTAGGACGACCGGATCAAACCATTCTCCGCGGCCTTGCGGAGCAGCGTCGCCGCCTGGTCATAGTTCTGCTGGACGCCGTCACCGGTAATGTGGGCCAGCGCCAGATTGTGCTGGGCTGCCGCAAATCCCTGAATCGAGGCTTTCTTCCACCATTCGGCGGCCTGGGCGTGGTCGACGGCGACGCCACGACCCTCGCTATACATGACACCCATGTTGAACTGGGCGCGTGCATCGCCTTGCTCGGCGAGAGGACGCCACGTCTTGATCGCGGCCCTGAAATTGCCGCGCTGGTAGGCTTCCCAGCCTACGTTGAAGTCCGCAACTGCCGCAGCCGGCGCAATGACCAGTGCGGCCAGCGCCAAAAAGAGCGCTGCCACGAAAGTCTTTCCGCTATCCCGTGCCATTTCTTCTGACCTCCTACGAGTCGTCTCGAGTCTAAGCAACATACATGCGAGAATCATCTGATAATTGCTCGCTTTATGGTAGAATCCCATCCAATCAGGACTGCGCCGCCAGTTTCGTTACCTTGACACGCAGGACCTCGATGAGACCGTCGACGCCGTCACGGCGTACGATCGCGTCGAACTCCGATCGTTGTGTGGCGGCCATGCTGACGCCTTCAACCATGACGTCCAGTATGACCATGCGCCCTTCACGCGTACTGACCCGCCAGCCAGCCACGATCGGCGGCGCGCCTTCTTCGATAATCTCTGTATTGACCAGAACGTCGCCCCGCTTTCCGATCTCCCTGGCGTCGACAACCTTGAAGGTCTGGCCCGAGTAACCGCCAAGGCGGCGCGCATAGGTCTGCAGCACGAATTCCCGGAAAAGGCCGAGATACTCTTCTTGCTGCTCCTTGTCCGCATTGCGCCAGTGGCGCCCCATGACAAACCTGCCGATGGTGTCCATGTCCAGGTTGTCTTCGATCAAATCCCGAACGGCGGCTTCCCGATCGGCCAGAGACGACCCGTCGTCCTGCAGGATCGTCAGTGCGTTCTGTGCGAGCTCGTCGATATAAGCCCTTGCTTCTTGCGAATCGGTCTTCCCGGTCTTCGCGCCCGCAGCGAGCGGCGCAAACAGCAAGACCAGCAAGGTTACGACACTTAATGGTCGGCGCATCCTCATCTTCTCCACCCATTTGTCCCGTTGGCCGCTTGTGCGGCGGCCCGATCATAAGGGGAGGGCGAAGCACGTACAACCTAGGAAAGGAGCCGTTTACCAAAGGTTTATGACAACAGTCCGCGCGCCCGCCGGAGGTGTTTTTTCTGTCACGAATGGCCGCGAACCCGCCTGTCTCTTTCCAATTATTGGTGAACACATAGAATGGCACCGCGACGCGTCTGGGCTTTTCGACGATGCTGCATACTCTGATATTCGAACTGGGTCCCTCTGAGGAGAAGGTGCCCAGGCCAATGAAACCGCGGGATCGCCGACCGGAGCTTGGCTATTGAGCCCGCCCAGCAGCAAAAACCCTCGGCTATCCAATGCCGGATTGCAGGGAAGACAAATGACACCAATTCTAGGCTGCATTGCCGACGATTTTACCGGGGCAACGGATCTGGCCAGCGTCCTAGTCGGCGAGGGCATGCGCACAGTCCAGCTGATCGAGGTACCCGATCCGGGGGCCAGCGTGCCGGAAGCCGATGCCATCGTCGTGGCGCTGAAATCCCGCACGATCGAGCCCGCTGACGCGGTTCGCCAGTCGCTGGATGTGCTGGCGTGGCTTCGCGCGGCCGGCTGCCGGCAGTTCTATTTCAAGTACTGCTCCACCTTCGATTCCACTGATCGCGGCAACATTGGACCGGTCGCCGAAGCGCTGATGCAGGCCCTGGAGGCCCCGTTCACGATTGCCTGTCCGGCCCTGCCGGTGAACGGCCGGACCGTCTATCGCGGGCACCTGTTTGTCGGCGACGTCTTGCTCAACGAGTCCGGCATGCAGGACCACCCGCTGACGCCCATGACGGACGCCAATCTACCTCGGGTCCTGCAGCGGCAGGTTGATGGCAAGGTCGGTCTCGTCCCTTATGCGACCGTGAATCAGGGAGCCGCGACCATCGAAGGGGCTTTTGGAGAGTTGCAGGAGGCCGGCATCTCGATCGCCATCGTTGATGCCCTGACCGAAGACCATCTGCGCGCCGTTGGCCAGGCATGCGCAGGGCTTCGCCTGGTCACGGGCGGTTCTGGGGTGGCCTTTGGCCTGCCAGACAGCTATCGCGCGGCGGGGCTGCTGCCTGAAGGGTTGAAGGCGGACGCCCTGAGCCCGGTCGACGGTCTGCAGGCCGTGGTTTCGGGTAGCTGCTCGTCGGCCACCCGCCAGCAGGTCGCGGCCATGTGCGAACGGCGGCCCGCCTTTCGCGTCGATCCTGTTGCGCTGGCCGACGGCGCCGATGTGGCCGCTGAGGCACTCGACTGGGCCAGGTCCCATCTGAAGGAAGGCCCCGTCTTGATCTACGCGACCGCCGATCCGGACGAGGTTCGCGTTGCCCAGGAGAAAATCGGACGCGACGAGGCCGGCAGCATCGTCGAGGAGGCGCTGGCGCGGATCGGCGCCGGGCTGGTCGAGGCGGGCGTGCGTGAACTGGTCGTCGCGGGCGGCGAGACGTCGGGCGCCGTGGTCAAGCGACTCGGGATCAGCGGCCTGCGTATCGGGCCGGAGATCGACCCGGGTGTGCCCTGGACCGAAAGCCTGGGCGCGGACGGCCTGCACCTGGCGCTGAAATCAGGCAATTTCGGCGGCGAGGACTTTTTCCTAAAGGCGTTTGAGCCGCGGCCCTGACGCAAGATGGGTGGCGTCCAGGGGGCCACGAGCCGAGCCACGGCCCCGATGGGGTCCGGCCCGTCCGGCCGGTTCTTTTTTGCGTTGCAGCGAGAGGAATTCCGCCCGGGGCTTACAATTTCGCCCGTCAGGCCTATCTAAGGGCAATCCGGGCGCGGAAAATGCGTACGGCACGCAGCGAACTGCAGGGGTATGGATGTCCCTAACATGCTGTAAAGAAGGACTTTTTTCAGGCCCGATAGATCTGAGAAGAATGGTGGGCGCGGCTGGGATTGAACCAGCGACCCCCGCCGTGTGAAGACGGTGCTCTCCC
>Ga0066187_1000368_pt1 | contig 16087 bp, 16 predicted proteins | sample WorMetexBAHAMAS1_FD_58706 | JGI IMG/M metagenome (GOLD analysis project Ga0066187, IMG submission 58706) | Marine gutless worms symbiont microbial communities from Max Planck institute for Marine Microbiology, Germany - Inanidrilus exumae... | ecosystem: Host-associated > Annelida > Digestive...
TGGTAGAGCAGCGGACTGAAAATCCGCGTGTCGGCAGTTCGATTCTGTCCCTGGGCACCACCGCCGCTCCAATCCAGACCCGTTCACGCTCCTATCGACGATCGTTGTCCGAATTGGCGGCGCTTTCGCATGCCCGCCGCCGACAAGACAAACCGGTTTACGCACCGGGGTCGGTTTCGCTGGGGCCGGTCGGTTCTCCCGCGGCGCCCGAGATGATCAACGAGGTTCCGATTTGGGATGGGGAATCAGGCGCATCCCGGATTTTGGGATCCGCGAAACATGTTGCATTTCAGACAGTTATAAGGTGCCGGCCAAAATACACATACACGCCCCGCGGGAGATTAGGCAGGATTAACTTAATTTTCCGTTAATCAGGGTTTCCAAATGCAGGACGATCCGTCATTCTTCTAGTAGAGAGTCGGTAGGGGAGACGGCACCCATGTTTGCGCAGTCGGTCACTGCGCTTGATCAGACTCGCGAGCAGACGCGGGTCATCCTTCGGGAGTATCTGGACTACGCGATGGCGGCCCTGGAACGCCATGGCGTACAACTGCATATCCACACCGACTTTGAGCGCCTGAAGCACATCAACAGGCAAAACCGGCCCTACTGGTTCCCGATCATGCCGATGTTCGACCACGACTGTTCCAGCCTGGAAGGGTACGAGGACGCGTTTTGGCTCGAAGGGCGCGCCCGGGACGGGCGCTGCCTGGTCACCCAGTGCGAACGGCGTTATCTGCTGTCGCAAACCACGGTCGGCAACGAGCTCTCCTCACTCCGGTTCTTCTATGACGACCCCCAACGGTTTGCGGCCGAGCGGGAGATCTGTCTCTGCGATGCGCCCTCGGCGGACTTCCTCGCCGGCAATGTGAGCTATAGCGGCGGCCTTTGGGTTCACCCGGAGCTCAGAGGCAACTACCTGTCGTCCCACATGATGCGGATCAGTCGCGCCCTGGCGATGATCCTCTGGGACTCCGATTACAATCTGGCGCTTGTGGAGCCGGTCCTGGTGGAGAAGGGGGTCGTGGCGGGCTACGGCTATCCCGGCGTGGAGCCCGGGGTGAGCTGGGTGGGTTCACCCATTCACGGAGATCTCAATCTTCTTCTGGTTTGGATGGATCGCCTGACTTTGGTCCGCGATCTTGAAGCGGTTTTGACTGGAGCGGAAACAGCCCGGGTCGGAACTTAGAGATCGCCACCAGCGCCGGCGTCCCGTTCACGAAACGCGACGGCAGCAAGACGCGCTCGTACTGGATCCGATCCGAAGGGGCGTCTTCTTTCGTCCGGATAATCGAATCGATGTAATCGCGACGGGGTTCGCCTTCGAACGCGGTGTCGTAATGGGGCGCGATCCAGCGGGTGTAGGTTTCGTCCGGCTGTCCCCGGTCATGCGGCGTCCCGATCGCGCGGACAGGCCAGTTCTCGCCGAAATGCTTGCCATGACCCCAGCCGACGAAACGAAACACCAGGCCCTGCTGCTTGCTGTCATAGTCCACGATGATCGCGCGCTCGAGAATTCCGATCTCGTCGAGGGCGCCGAAGAACTCGCTGGTCAGCACGCCCTTCGACTTGCTCCACTCCTCGCACACCCGTTCGATCTCGGACGGCCTTTGCATCGACGCGATCTCTTCGAAGGGCGCTTTCTTGAGCTTGTATGGCGAGCCGGCATGCGAAACGTCGTCGTGCTGGATAACCATCGTCTCGCGGATCCGCTGGAAGGCGGCGTTGTGATCGGCGAACTGCTCTTCCATGATCCAGTCGTTGAACCGAAAGCAGACGGTCAGCGGCCCGGCGAACCGCAGGCTCTTGATGTGCGCAAGCGCCGCGGCCAGCGCCGCGTCGGTCACGGCATTGGCGTCCCATTCGATCTTGCACGAACGGCCTTCTATCCGAACCTTTACGACAGACGGGTCTAGTGGATTGGTGAAGGACTCAAGATGAGGCGTGCCGGACGCGGAAAAACACAGCGCCAGGGACGGTAGCTCGTTCATACCAAGAGGCATACCGTTCATTCCGCCAAACACGTGCCTTTGCGTCACCCCCGCAGCGGTTCTGCTGCGTGCGAAAGACTGACCAGGTCCTGTCTGTGCTGAACCCATGAAGAGCAGACGGGTCCTTCCAATACTTGGTTGCCACTATCCGGTGAATTTCCTGAATATATCCTTAAAGAGCAAAGTTGGTAGTCTTTTTTTTACTTTTTGAGGAGTGTTGCACATTACGCTCTCTACTGCCTTTTGCTCCTGCGAATACGTGGGAAACCCACTTTTGACATGCGTTAATGAACGTGTCCCCGCGACGTGCAACAAGCGGGATGACCGATGGATTGTCGACGGGAGGGATGCCATGAGTCAGCGTCGTCATGTGGCTGTTAACCGGTCACCCGAATGGTGGCCACACTTTGTCGAAACCGTCAGAGGGGTAGGCGAGAGTGTCGCCAATCTGTTTTCTCCGCCGGCGGATGCGGCCGGGAGCGACAGCCGCTACATGATTACCCTGGAGCTCCCCGGCGTTGCCGAGGATGAGATCGAGATTACCCTGAACGATAACCTGCTCACCATTGAGGGAGAGAAACGGTCGCATCGGGAAGAGAGCGGCGATCGTTACTTTTTGGCGGAACGGACCTACGGCGCCTTTCACCGATCGTTCCGGTTGCCGGATGACGCGGATGCGGACGGCGTTTCCGCGACGCATCAGCATGGTGTCCTGATGGTCTCGATCCCCAAGGTCGAGGCCAACCGCGGACAGCCCCGGCATATCAAGGTGACGGCCGGTTAGTTCGGGTTCTGTGACATCCGTACCTTCACCGGGGGCGTTCAGTCGTCTTCGGACGCGGTGTCCGGTCCGGCCCGTAGGGGTAATAGTCCCGGTCGTACCCGGGAGATTGCCATCAGCGCCGGCTTGCCGTTGACGTAGCGGGACGGCAGAAGCAACCGTTCGTACTGGACCCTGCCCGGCAACGAGTCATTGTCCGTGTGAATGATGGAATCGATGTAATCGTGCCGCGGCTGGCCCTGGTAGGCGGTGTCGTACTGGCGGGCGATCCATCGTGTGTAGGCGTTGTCGGGCTGGTCGCGATCATGGCGGGTTCCGATCGCCCTGACCGGCCAGGTGTCGCCGAACGTCTTGGCGTGTCCCCAGCCGACAAAACGGAATACCAGCCCCTGCTGGGCGTCGTCATAGTCGACCACGATGACCCGTTCCAGGACTCCCAGATCGTCCAGGGCGGCGAAGAAATCGGTGTTCAGGAGTCCGTCGGACTGGCTCCACTCTTCGCAGGCCTTCTCGATCGCGGTCGAGCCGACCACGGGAGCGACTTCCTCGAACGGATTCCGATGCAGCCGGTAGGGCGACTCCATCGCCGGGTCGCCATCGCGCTCGAAGTCGGTAGTTTCGCGGATTCGACGAAAAGCGGCAGCATGATCGGTGTAGCTCTCTTCCATGACCCATTCGCCGAAACGGAATGAGACCGTCAACGTCCCGGAGAACCGCAGGCTCCTGATGTGGGCGAGGGCCGACGCCAGCGCCGTATCCGTCACGGCGAGCGCGTCCCATTCAATCCTGCAGGACCGGCCCTCGATCCGGACCGTTACGACCGACGGGTCCCGGGGGTCGGCAAACGTCTCCAGCTGCGGCGTGCCCGAGGCCGAAAAACACAACGCCAGATCGGGTAGCTCGCCAAGACCAAGTGGCATGGGATTTCCCCCGGATAAAACACTGATCTACCGGTTCCAGGATTTGGTATCGCACGGAGGCCGGCCTTCCCGCGGGCCCGCCCCGGCCACGCCCTATGGGCATTTGGAAACCTGGTCGTGTTGGTCTCGAACTTACCGCTTGCTGCTGAATAGGCTCTTAAAACGGCAAGGATATTAGCAGCCCCTTTACCAACTGGGCGGCATGCGGCCCGCCGCCGGCCAAGCGGGCCGGCCCTGCGAAACCCGCAGAGCCCGGCGCGTTGCGGCGCTTCGCGGGGATTGCTGCGGGCCGCTCCGGGCGGATTACGGTCAACAGGATATTTGCCGCCCGGCCGCGTTGTTTTGGAAGGTCGCCACCGTCGGCCGCATTGGGGTGGTCGGCCATAAGTTACCTGTCGTCGAAGCCATCCGGACTGGGCTGAAGCCGGTGCTCCATGCAAGGTGGCCTGACCGGGCTGGGTGCATCACCAGCCTGTGTAGGGTATGTGAGACCGGCGCCGCTTATATTTGGCTCGGAGTCTTGGCAGGAGGGACGGGACCGTCATGTTCGTCCGATTACGACAGTTTTTCGTCGACGGCGCGCTGCGGCAACTGCCGCAACGGGTCCAGGACTCGATCGTCGAACAGCAGCAGTCCAGTGAAATTCTGATCGGCTGGATCCAGTTTGCGATCGTGGTGATGTTCGGGTTCATTTATGCGATTTCGCCCAAGACCTTCAGCGCGGCCGACGTCCCGTTCCAGCCGGTTCCCTGGGCGATCGGGTTCTATTTCGCCCTCACCGTCATCCGCCTGATATGGGCGCGCTATTGGTCGTTGCCGTGGTGGTCCCTGGCCATTTCGGTCTTCTTTGACATGGCGCTGCTGATGGTCGTGATCTGGAGCTTTCACATCCAGTACGGCCAACCGGCCTCTTTCTATTTGAAGGCGCCGACGATTCTGTACGTGTTCATCTTTATCGCTCTCCGGGCGCTGCGGTTCGAGGCGATTTACGTGGTTCTGGCCGGGCTGGGTGCGGCGGCTGGTTGGGTCACGCTCGTGCTGTATGCCACCATGGTCGACCCGGCGGATCCGATGATTACACGCAACTACGTGCACTACATGACGTCGAACTCGGTACTGGTCGGTGCAGAGTTCGACAAGATCATATCGATCCTGGTGGTCACGGGTATCCTGGCCCTGGCCCTGATGCGCGCGCGCCAGCTGCTGGTCCGGTCGATCGCCGAGCAGGCCGCGCACAGCGACCTGTCCCGCTTCTTCGCGCCGGAGGTCAAGGACCGTATCACGAGAGCGGAATCCGTCGTCCAGGCTGGCCAGGCCGAATCCCGCCAAGCCGCCATCGTTTATGTGGACATCCGCGGCTTCACCAAGCTGGGGGACGAGGTCAGCCCCAACGACCTTATCCAGCTCCTGTCCGAATATCAGGCCCGGATGGTTCCGGTGATCCAGGCCAATGGCGGCAGCATCGACAAGTTTCTGGGCGACGGCATTATGGCGACGTTCGGCGCGGCCCGGCCATCCGAGACATATGCCGCCGATGCCTTGCGGACGCTGGACGCCATAGTCGAGAGCGCCGACCGCTGGAACGAGGAGCGGCGCGTGCAGGGAAGGATCGAGATCCGCATCGGCGCCGCAGCGGTTGCAGGGCGCCTCGTCTTCGGCGCCGTCGGCGACCAGTCCCGGTTGGAATACACGGTGATCGGCTCGACGGTGAACCTCGCCGCCAAGCTGGAAAAGCACAACAGCGCCATGGACAGCCGGGCGCTGACCACGGAAGAGACTTACACATTGGCGCTGGAGCAGGGTTATGAGCCCGGGCGCGAAAGCGACCATCGCGCCGGGGAGCCGCTGGTTGGGGTCGACAAGCCGCTCGACGTCGTGGTGCTCGCCCGCTGATCAGGTAAGGGCGGAGAGTCAGTCCTCCAGCACGCCACGGCGGATCTGATCGAGTTCGATCGACTCGAACAGCGCCTTGAAGTTACCTTCGCCGAAACCTTCATTGCCCTTGCGCTGGATGATTTCGAAAAAGATCGGGCCGATCACTGTGTCGGTGAAGATCTGCAACAGCAAACCGCCGCCTTCAGTCGGGGCGCCGTCGATCAGGATCCGCAGCTCGCGCAGACGGTCCAGGTTCTCCCCATGGCCGGGCACCCGCGCATCGATTTTTTCGTAATAGGTGTCTGGCGTGTCCAGGAGCTTCACGCCGCGTTCCTTGAGGCGCATGACGGTGTCGTAGATGTCGTCCGTCTCAAGGGCGATGTGTTGAATGCCTTCGCCGTTGTAGGCCTGCAGGTATTCCTCGATCTGACTTTTGTCGTCGGCGCTCTCGTTGATGGGAATGCGAATCTTGCCGCACGGGGAGGTCATGGCCCTGGAACGCAGGCCGGTGAGCTTGCCTTCGATATCGAAGTAGCGGATTTCGCGGAAGTTGAAGAGCTTCTCGTAGAACGCACCCCAGGCATCCATGCGGCCGCGATTGACGTTGTGGGTCAAGTGGTCGACGGACAGCAGACCAACGCCTTCGGGGTTCGGTTCGACCCCGCTGATGAATTCGAAATCCACGTCGTAGATGTTTTTGTCGCCGTACCTGTCGACCAGATAGATAAGACTGCCGCCGATCCCTTCGATGGCGGGGATGTTCAGCTCCATGGGGCCGACGGTTGCCAGATGCGGCCGCGCGCCGTTGGCCAAGGCACGCTCATAGGCCTTGCGGGCATCCTTGACGCGGAAGGCGATGGCACAGACGCACGGCCCGTGAACCCGGGCGAAGGACTGGGCGAAGCTGTCCGGCTCGGCGTTGATGATGAAGTTCACATCCCCCTGCCGGAACAGGGTCACGTCCTTGGACCGGTGCCGGGCGACAGCGGTAAAGCCCATCTGCTCGAATAGCGCCGCCAGGGCCTTGGGATCTGGCGCGGCATATTCGACAAACTCGAACCCGTCGGTTCCGGCGGGGTTTTCCCAAAGCTCGGGGGTGGCTTTCGACCGATCCTTGCTGTCCACGTCGACGACGCTCATGGCCCTTGCTCCTGCGGCTATCTGTTCGGCAAACTGGACGCCATTATATGTCTAGTGATGCAGTATTTTCGTGCGAAAACATGGTTAATGCGGTAAGATTTAGCAGCAACTGTGGCTTTCAAAGGAAACTGAGCAATAAAATGGTTGAACAAAGCGGCAATCGTGCCGGACTGGACTCCCTGGACCGCCGGATCCTGAAGCTCCTGCAGGAGGACGGCCGTCTCAGCAACGTGGACTTGGCAGAGCGGGTGGGTCTGTCGCCAAGCCCGTGCTTGCGGCGGCTGCGCCGGCTCGAGCAGGCCGGCTTTATCAAGCGCTATGCCGCCGTCCTCGACACCGAAGCGGTCGGGTTGGGTATCACGGCATTCGTGCATGTCAGCCTGGAGCGGCATGACGAAGCGACGGCGGACCGGTTCGAAGCCCTGGTGAAAGACATGCCGGAAGTGACCGAATGTTACCCGGTCACCGGCGATGACGACTATCTGCTCAAGGTCGTGGCCTCGGACATCAAGGCCTATTCGCGCTTCCTGATGGAGGACCTGATGCGTCAGCCCGGCATCACCAACATCAAGTCCAGCTTCGTTCTCGGGGAGATCAAATCGACGACGGCGGTGCCGCTCGAAGTAGCCTGAGGCGCGGTCTCAATCGGTCCCGATCTGGGTCTCCAACTGGGCGAGAACACCGCTGACGCCGCCCTTGCTGAAGACGGCTGCGAATTCAGATTTCTGGGTCGCCGCCATGGAGAGTCCACTGACGGCCACATCCAAAATCAAGAGCTTGCCTTTCACCGACCGGACGCGCCAGTCGCAATTGACGGTGTCCGAGCCATCGGACTTGGTAATCAAGGTCCGGACGATGACGTCGTTCTTGCGCCGATAGGTATTCTTCAGGACCCAGCCTTGCCCCGCGTAGCCTTTGAACCGGCTGACGACCTGCTTGATAACCCATTCGCGGTACATGCGGTCGTATCTGGCACGCTCCTTTTTGTTCATCCGTCGGATGTACTGACCGGCCACGGCGCGTCCGATCTGTTTGATGGCGACGTTGTCGCTCAACAGCTTGCCAAGCGCTTTTTGCCGGTCGTTGTCCGACATGTCGCTTTTGAGGATATCGATCGTCTGGGTGGCGATGCCTTCGATGAATTGCGCCGCGGCTGTTTCATCTGTTGCCGCCTTCGCCGGCGCCGCCACCGTGAGGTAGGCCGCAACGACAAATGCAGTCATCCCTGCAAAACTGCGAATTACGCTCATCCCGGCCCCTACGTGTGGTGATCCGCTGGGTTTTTGTCCCGCGGCGCCTTATGGTCTGGTCAGACCCTGTTTTGCGCGGTGCGGTTTATCACAAATCCAGCCCCTCAGGGCAAGCGGATCGGGTCTGATAACACGACCAATTGAGCGACGGTAGGGAAAAGCAAACCGCGAATGGTGCCCCGGCGCTGCGCATTTGCCGAATTGTTCAAGCAATACAGGTCTCTATCGTTCCTCCGCCGGAATCGTCGGCGATTTTCGCTGTCGAGGTGCCGCTTCGGCCCACCGGCCGGTTGACCTGAGACCGGGGGGCATGGCAACAGACACCTCTTTTTGGCCGGTTGCGACCGGCGCGGATCTGGACTCATTCGAGCAGCCGATGGATTTAAGCGCGCGATTCCCCTGGGGCGAGCGAACCTATGTCATGGGCGTTCTCAACGTCACGCCCGATTCGTTCTCCGGCGACGGGCTCCACATCGCCGGGCGCGAAACGGTCGCGGTTGCTTGCGACCAGGCGCGCGCGTTTCTGGCTGCCGGTGCGGATGTGATCGACGTCGGCGGCGAAAGCACGAGGCCCGGCGCCGAGGCCGTCGACGCGGCGACCGAAATCGCCCGCGTTGTTCCGGTCATCGAGGCGGTGCGCGCGGCGGCGCCCGATGCGGTGATCTCCATCGACACCTCAAAGGCCGCGGTTGCAGACGAGGCTTTGTCCGCCGGCGCTGCCATAATTAATGACGTCTGGGCGCTGGAGGCCGATCCGGCGCTCGGACCTCTCGCCGCCGAGCGCGGTGCCCCGGTCATCCTGATGCACAACCGCAGCCGTTCGGATCGGCTGCAGGCCGATGCGCGGCTGGGCGGCAGCTACGGCGGCGCGGCGTATGACGACGTGGTCGCCGATGTGGCGGCCGCGCTGACGGAAAGAGCGGATGCAGCGCAAGCCGCCGGCATCCCCCGCGACAGGATCATGCTCGATCCCGGCCTGGGCTTCGGCAAGTCGGTGAACCAGAACCTGGCGCTGATCAATGAACTCGACCGTCTCAAGGCGCTGGGCTACCCGGTTCTGCTGGGACCATCCCGCAAGTCCTTTATCGGTCGCGCCTTGGACCTGCCGGTCGATCAGCGGCTCGAAGGCACAGCGGCGGCGGTCGCGCTGGGCATCGTCCGCGGTGCCGACATGATTCGTGTACACGACGTGCAGGCCATGGTGCGGGTGGCCCGCATGATGGATGCGATGCTCCAGTCCAAAGCGGTCGAGGACCTTTCGTCCTCAGGCGGGGACCGATGACGACTGTCTACATTGCGCTGGGGACCAATCTTGGGGACCGGCCGGTCAATCTCGCCCGGGCGCTGACCCTGATTGATGAATCGGCGGCGATCACCAAACGATCCTCGATCTACGAAACCGCCCCCATGTACATCAAGGACCAGCCGCAGTTTCTAAACATGGTCGTGGAGGCGGAAACGGAGCTTGAGCCCGGGCCGCTTCTGCAAGCGCTCAAGCGGATCGAGGAGGACCTCGGACGCGAGGAACAGATTCGTTTCGGCCCGCGCCTGATCGACCTGGATATCCTGTTCTTCGGCAACCGCGTGATCGACGAACCCAATCTGGCGATTCCTCATCGTCGTTTTGGCGAGCGGGCCTTCGTCCTGAAACCGCTATGCGAAATCGCGCCGGACCTGACCGATCCGCGAACGGGTCATACCATGCAGGCACTGCTGTCTTATCTTTCCGACGACGACGGCGTCCGGCTCTACGACGGGTGAATTTGCCCGGTCTGGCTGGGCTTTTCGCCGGACACATGGGGGCTATGCCGGAAACGCACATGAAATTGCCGGCCCACGCTCCATATGAATTTCATCAGCGAACGGACAATCGGGAGACAGACGATGGTTGCAACCCTGCGGCCGCGCGAATGGCGCGAGGCGGGCAGCTGGCTTCGGGCTCAGCGGCAAGCAAACGAGATCACCATGAGCGAATTGGCGGAACAGATTGGCGCGCCCAGCGCGGCCTGGATCGAGGCAATCGAAGCGGGAGAATGCGCCGTGCCGAGCCGGTTCTATCGCGGCTATGCTCGCTCGTTCGGTATGGATGTGTCGGCGTTCGCGGCCGATTGCATCGGCCGTTACGACCCCGACGCCTACGAGGCGCTGTTCGGACGTCGTTCGACGGGCCTGCGACGCGCGGCCTGACCGGACCTGGCGCCGGCGCGGCCTCGCGCCGGCGATCCTCGATCAGAACTGGGATTCGTCCAGGGCGGCTATGGTGCTGTGGCCGCTGGTTACGGCGGCCAGCAGGCCGACGGTGGCCGGCAGCACATTTTCGGCAAAGAAGCGGGCCGTAACGATTTTGGCTTCGCCGAACGCGGGGTCATCGCCGTTTGTCGCTACCCCCTGCATTGCCGTCAGTGCCTGGCGCGCCATGACCGCGCCGCCCGCCACGGTGCCGAACATTTTGAGATAGGGGCTTGCGCCCGAAAGCGGCCGTCCCGCTTCGTCGGCATTGTCGATCAGCCACGCGGTCGCGTTCTGCAGCGCCTCGGATCCGGCGGCCAATTGGATACGGATGGCCGCAAGGTGTTCGTCGGACGACTTCGCAAGCTCGGCGATCAACGCGTCCAGCTCGGCGAAATAGACGTTTGCCGCGCGGCCCTTGTCGCGAAGAACCTTGCGTCCCACCAGATCGGCCGCCTGGATACCGTTGGTGCCTTCATAAATCGGCGTGATGCGGCTGTCTCGCCAGTGCTGGGCGGCGCCGGTCTCTTCAATGTAGCCCATGCCGCCATGCACCTGGATCCCCAGCGACGTCATCTCCACGCCGCTATCGGTGCACCAGGCCTTGACGATCGGTGTCAGCAGATCGACCCGCGCCTGCCATTCCGCGCGCTGCTCGGCGCCATCTGCGCCTTTGGCCAAATCCAGCGCCAGCGCGGTTTCATAAGCCAGGCCGCGCATCGCCTCGATGGTGGCCTTCATGGTCATCAACATGCGCCGGACGTCCGGGTGATGGATGATCGTTACCGTGCCTGCGCCGTTGCCCTGACCCTGCTTGCGCTCCATCGCATAGTCGCGCGCCTGCTGATAGGCGCGTTCGGCGATCGCCAAGCCCTGCAGGCCAACATTCAGCCGCGCGTTATTCATCATCGTGAACATGCAACGCAGTCCTTGATGCGGGTCGCCGATCAACTCGCCGATCGCGCCATCATCGTCGCCATAGGCCATCACGCAGGTGGGGCTGGCATTGATGCCGAGCTTGTGTTCCAGCGAGACGCATCTGAGGTCGTTGCGCTGTCCGAGACTGCCGTCCGCATTGACCAGGAATTTCGGAACCAGGAAAAGCGAGATTCCCTTCACCCCTTCCGGCGCGTCCGGCAGGCGGGCGAGGACCAGATGCACGATGTTGTCGGTCCAGTCGTGCTCGCCGTAGGTGATGTAGATCTTCTGGCCGCTGATCCGGTAGCGATCGCCGTCCGGCACCGCCTTGGCCTTGACCAGCGCAAGGTCTGAACCCGCCTGGGGTTCGGTGAGGTTCATCGTTCCGGCCCATTCGCCGGAGACCAGCTTGTCCAGATAGGTGGCTTTCTGTCCCTCCGTGCCGTGCGCCATCAGGCATTCCACGGCGCCGATCGTCAGCAACGGACACAAGGCCCAGGACAGGTTCGCCGACTGCCACATCTCCTGCACCGCCGTGGCCACCGTCCAGGGCAACCCCTGGCCGCCATAGTCCGGCGAGAAAGGGATGCTGTTCCAGCCGCCGTCCACATAAGCCCGGTAAGCGTCCCGGAACCCGTCCGGCGTGCGCACGACGCCGTTCTCCAGCGTCGAGCCGGTTTTGTCGCCGTCATAGTTCAGCGGCGCGATGGCCTCGCCGGCGAGCTTGCCCGCTTCGGTCAGAACCTGCTCCACCAGGTCGGGCGTGATGTCCTCGTGCCCCGGCAGGTCGGCCACCTGCTCGAGCGCACCGAGGCTTTCCAGCGCAAATGTCATGTCGCGAATGGGGGCGTTGTAGGGGATCATTGCCGGTCTCCTGGCCTTCACGGTGGCGGGTCGCGACCGCTTGTGTACTCCGGATCTTCCCGTCTGCCCATAATTTCGCACGCAAAGCGAACGAAGCCGTTAAGGCGCGGAAACGTCAGCCCGCACGCCGGGCGGTGAGCAACCCGTTGGCTTTCAGCATCGAACGTTCAATGTCGACAAAGCCTGCACCGGACAGCCAGTCCCGGTACTCCGCCTCGGTGTAGGCGAGGCCGGCCTCATAGACGTTGAGAAACACCAGGTTGAACAGGGCCACGTGCGCCGGCGAGCGCCGGTCGTCGTCGAGCACCCGGCCGGTGATGACGATGCGGCCGCCCGGCGTCACGGCGCGGCCGACATTCTTCAGCAACGAAGCGGCTGTCTCGCGGCCCAGAACCTGGATGACCGAACACAGGGTGACGAGATCGAATTGCCCGTCCGGCGGCGCGTCGGCCGCGTTACCCGCGACGACATCCACCCGGTCCGCCAGCCCCACTTCGGCGATACGGCGACGCGCGATCGGCGCGACGCGGGGCAGTTCCAGGATCGTCGCCCGCAACTCGGGCAGGGCCTCGCACAGGGCGATGGTCATGCCGCCCGACCCGCCGCCCACATCCAGCAGGCTTTTGTGGCCGCTGAGGTCCAGGCCGCTGGCCAGAAGGTTGCGGCCGTTCATCAGACTGCCGGTCTGCAAGCCACGAAAGAACAGCGCCAACGCATCGTCATCCATGGCGTCGAAGTCGATCGGCGCCTGCGGCCTGCCGGCGCGCAACGACTCCGCCGTCTGAAGCGCGGCTGACCAAACTTCCGCATAGAGCTCGTGTGCGCCACCGCGATAGCCTTCCTTGCCCTTGACCAGGAACGCATGCGCCTCGGGTGCATTGGCGTAGCGGTCGTCGCCGTCCGGTATCAGCAGTTCAGCGATGACAAGGGCATCCAGCAGGGGCCGGAGCCTGTCCTCGCGGACATGGAGCAGCGCGGCCAGCTCCGCGGCGGTCCGGGAACCCTCGGCCAGCGGAGAAAACAGGTCCAGCTGCATGCCCGCCAGCATCGCCAGCGACGGGTACAGGCCGTGCGCCAGACGGTCGATCTTGTTGAGGTTGGTGTCGGCGAAGGTCGGCATGGGTCGGCGTATGGGGTCAGCCCCGGCGGCAGAGTTGTGGCCGCCCAGCTTCCCGGCCGTTGCGTCCATGAACCATCCCGGACAGGTTTGCCCAGTAGGCGGCGGCCTCGCACATGGGGCAGGGGCGGGACGACGAAATCAGAACGTGGTTCGACAGATCGCGCGTGCCCAGGCGGCGTGCGGCATCCCGGATCGCTTCCATCTCCGCGTGGGCCGTCGGATCGCCGTTGACCACCACGCGGCTGGGCGCCTGGCCTACGATCACGCCGGACCGGTCGACGATGATCGCGCCATAGGGTTGGTCACCCGACCGGCTTGCCTTGTCACGCATGTCGAACGCACGGCTGATGAAGGCCTCCGTGGTCGCCTGTTCCGGCTGGGGAATCGGTTCGGCGACGGATTGCGCTCTTGCGCTAAACCCCACAACGCCGCCCGCCGCTGCTGCGGCGCCAAGCAGCGCGCGCCGGGTCCAGTTCTCCCGATCGTCGAGTTGTTGCATCGTTTTTTCCTCTCGAGCCCGGTCAGGATTCCCATGATACACAGCCAGAGGCACCTGGGACGATGCGACGCGCCTTCAACTCGCCTGACGGGCCTGTGATCCGCCATTGGAGGATCCTGCCTGTCGACATATCTGTCCCAATAGCTGACCGGCCATCGTACCGCATCGGTGACAGAGGGATTGCCTTGTTCGACCAGAACCTTCGCGCCATCGTCGATCCGCCCGTCTATATGAACCCGTCCGACATTGCGGCCTACCGGCCGGCCGGCCCCGATTTCGCCGGGCCGGATCGCTTTGCTCCCCTGCGCGACGGCCTGGCCCGCTGGGGACATTTCGGTCCGACGCAGCTTGCCGGACGCACCTTCGCCATGGCTTGCGTTGCGCTGGAGGTGACCCAGCGCTGCAATCTCGATTGTACGCTCTGCTACCTCTCTGACAGGGCGGAGATGGCGCACGACGTGCCGCTCGGCGAGCTCAAGCGGCGTATCAAGATGATCCGCGACCATTACGGGCCGCACACCAACGTCCAGATCACCGGCGGCGATCCCACACTGCGAAGCGCCGAGGAGCTGGAGGCGATCGTCAGCTATATCCGCGCCAGGGGCCTGCGGTCGGCGCTGTTCACCAACGGGATCCGGGCGACGCCGGCCCTGTTGCAGCGGCTAGCGCGTTCGGGCCTCGATGACGTGGCTTTCCACGTCGACCTGACGCAAAACCGCAAGGGCTACGACAGCGAGGCGGCGTTGAACGCGGTGCGGCAGGATTATCTCCGGCGTGCCGAAGGGACCGGCTTGCGGGTCCAGTTCAACACGACTGTGTTTGCCGGCAACGTGGCTGAGGTGCCGGATTTGTGTCGGTTCTTTCTTTCTCATGCCGACCGGATCAACCTGGTTTCGTTCCAGATGCAGGCGGATACCGGTCGCGGCACCCTCAGGGCGCGCGATGCGGATATGATCACGCAGCAATCGATGATCGAGCGCATCCGGCGCGGTCTGGGAATCGCGCTCGATTTCGACGTGCTGAACATCGGCCATCCCCGCTGTAACCGGTACGCTTCTGTGTTGACGTCCGGTGGCGCCGTCGCACCGCTCTACGACGATCCGGCGCTGGCCGCGCGTCTGTTTGACGCCGTCGCAGACCGGCGCGACGACTGGAACCGCGACCGCCGGACGTTGCGCCGCATCGTGCGTGCGGGCCTGCGCGACCCGCTCTTGGGGTTCGGGATCCTGCGGTGGGCGGCGCGGGTCGCCTGGCGGCTGCGCGACGGTTTGCCGACGTCGCGTGGCCGGGTTCACCGCTTGAGTTTTTTCATCCACAATTTCATGGATGCAACCAAGCTGGAGCGCGAGCGATGCGACGGTTGCGTGTTCATGGCCATGACCGCCGACGGTCCGCTGTCCATGTGTGTGCACAACGCCCAACGCGACCGATACGTCTTTCAGCCGGCGCCGGTCGCCGGCGCCGACGGCGGGAGTTTCTGGAACCCCGCGACAGGCCGGATCGGTGCCACATCCGCGGCGACGCCGCCCCGTACCCAACCACCGAACAAGCTCAAGGGCCGGATGCGCGCCCGCGCCCGGGGCGGAGACAGGTGATGCGCTGGCTCGTTCCGCTCTTGGCGATTGCCCTGTCCGCCTGCGCCGGCGTCGAGCGCCTTGCGATTCCGCCGGTGCAGGAGGAATCGCCGGTCTGGGCGGATCACACGCCCGGATCCGTCGAGCGGGTCGATCACGGAGCGTGGTCGGCTTTCCTGGCTGCGTACCTAAAGACCGACGCCGATGGCGTCAATCGGCTCGACTACGGGCGGGTAAGCGACGTCGACCGGGCGGCGCTCGACGGTTATCTCGATCGTCTGTCCGGGACCGACATCGTTCGGCTGGACCGCGACGAACAGCTCGCCTTCTGGATCAATCTCTACAACGCCCAAACCGTGGCGGTCGTGCTGGATTCCTACCCGGTGCGCTCGATCCGCAGCATAAAGCCCGGCGGCGCCTTTTCCATCGGGCCGTGGAACGCGAAAGTTGTCACCGTGAAGGCCCGGCCCCTCAGCCTGCACGACATCGAGCACGGCATCATCAGGGCGTTCTGGAAAGACCCTCGCATCCACTATGCGCTCAATTGCGCGGCTGTCGGCTGCCCCAACCTGGCGCCGACCGTCTATTCAGGCGACGGCCTGGAGTCCTCGCTCGCCGAGGCCGAACGGGCCTACGTGAACGATCCGCGGGGCGTCTGGTTTGACCCGAAGGGCCGGCTGCACCTATCCAAGATCTACCTGTGGTACCGCGAGGACTTTGGCGCCACACAGACCGACGTGTTGCGCGGTTTGGCCGAAATCGCGCAGTCCGAGAAGACCCGCGAGCGGCTCGCCCGGGCTCCGTGGGTGTTCGCCTACATTTACGACTGGACGCTCAACGATACCGCGACCGTCGGTGCGCAAGCATCCGATCCGGAAAAGCCGGCGCTTGAAGTCCGGATGAATGGGGTCCTCAGCACCGAGATC
>Ga0066187_1000369_pt1 | contig 16018 bp, 17 predicted proteins | sample WorMetexBAHAMAS1_FD_58706 | JGI IMG/M metagenome (GOLD analysis project Ga0066187, IMG submission 58706) | Marine gutless worms symbiont microbial communities from Max Planck institute for Marine Microbiology, Germany - Inanidrilus exumae... | ecosystem: Host-associated > Annelida > Digestive...
AAAAAAATTTTTTTAACCTGAAATAGGTCTCCTAAAAATATTTATAGCCCTTGTTTGTTGGTTGATACATTATGATCGCTCTCAAATTGCAAAAGTATACTAAAAGAAAATGCTGCAAGAAATTTAAATTTAATACAACCAATAACTTAAAAACAGTGGGGGAGATAGCTAATACAATCCATTGAAGAATTCCACAAAATCAAAGGAGGAAACACTACAGAACAGTGGATGATTGCTACGTCACAGAGTAAGAGCCCCTGCTCCCTCATCATCCCATTTGCACAGCGCATTTATGAGGTGAGGAGGACGCTGCACAATTAATTTTTGGGTCCATTTTCTATCCATATCTGCCAAATAAGGCTCCCTATCTTGAAGGCCAGTATCTTCTTCCCCCCTATGGAGGAAGCCCCCTCGCCCCCTCATTATACCATTTGCGCAGCTCACCAATGGAGTGAAAAAGGCGTTGCACAATAAGTTTTTGAGCCTCTTTCTTATCCATATCCACATAATCTGACCAAAGGATAGGTGCTCCGAAAACAACGACAATTTTACCAAAAATTTTTGGCAATTTTCGATTATAACTCCAAACATCATACGCCCCATGAATGTACGTAGGAATGATAGGACTCCCGCTCCTAGAGGCCAACATCCCGACACCAAGCTGCATCTCTTGCAGCTGGTTATCACACGACCGTTCTCCCTCTGGGAAGAGGAGGATCTTTTTTCCCTGTGAGAGAAGGCGATGGACCTGCTTGATCACAGAAAAATTTATTGTGTCTTGTTGAACGGGATGGGTATTGAAATAGGAGATGATCTTTCCCAAAGCTGATTTAAACAGGGTACGTCGCGCCAAGAAGTGGAGCTCTTCCTTGATGCAAGAGACCGCAATCAGTGGAGGGTCTAGGAATGAAACATGATTGGGGGCAATGATAGCACTCCCTGGGATGATGTGATTTTTCCCGTAAACCTTTAACCGATATAGAGATTTAAAGAGAAATAAAACGCAATAGGCTACAGTGAAATAGCACAACTTGTGAATAATCATTTTCTTGTATCTTTGCTTAGACAATATTCTTTCATCTTATCGACCAATTCCCCAACACTTACATCTGATGTGTCGATCAATATAGCATCCTCGGCTCGTTTCAGTGGGGCCAGAACGCGCGTGGAATCTAAGTGATCTCTCTCCCACATCTCTTTTAGAATTTGTTCTAAAGAGAGGTTATATTGGGGAAAGCCGCTTTGTAACTCTTTAAAACGCCGCTCTGCCCGTACCTCGAGACTTGCCGTAAGGAAGAATTTTACATCAGCATTGGGAAAAATTACAGTGCCAAGATCTCTCCCTTCAAAGACCACATCTCTCTCTTCTGCTGCGGAAATTTGAACAGGCTTGAGCATCTCACGCACTATGTTCAAAGCAGAAACTCCCGATACATATGTGGTAACTTCTGGATCTTTTATCGCTGCGGTGACATCCTCACCTTCCACAAAATATCGATCATCCTCGATCCGGAAAGAAAACGCCTGCAAAAGTGTGTTGAGCCCATTTAGATCGTCTAAAGAGATAGCTTCTTGAAGTATCTTCCATGTCACGGCACGATACAGCGCGCCCGTGTTAAAATATAAAAAGTGCAGAGTAAGCGCCAACTCCTTTGCAACGGTAGATTTTCCAGTTCCAGCGGGGCCATCGATTGTGATAATTGTATGTTTAGCAGGCATAGAGAAAAAAATAGATTGCAGGGGTTGTAAACAGGAGGGAGTCGAGCATATCTAACACACCACCTAAACCAGGGAGACGATTGCTGTCTTTTACATCTGCACAACGCTTTAATAGGGATTCGGAGAGATCCCCAATCTGCCCCAAAGCCCCTAAAATTGCTCCTAAGTAGAGGCTCCCCACCCAATTCAGGGAAAAGCGACCGGTGAAACAGAAGGCGAAATAGAAGAAGAGGCTGCAAATCATTGCCACAATAAATCCTGACACCGCACCCCCTACCGTCTTTCCCGGACTGAGTGACGGCGACAGCTTTCGATTGCCAAAAAGGCTTCCTCCCAAATAGGCGCCAACATCGGTGATCATCGTCACGATGATAAGGTAAAGAATCCATATTCGTCTATCGTCTTTGTCTATACATGGGGTGTGCGTGTAAAGAATTTTCAGAATCAACCCGATAGGAAGAGAAACATAACAAATTCCAAAAAAACTCTTAGCAACGGAGGCAATGGCAGACGAAATATGATTGAAATGATAGAAGAAGAGGACAATTGTCCCCAAGAACAGGAAAATAAAGGGAAGAGAGGGGGAGATACTCTCGAATGTGGAGAGAAAAAAGGCAAAGATAATCAAGGCCCCAATTGCAATACATAGCGCAACAAGCCCCCTCTTTTCTGTTAAATTTGCTAGACGCCCATATTCCCAGATGCCTACACCACCCGATCCACCAGCAAATAACACAACGATCCATTTGATGATTTCTACATAAGAAAAAAGCAGAATAGAAAAAAGGATCGCTAAAGAAATAAAAGAAACTACACACCGTTTACATAGATCCTGAAAATGCACTCAACCTCCAAAGCGCCTCTGACGCTTTTGATATTCAATGATTGCCTGAAGCAGGTCTTTTGGAGAAAAATCCGGCCACAAAGTATCCGTAATGACGATCTCACTATAGGAAATTTGCCAGATTAAGAAGTTGCTTATGCGCTGTGCTCCACCAGATCGGATGAGTAATTCAGGGTCTGGCCATTGTGCAGTGTCAAGGTAGGAGGAGATCGTTTCTTCTGTAATTTCTGTACATTTTAATGCCCCCTTCTTTACCTCCTCGGACATTCTAATGAAAGCGCGACGCATTTCATCCCTTCCACCATAATTTAGTGCTAAGATTAACTCTATTTCATTACAACCCTGTGTGGCCTGTTTAGTCTCTTCCAGGTGCCTCTGTATGTGAAGGGGAAGTGGAGAGAGATCTCCAATAGTGTGCACGCGCACCCCCTCTCGTATCAAGTCCGCCCTCTTTTCGGAAAGATAGGTCTCGAGCAACTGCATAAGTATGTGAATCTCTTCTTCAGTCCGTTTCCAGTTCTCCGTAGAAAATGAGTAAACGGTAAGTATTTTTATTTTAAGCTCACGTGCAGCACGCAGGATGAGATCGAGCTGCTCCGCCCCCTGCCAATGCCCTGCCTCAATAGATTTCCCATTGTTTATAGCCCATCGACGATTGCCATCCATGACGATGGCAACATGACGGGGGAGAACCTGCTGGTTAATTAAAGCGAAACCTTCCTCAGAATAGAGAGAATTGTCAATTGTTGCGAATGATGAACTACTCATTTCATAAGTGATAATTGCGTACATCCCACAAAGAAGTGAACTACATGAAGATTCTAACATCTTTTGAGAATTCTTCAATAAAGAGTTACAGGATCCATAGAAAAATCCAACATAGCTGTCTCAGGCTGCACTTCATAAGGGCAAAGCAAAAAAAAGGCATCACGCAATCACAACGCATAAAAATTTTATGCTCTAAGCAGCCTTGTCGGATTTATTTTGCGCCCTCCTGAACGGGCACATGGGATCAGGGAAATCAAAGTCTTCTTGGGATGAAGAATGGACAAGAAAAATGCACGAGGCATCAAAAAGGGGGGGGGTTGGAGGAAAGCTCACATTTTAGTGTGCCCAAAATTTTACTGAATCGTTCTAAATGAATTAACAGAGATTAATATCAGTGATACAGAAGTTGGAGAAAAGAGGCTGTTAGAAAAATATATAAGAGGCTGACTCAACCACCTTTAATGGCCAGCTATGTATTAAACTTTTTCAACAATGACCTATGTAGGCCAGCATCCTATGACGACACTGTCGCATTTTTCTTCCAGCTTCTACCCTTGGATAGATTGTATCCTAACACCAAGCCTATGCAGGAGAAGAAATAAAAACAACCCACAAAGCACATAGAAAGCTGACTCAAAAACAGCGATATAGCCACTACAAGAAAGGCCCAGTGATAGTAGAGGTACACTCGTTACCAATAACATCCTCCACCCAGATCGCAGGTCGTCTCCGGTAATGCATGCACTCTACTCCGCTTTTTAAAAACCTCCACCAACACAGAGCGCCGACGCGCAACAGCAGCAAGCAACCGCAATTTTTCTACATAACACGAAGCCAATAATCAACGACACTACCCCACAAAGTGCCCCTGCACCACATTCAGTGAGAACCAACCCAAAACAACATGCACTTCCACGCCTCACCCCTCCTCCAAAAACTCCGGCGAAGGTCCTACACATCACTTTGAAATAACAAAAGATTTACTGTCGAACCTACTCAAGCAAACTAATTACCCAGAGATTAACCGCTCCGGGTTAAGAATAATTTGTAAAACATGAGATAATATCGTTCTTCAGTCCCATGAAACGAAATAACAATCCTCCACAAACCACATAGTAAAGTGACTCAGCAACACTGACATATAAATCACAAGAAAGACGCTTTGACAGTAATGGCACACTATATACCGTCACAAACATCACCGCAAAAACAAGTTTCCGCTTGGAAATGTTTTCAAAAGCACGCCTATGCTGCTGCATTATAACAAAAAAAGTTCCAACGCACTCCACCACCGCGTAGCAGCAGCAAATAACCGCAATTTTTCTACATGACACACCAACAACGAACGGCGTTACCCCACACAGAATCCCCCAACGGCACCCCTCCCACGCGCTCAAGGAGAGATAACCCATGAACTCACTCACTTTCATGCTGAACCTAGCTCACAAAAACCGGCAACATTGTACGCATTACGCTGCAATAATGCAAGACTTATTGTCAAACCTATAAGCACAAAGTTGTAATGTCGTAAATCTAGCAACACTAATCAAACATCACCCCTCCCAACTTAAAGTTTTTCTTGCAAATTTTTCGTTAAATCTTTTAAACATTTTCTACTAGACAGGTGGTTTTTCTGGCTTCAAACAAAACTGAAAGGAGGTTTCATGAACGTCTCTTCCCTATCGTCGGATAAACCTAAATTTTTGCACTACGTTAGAGACATCTGGCAACTACAAGCACATGCTCTCTCCCGCTCACTTCAACAAGATCAAGTCGCCCTTTTCTCCTTATGGAAGCATAGCATGCAAGCAAAAATTATGGAGATAGGCAAAAAGGAGCCGCAGAAGGCCTCGCTTATCTCCCGCACACTCATCTTTTACCAAAACACAACTAGAGAAAGAGAAGCACTGCGAAAACTTGGAATCGAAGTGCCGAACATCCTCATCAGAAGGGGGCTTCCAGGTGGGATGTTGGGAGGGGTTGAGGGAGAGGCCGCTGGATTAATTATCGGGATGGTAAAGGGGGCCGTGCAGCTCCTTGTAGAAGGCAATAAGAAAGAGATGCAAAAAGCTCTACAAAACCTCTTTGTCGCAGCCCAAGTCCAACTTCCCAATGGAGAGTGGGTTCAGGGGTACCATGAAGGTGGTCGGATTTTAAGCAAGCCTACACGCTCAATTACCAATTATTGGATAAAACACTATCACCCACTCGCTTGTGGCGCAGGGAAATTTATATCTGATCAAGTAAAATATGAAGGAGATTTTTTCAATAACCTCTTTCATGATTTGACAGGAGAGGCGCGTTATTTTATCTGGAATGATATCAGATATGTCGGATGCTTTGAAAGGGGGAAAAGGTCAGGACATGGCAGTTTGGAAAAATATAGCCAAGAAGAGAGACAATTCTATCTTTATTACCAAGGGACGTGGAGAGAGGACCAGGTAGAAACTGGTGTGTTCTTCTCTCCCCAAGGAGAAAAGATCGCCGCAGTCAGCAGAGGAGTGATACAGCATTGCGACAGTGAAGCAATATTGCGAAGAGCTTCTCAAGATAAAGATCCTGCTTCAAAGCCTCCTTCTCTAACAAGGCAGCACACCATCTTTTTTGACTCTAAGATTCCTCTGGAAGAAGCCTGCCCCTTCATCGCTAAACAGCTCTCTAACCCTCACACGGAATTTTCTCTTGAAGAAAGAGCCTCATTCCTCACTACCTGTATTCAACATGGTAAAGAGCATGCTAAAAAGATCGAAGGTATGGAGGCTATCATCGTTATAGGTAGTAGTGGAGGTGGAAAGAGCACTTTGGTGAATTACTTAGCTGGATGCACGATGGAGCTGAAATCTCCTGGAAAATTTGGCCTCCCAGGGCTTGAAGAGATCGTTGTCGTGCGTCCTGAGAGGGCTGGGGGCGCTCTGGATGAGATGATGCCCATCAACTATACCGGAGCACTTACAAACCTTGTGCCTCAAATCAAAACTGCTCCCGACCAACTTACTTACTGCGACTGTCCTGGCCTCTTTGGTAATCACAGAGAGGAGATCAACATCGCAAACGCCTTCAATATTAGAAACACTATCACGAAAGCGAAGAGTATTAAAGTAATCATCCCCATCAGTTACCGTAAGCTAGTAGCTGACCGTGAACAAGGTATTTACGAGATACTTCGAATCTGCTCTAGCCTCTTTGGCCACATGGAAAATCTCGATCGTTATCATAACTCTTTATTGCTAGGAATCACTCAACTACCCCCAGGGGCAACCCTCAAAGAAGTAAAAAAATGGCTTGTTAAAGACACCCCACCCATTATGCACACTCTTTCTCAAGGGCTATTTATCTTTGATCCCTTAGATCGTCCCATGAAGGGGAGCTGGGATCGTGCCACCTGCCTTTCTCAGATTCAAGCACTTCCTCAAATTGAACATCCCGCCGCCATCTGCAAAACTGTCCTCGCCGAAAATGACGAGAAAAAACTCTTTGCCCTCTGTGAACAGATGGGAAAAGAGTTCAAGCGGGCACTAGAGAACAAACAGTATACTATTGCCTCTTCGATCTTAAAACACCTTCAATCCTTGAGTCTAGCTGAATACACACCCCTAGAGAGGGTTCTGGATCAGAGCCTGACCCATATGAGACACCATTTTCAACACATGATCGATGCTTTCAGGGAGTGCTGCAACTTCGAGCATCTGTTTTCCGCAGAAAACCTCCTACAAGAGCTAAAGGCGGCCCTTGAGATCTTTGGGGAACTACTCGAGCAGGTGATCGATCTCCAGTGGCTTAACACCTACTATGAGGAAACACGGGCTCGCTACTACGAGAGAAAAGAGAGGGAAAGTTTCCAAGAGGATAGGCTTAAAAAGGCCCAAGGCCATATCGAAGAGCTCTCTCAGCTACTAGAAGAGCAGAGGCAAAATGCACTCGAACATATATGCGTCCAGGAGGAGAGATTTAGACAGATGCAGAGCGCAATGGAAGAGCGGCTACAGGACATCCAAAGCTACTGCCTTCGGATGGAGGAAACCCTGATGAGAGAGAAGAAGGAGCAACTCGCCAAAAAAGAGGAGGAGCTCTTCTACCTTTCTCACTCTATTCACCAAAAAAAGAGACAAATGGATATTGCTGAGGCGAAGCAAAGGCTTGAAGGCACATACCATCAAAAAATGGAGCAAGTAGAAACAGAGAGGAAAACACTCCTAGAAGAGCAAACAGCTCAAAACGAGCAAAGAGAAAAAACTATAATAGCCGAGAGGGTAAAGCTTCAAGGCCAACTTCAATCCATTGAGGCTGGGCAAGCGCAAATGGTCTCCGCATTGCCGCCCAAGCAGCTTTCTCTCTTCGCTTTTGACAGTGACGAGTGGAGAAAATACTTTGGGGAGGTTAGGGAAGAGCCCCCCCTTCCCCAACATATAGAGGAAATTTTAAACGGCCCCTGCCCGTTTTGGCCGGAAAAAAAAGTTAAAGATACCCACATGTTGGTCCTCATCCCCCAGTACATTAATGGTAAACCATTTCATCTTGATGTCCTCTCTAAACTCATAGAGAATCCACTTAAAGGATATAGAACACGATATGATTACTACGACAGTGTCGTGCAAAGTAAGCTCGGCGGACAAAGCCTCGACACTCATTGGGTTTTGATGACGCGGGATGTAATTCCAGATAGTCGAAATAGGGCGTGGGAAGAGCAAAAGAGTTTAGTGCAAAGGTACGCTGAGCAAAGCAACGCTCCTTACGAGTTGCCAAAAACTTTAGAGGCTGCAACTGCAATCTTGATGGAGCATGTTAAGACGGGAGCACGGCTATATTCAAATAAGCCTAGGACCTATACTCGATGTCAAGAAGGGGTCAATGAAAACCGATGGCCGACGGCCGTTGGCGGATTTTCCTCTGGGGGCCTTTTGATTTACTACGATTGTTATGACAACGTTGACGGTGTGGCGTGTCTTCGGAGGTTCTAGGAACCCGTAATGGCAGTGCTCTCCATTCCCTTAGGCTAGTATTTTCTTTGTCCGATACCTGTAACAAGTCCCTGTAACATCAGCCCTTCTAATTTTTCAGCTCTCTTCCACGCATAAATTCTTCTTAAAAATGGGTTGATTCTCAATGATGCCAAAAGTACACTCCTGGAGTGAACCCGAGGGAGGTGTTGCCAGTTGTTCATAATTAGTGGGGCCGTTCTGTGACTGTGCGTGATCTGATCATTTTAGGTTGCTCCTCGCAACAGCCAACTCGGTTACGTAATCACGGAGCCTATCTTTTGCGCTGGAATCAAGAGGGTTTTCTTTTTGATCCAGGTGAGGGGACTCAGAGACAATTTATATTCGCTGACATCTCCCCAACCTGTGTCACGCGCATCTTTGTAAGCCATTTTCATGGAGATCATTGTCTGGGGCTTGGTTCGATGCTGATGAGACTCAACTTAGACAGAGTTACCCATCCAATCCATTGCTATTATCCACATAGCGGCAAAGCCTACTTTGAGCGTCTGCGCTACGGAACAATTTACCATAATCGTATCAACGTCATTGAACATCCCGTAGCAACACCTGGCATTGTCCATGCAGATTCATCCTTCACAATTGAGGCATACTTTCTAAGTCATGGCGTCGATAATCTTGGTTGGCGCATTAAAGAGGCAGACCACCTCAAATTTTACAAAGAAAAACTTCTTGCCCTAGGGGTCAGGGGGATTCTGGTGAGAGAGTTAGAGGAGAGGGGGAAGATTACCGTAGATGGAAAGGTTGTCACCCTCAAAGATGTGAGTTACGTGCGGGATGGTGATGTCTTCTCCGTAGTTATTGACACGAAATATTGTCAAAATGCCATTAAATTAGCGCAGGGCGCCAAGATCTTCCTATGCGAAAGCACCTACCTAGAGGAGCATAGGAACTTAGCCATAGACCACGAACATATGACGGCAAAGCAAGCGGCACAGATAGCGCAAAAGGCACAAGTCAAAAAGCTCATCTTGACCCACTACTCACCCCGCTATCGAGATCTAACTCCATTCGTGGAAGAGGCCCAAACCATTTTTCCCAACGTCGAGACAGCGGATGACTTCAAGCGTTTCCCCTTTCCTAGGGGGTAAAAAAACCGTGAGAAATAGGGACATACCCCCTAAGCGATATGTCTCAGAATCACATCAACTTCATCTGATAGCAGCTCAAGCTCTCGAGCAAAATTCTTAGTAGACTCTGGATGGGCGCTGTATTCACGCATAATATAGAACAGGTCTGTCTCCTGCTCCCTTTCTGGTTCTGGATCAAAAGATTCTACCGCCTTCTTTATGGAGACATGCTCATCCATTCTTACCGCTAAAGGTTTCACGAAAATGTTCTGCACAACAGCACCAATTTCGCCCGCATCTTTATCTGCACCCCGAATTTTTTGCACCTGAATAGAGCTCTTATATAGACAACCTGCATTACGAGCGATCTTTTTGAGAAATTCTCGCTGCACAAAAAGTTCAGAATTCTGAATAAGTTCGCAAACGCTTTCTGCAAATCTCTCGAGATCCCTCTTAAAAGCGAGGCAGACCTCCCTCTTTACATTCTCTTCCATATACCCTCACGACATTCATTTTGGAGGGAGACCCACACCCCTCTCATTTTCGAGAACTCCATTCTATCAGTCACCCCAACGAAAAGCACTTCACCTTTTCTCAACTCATTCACGTCCCCTTTCGAAGGAGAGCAATACGTGATTTAGTGCGCGCGGCTTTATTTTTTTTATATACACCATTTTTCACACCTTTGTCTAGAAAACTATAGACAGCACTCAAAGCAGAACTCATCTGCTCTTTGTTCTCCGCCAACGCTGCTTTCTTAAAAGATCGGATGGCCGTCTTGGCGCGGGAATTAAAGAGGCGATTCTGAAGATTTTGCTTTTTATTCTGCTTTACCCTCTTCACTGCTGTGGGACATTTTTTTTTCCTAGGGGCCACTGCCTCTTTTCTTACCATAATATTTCCCGTTTTACCTAAAATAGATATCAATCTACGAATAATTTGTCAATATCATGGAGGCGTGGTGCATGAGGTCCCAAAAAATATTTTTTGCCGCAATGATGGTTGTAATCTCCGGAGTCGGAGCCTGGATGGGGGGAGTGTTCTTACTCAAACTGCATGAATATCTTCGCCTCTCCCACTCATCTCCAGCCACTATCCATGGATGGAAAATTGAGGAGGTAAGACCTGGAAAATTTGCCATTCACGCCAATTTTGAATTTCAGGCAGGAGAGGTGAAAGTAGCCCAACAATTTAGGTTTCCTAAACCCATATATCAAAATCGGCATTTAGCCCAAGATCTCATAGGAGCGTGGGGGAAAACCCCTTGGCGGGCGTGGTATAACCCGAGACATCCAGAAAAAGCCTCACTTCAGAGAAAAGTCCCTGTCAAGTCAGGAGTTTATTGTGCCATATGTTTCATAATCATCATCTATCTCTCTCTGCTGAAGGTGTATGTGCGAAGATTTAGTGGTGTTGACTCGCATTGAGGCGCAGCAAGTAAAGGAAGAGGTCTTGGAAAAGTGAAACAAATCTTCCAAAAACTGTGGCGGAGTGCTCCCTCTCAATCCTTTTGGCCCACCTTGTAGATTTGCTCGTTAAAAGATGGTATGTAAGATCTCCCGGCAAATAGAGCTGGGTATGCATGAATCTCTCCTTGAGGGTTTTGGGAAATGTACGAGGAATACATGTAAGATAGAGAGGTGTCATCCACTTTAAGATAAAGGGGTGGCTTTTGTAGACGCGAGACAACCCCTTAAAAACCTCAAGTTGATCATAAAAGAAGCCATATCCATACTTGGTGATCGAAGTGAAGTAGGCAAGACGTTTGCGGAGATAGAGCTCGGCAGGAGAAACAACCTCTGAGTTAAAATATCGATGGTGTAAAATCCAGATAACTGTAAACCCAACGGATGTGTAATCCCGGATACGTTTTTGCACCTCTTCTAGGGAAATGGGTGAGCACTGAATCTCAAAAACGATGTTGTGAGAGAGCATGGCGACATCAGCAATTCTGCTAATTGATGAAAAGCGATATTCGAGACGAGACTGAGGTAGGAGAGAGAGCAAAACTTTTTGGATCCTTAAGTGCGTTTTGTCTTGCAATCTTTTGGAAAAGGTCGTATGGGTGCTTGACATTAAGATTTTTCCTTTCCACAATGCAAATATTTATGGTACAATACCGGAGATGGGAATTTATCGTTTAAGTTTTTCTTCTTTGTTTCTTCAATTATTTTCTCAGGACCATGAGCAAATCTAAGTTCAGCCAAAGTTTCGACCCACAATACCAGCAAAAGATTGAGGAGCTCATTGCTATTGCAAAAGAGCAAGAGTACATCACCTACGAGGAGATTAATGAAATTCTTCCGATGACTATCGACTCTGCGGAGCAGATCGATCAGGTTTTGATCTTTCTGAGTGGAATGGACATTCAGATCCTCAATCAATCTGAGATAGAACGCCAAAAGGAGCAAAAGAAAGAAGCGAAAGAGATGGAATCTCTCCCCAAGCGCATGGAGGGGAGCAGCGACGATCCAGTCCGCATGTATCTAAAAGAGATGGGCTCGGTACCACTCCTATCAAGGGAGGAGGAGGTAGAAATCTCAAAAAGAATTGAAAAAGCCCAGATGCAAATTGAAAAAATTATCATGCGTTTTCGATACTCTACTCGTGAAGCTATCTCTATCGCCAATCACTTAATTTTGGGAAAGGACCGTTTTGACAAAATTGTCGCCGAAAAGGAGGTTTCAGACAAAAGTCATTTTCTCAAGATGCTCCCAAAACTTCGGGACCTTCTCATCAAAGAGGATTCCCTCCTCAAGGAGTTTCTGATCAAATCCCTGCACAATTCTTCGAGCGGCATGGAACAGGACAAGGTTTCTGAAGATATTGAAAAGTGCATAGTGAGAACGCAAGCTTATTTAAGAAGGATGTGTTTTCACCATAACGTGATCGATGATTTCGGAGAGGTGCTTTTGTCAGCCTATGACCATTTTTTAGTCTTGGAAAAGGAGATTCAAGAACTTATCCCACGAGCAGAAAAAAACCGTTTTGCTAGAGCCAAGTTAATGACGGCAAAGAGGAGGTTGAGCAAGAGGGAGTTAGCAGCCGGGCGTACGTGGGACAAGTTTAAAAAAGATATTCGCATGCTTCAGCGCTGGATGGACAAGAGCCAGGAAGCAAAGCGTGAGATGGTAGAGTCTAACTTAAGACTTGTTATTTCGATTGCGAAGAAATACACCAATCGAGGCTTATCCTTCTTAGATTTAATTCAGGAAGGGAATATGGGGCTCATGAAAGCGGTGGAAAAATTTGAATACCGCCGCGGGTACAAGTTTTCCACCTACGCTACATGGTGGATTCGTCAAGCAATCACCAGGGCAATCGCCGATCAAGCACGTACCATTCGCATTCCTGTCCACATGATCGAGACGATGAATAAAGTCTTACGCGGGGCAAAAAAACTGATGATGGAGACAGGGCGTGAACCGACGCTTGAGGAGCTAGCGCTTGAGTTAGATCTCACCACAGATCGCGTGCGGGAGGTCTATAAAAATGCTCAGCAGCCCATCTCGTTTCAGGCCGAAGTGGGGGATAGCGGAGAGAGCCAATTTGGAGATTTTCTAGAAGATCCCTCCACAGAATCACCCGCCGATGTCACGGCATATTCCATCTTAAAAGACAAATTGAACGAAGTGCTCTCAACTCTGACTGACCGTGAACGCACAGTGCTTATCGAGCGATTCGGCCTTCTAGATGGAAAACCTAAAACCCTTGAAGAGGTGGGTATACGCTTCAAAGTTACTCGTGAGCGCGTACGGCAGATCGAAGCCAAGGCTCTGAGAAAGATGCGACACCCCACTCGTTCTAAACAACTTCAGTCCTTCCTCGATATCGTGGAAATGGAGTAATCTAATTTAACCGTGATTGTGGATAAACTCTTGCGCTATTTTAATCGCAGACTATATAATCTGTTTTTTAGTTGTCTGCAATTGGGGGGTTCTGCTGATGACATGTTCCGTTTATATCAGAGAGGTTGGTACTATGGGCTTCATTGCAGGAGGTGCAATAGGGTTGGGACCGGTGCTTCTGGCGCCTCTCCTTTCCGGGTTGGGGATAATCAGCGGCGCAGTATATTCAAAAGTTGCGTTTGCTTGCTGCAACTATATAGCAATGTCAGCTTTGTCAACGGGCATAGCTAAATATCTTGGTATTAGCGGCAGCAAGAGTTTCCCTGCACCGTTGTTGATAGCGTCACTTGCTGCGCCGACTCTATCTAGGAGTTTTTTGATGAGTCCTATCTCCTACTTTGAGTCGTGTGTATTGACACTTGTGGGACTTTTATTCCTCACATTTATGGTCATCTTGACCATCGTATTATGCGCCACCACGGGCCTGTTGAGAGATAGGAGGCCACTGATGAACATCCTAGTCAACTTGCTGTGACTTTGAAAAACAACCCTTCAAAGGAAAATCATCGGAAATTATAAAGTCTCAACTACCTCAACCCGTACAATTTGTGAGTCCGATACCCATCACTTATTTAAGGCCTCCTTAATGACAGAAAACGCTGGGTGGCTGTCTTTACGTTCTATTTGCGGGGGGCTCCCCAACTCTATCGCATCCCAATCACTCTGTGACAAGCCCTCACACCCGAGCTCATAATCCATACCATCCCAACAATCCTCACGAAAGGCATAAAAAGCGAAGTGCCAATCATGCTCTGAGAAATAATCGATTAAATCTCGAAAATACCTCTCTAAGCCAGATACCTTCCGGTTACCTCCAAATTCCCCCACGATAATCCTGTTACTATCGATATTGTGGATCCTTTGGAATTGCACCACACTATCCATATACTTATACAATCGTGACTTATCCCACAATTCTCCTTCCACTTCGCCGGGATAGCTAAAATTACCCCCGTTGAGCTTGTAATTGGTATATGCAAATGGTTCGTACATATGGAAAGAGTATAAAACGTTCTTATCCTCATGACATTTAAGTTTTTCGAACGCATTCGGATCGGCATAGGCAGAGCTATCGAGGATTATGGGAGTATGCCTATCCACCTCACGGATCGACTTTATTACCAAGTCATAAAACTCAAAAAGAAGGTTTTGCACACACTCCTGGTTTATCGCGAAGAGAGGATCCTCAGTTGCATACATCCTCTCCGGGTGCGGCTCATTGAGTATGTTATAACCAACCACACCGGGATGGGATCTAAATTCTTTCGCTAAACCTTGCCAAAGGGCGGCCGATTGAAGTTGATATTTCTCCTCAGTCCATATGTTCAGGCGATCCTTCAGAGGACTTGGACAGCTACGCGACCCTGGAAGGCTCAGCATAGTAAGGAGTACGGGCATCCCCTCCATATAACACTCATCTATAACTGACCTCAGCCGTTTTAAATCCTCCTTAATGATTCCACGGTAATCATAAATATCCCCTACCAAAAAATCTGGGTGAGAGCTCATCCATTTATTCGGTGCCAATCTTATAAATTTAACCCCATACTTTTTTGCTTGTCTTATATCATCTAAATTCATACTAATATTAAAAATGTTGGCTCCCTTCTTCTGTTCTTTCCAATAATCATATTTTTTCTGAGATATTTTTTTACCATCTACATAAAACCACTTACAAATCAAAAACACACTGGCAACAACAAAAAACCCTACCAATGTTATTTTCTTAGCCAACCTACTCATGCTCCTTATGATATGTCCTTCTAAATATTTTCAGAAAGGCCAACCTCGCATTCACAGGAGCAGAAACATCGATGCGCAAATTTTCAATCAAAACTTTCGACCAATTTGCGATTGCAAATCCTTTACATCTATTCGCCCTCTAATATAAACATCGGTTTAGTATTACATACGCAATTTTATCTTGGGTAGTTTTGGAATTTGTCTCGACGGGAGCCCTCTAATGTTTCCCACTGTCATCTGTTTTTATACAGAGCACACAGCCTACGAAGCTCGTGTGAAAAAGCTTATAGCTTCGTGCAACGCCTTCAATCTTCCCTACTCGATCGATAGCATTCCGAATTTAGGCAGCTGGGAACGCAACTGTTGTTATAAGCCAAAATATATTTTGAGAAAGCTCTCTGATCTACAAACCCCTGTTCTGTGGATCGATGCAGATGCCGAAATTGTGAAGAAACCCAAATTATTTGAGAACTTCCCTCCAGATATAGCCTTGCGCATCGTGAAACATCTTCCAAACTACCACCAATCGAAGATGATCTCTGGTACGGTCTACTTTAATAACACGCCATCGGCTTTTGACATATTGAAGCAGTGGGATACTGAATGTGAGAGACTCCTTCAGATAAACCGGAATGTATGGGATCAAATGGCCCTGCGCAATGTGCTCCTAAGAAGCAACGCTCATATCTACCCTCTACCCAACTCCTACTACATGGTGTATGATAGAATGAAGAAGGGGGAGGATGCTTTTGTCATACACTATCAGCTATCTCGCATAGAAAAGAGGGTCATTAACCGTGAAGTGATCCCTTTTTGGGAGTGGAGTCCTTAAGTAGCAAAGTGTAGGCGTTTGCTGGATAATTGAGTACTGTAGCTACATGCTATATGTGAGCCAATATCTTATGACGACACCATCTGGAAGTCGTCGGCTCTTATATTTTCTCTTTTAATCTGGAATGTGGTAGACTC
>Ga0066187_1000370_pt1 | contig 15977 bp, 12 predicted proteins | sample WorMetexBAHAMAS1_FD_58706 | JGI IMG/M metagenome (GOLD analysis project Ga0066187, IMG submission 58706) | Marine gutless worms symbiont microbial communities from Max Planck institute for Marine Microbiology, Germany - Inanidrilus exumae... | ecosystem: Host-associated > Annelida > Digestive...
AAGCACCTCAAAGGATGCACCTCCTACCAAATTCCCAGCAAGTTTAGGACTTCACCAGCGCAGCCCGTCGCTCTTGGTCGATCCGGGGAGCGACACTCGACGAGAACGACGACAAGATGCCGCGAGACTACCCGCCCCCGGGAACCTTCTGCCTCTACATGGACGAGTCCGGCGAGTTCGGCCGGGCGCGCGGTTCGAGCCGCTATTTCCTGGTGACGTTGCTGTGCACGCAGTCCCCGAAGGCGCTCAGAAAACGCCTGTGGAAACAGAAAGCGATCCTGTACGGGAAGGGATGGCCCAAGAGCGTCGAAATCAAAGGCGCCTCGGTTTGGGGAAGCGCCCACAGACCGGGGATCCCCAAGGCGATCTCGGAAAATCGTGAAGCGCATATCTCCGGTATCCTGGCCGCCATCTTGAGGGGGGACGTGAGCGTCCATTATTCGATCGTGCGCAAGGACCGCCTTCGCCCCCGCCTGTTCGATGCGGAGGACGGAATCCTGTTCAACTGGATCGCCGGGAACCTGATCTCGCGCGCCTACCCGCAACACTTCCGTGGTCCGTTGAGCTTGACGGTCGACCAGCGCAGCAAGGAAACCCATCACAAGCTCAAGTTCGACGGCTATGTCGAAACGAAACTCGTGGCCGAGGCCGACCACGATGACGGTATGGAGATTGCCCATTGCGAATCCCATGAAGAGTTCGGATTACAGGCAGTGGATTTCCTGTCGTGGGCGCTATTCCGGCATTTTGAGCATGGCGACGATCAGTTCACCCATGCCATTGCGCCCTCGGTCGGGTTCGTCGACATGTGGTATCCGGGTAAAGCTTGCCCCGGAAAATAAAAGCCCCGCTGGTGCGGGGCTTAGGCGCTCGAACCCAGGGGCGGCCACGACACACGGGGCTTATCTCCTGAAAGACGCGACCCTAAGGAATTACCGAGCATGAGAATCATAATACAGCGTCTCTCGTTTCGCAAGAATTAGCGGGAAGGTGGCCTGCCGGCTCCTCGATGGCAACCGCCGGGGGACACGACACCCTTCCCTGGCGGGAACGGTTCATGTCCCCGCCTTCTCCCCAACCGTCATTCCGGGCGGAGCGCAGCGAAGATCCGGAATACAGGAAACAACGGAAGGACTGGACCCCCGCGTTCGCGGGGGTGACGATTAGTTGAGTGGAGGCCAGCCGCCCCTCACGGCAACGACCCATCCCCCTCCCCAAGCGCCCGCTGCAGGATCACCTGGTCCATCCAGCGGCCGAACTTGAAGCCGATGGAGCGGACGAGGCCGACCTGCTCGAAGCCCATCTTCAAATGAAAGTCGATGGACTGGGCGTTCGTGGAGTCGCCGACGATGGCGATGGCCTGGCGGTAGCCGCGGTCTTCGCACTGGGCGATCAGGTCTTCGAGGAGTTGCCGGCCGACGCCGAGGCGCTGGGTGGTCGGGGCCACGTAGATGGAGGTCTCGACGGTGTGGGCGTAACCGGGGCGCGGCCGGTAGGCCGACGCGTAGGCGTAGCCGGCGATGGTGTTTTGGTGTTCGGCGACGCGGTAGGGGTAGCCGCCGGCGCGGATGGCGTTGCGGCGGCGGATCATCTCGTTGACATCCGGCGGGTCGTATTCCCAGCTGGAGACGCCGTTGAGGACGGCATCCGAGTAGATGGCGGTGATGGCGGGCATGTCGGCGTCGGCGGCGTCGCGGACGGCGACGGCCGGGGCCGGGTCGGCCTTCACTCGGCGGCCTTCAGCGTGCGCAGGTCGGCGCCGAGCAGCACCGGCTCGATGCCGGCCAGGACCTCGATGACCCGGCTCATCTTGCCGACCAGGGTCGCCAGGCCGGGGCCGCGGGCGATGGTCTTCTCGTCCATGTAGATGGCCCGGTTGATCTCGACTTGCAGCACGTGGACGCCGCGGCGCGGCTTGCCGTAATGGCGTGCCGTGAAACCGCCGGCATAGGGTTTGTTGCGGACCGTATGGAAGCCGCTCTCTTCCAGAATATTCTCGGCGATGGCGACGACTTCGCGCGCACAGGAGCGGCCGTGGCAGTCGCCGAGCACCATGTCCGGCAACGCCGCCGCCTTGCGGCGTTTTTCGCCGGTGCCCAAGGACGGCATGGAATGGCAATCGATGAGCAGGCAACCGCCGAAGCGCTCGACCGCCTCGTCGACGAGGGCGGAGAGCGTCTGGTGATAAGGCATGTAGTGGGTCTCGATGCGCTCGCGGGCGTCCGCGTAGGTGAGCTTGGCCTCGTAGATGTTCTCGCCGCTGGCGACGATCTTGGGAATGGTGCCGAGGCCGGCGGTGATGCGCGGCGACTTGGTGATGACGTGGTCGGGCAGGGGGTCCCGGAACATGGCCGGGTCCAGTTCGTAGGCGTTGCGGTTGGCATCCACGTAGGCTCGAGGGAAACGGGCCTTGATCAGCGGCGCCCCGAAATCCGGCGCCATGGCGAAGATCTCGTCGACGAAGGCGTCCTCGGAGCGGCGCAGGTCGCGGGCGCTCAAGCGCGACTGTTCGATGAAATGGGCCGGGTAGCGCCTGCCGGAATGGGGCGAGGCGAAGACCACCGGCGCCGTCCAGCGGGCCGGTTCCAGCACCTCGACGCCGGAGCGTTGTTTGGGGCGCGCGATCGTGTTCTTGGGTTTCCGCATGTCCTTGCTCACCGTCTCGAAACGTCCCTTCCGTCGGTGCGGTGACGCCCGGCGCCGACCACGATCTTTCCCGTTAACCGTAGCGCCATCGGCGCCGATTGCAAAGATGTACGCCCGACGCCCTATGCCCTACGCCAATCCGCCCGGTTTCGGTCCCCCCGTCGCCCAGTCGAGGAGCTCGACCGTATGGACGACCGGCGGCGCGTCGGGCCCGGTCAGGCCCTTGGCGATATGGACCATGCAGCCGATGTTGCCCGCCGCGACGACATCGGCCCGGGTCCTGCCCAGGTTGTTCACCTTGCGCGCGAGCAATCGGCCGGCGATCTCCGGCTGCAAGAGGTTGTAGGAGCCGGCCGAGCCGCAGCAGATGTGGCTTTCCCCCGGTTGGCGGACCTCGAAGCCGGCCTGCTCAAGAAGCGCCTTCGGCTCCCGGGTCACCTGCTGGCCGTGCTGCAGGGAACAGGCCGAATGATAAGCGACGCTCGGCCGCTCGCCCTCGAGGGTGGCGTCGCGAAGGCCGATTTCCGTCAGCAACTCGGTGAGGTCGACGGTCATGTCGGAGACCTTGCGGGCACGCTCCGCCCACTCGCCGTCCGTTCTCAGCATGAAACCGTAATCCTTGACCGTGGTGCCGCAACCCGACGCGTTGATGACGACGGCATCCAGCGGTTCCTCGGCGCCGGCCCGCTCCCAGGCCCGGATGTTGGCCTTGGCCGAGGCGTGGGCCTCTTTCTCCTTGCCCATGTGGTGGGTCAGGGCCCCGCAGCAGCCGGCGCCCTCGGCGATCACCACCTCGCAGCCGTGCCGCGTGAGGAGGCGCACCGTCGCCTCGTTGATCGACGGCCACAGGACCTGCTGGGCGCAGCCGGCCATCAGGGCGACGCGCCTTTTGCGCGCGCCCTCGGCCGGGAATACCTGCGGCCGGTCGACCGGCGACGGGCCTTCGATCTTGGCCGGCGCCATGGCCACCAGTCCGGAAAGGCGCCCGGGGAACAGGCGGGCGAAGGGTTTGGCGAACCAGGCGCCCATCAGCGACATGCGAAAGAGCAGCGGGCTCGGAACGACGACGGCCAGGATTTCGCGCAACAGGCGTTCGGGCAAGGGGCGGGTATGGGTCTTTTCCATATGGACGCGGGCGTGATCGACCAAGTGCATGTAATCGACGGAGGCCGGACAGGTGGTCATGCAGCTGAGGCAGGTCAGGCAGCGGTCGACGTGTTTGACGACCTGGTCCGAGGCCGGCTTGCCGGTCTCCAGCATCTCCTTGATCATGTAGATGCGCCCGCGCGGGCTGTCGGCCTCGTCGCCGAGGAGCACGTAGGTCGGGCAGGTCGCCGTGCAGAAGCCGCAATGGACACACTTGCGCAGGATGTCGTTGGCGATGGCGGTCGCCGGTTCTTTCAGCTGGTCGGGCGTGAACAGGGTCTGCATGGACCGATCAGACCCCCTCGTACATGCGGCCCGGGTTGAGGATGTGGGACGGGTCGAAACCGTCCTTGACGCCTTTGGTGACGCCGGTCAGCGCGTCGGACTGCGGGGTGAACACCGCCACCTGGGAGCGCACCGCATCGGCGGCGCGGACCAGCATGGCGTGGCCACCAGCCTCGGCGACCGCAGCGCGGATCACGGCGGCGCCGGCGTCGTCGCCGGGTTTGGTCGCCAGCCAGATGAGGCCGCCGCCCCAGTCGTAGAAGACCTCGCCGGCCTGGCTTTCGAGGATCTTGAGGGCGACCCGTGAGCCGGCCGCCGGCGGCACCGACAGCCGCCAGACGGACCGGTCGGCCGGTTCGACGAAATAGGCGACGTCGGCCACTTCCTTCCACAGCGCCGCCGAATTGGTGGTGTGCAGTTCCTCGACCTGGCCGAACTTCGCCAGCATGTCCTTGAGCGCCTGGCAGCGATGCTTGACCGACGGGTCCGGCCCCTCGACGCGCACGGCGGTGACGGCGCCGCCGCTGGCCGACACGTGATCGACGGCCGAGCGCCCGGCGACGGCGGCCGGCAGGTGGGCGGCGCCGGACACCTCGTGGGAGCTGCCCAGCGCCTCGGTCATGGCCTGGATGCCGCCGTGGTCATAGACGCCGTCGCGGGACCAGGTGACGAGGACCGTGCGCACCTTCTCCGGGGCCGGCACCACCTTGAGGTTGACGTCGGTCATTATGGCCAGCGTGCCGTAGGAACCGGCGATCAGCTTGGAGAGATCGAAGCCGGTGACGTTCTTGACCACCTTGCCGCCGGACTTGAAAACCTCGCCGCGGCCGCTGACCGCGTTGAAGCCGAGAAAGTGATCGCGCGCCGCGCCGGTCTTGACCCGCCTGGGTCCGGCCAGGTTGCAGGCGATGAGACCGCCGAGCGACCCCTTGTCCGCCGCGCCGCCGAGCAAGGGCCCCAGGTCCGGCGGTTCGAAATCGATGCGCTGGCCGTTCTCCGTCAACAGCGCGGTGATCTCGGCGATGGGCGTGCAGGCGAAGGCCGAGAGGACCAGTTCGCCGGGCTCGTAGGTTTGGACGCCGGAAAGGGCCGTCAGGTCGAGCACCTCGTCGGTCTCGGTGCTGCGGCCCAAACCGCGCTTCGAGCCCTGTCCCCGCACCTCCAGGGATTTGCCCTCGGCGGCGGCCCATTCGACCGCCGTCAGGACCTGGTCGGCGGTTTCCGGTTTCAAGGCAGCGCCCATCTAGAACCTCGGGATGTCCGGGAACGGGAGCTGGCCCTTGTGGATGTGCATCTTGCCGAGCTCGGCGCAGCGGTGCAGCGTCGGGTAGACCTTGCCGGGGTTGAGCAGTTGGCGCGGGTCGAAGGCGCATTTCAGGCGCTGCTGCTGTTTCATGTCGGCTTCGCTGAACATCTCGCCCATGAGGTCGCGTTTCTCGACGCCGACGCCGTGTTCGCCGGTCAGCACGCCGCCGACCTCGACGCAGAGCTTGAGGATGTCGGCGCCGAATTTCTCGGCGTTCTCCAGCTCGCCGGGCTCGTTGGCGTCGAACAGGATCAGCGGGTGCAGGTTGCCATCGCCGGCGTGGAAGACGTTGGCGACCCGGAGCCCGTACCGGGCCGACATCTGGGTCATGCGGTTGAGCACATGGGCCAACTGGTGGCGCGGGATGGTGCCGTCCATGCAGATGTAGTCGGGCGAGATGCGGCCGACCGCCGGGAAGGCGGACTTGCGCCCGGACCAAAAGCGCAGGCGCTCCTCTTCCGAGTTGGACGCGATGACATGCCGCGCCCCCTGGGCCCGGGCGATCTCCTCGACTTTTTCGGTCAAATAGGCGACCTCGACCTCCGGCCCGTCGAGTTCGATGATCAGGATCGCTTCCACGTCGAGCGGGTAGCCGGCGTTGACGAACTCCTCGGCCGCCTTGATCGCCGCCCTGTCCATGAACTCCATGCCGCCGGGGATGATGCCGCCGTCGATGACGGCGGCGACGCAATCGCCGGCCTGCTGGCTGGAATCGAAGCCGATCAAGAGCGCGCGGGCCGTTTCCGGTTTGCGCAGGATGCGCACGGTCACTTCCGTGATGACCCCCAATAGGCCCTCCGACCCGGTGACCACGCCCAAAAGGTCGAGTCCTTCGCTGTCCAGGTGCTTGCCGCCCAGGCGCACCACGTCGCCGTTCATCAGCACCAACTCGACGCCGAGCACGTTGTTGGTGGTCAGGCCGTATTTCAGGCAATGCACGCCGCCGGCGTTTTCGGCGATGTTGCCGCCGATGGAGCACGCGATCTGGCTCGACGGATCCGGCGCGTAATAGAAGCCCTGGTCTTCGACGGCCTGGGTGATGGCGAGGTTGGTGACGCCGGGTTGCGCGACCACGCAGCGGTTGGGGAAATCGATGTCGAGGATCCTGTTGAATTTTCCGAGGCCGAGCGAAATGCCGTCGGCCAGCGGCAGGGCGCCGCCGGAAAGCCCGGTTCCGGCGCCGCGCGGAACGATCTTGACGCCGTTGGCGTGGCAATAGGCGAGAACGGCCGAGACCTGGGCCGTGGTTTCCGGCAGGACGACGATCATCGGCAGTTGCTTGTAGGCCGACAACCCGTCGCAGTCGTAGGCGCGGAGCTCATCCTCCGCGTGGAGAACGTTATCGTCGGGAAGCAGGCCCAGCATGGCCGCGACGATCTCGTCGCGGCGTTCGATGATCTCCCGGTCCGGTTCCGGCATTTTCATGGGTGCGGTTCCCTGGCACTCTCGACCGGCCCATTTTGGCACAGAGCCAATGGCGCCTCCAGGCCGTTGGCGGCGGTCAAAGGTGTTTTCCGTGAACGGTGGTAAACGCGGCTATTCGGCTGGCGCCAGGCGCACCACCTGGCGGTCGTTGATCGGCCAATGCAGCGCCGCGGCGGCGATACCAAGCGCCACGCCGGCCCACCACACGGGCATGTAGGTACCGAAGGCGTCGAACAGGTAGCCGCCCAGCCAGATCCCCAGGAAGCTGCCGATCTGGTGGCTGAAAAAGACGATCGAGAACAGGGTTCCCATGTACTGGGTGCCGAAGATCTGCGCGACCAGCCCGGAGGTCAGGGGCACGGTCGACAACCAGAGAATACCGAGAGCCGACGAGAACAGCACGACCGATACCGTGCTGACAGGCGTCAGGATGAAGGCGAGGATGACCGCCGAGCGGGCCAGGTAGAGATAGCTCAACAGGTTCTTCTTGCGCCATTTGTCGCCGAGAACGCCCGCATAAAAACTGCCGAATACGTTGAAAATGCCGATCAGCATGAGCGACCAGGCGCCGGTCGCGGCCGGCATGCCGAGGTCGGTCAGATAGGCCGGAAGGTGAATGCCGACGAAGGCGACGTGGAAGCCGCAGACGAAGAACCCCAGGGTCAGCAACCAGTATCCGCGATGCGTGCCGGCTTCGCGCAACGCTTCGGAAAGGGTCACGGTATCGGATTGTTCGACCACCATTTTCGGCGCGTCGGCTTTACCGGTCAGCGGGAAGGCGCAGACGACGATGATCATGGCGAAGACGATCATCAGCAAATAGGCCGTCGACCAGTCGAAACCGGCGATGAACAGGTGACCGACCGGGACGACCGTGAACTGACCGGCGGCGCCGGCCGCCATGACGATGCCGAGACCCTTGGTCCGTTTGTGATCCGGCATCGCCCTGCCGACGGCGCCCAACACGACGGCCAGGGCGCAGGCGCTCTGAGCCATGCCGATCAGAACGCCGGCGCCGAGATGAAAGGTCATGGGATCCGTCGAAATCGCCATCAGGTAGAGGCCGGAGGCATAGAGGATGCCGCCGAAGACGACGATTCGCGCGGTCCCCCATTTTTCCGCCGCCGCCGCCGCGAAAGGCTGAAAGGCTCCCCATAAGATATTCTGCAGCGCCATGGCGAACGCGAACGTCTCGCGGCCCCATCCAAGGTCGGCGATCATCGGTTTTTGGAAGAGACCGAAACTGGCCCGCACGCCAAAGGCCATGAGAACGGCCAGCGAACCGGCCCAAAGAATGGCTGTCGGCGAACGCCAGAACGGTCGATGTTCGGCGGCGGCATTCATGGTTTGTGGTTCCTCCCAGCCCCCCGAGAATAATCGTCGGCGGTCGTCTCAGGCAAATGGCGATTGCGACCGGTGCCGTCAACGGGCGGGGAAGGTCCCAAATGTAAGCGGACAATAAAAAACCGCGCTAGATGGCGCGGTTTGGCGTCGGCCGCCGGTTTGCGCCCGGCGGGGCGGGGGCTCAGCCCTGGCGGGCCTTGAAACGCGGGTTGCGCTTGTTGATGACGTAGACGCGGCCCTTGCGGCGCACGACGCGGCAGCCCTTTTCACGAAGCTTGGCCGATTTCAGCGAATTCCTGACTTTCATCGTCTTATCCTCTGGGGTCTGTCCCAGCTCTGTCACAACGCACCGGGCTCAAGGCCGCGGGCCCGGTTATCGGGCATCGAAGGCGCGGAACATAGGGGCTTGGCGGGGGCTTGTCAATGCCGTGACATCGGTGATTTTGAAGGAAATGGCGGATTGGTCCGGCGCCGGCGAAACGCCGGGGGGCGATCGGCCCTTGTGACGCCAATCGGCTCACGATAGCTTCCGGAATCGACCAACAACGGGAATTCGACGCGGCTGATGGCAGAGGACGATCGGACGGCCCAGGGGCCGGTTGACGACGATGGGACGGCCGCGGGTTCCGGTGCAGCGGAACAGCGGACCAAAGCGGAGGTTCGGACGCGAATCCTGTTCTGGGCCATCCTTGTCGGCATCACGGTCGTCTTTTCGGCCTGGCGGGTCTATCAGTTCGCCGACCTGGAGCCGCGTACCGACCAGGCCTTCACGACGGCCTGGGCGCGGTCCTTGATCCATGCCGAACGGCTATTCCCTGATGATCTCGAGGGCGCCGGGTTCGTTGAGCGGTTGGCCGCGGACGAGGACAGCCTGCTCAACATTCTGTTGCGTCAAATCGCGCTGGCCAACGATCTCATCTTTACCGTCGTCAGCCTGGCTTGGTTCGCTGTCCTGACGGTCCCGTTCGGTGGTTCCATGCCGGCGCAGGTCGTCGCCAGCATCGTGGCCGGTGGGCTGGCTGTCGCGACCGTTTCCGCCCTGCCTTTCCTGAGGGCACAAGGCGGCCCCCCGCCCGAGCGTGGGCCGCCCGTGGAGGCGGTCGGATTGTTGTGCCTCGTGCTGGCGTTCGGGAGCTCGTTTCTCAACCTGTTCTCGGCCATGGGCTTTCATAATTTCGGCGTATTCATGCTGATCGCCGGTGTCGTCGCGGCCGAGCGTTGGATGGCCCGTTTCGAGCAACGCGATCCGCGGGCGGAAGCCTGGCGGAGTTTGGCTATCATCGTCGCCGTTCACGGCGTCGCTTGTTACAGCCATTACACGAATGTCTTTCTACTGCCGCCGGCCACCGTGTTGCTGTTGATCGCCAACCGGGGCTGGTCGCCGGCAGCGCGCCTGAGGGTTTCCGCCTTCTATGGCGCCGGTATCGTGCTCTTCCTCGCACCCGCCATCGTTCTCGCTGTGCTCTCGCCCGCCGCCGGCCATGAAGGGGCGGCGCAGGATTTCATGACACGGCTCGTCTGGGTTTTTTCACAGGAAGGGAATTCCCCGCACGACTGGTTGCGCCGTGCCGGCGGATGGTTCTCGACGATGGCCACAATGACCTCGGCACCGGCGCTCGTGATGGGCCTGGTCGGCCTTGTGGCAATGGCCCGGCGCCAGGAATTGCGCCTGCCGCTGCTGGTCGTTGCCCTGCACTTTCTTCTCGGCGTGGCGATGTCGGGCTTCACCCAGTACAACCGGACGGGCGCCTATGCCATCCCCTTCTTGTTTCTCGGCATGGCGTGGAGTTTGGTGTGGTGCTGGCGGGCCCTGTACCGCAGCGTCAAAGCGCCGCTCCGGCGCCCCGTCGCCGTCGCCGCTATCGGCGCCGTCTTGGCGCTTCACCTGGCCGTCCAACTGCCCGGTTTCGCCGACCCGGCGAAAGTTCCAATGTGGTCGCACTTTGTGAGACAATCGGCCGGGTTCCGCAGCGTCGTCAAGGACGTCGAACAGGCCATCCCGGCGGGCGCCGTATTGATCGCCTGGGACTATCCGTTGGTGCATCGGTTCCGTAGCCTGAGTCAAAGGGCCTGGACCGACTACCGGATCGTCCGTCCCGCGGAAAGTCTGGTGCGTGAGCATCGCGCCGGACGGTTGCGCGAGTACCTGTCCCGTTTTCGTATCGACATCCCGGACCAGTCGGCGGTGTTCGTCTTTGCCAAGGCGACGCGGTTCGATGACGCGTTGAAAAACGCGTTTCTATCCGTGTTCGGCGGCGACGGTTTTGGCTGGTCACGAATACCGGCGTTCCAAGTCGTCAAACCCATGGAATGGCAATCGCGGGGTCACACCGTCGCAGATTTCGTCCTCTACCGGGTTCGTTGATCACCCGAGCGGCGCGGCCTTGTGATGGCGAATGAAAGCCGTTTTAATCCCGGATCATTTCCCTCACCAGGCCGATGGTCGGCGCGATGGGCACGAAAACGACCGCAATCGACATTCTTCCGTTCGTTCTATTGGGATTGGCCGTTCCGGCGCTGGTGTTCGGCCGCACAGTCATGGCCGTACTGGTGGCCGTCTTTTTCTTGGCCGTTGCGGTCTCGGGGCCCTTGCGGAAGGCTTTTTTGGAAGGCCTGCGCCGGCCCATCGGCACGACGTCGTTTTATCTGGTGGTCGTCATGTTCGCCTGCTGGCTTCCCGGCTTGCGGGAATCGCTGGACGTCGTCGATTCGGGACAGGTCTTTTTGCGGACGGCACTGATCGTTACCCTGTTCTTGCCGCTCCTCGCCCTCTTGCAGGCCGATCGCAATCTCCATGACGCCGTTCTGAAAGCCATGATGGCGTCGGCCGTGGTGTTCTTGGCCTACGCGCTCTTTGCCATATTGGTGACGCCGCAAATCTACTGGGGGCTTCGTCTGCATGGTTGGGACAATATTTCCCCCGCGTTTAAGCCCCTCAAGGCCTATTCGGCGCTCGCCGTGATGATCGTTCCGGTGTCGATGTGGTGCGCCGTTCGGTTCAGGGACTTGTGGCGGGCCGTGGCCATGGCGGTGGCCGGTGGTTTTCTGGTGCTGGTGTGGTTGACGAGCAATCGTGCGGCCATGGCCGGTTTGGTCGGCGCGGCGATCGTCGTTGCCGCCCTCCTCAGCAAACGCATGCCGGTTCGGTACCGTGTCCTGGTGGCGTTCTTGGCGGCCGGGGTCATCGGCGCCGTATCCTATTGGTTGTTCCACGACCGGGCACCGATAGAGGTGCCGGAGGGGGAGTGGCTTTTTCCGACCTGGCTCATCGACTTCGAACGCCAAGCCATGTGGCGTCACGTTTGGAACATCGCTTGGGATTTCCCCTTGTTCGGGATCGGTATCAACACCATCAACCTGACGCCCGGTGCCGATGTCGTCATTCCGGGCACCAACGACACGCACATCGTCTCGAGCCACCCGCACAACTGGGTGGTCGAGATATTTGCCGAAACCGGCCTCTTCGGTTTGGTCGGTTTGTGCGCGGTTCTCCTGTTTGCCGCAATCCGGATCGTTCGCGGATATGTTTCGGACAGCGACCCTGCCTGGTTGGCGGCCATTGCCGCCCTGACAGGATACTGGACTTCCGGTCTTTTCAATTTTTCCGTTTGGGCCGCCTGGTGGCAAATTTCGTTGCTCATCATGATGGCCGTCACCTTGACCGACGTGATCCGCCGTCCGCAGACGGGCGCCGGGCGCTAACCGAAACCGGGCGCTGAAGCGCCGATACTCCGTGGTTGCCGAAGATCGCCGTCCGCGTTAGTTTCCGCAGCTTTTTTGCGATCTTCCTGGCGGAGGCGAAAATGACGGCAAAACACGGGTATCCACACATCGGCTATTTCACCGGGTCGCTCCGCGAGATCGATCCCGAGGTCCACGCCGCCGTCACCGGCGAGACGGGCCGGCAGAAGGACGGGATCGAGCTGATCGCCTCCGAGAACATCGTCAGCCGGGCGAGTCTCGAGGCCTTGGGCGCGCCGATCGTCAACAAGACCGTCGAGGGGTATCCCGGGCGGCGATATTACGGCGGTGTCGAATATGCCGATGCCGTGGAAAGCCTCGCCATCGAGCGCGCCAAGACGCTCTTCGGCAGTGCTTATGCCAACGTGCAGCCGCATTCCGGCAGCCAGGCCAACCAAGCGGTCTACCTGGCCCTCCTGAAACCGGGTGACACGGTCTTGAGCATGGCGCTGGCGTCCGGCGGCCACCTCAGTCACGGCGCCAAGCCGAATCTCACGGGAAAATGGATGAACGTCGTCCAATACGGTGTCGGCGCAAGCGACGGCCGGATCGACATGGGCGAAGTCGAGGCGCTGGCCCGGGAGTACCAGCCGAAATTGATCATTTGTGGCGGTTCCGCCTATCCCCGGGCCATCGATTTCGAGGGTTTCCGGACAGTCGCTGATGCGGCCGGCGCCTACCTGCTCGCGGACATCGCCCATTTCGCGGGGCTCGTCGCCGGCGGCGTCCACCTGCATCCGTTGCCGCATGCCCATGTGGTGACGGCGACCACCTACAAAAACCTGCGCGGTGCCCGCGGCGGCCTCATCCTGACCAACGACGGAGACCTCGCCAAGAAGATCGATTCCGCCGTGTTTCCCGGTGTCCAGGGCAGTTCCATCCTCAACGCCATCGCCGCCAAGGCGGTTTGTCTGGGTGAGGCGTTAAGGCCCGAGTTCAAGACCTATGCCGAGGCGGTTCTGGCCAACGCGCGGATGTTGGCGGCAACGCTGACCGAACGCGGTGTCGATATCGTCGCCGGCGGGACTGACACGCCGCTGCTGGTTGCCGATCTAAGGAGCTCAGGCCTGACCGGCAACGTGGCGTCCGACAGCCTCGAGCGGGCCGGGTTGACCTGCAACAAGAACGCCGTTCCCGGCGACCCGCAGCCGCCGACGGTGACTTCCGGTCTGCGTTTCGGTGTTTCCGCGGGAACCACGCGCGGCTTTGGAACCGAGGAGTTCGATCGGATCGGCCATTGGATCGCCGACGTTCTCGACGGCCTCGCGGCCGACGGTGACGCGGGCAACGAAGCGGTCGAACGCCGCGTCCATGGCGAAGTCCTCGAAATGTGCGCGGCCTTCCCAATCTACGGCGAATAGCCGAGAGGGCCTGGTCGTCATGACCTCTTCTTCGGCGCGGATACGAAAGCACTCGTTGCGCATCGCCGGACATTTGACCAGCGTTTCCCTGGAAGACGCCTTCTGGGCGGCGTTCAAGGAGATAGCGGAGAGCCGCGGCATGTCGGTCAACGCGCTGGCCGGAGACATCGACCGAACGCGTCAGGGAAGCCTGTCGAGCGCCATCCGCGTTTTCGTGCTCGAGCAACGCTCCCGGGAAGGCCCATCGTGACCGGTCTTATTTGAGCAGGCCCTTCAACAGCTGATTGAGGGGGTCGGCTTTCTGCTGTGTGGTGGTGGAGCGCGGTGGCGGTGGCGTGTCGCCTTGCGACCCCGAAGACGCACCGCCCTCGGTCGTCTTTTGTTGTCCCTGGCTGCCGCCGAGAATGTTCTTGAGCACGCCGCCGACGCCCTTGGGGGCCTTGTCGAGCAGCAATTGGGAGCCGGGGATCGGCACGCCGGAGCCGAGCAGGGCGCCGGTGTCGACCTTGACGTTCGGTGCGTCCAAGGGACCGGAAAGGGTACGACGTTCCGCGATTCGCGGACCTTGGCCTGCAGGATCTTGGTCAACACGTTCTGGGCGAGCGCAACTTCGCCTTTGACGTCGAGCCGCCAGTTGGGAAGGTCGACCGACCCGACGGCGGTTCCGTTGCCGACGCCCGACACCAGTCGGATGTCCTGGGAACGGGCGATGCCCCGGGAAATCTGGAACGAACCGCTGACGTCGGCGCTGGTTCCCTTGCGCTGGCCGCCCAGCTGGTTGAGCGACGTCAGAAGATCAAGGATGCCGGCCAGGGCCGAGCCCTTGCCGCCCTTGGCCGGATCGACGCCGGTCATGTTCAAGACACCGTTGCCGCCGAGGGCGGCGACGAAATCGGCAACGCTGCGACCCGCCGTCGAAAGATTGACGTTGGCCGACATCTGTCCCGACGCGATCGCCTCGCCGGTGACCGACTGCGTCGCCTCGGCAACGCTGGCGTTGGCCAGCTTGGCGACCAGGGACACCCGATTGGGCGCGCCGGCGGTGACCAGACCGGTGGCGTTCAACTGCCCGTCGAAGACCTTGCCGGTGAGTTTTTCGAGGGAAAGGACGCCGTTTTTCAAGCCGGCTTTGATGTCGGCCTTCTCGACAAGATACTTGTCGAAGGTGATGACCGGCGCGCGCATCGTGACATCGGCATCAAGGTTCGTCAGGCCCGAGAGGTCGATGGGATCGGCCGGCCAGCGTCCGCGCGTGGCGGCGAGCGTCGGGCCCCGGCGATTGTCGTTCGAGGCAGCCCGTGGCAGGGCCAAGGCGGCCGGGCGGCGAACGAGACCGGCCCACCGTTGCCAGTCGGTGGCAGTCTTCTTGGTCGCCGGCAGGAAGGGATCGACGGCGAGCGGCCCGGTCTTGACGTCCGCCGTGATGACCGGTTTCGGCCCCTTCAGGTTGGCCGACAGGGCGCCGTTCACGGTCAGGGTTCCGATCTTGCCGCGAAGGTCCGATAGGTTCAGAACGTCGGCGCCGCCCTTGACCCGGGCGCTGAAATCGACGGCTCCGATCTTGCCCGACGGTCGGTAATCGGTCCCGGCAATTCTCAGCAACCGGGCGAAATCGGCATGGCGGAGACGCAAGTTCAGGTCCGCCATGTCGCCGATCGGCAAAACGTTGATGGTGCCTTTTGCGGTGATCGTGGCGCCACCACCCTTGACCGTGTAGTCGACTTTCGGGGCGAGGAGCGGGCCGTCGAGTTGGCCGGTGACGGTGACGGCGCCGACCTTGCGCATGTCGATGGGCGGTTTGACCTCGGCCAGGCGGAACAGGGGCGCCACGTCCTTGCTCTTGAAGTTGACCTTCAAGGCCTTGGCCCGGGGCACGCCACCCAGGTTCTCGATGGCCCCCTTGACGGCCGCCGACGCGCCGGCGACCTTGCCGACGCTCAGGTTTCTGAGCGTCAGGCCGCCGTTGTAGAGGGTCGCGTCGACGGCGACGCTCTTAACCTGCTCGCCCTGATAGACGAGGGTCTTGATGCGTGATTTGACGTTGGCGTCGAACTGGGTCAGGGCGCCGAGGGCCGAAAACGGATTGGCCGCCTGGGTCTCGCCTTTTGCCGGCGCCTGACCGGCGTTCGCCGTCGCGCCACCCGCTGATGTCTTCCTGTCCTTGCCGGCGCTCGCGGCCGGCGCGGCCTTCGGCATGTAGGCGTCGATATTGATGCGGTCGAGGACCAGGCTGGCGCCGAAGGACGGGCGTTTGCGCAAGGCCACGGTGACCGCGCCGGTGAGACGCGAGCTGTCGAACTGCAAATCGAGTCCGGACACCTGGACCTGCTTGGGGGTCGCGGTGACCTTGCTGGCGATGCGCATCTTGCGCAGCCGGTCGGCGGGGACACCGGCGATTTCCGTGCCGAGCCACTTCATGACGCCGCGCAGGTCGTTGATCGTCGTTTCGATTTCTCCGCCGAACTTGGGCGTGCCCTCGTTCAGGGACACCGTTCCGAACACCGCCATGTCGGACCCGCCCGGGAACTGCGCCGACACCTGAGAGATGGTCACCTCGCCGTCACCCAACTCGGCGTTGACCAATAGGTCGCGGATCAAGCCGCCGCGGTAGGAAACGGCGTCGGCGGAAAGGATCAGGGAACCGGACAGGTTGGCCGGCAAGGCCATGGGCGCGGCCTTCCCGGCATCTTCCTTTTGCTCCGCTTTGGCCGTGGCGCCGCCGG
>Ga0066187_1000372_pt1 | contig 15906 bp, 10 predicted proteins | sample WorMetexBAHAMAS1_FD_58706 | JGI IMG/M metagenome (GOLD analysis project Ga0066187, IMG submission 58706) | Marine gutless worms symbiont microbial communities from Max Planck institute for Marine Microbiology, Germany - Inanidrilus exumae... | ecosystem: Host-associated > Annelida > Digestive...
TTGATGCTGCTAATCAAGGCATCAGCAACAGTCACAGTTTATAGAGGACACTGTCGAACCATCTTACCTGCCCTCGATTAACTCCCTGTTCGTCATGTGCATAGGAATTATTAGAAATAATTCTTTGGTAAGTGGACGTGCCCGGGCTGAGTCGAAACCCGGCCACTGAGCGTGTCACGCTCTACTGCACGTGGTGACCGAGTGCGTTAACCACTTGGCCACAAGGGCAGGTCCAGTGATGAATGAAATTTAATTAAAATTTCTCACCATGCCATACAGTCATGTATTACCGTGTAGAAGACATGTACTGCTGTGTAAAACGTTTTCACAATACTGTCACTTTGGTAACATGCAGCAATTACTTTTTCGCATTTGTCAGGGTACAGCAGTTCCATTTGACAAGTGTGGTGGACAGATTTATAATCTTGACAAATATATAATATTCTGATGTGAAACTTCTTTAATGTTGTGAGAACTAAAAATTATTGATTGAGTTATTCAAAAAATAACCAGTGTCCAAAGTGATTTGGCAAAAGGCCGCATCACCATGTTGTCACCCCTTGTGGCAGCGAATGCATTTGTCCTCTGCTTGCATTAGGCAATGCACTCATGCATAGGTATGTTACAGTGGGTTAGCTCATGTCCCCCTCATAAGTGCTTCTTCCCGTGGGGGATCTGGACCTTCGTCTAATACATGGTCTTTTTGCACAGCGCACCCCTGTGCTTAACACACAGACCACGCAACATGTAAGATCTATAGCAATAGGCCACATCTGTGCACTACATGCGTCGTGCAGGTGATGTGGCATAAGAAGGGTATTAATTTTTTTGTCAAACATGGTATAGAATGGATATTCTATGCATAAACATAAATATTACTATTTGCTTTTTTGGTGACAATTGCAACCGACATTTTATGCAAAAATGATTAGAGAATAGTGATGTGAAAATGAAAACTGTGGGATAATAAATCCAGAATGACAGTTTGTGGTGTGTTCTGTAGGCCCTAAACATTGTGTGTGATTCTCTTGACTGCTTTCACTCAAATTGTGTCATGACAGACCGTGAAAAGAACCTTCTTGGCACAAGAAGATATATGTGACATTAAAATTAATTCGGAAACCTTTCGTACTATAGCTTAAGTAGATGTTGCGGATTCGCCTTTGTTCCAACAAATACCAAGCTTCTGGTAAATGCTGGGTTTTTCTTTAGGTATTTTTAGTAAATACTGGGATTGTGTTAAAAGTTTTACCATGTGGCATTTGCTTGGTGCAGTTTCAGGAAGTAAATCATGCTAACGGTGTTCTTAGTGACACGGTGAAGCGTAACATCTACGACCGTTACGGGTCCATTGGTATCTATGTAGCCGAACAGTTTGGTGAGGAGAATGTCAATACATACTTTGTTCTGACCAGTCCATGGTGCAAGGTATGAACTCGTGTTTATTGATGCCACACTCTGCAGTTGCTGTGTTGTATGTAACAGTGTTTAAGTTGGGTTTGATTAATTTGTACCAGGTGAGAAATGGTGTGATGTTATGATTATTTGATCGATTACACCATATAACTCGTGATGCTAAATAAATGAAGTGTAAGCAGTGTAGTGTTACTCTCCAGGTTGTGTATAAACGGCCCACTGGATAATACCCAGTCCATGGTTATTTCACACAAATTAGACAAATTTTATTTAGCCATTTAGTTGATGAGCAAGTAGTTTTTCCGTAACTTGTGCACCTTGTTCTGATTGTGGTTGAATGTTGTTTCTATCCTGTGATAACATCGACAGATGCACAGTAATAAAAAGTTTAATTAATTACTTTCAGACAAGTAACGGTAATCGGTAATTAATTATTGTTTTCTGATAGTAATTAATTACTGCAGTAATCCAAACACTGGCTGCAGATTCTGTTGGAGACCTTACTTTAGGTGGACTGGACATGCTCTAGTTAAATAAAAGCTGAAAACAGTATTAGTTTTATTAGTGAGCCAGTGTGTTCTAAAAATGTGATAAGTGATAGCCTACTGGAGTTGTTGTAATGCTTACAGAAGTAGAGCTACTAGCTTGATGTAGAAATGACAAGTGCAGGTTGATTTGTAGGCACTGTTTCTGTTCTGTGGAGCCATCACCGGCTGCTATCTTTGCTGCTGTTTCTGCTGCTTCTGTAACTTCTGCTGTGGCAAGTGCAAGCCGCGACCAGCTGAAGACAACATGAGATATGCCAACCTGAGAGTGAGTACGTTATATGCATGTAACTGATTTCTTAGGGTCCTGCACGATGGACTGCATTCTCAGTCACACTGGCGATAGTTAATATATACTCTGTCTTTAGATAAACCAAAATACAAGTCTCGTGATGGTTGGCGGCCATCTGGCGCTCAGTATACATTCATCAGATGAACATGGCAAACTAACGCAATGGCTATGGTCATGATGAGAGCACCCAAACATTGCCATGGTATTATTGTTATTAATATGTCTGTTGTGTGTCTGTCTAGCTGTCCACTCACATATCTCAGAAACCACTCATCCAAATTTTCTGTACTTGTTACCTTAGTCATGCTCTCACAACACTGCCATACATTATCTACTTATGGTTTGGTTTTCGCATAATGAGGCCAGTGGAGCAGAATCAAAGATGACTTTATGTTTGGTCAAGTTCGGCAGGTGGCAGCACAGCAGGTGAAGTCTGTTATCCCCGACTACCATGTTGCCAGAGGGAATTACTAGTACTTGCTGTCATACTTTTAGTTGTAACTTGGAGCAGTATTCTTTTGTATGCAGAATTTGAGACAGTTGGAGGGTAAATGAGTTGGCAGAGATACGGTCACTCTTTTGAATACATACATGTGTGAGCTTCTTTGTAGCAAACACATGGTCAGGCATGAAAACATGGATCAGAGACACGGCAGACTTTGCTAGATAGGCGAGAAGCGATAGAGGTTTGAAGGTTAATTTGAAGTAAAAGGATTTGTGGTTACAATTGAAAGCCTCAAGAGATTAAGTACTTCTAATATTTTTATCGTAATAAGATTTGTGCAGTGCCAGCATTATTGACAAGGTTTTGTCATTAGGCCAAGCAGCATATCAGTGTGACCTCATCTCTTTGCATCACCCTGTTCCTGCACTTTCCTTTGAGTACACATGGTCAGGCATGAAAAACATCTGACCGTCTTCTGAACGCTACTCGCACTTTGTGAATGAGGGAGGTTTAGGACTTTAAAACTAGTTCCAGCACTAGCAGATAGCCAATCAAGTTCAGAGAGTGTTGCTAACAAGTTTGAAGAGCTGTGTGTTACATAGCATGCAGCAATATTTTGATCAACTGGAGCTTATGACTATTAGCACAACATGTACAACACGTTAGTAAGTTTTAGAATGCCAGCCTAATCGAGATGAGAATGGACGATCACAACAGTGATTGGCATAGCCACTTCTGTCATTATGGTAATTAATGAAGTCTGGACATGCATGAAAGCATTTTGGCAGATAGCCGCAATGTAGGCATCAATATTGAGCTGTTGATTAATTGTATTCACAGTTGTGGTGATTTTATAACCAAACTTGGGGTTTCTTCTCATTTTGGGGGGATGCTTATGTCTATCTTCCTGCTGTAACTAGTGGATACTTTTGTGTTGCTGTTTACACAGTTGGATATAGTAAGTAACAGAGAGACATGTCAATGTGTTGAACAGGAGGACTTGAGCAGTCCAGAGACATCTCCAGAACGTGATTGTCCGCCAGGTCAGCCCGTGGTCATTCAGCCGACTTCATCGATGTCGGTTGGTGCCACTGTTGAGCAAGCTGGCGAGCGAACGGCACTTGCTGGAGGCAATGTTCCATCAGCCTATCGCACTGACTACACCATGTCTTGAGCAACGTTCTGCCTCATTTTGTTTGTCCATTGCGTTGTCTCGTGCAAATTTTTATCGTAATAAGATTTGTCTTTTTCCGTCTGCTGCTGCATTTTCTGTGAAATACTATTGTCTGTTTTGTCTAAGTCAGCATATGTGTATAAACCTTACTTTCACATGGTATTGCATGAAATCGATCTCATTTTGAGTGCAGATGTATGTTATTTTGTTGTGTTGTTGACATTACCAGTGATGTGCATTCCAGCAACAGATGGTGTTTTGGCTGTTTCTTCACTACACTGATAACTAGGAGAAGCACAGCACTCACAAGAGTGCAAAAAAACCCATGCCGACATTGTTTTTTGTGCCACACGACCTTGACCACCTTTTGACCGCAAAATAAATGAGTTTCCAGGACTTGTGGTGGAACTTTTCTATGTCAAGTTTCTTGCTGCATCAGTTTTTGGGATATCATGCGGATAAACATACAAACGGCAGTGAAAACCGTACGCCCGCAACTGTTGTCAATATGGGTATATATAGAGTGCCCCCTCTAGACGTGGCCTACCATCTGGCTTAGCCCTGGCTGGTGCTATGTGCTGCACCAGCCACTGGCCAGCCATGCCTTTCAGCTTCAGCCATGCAGGCGTGGCTAACAACGTTGACACTGCTACACAAGGTGTCAGCAACAGTCACAGATGTTAGAGGACACCATCGAACCCTCTTTTTCCTGCCCAGGATTATGTCCCTGTTCATCATGTGCATAGGAATTATTTGAAATAATTCTTTGGTGGAAGGATTGAACTTTGAACCCGGCTTCTGAGGTGCGTGACGTTCCACTGCACATGGCACCCAAGTGCGTTGACCACTGAGCTACATGGGCAGGTCATTGTACCAGCTCATTCACTCATGTTGTTCTCATATAGGAACTGTTGTTGTTTATATTGTTTATGTGATATTGTATCATATTTTGTGGTTATTCAGCAACATTTATTGGATTTTGTTGGAATTTTTCAGGTTACTATCACTTGTCATTCTGAGGCACTGATAATTTCAAAATGTTGAAATACATATTTGTTATGATGTTTAAGTGGTGCATGCTAATAGTTGTTCATACGTTTATTGGATGAATGACAAGTTTCAGTCGTTTTACTGCCGAAGCAACAAAGTGCTGAAAATTCTTATGTCTAATCGGGCTTTAAAAGTTGATTTTAGCATATTTTAAATAGATACGTTGTCTGTGTACAGTTCTGTATAACCGCCAGATTGAACTTGAAGTGCGATATGATTGACATGTTATTTCTTGTTTCAACTTTTTGATGATGTTTAAGTGGTGCATGCTACTTGCACAGTTGTTACTGAATAGTTTTATGTATCTGCATGATTATTTTTGAGAGCAGTAAATCTGAGATACCACGTTTTCATGTATGCATTCCAAAACAGTTCTGTCTGTAAAGACTTGTGTTTGTGGTCCACTGCAAGCAGTCTTTAGCAAGTAGCTAGTTTACTGTAGCTCAGGACAACCTAGCCTCATTGGGGTGTGATACAAGCAGACATGTATCCCATAGACCAAGACGATCTGCCGCCTTCAGTCTATTTTTAACATATTTATAGTCATTCAGCTTCTGATTTATCGTTGTAATTGTAGGCAGTATATCTGTTTATCAAGTTTCACTTTCATAGCTACATGGATACGTTTCCCTAATTAAGTAATGCCTGCAACATCATTGTTTCAATATGTCACATTAACTTCTTGGTCATTGTATGTGTTCTGTGAAAAGTTACAACTCGTTAGCATGTTTGTAATGTTGATTAGTGAAAACGTTTTGAGTATTTTGTAATCCTACTTTTGTATTGTGTCATATACTTATTTCACCTGGAGTATTTTATTATCTTTTTTTAATCTTTTCTTTTTTAATGACGTGCGATATCTGTTTTCTTATTGCGCATCACCATAGCAGAGCTATGCCTTGTGTCATCCTGCCATAGTCATTCTGTCTGTCATTTGCATTCTGGTTAAAATCACCAGCTTCTTTGAAATTGTAGCTGAGAGATTCTAATGTGAAACATTTTTATGGACCCCACTTCATCTGGGGCATTAAATAGGAGTATCAAAAAGTTGCAGTTTTTTGAGATAAAGTCCAGGTTACTACAGGACACTAATAGGAAGTCATACTCGCCGTACTCACTTGTAACCTTTCCAGTGACATTAAGTGACCGTTAGTCATGAATTCAAGAACATACTGCTTTAAACGTCGTAGAAAACACACTTTACTTTTGGTTGTAGTTGCTGCTAAACAGTTACTAGTTCACTGACATTGAATAACCTTGAACCTTTGTTGCAGTGTACGTGTTGAACACACCGTAGCAGCAGGAGGATATCCGTGGCATGGAACAGTGTCCAGCTTCTGCATATACTGCAGCAGCGAGCAATGATGTACACATCTATATTTAACATAACGACTGGTCCATCATACAGTGATACTGTTGATGCACCGTCCATAGTCTGTTCACAGTTGCTAACTTTCTAGTCACTTTATCTAGTCATTATTGCATTTACATTACTATCATCGTGTTTTAGCTTTTTATTACCACATACAGGGTGGGCCAAATTAAACGACATCAAAGTGGTTTACTGCATTGTACTAAAGCACGTTTTGGAAAATTCTAATGGTTTTTGGCATATCAAATAATAGTAGCTCATTTACCCACAATGTGAAGCTTAGAAATTAAATAACATTCGCCAGAGGGCACCGCAACAACTGGTATTGTCTCTGGGGTAGTAATGGCCTTCAGCCACAGCGTGATGGTGTCAGTTACTCTATCAAAGGTGGGGAAAAGTCTACCACAGCTGGAACTTCGACATTGTTGATCAGCTGAAGCAGTCGATCCTGCTGGAGTGGCGTGCACTGCCGCAGCACTTGATTGACCGCAGCATCAATGAATGGAGACGTCGTTTGCAGTGTGTTGTGGATCAGAAAGGCGGACACACTGAACACATGTTTCACTGATCGTCTGTACTGTAAAATTATTGTTATTAGAGACGCTATGTTGAAATACTTTCGGGCATGACGTACATTGCAAACAGCCCGTATCAGACATGCTGATGTTAATGGCGCCCCCTGGCGTGTTATGTGTTCAATTAAGTTAGGCATTGCACATTTTGCTGCTTTAAGTAGCATGTATCATCAAAAATCATTCAATTCTAGTGATGCGTTCAATTATTACAAGCAAAAATGGAAGTTGGTGTCGTTTAATTTGGACCGCTCTGCAGTGTATTCATCGTAGCAGTTATATTGCTTGCTAAGAAATCTTAGATTCTGGTCATTTTCTAGATAGGTTCAGATAATACTAATGTTTTTGACTGGTCTTGCGGTCTGTATCTGTTTAATTGGTTTACAGTTGTTATCTGCGTGTGTGCACTTCGTATGTACAAATAGTTACGATATATTGTTAATATGTAGTTAACTGATTGTTTTACCATTTTTACTGTAAGTTGTAATTTCAGTTTTTGTAACCGTTAGGCACGTACTTAACTGGTTGTAGTTATCTCTGAAATGAACACGGAGGCCAAGTTAAATCTCTAAAAAGATAAATCTGTACATCACAGTCTTTTTGGTTCCACTGGTGCCAAATCGGGTTTTCGTGTCTGTCATTTTAATCCTTTTTACTTGGACGTATTTCACATTTCACTTCACTGTTAATCGTTGTTACATTATTAGTGATGTCAGGTGTTCAGTAATAAATATACTGTGAATGGAAAGAAATGAAAGGCTTTCACGTTGTTGTGTACTTAATAATAATAATAATAATAACGTTCCTTTATTTAACTGACGACACAATGCGCAGTCAGCACCCGCCATGCAGGGTGGCACTAACACACTAACTATATACAAAAGGGTTAAGCCGGCTATATTGCAGCCACTCACGACGCACAGCGATCGATAACCGCACAGGCTTTAACCTCGTGAACACACCAGATGGCGCGAGCAGCACGCTTCCGATAAAGTTGGTCACTAGTCAATTTATCGACCCCGCAAGGATGAAAGGCTGAGTTGGCCTAGTTGGCTGACCTATATCGGAGGGCTTACCCACATAAATGGTCACCCGTCAGCTACAGGTCGAGCGTGGGACAGAGAAAGTTCGCCGGTCAAAGACCGACGTTGTCACCACTGTGCCACGCAGCCAACCTCAACCTGTATATCTGATTCTTTAACAAATGCAGAAATGACCGCCTGATGCTGTGATTGTGCATCATATTGTAGCACCAGTAAGCTGATTAACTTACGAAGAAAGATGTATTGGTAGAGTGGGTTAAAATTACGGGATCACCAGTTGATCTATACTGCTGAGCTCTGGTGCTTGTCTGGAGGATAAGAGGGAACATAATCAGAACTGCTGTGTACTGTGTTGTGTATGACAGTTGTGCACAATGGTGAGCAGTTCTTACTTTTTTGCATGTTAGGTTTAGATTTCTTTTTGTGTTTATTTAGGTTTTATCTTTTGTGTGTTCTTTTATGTTAGCTTAGGTCATTTTGTTCTTGTAGGCCCCTATTGCTTGCTTTTGTTATCTCATTGGCCTCATCTGTATTCAACCCCGCCGCACTCGTTCTTCATCTTGTCACCCTTGCTAGGCCACCAATATCACCCTTGCTAAGAATAACTGATTGCTCCGTTCGTTATGCTTCATCCTGTCTCTGGAATCGACTCCCCTGTTTCTTGGTCAATTGTAATTTCTTTATTCCTCACTCACCTCTGCGCCTTTCTTCCTCTGTTCACTGACCGCTTTCCAGTCTCCTCAACCGAAACGCTCTCACATTCTCGGCTTAAAACCTACTTGTTTCACAAATCCTTCCCACTGTAGATTCACTTCTTCCCTCCTGACTACCTTCACGGACTATCACCTGGAGCGTTTCTTCTGAGCAACTCCGTTTTTAGTTTTTTTTCTTATTTTTTCGGCTTTTGGTACCGTGCGCTGGATTAAGCTGGCTCTTCGGCAGCTTTTGAGCGCACGTAAATATGTAGTCTCATATGGTATCGTACTCATGTCCCTATATCTTGTACTGTTTCCGAGAAACGGCAAGTTATTTGTCGAAAATCACGTGTATCCTACTCGGCGCACTAGTTGGGGGTGACCTCATTGGAATTTGGCCTAGTTAAAGAGTGCACAATACACGGGCCGCATGCGGCCCAAGGAAAGCCAGCATGCGGCCCGCCACATCCCACCCAAAATGTGTTAATATATGTAATTAATTCATTTTCGCTGGCTTTCAGCGTATTTCAGCTTAAAGTTGGATATAAACGCAAAATGTATGATCGTATCAATAAAATGTCAGCTGCAGGGAGTGAAGCTCCCCTGAGCAGGGGCTTTGCCACTGGACACCTCTGGGGCACAGACCCCCGTTGAATATTTATATTCAGATTTGTTTGTGGCCCCTATCCTTCAAATCAGTTGTGCAGCCCTGGCCTAGATCTTTAATGTCGGTAAACTAAGTCCCCGTGTGGCGTTAATAATGAGGATACGTTCAGCCGTCTTGATAGAAAAGAACCACCAAAATTTTGCCATCACTTAAAAATTACCTTACAGTGACAGACTAAAAATTGTCAAGATACCAACTTTACATTATAGATGTATATGTATCGGGGATATGATAGAAACATATAAGCTAATTACTGGAAAATATCATGCATGTGTTGCAGCGACCATGGCCATAGGAAGTACGCATATAACAAGGGGAAATAACCTGAGACTTCAGAAATCTCCTGTCAAACACGACTTACGAAAATTTGGCTTGCCAAACTGGGTTGTGTGTCTGTCTGCTAATACTATTAATACGTTCGAATCTTCTCTACAGATAAATTTTGGCAAAATCATGACATTATGTATAATTTTAAAGCACAGTTGCACGGAACTGGAAGTCGTAGTATATTTGTATACGAAGAATCTTAGCAAGTTATAGTATTGTAAAGTGATATCAGGATAGGATATCAGTCATAGAGGCTGCGGCCTGTGCTCGTCTACTCAGTCTACGTCTTGTGACAGACGGACGGACGGACACCGGGCCGTAGTATACACAGCATTATATTCCGCGCTAACATAGCGTTGCGTGGGCAAAATGAAACGCTGATACATAAATAGGCTTGGAAACGTAACGTACGTGTTTAGTGAGCGGAGAGTAAATTGCGCTAGCAGTAAGTCGGATGAGTCTTTTAGAGGATTGCGGCGAGCGGGGACGAGATGAGAATATCGATTGAGGCCGCGTGCAATGGCAAAGATCGTCTCGGTGGAGAGCAGCAGCAGCAGCAGCTTAGTTAAGACACGTAGTTAATGAGCGTCGTCGAGCAGGCACGTTCACATCGGACGACGATCACTCGCTGCTTGATTACCTCAACGTCTCCGATCAGACTGCAACCACCACCGCAGCAGAAGCCCGCAGCTGCAGTAGCACCGGCAGCAGTGGCTAATGGTGGCACGAGCGGGCAGCGGTCATAAAAGATACAAATATGAAAGCGGCCGATCCGCGGCACCAGCTGGTGAGCGTGTGATACCTCTACGAGAAGAACGATTGATGTCATCTCTTGCGTCGCTGGACAATACTGAACGTATACATCGCTGCCAGCCGCCACAAAATTCAGTGAGTATATGATATAACTGATCTGTATAAATGCGTTTGTGCTCGAAACTTCAGACTAACATCGATTTAAGTTTTCAGAGTCTGTTTCGTGTTATAAATCTTCATCGAAATTCTTCTCTGTTAATCGTGATTAGTTGATCAGATCAGCCATATAAAATAGGCTTAACGGTGAAACTTGACATCGCATAATAATAGCGATATCACAGAAAAGAACTTTGCAAACGTTCTTCAGCATTGCTACCGACTTTGTTGAGGTTTTGAAACCAAAGTTTTCGATAGAGGTCAATAAATTTCGCTACGCAAGTGTGACTAAATATACTGAATCGTCAGATGGAATTGGAAGCGTCAAAGCGTTGGAGCCCGAACCTGTGAGATTAAGTACCGGTACTGTTGGCATAGCGATGCGATGGTGAATATGACCTGACAAATACACAGAGTACTGACATAAATACGCAATAAGATTATGATGTTTCTTTCGTTAAAGAACAAGTGTGGGCCCCCAAATCCTCTTTGGGCACGACGTCTTTGGCTTTGGGATTTATCGCCATCGCGCATATCTAACTCGTAGTTGAAAAGGATGCAGTCGGAGACGACAGACTTTTTCTGAATCTGCTGTAGTTTTTCTGTCTTGTGTTTTTGAATTTTTCTGTAGCATATTAAAGTAGTAGTGTATATTCGTGTACTGCTTTAATCTTGCACGTTTGTTACTTGATTCATGATGAAGTATTATTACTACGACATTGCGTGAGATAAAGATCGGTGTGAATCCTTTCAGGTCAGACTCCACTCCACTTGTTACTTTGCCCTCGTAAGGGGTGCGGAAGTATTCGATGAGTAGCTCTCTCTTTGTGTATGTATCTGTCTGTCCGTCCGCGAGGACATCTCCGGAACCACACGGGCGATCTTTACCTAATTTTTGGCGCACGTTGCCTACGATCGTGGCTCGATCTTCGTCGGGCGAAGTGGGCAAAGTCTGATATCTACGATTGCATTGTTCGATTTGTTGTGAATTTGTTGGACAGCCTGTCGTACAGCAAATTCACAACAAATCGAACAAGTTGAGTCTCACACTTATACTGCACGCAGTGAATGTCGTCCTTTATGGCGACTAACATACAGCTACAGAGTCGCTTTTCATCGGTGACAAGCCGCCGTATTTTGCAGTTACTGCGAGCAGGTCGCTTCATTCGGACAGCATTAGCCGGCGTTTCACACAGGTCGCCGAAGTCACTCTGTCAATTTGTGACGCGTCACTGGATCATCTGTCGCCTGTCGTTAATCGAACGGCGTCGATCTGCCAGTCGGCGTACGTGCTACGCGATGATTAGTCGACTTCGTGTTTACCGTACACGTTCGAATCCATGCCAGACTTGCCCGGTTTACGACGCGTACTCAGCCAGTGCGCTCGCTCGGCGACCGCTTTTTACGCGCGAGTCGTAGACCTATATACATCCGTGCAGTAGCGTCCATCCGCGCGACGCCGTGTACGCCGGCCGACGGACAATATTTACTGGGAACACCGCACGACGTGATGTGGCTACTCAATTCGTCAGTGGCCGCCGCATGAATGGTCGCTGTCGACCACCATTTCCGCCACGTCGATCTGCCCGCTAAACGCCGACTGCCCGGATGTCAATACGACCGAGTTGTCGTCGCTAGGCCGGTCGCAAAATCCACTATATTTTCTCGCGCGGGCAGGCCTGCTGATGTGTATTACTTGCGAGTCCTTTCGTCGATCCTGATGTAATTTACGCGTTCTGTTGTGCTCAACTTTGCCGCTACACGTGATGTGAGTTCCGTCTGCGTTGTGTCGACAGCTGTTCTTACAGCTATGTCCCAATGTTCATTTATACGATATTAATCACCTTTATTCACCAACATGGTAGAAAACTAATGAAAAATAACTTAACTACCTTAACTAGAGAAGACTATATAAACGAGTTAGTCATCGCACGTACACATTCATGCATGGTAGCCAGTTCATCAACAGTATTTATAACAAAACGTTTGCACAAATTAGTAAATTGTAATTTCGTTAAAAATTTAATTTTTCTTCTATATATAGCATCAGAAACCGAACAACTGGCAATATCATACGACTTAGTTAAGAATATTTTTTCTAAAGGCATTATTTAATACAAAATCCAACGACCAAATCTGTGACTTATTTATTGGACAAGCCGCGTTTTATCAACATATCAACACTACACTACACTATGCCAACGTGCGACAAAATAATATCAGACGCATAGTGCTGAATTTGATAAATTAATGTTGTTTATTTGTATGCAAACTGCAAGAAAATAAGCCATGAACAAATCAGTCCACGTAACTGGTCACCCTTCGTATAACTGCAGGTACATGTGGAAAGTTGTGTCCTTTAGTCGCCAAAATACATGTAAAGACCGCTTAAAAACCGAAAAACCGCTTAAGCGTTTACAGAGACAGTCCAAGCAGAGGTATCGATTTGCTCCGGTTGCTCGCTGCTCTAACGTACCCACACGTATGCTGAATCATGTTCATTGTGTCAAAGGTGGAAGACTGAGGCCGGTGATACCAACCGCCTGGGCGTAACGCTAGCGAAGATATATTCTTCTCCTCAGCTACTTGAACAGGTCTTGGTTCAAGTATATTCAAGCATTAACTCTGCGTCGAATTCCTCACAGTGACTGATGTTGCTGGACTGGCGTCGTATTTCGTCAACAACGGCACTACGGCCTAGTCGATTTTAGAACGGCTGTAACCTATACGATAGCCCATGGACTCTATGCAAAAGATCTCTACGAAATTCCGATGACATCACCCCAAACGGGGGCGCAAAATGCAGGTGGGGTAGGTAAAATTGCGTTTTTACCGGCCGAGAAGTCTCCGGCTCAGATGCCTTACCGTAGAAAACTTGTGTCCATCCGCCACTGTGGATCGCGTCCACGACGTTCCGCTGGCGGAGGAATACGCGGTGTCACCAACAAGTTTGGTGGTAGTCGAACTTTGATGTTCACAGTTACAGTCCAGTTGACATCAACAAAGTTGGTTGTATGGAAGTCTGTTTATGACACTTCAGTATTATATGTATGTGACACGGAGCAAGGCATGCTCGCTGTGTGATAGTTGAGCCTACTGCAACAACGATGCGTGTACAAATTATGCAGGTAGCCGAATAAAACGTGGCACTGTTGCTGAAAGTGCTTCTTAGGCTGACACGCGATTGTTTGCGTTATTTGTATAGCACTAGGCCAACATGTCAACTGATACAGAGCGTCGCGCGGGTGTCTCGCTGATAGCTAAGTTTCCTGTTTTGTTTGTTAGCAAGATAACAAGTTAGAGGCAGATTTTCCATTAAATTTCGGTAACAGAATGATCGTTATGGACCAAAGAAGAGTTGATTAAATTTTCGAAGTGATCCGGACCATATTCTAGATATTTTGTCATATTTTGTGCATAGTCCAGTAGTCAACTGATGTTAAAAGTGAAAGGGAATATGGCAAAAGATCGCAAAACCAGTTCGGTGCAGTGCGGGAAAATGAGACCGATGTACCTGCTGCTCACCGGTGGTAACGACACTGTGCCATTTTCAGTGAGGTATGGCGGAGGTATGCGCTCTGCCGAGTACCATCTGTAGCTTCATTTTCTTAAATTCCTACGCCATGCAGCTTACGTTGAGGTGGAGTGAGTTAGTCGATGCGGTCGGTATAAAAACCACGGTGTCCGTCTGTCGAATCGCTCGTCAGCGTGGGAAGGTTAATGGTATTAACGGCGGTGAATTAGCGCCGACGCTGTTCGGAGTGTTGCCGTCGCGAAACGCCTGACATGCGGCCGTACTTAGGAGATTATCGTGGTGGCGGTCAAGTCGACTCGCGGCCGCAGCGGCACAGAACGCCAGCGCTGCTGCAGCTGCTGCCGCGCACCTTGCAATCACGACGGGACGGAAACGTTTTGTGTGCGGTCGGCGAGCGCAAAGACTGTTGTCTGTAGTGGTCAGCCAGCACGATGCCACAGGAACACGACACACACACACCCGTCAACGGGCGGCGACGGATTGCATGTGGGTGGCAGGGAGATAACGGTCGTGAACTGGCTGCCATCCCGGTGAAAGACGGCGACCACGACCAGCGTTCAACTGTTGACGCCGCGCCTTAGATAAGGTCTGAAACACCATTCATGTAACCAGGATTTTTTTTACCGCGCGACGCTATGCTGGCGCGGTATTATGCTGTCGTGGTGTGTCAGTCCGTCTGTCTGTCTGTTTGTCTGTCACAAGCCAGCACTGTACCAAAACAGCTAAACATGGGATCACGCAAATAACGCCATACGATAACACAAGGACTATATTTTCTTGCGCTAAAAATCTAGGCGAAATTGCAACGGGGTCATCCCCAACGGGGCGCCAAATAGAGGTGAGGTAGGCTAAAATCGGCGATTTTCGACCAATATCTCGCTATATCTCAGAATACGATACGATACGATACGTGCGCTCCAAAGCTGACAAGATAGCCAGCTTAATCCAGCGCACGGCACAGAAACGAAAAATAAGCATAAACTAAAACAAACGCTCCGGGCAGTAGTCCGTGAAGGCAGTCCGGGAGGAAGAAATGAAACTACGGGGTGGTAGAATTTGTGAAACAGGTAGGTTTTAAACCGGGAGTGAAAGAGAGAGGGAGTAATGGATGGGCAGAGTGGCGAATCAGAATAGGAAGAAGTGATGGGTGAAGGAATAGGTGAGTCGGAAATGATACCAGAAGGTTGACGAAGAGATAGACGGAGTTGATTCCAGAGACAAGGTGAAGCGTTACGAAGTGAGCGATCGGTTATGTGTATTGAGGATGATGACGGTGGCCGAGCAAGAGTAACGATGGTTGAAGAGCGAGTACTGCGAGGACGTTGAACAGCCATGAGGTTATGAAGATATGGAGGTTGGGTATATTGCGAGAACTTTGTAGGTAAGTGAGGGGAGCTTGTATTCTATGCGATCAGTGATCCTGAGCCAGCGGAGAGAGGACGTAGGATGGGAGTGATAAAATATGAAGCGGCACTGATATATCCTCAGACTGTAAACTATAAGTTGGCAAAGGTCACGTCCGCACACTTGTCAGGTCACAGTGACGGGTGGAGTGAGCGATTCCGTAACGTATCGCATCACTATAACGCATACTCTCACTTCAGTGGCGCCCTTGATGGAGTATTGCCGTGTCGACGATGTGTCGCCATAGTGTACAATCACTACCTTTTCTCCAGGCTGAGTGGATCCCGATGTTAACTGACTGCACATCAGAGTTGATCCCCCTCAGACAGGTGGAACGTGGGAGCCCACAAGGTCGCCTCCAATGACTGGGCGGTCGGAGCGACGCCTCAATAACCCGACGGTGATCCTGCTGAAAGTCAGCACGTGCCACATACCCAAAGAAGCGGAGCCATCTCTCTTG
>Ga0066187_1000373_pt1 | contig 15868 bp, 12 predicted proteins | sample WorMetexBAHAMAS1_FD_58706 | JGI IMG/M metagenome (GOLD analysis project Ga0066187, IMG submission 58706) | Marine gutless worms symbiont microbial communities from Max Planck institute for Marine Microbiology, Germany - Inanidrilus exumae... | ecosystem: Host-associated > Annelida > Digestive...
CCGGCGCAGAACCGGCGCAACCAGCAACCAGGCGACCGCGACCGCAGAAACGACCGGCAACCATAGACGCACAGACGCCAGCGCCGTCCACGACGCCCCGGGATCGAGCCGCATCGCCAGTGGCATGCCCTGGCCCGTGTCGTAAGCGAACACCTCCAAGGCGGGCGCCCCACTGTCCGTTTTCGACGGGACCGTGCGGCACGTCCACTCCGTGCCGGCAACCTGCTCCACGACACCGGTCTCCAGCCAGAACACCTTGCCGCGCCAGCACAGTTCGGCTCCAGCCAGACTGGAGGGGATGCGGTAGTGAACAAAATAGGGTGGCCGCTCCCGCTTGATGTAGGGGTTCGATCTTGCCCAATTGAAGCGCGTATCGCGCATGAAGGAGGGCCGCAGATCCATCACGGAGCTGAAGTCGATCCCATCGACAATTCCCGACAGTTCTGTCGGCCGCCAAAGGGAGCGAACCGAAGGCGCGTAGGGCGCGGTGATCTCCGCGCGGGCATGCCGGCAATGCATGTTGCTCTTGTCGCAGCTCAGGAGATCGGCATAGACATCGTGCAAATCATCGATCATCGGGCGATAAACCGAAGGCGGCAGCACCTCAGAAAGCGGGTCGTCAGCCTCCCAGACCGCCAGCATGTTCGAGCCTTCTTCGATCTCCGGTCGCGGGAGTGCCCAAAGAATGGCGTGAACGGAGACGACCGTTAAAAGCGCAATGGCCCACCGGCCCCTATCCCGGGTGACCAGGCCGGTCGCTGCGACGAGCAGAAGAACCGCGAACACCGCGAATGACAGGAGGCTGTCGAGCGGAAGACCGAGCGCCAGGAAAGAAAAAAGGATGGCTGCAGTTCGCGCCCAGAACGCCGTTGTGGTGCGCGCGCGATCGATCGCGACGCTAGCCGCCCGCATTTATCAGGTATCCGTAGGTCGCCAGGACGATCAGCCCGCACAGAAGCGTTATCGGATCCCGCAGCAGAACCACGGTGGGAGAGCGCCCTTCCGGATCGCTCAAGGACAACGCAAGATACCGAAACCCCGCGAGCGCCACAGGCAGGACCGTGACCGGAACCCAAGTGCCGTACCGCGATTCCGCGTAGTCGCTGAGCGTGAACAGGGAATAGAACACGAGCGCCGCACCAAGCGCCGTGGCCAGCATGATTCCAAGCGAGTCGGCATTGTATTCGCGCAGCACCGGCCGGGAGTCGGATCCGTGCCGCACAAGTTCGGTGCGCCTCTTTGCCGTCACGACGAACAGGGCGCCCATGGCAACACAGAAGAGCGCCCAATAGGAGGCGAAGCTGCCCACCAGGAGTGATCCGACGATGATCCGCAGCGGAAAACCCGATGCAACGATGAAGAGTTCCAGAACCGCGATGCCTTTCAGGCCCATCGAGTACAGAACATTAAGCACGCAGTAGGCAAGTACGGCACCGAAAGCCGGGACACCAAGATAGAGGTACCCCCCCAGACCCGCCGCGGCGAGCACAGCGGCCAGCGTCAGGGCGCGGCCGACCGGAAGGCGCCCGCTTGCAAGCGGCCGGGAACGGCGCCGTTTGTGTCTGGCGTCGTCCGAACGGTCGCAGAAGTCGTTGAAGATGTAGACGGCGCTCGCCACGGCGCAAAAGCACACGACGGCCAACACGATTGTCGGGATGGCGCCCGGCAAGGTCCCGGGAGGAGCGACCAGAAGGGGGACAGCGACCAGAAGGTTCTTCGTCCATTCCACCGGTCGCAGGATTTCAAGATACGGCTTCACCTAAACCTGTACCAAGGGCGGATGCGCTTCGATGCGCTCGGATATTCCGCCCGCCTGTGGTCCCTTCCCCTGTCGACGGATCCTGCTGCACACTGCCCTGGAAACTGCCCGACCTTGCATTTCCACACAAGGCCAATAACCGCCGAGGGTGTCCGCCCTGGGTGCCAGTTTAACCTGGCCAAACCGCCCGGCCGCACCATCTATTACAGGACCGCCGGGCGGGCGATAGCCGACAGCCGGGCGAACGGGCCCCGAAGGCCCCGAACCAACCGTGACGAAGGAAAGCGAAGGGGCGCGAGAAGTTGTCCAGTGCCGAGCAGATAGAAACAGGCGCTGAAGCCCAGCCGTCAGACCAGGAGCTGGCACGCCGGCGTTCCCGATTTCGACGGTTCGCCTACAGGGTCGCCCTGATTCTGGCGCCCGCGCACGTCTATGTGGGGTGGAGCCTGGTCCCGGATCTGACTGTTGACCCCACGATCAAGGCGCTGGGCTATGGCGTTCTGGCAGTATCCGCCTTGCTCATTCCGTTCGGCACCATGGCGCGGCTGTTCATCGGCAATGATGGCGCGGTCAAACGCATGGTCTGGGCAGGATCCGTGACCATGGGGTGGTTCTCGTCCGTCGTGATCTTCACACTGCTTCGCGATCTCGTCCTGCTCGTCGCGGGCCGGCCGGACTGGGCCGCGACGAGCGCGTTTGTCGTGCTGGTTGCGTCGGTTCTGGTCACCCTTGTCGGCTTCTTCAACGCGCGGCGCGTGGCGAAAGTGGTCCGGGTCACGGTTCCCCTGACCACGCTGCCCAAGTCGCTGGACGGCTTCACCATCGCCCAGATCACCGATATCCACGTAGGCCCCACGATCAAAGGCAACTATGTCCGGGGGATCGTCGATCGGGTGAATTCGCTGGGCGCCGACGTCGTCGCCATCACCGGTGATGTGGTCGACGGTAAGGTGCATGAACTTACGGACGATACGGCGCCCTTGGGGAACCTGCGGGCGCGTTACGGGTCCTTCATCGTCACCGGCAACCACGAGTATTACTCCGGCGCCGACGAATGGATCGACGAGTTCCGGCGCCTGGGCCTGCAACCGCTGGTGAACGAGCATGTGGTGATTGGGCACAACGGCGAAAATCTCGTTCTAGCTGGCGTCAACGACTACAGCGCGGCACGGGTCCATAGGTCCCACAAAAGCGATCCCGAGGCCGCTCTTCAGGGCAGCCCGAACGGGTCGCCCAAGATCTTGCTGGCTCATCAGCCCAGGTCGGCGCATGCGGCCGCAGAGGCCGGTTTCGACTTGCAGCTCTCGGGCCACACACATGGCGGGCAGTTCTGGCCCTGGAACCACTTCGTGCGCATGCAGCAGCCCTTCACCGCCGGGCTGCGCCGCCTGGGCGCGCTCTGGGTCTATACCAGCCGGGGTACCGGATACTGGGGTCCGCCAAAACGGTTCGGCGCCCCGTCGGAGATCACCTTGATCACGCTTTCGGCAGCGGCCTGAAACCGGCCTGGGCCCCGGCTGCGATCTGGTCGAAACAGGATCGAAAACCATATTGATGGAAGACATCGACCCGTCCGCGGTCCACGGCGGGACCGAACGAACGCTACTCAATCCAGGAGAAAAGCATGGTCAAGGAAGGCGACAAGGCACCGGATTTCACGATGCCCACCGACGGCGGCGGCGAAATCTCGCTTAATGATCTGAAGGGCAGCACGGTGGTGCTCTATTTCTATCCTAAGGACGACACCTCCGGCTGCACCAAGGAGGCGATCGGCTTCAACGAGTCGCTGAAGGACTTCGAGAAGGCCGGCGCGAGAATCGTCGGTGTGTCCAAGGACAGCGTTAAGAAGCACGACAAATTCCGCGACAAGTACGGCCTGAACTTCACCCTGGGTTCGGACGAGGAGGCAGGCGTCTGCGAGGCGTACGGCACCTGGGTCGAGAAAAGCATGTACGGCCGGAAATACATGGGCATCGAACGGTCCACCTTCCTGATCGACGACTCCGGCAAGGTCGCCAAGGTCTGGCGCAAGGTGAAGGTGCCGGGTCATGTCGAGGCGGTCCTGGAGGCGGTTAAGGAACTTTAGGAATTATCAAGGTTTGCGGCGTCTACTCTGGACGGGGGCCCTCAGCGGCCCCCGTTCTTGGTTTCCAGGCCCCCGGGAAGGACCAGACATGCCGCACGGCGACGCTTTCGAAGAACAGCTCGAACAGGAGTTCGTCGAGGAAACCCGCGACATCCTGGGCGAGTTGGATGTGGTCATCGGCCAATTGGCCAACGGCGGCGACGAAGGCAAACGCCGGTTCAAGAAGCTGATGCGGGACCTGGGCGGCTTGCGCGGCGCCGGCCGGTATTCCGGTTTTCCCCTGCTGGCCGTCACCGTGCACCGCCTCTACGACTACCTTGCCGGACTGGACGTCCCGTCGAACGACGAGGTGCAGGACGTTCTGACTTTCGCCGATGTCCTGAATGGTATCCTGGACGGCGAGATCTCACACGATGCCACCGATCTGAGCGAGTTCGTCCGGTCACTGCCGGTGCGCCGGCCCTTCGACGTTGAGGATGTGGAGCATCTGGACGTCGAGATCATGGTCGTCGAGCCCCAGCGCGCCACCGCCCACATCATCGAGCGCGAACTGCAGAATTGCGGCTACCGGGTCGTCAACGTGCACAGCGCGCTGGACGCGGTCGCACTGGCGGTGCGGACCCGCCCCGACATGGTTATCGCCAGCGCGACGCTGGACGAGCTGTCGGGCGTGGACCTGGCCTGTGCTTTTGCCGCAATGCCCGCCACCAAGACCATGCCGGTTGCGCTGCTGACCAGCTTCGACCGCGACGACGCGCGCCTTAAGGACCTGCCCGAGGGCGCCATGGTCATCCAGAAAGGCACGAAGTTCGGCCAGGGCCTGAGCGAAGCGCTCACCAAGTTCGGCATCACCTGACCCCTGCCCTGCCCGCCCCGCGGCGGCTGAAGGCTTGCGCCCCGGGCACAGCCACGCTACCCACGCGCCATGGAAGATGAGACCCTCTGTGCGGGTGCGGTCCGGGTCCTTGAAACGCCCGGCCCCGCGGACAAGGCGCGCGCGACCCGTGCCCTGGCGACGGCCTGGCGGTCCGGCCGCGTTGCCGCGATCGGTCACGCCGTCCCCCCGAAACGGCCCGCGCGCCCATCGTTTCCGGAACTGAAGCCGCCGCGCCAGGTTCCCAGGCGCGCCATCACGACGGGGACCAAGGGGCGCGTCGCACTATTGCACGCGCTGGCACACATCGAACTCAACGCCATCGACCTGGCCTGGGACATCCTTGCCCGCTTTGCCGGGCCCGACTTGCCGGAGGCCTTCTATGCCGACTGGCTCGGCGTCGCCGACGACGAGGCCCGGCATTTCGAGATGCTGTCGGACCGTCTGTCCGCGCTGGGCGCCGCCTATGGCGACTTGCCGGCGCATGACGGGCTATGGCAGTCGGCGGCGGCCACGGCACACGACCTGGCCGCCCGTCTGGCGGTGGTTCCCATGGTGCTGGAAGCGCGCGGGCTGGACGTGACGCCTGCCATGGTGGCAAAGCTGGAGGCGGTCGGCGACCGCGCATCCGCCGCGGTCCTGCAAAGCATCCACGACGATGAAATCGGCCATGTCGCGGTGGGGCGGCGCTGGTTCCAGTTCGTCTGCGGGGAACGCGGCCTGGACCCCGCCGCAACGTTCCAGAACCTGGTGCGCGCGCATTTCAAGGGACAGGTCAAACCGCCGTTCAACCACCTCAGCCGAGAACGGGCGGGTCTTCCCGCCGCCTACTACGAGCCTCTGGCGGCCGGTTGAACCACCCGATCCCATGGCCCGGAACACGCCAACGACGCCTGCCGCCGGCCCCGTCCGGGCGATGTGGGAAGACGAACGGACCGCCTACCTGCTGTTGACGGTTGGCCCGGCCCTGTTCGCGTCGAACATGCTGATGGCGCGGTGGACGGCGGACATGATCCCGCCCGTGGCGCTGGCCTTCTGGCGCTGGACCGTGACCCTGGCGATCCTCTGCCTATTCGTCGGCCCCCGCCTGTGGGTCAGGCGGCACGCCATAGTGCGGGAGTGGCGCGATCTCCTCTGGCTGGGCGCCCTGGGCATGGGGGCCTGCGGCGCCTTCGTCTATATCGGCGCGGACACCACCACGGCCACGAACATCGGCCTGATCTATGCCGCCTCGCCGGTTCTGATCATCCTGATCGCGCGGTTCTTCTATGGCGAGGCGATGTCGCCGCGGCAAGGACTGGGTGTCGGCCTCTCGCTCGCCGGGGTGCTGGTCATCATCTGCCACGGCGATCTCGCGGTACTTTTGGGCCTCAGGTTCGCGGCCGGGGACCTTTGGATCGTCGCCGCCATGGCCGCCTGGGCGGTCTATGCCATCCTACTGAAGTACCGGCCCAGCGAAATGGGCGCGATGACCCGCTTTGCCGCCATCGTATTCTTCGGCGTGCTGGTGCTGGCCCCCTTCCATGCCTGGGAGGCGCTGTCCGGGGAGATGCCGGTCCTGTCGCTCCAGACGGCCGGCATCGTGCTGTTCCTGGCCCTGGTGCCGTCGTTCGGCGCCTACCAGGTCTACGGCCGGATCCAGGAAAGCCTGGGCGCGGCACGGACCAGCCTCTTGTTGTACCTGATCCCGCTCTACAACGGCGTGCTGGCCTGGCTGCTGCTGGGCGAGCGGTTCGAGACCTACCACCTGGCAGGCGCCGCCCTGGTCCTTCCGGGGATCTACCTGGCGACCCGCCGCCCCTGAGATCACGCGGACACGGCCCGGTCCGTCGACGGCCCGAATGTGAGCGTGACCCGCAGACCTGGGTCGTTGTCTTCCAGCGCAACCCGTGCGCCATGCAGCCTGGCGACCGCCGCGACCAGGCTGAGGCCAAGCCCCGCGCCCGGCCCGCCGCGGCTGGAATCCAATTGCACGAAACGCTCCAGCACCCGGGCCCGATCCGCTGCCGGGATGCCGGGTCCGGTATCGGCAACGCAAAACCGGGTTTCTTGCGTCGCACACGCGATCGACAGCGTGACCGTCCCGCCGGCGGGCGTGTACTTGATGGCGTTGTCCAGCAGGTTTGCCACAGCTTGCGCCAGAAGCTCTGCATGGCCGTTCATCGGCACGGCCTCCGGCACTGTAACCGTCAGCGCCACGCCTTTTTCGTCGGCGACGGGCTCGTAAAGCTCGGCGCCGTCGCGCACCAAGGCGGCAAGGTCGACGGGCCCCATTTCGCCCGCCCTGGCGCCCCCCTCCGCAAGGGCGATACGCAACAGGCTGTCGAACATGGCAAGCGCGGCATCGGCATCGTCCAGGATCGCCGCCAGCACGGCGTCGTTCCCCTCACCCCTGCCGGCGTCCCGGAGGGCAAGCTCGATCCGGCTTTTCAACCGGGTCAGGGGCCCGCGAAGATCATGGGCCAGGCTGTCGGTCGCCAGCCGCATGCCGGTCATCAGCCGGTCGATCCGGTCGAGCATCTCGTTCAGGCTCTGCGCCAGGCGGTCGAACTCGTCGCCGCTGCCGCGGACGTCGAGGCGGCGGGACAGATCGCCCGAGACGATCTCGTTCGCGGTGCGGGCGATGCCGTCCACGCGGGTCAGCATGCCCCGGCTGAGCAACAGGCCGCCGACCAGGCCCAGCAGAACCATGGCCGCCACCGACCAGCCCAGCGCCTGGACGACGGTCTGCCGAAAGGCCTGCCGCTGCCGCGTGTCCCGCCCGACAAGCAGGCGGAACCCGCCGGTCAGCGTGAAGGTACGGGCCCGCACCAAATGCACCGCATCCGGTCCGTCGCCGTCCCGGCTGAGGGGGATGTCGATCCATTCTTCGTCGTTCGTCCCGGTGCCGGCCTGGCGCGGCCATCCGACCAGGTTTCCGGCCAGCGGAACCAGGTCGGGACCGGTCAGCAGGTAGGCGTTGTTCGGGTCGCCCGACGGCCCGCTCCGTTCCCGAACGATCGCCAGCAGCCGCGGCATTCCCTGCAGACGGTACTGCTCGGCCAGGCCACGGATCTCGGACTGAATGGTCTCCTCGGTCTGGCGTTCGATCACAGCGACCGTCGACCAATAGATGAAAGCCAGCAGAGCCAGGACCGACACGCAGAACAGCGCGAGGTACAAGAGCGTCAGCCGAAAGGCCGATGTGAGGAAGATGTTAGCGAGACGCACGGATCGAGTAGCCGGCGCCGCGCACGGTATGCAACAGGGGGGTGTCGAACCCCCTGTCGATCTTGCCGCGCAGGCGGCTGATATGGACGTCGATCACATTCGTCTGAGGATCGAAATGATAATCCCAGACCCCCTCCAACAGCATTGTCCGCGTGACGACCTGGCCCTGATGACGCATCAGGAATTCCAGCAGCTTGAATTCGCGCGGCTGCAGCGGGATCGCCTTGCCTCCGCGGGTGACCCGCCGCTCCAGTATATCCAGCTCCAGATCGCCGACGGCAAACCGTGTCTGCATCTTGTCGTCGCCCTGGCCGCGTCGCAGCAGTGCTTCGAGCCGAGCCTCCAGTTCGCTGAACGCGAAAGGCTTGGTCAGATAGTCGTCGCCGCCCGCCTTCAACCCGCGCACCCTGTCGTCGACCTGCGACAAGGCGCTGAGGATCAGGACCGGAACGGTCTTGCCTTCGCTGCGCAGGGCCTCGATCACCGACAGGCCGTCCATGCCCGGCAGCATCCGATCGATCACCAGCGCATCATAGGCGTCGCCAAGCGCCATGGTGAGGCCCTGCGGCCCGGTTCCGGCATGATCGATCACGTGCCCGGCCTGGGACAGGCCCTTGACGATGAAACTCGCCGTTTGAGGATCGTCTTCGATGATCAAAAGGCGCATACGGGACCATATCCCGTGCAGCGGGTCTCGCAAGTCATTCATGGTCACCCCCGTTGGCGTTTGAGCGAAGAGGCGCGGGGCGTGCCGCGGCAACCCACCAGATGCGACACGCCCCCACCTTCCACACCCGTCGGTCAAAGGGGGCAGCCTCAGCCGACGTTCTTTTCCGGTGTGGACAGCTTCAGGGCGACGAACCGCCGCTCGCCGCCGCGTTCGATCAGGAACAGTGCCGACGACCGGTCACGCGACATCGCCTCGGCAATCGCCTGCTCCACCGCCGTAGGTTCACCGACCGAGGCCTGGTTGACGCTGACGATCAGGTCACCGGCCTTCAACCCCTTCTCGGCAGCCGCCGATCCGGGGGTCACGCGGGTGATCAAGACGCCGTCCGCCTTGTCGTCGAGGCCGAACCGTTCGCGGGTCTTGGCGTCCAGGGTTGCCAGCGTGATGCCCACGTCGGCGAGTTCGACGCCGTCTTCGGCCTGGCGGGCCACCGCGGCCATTTCCGTCGGCGCTTCGCTGATGGCGACGTCCATGGAGACGAGCTGTTCGCCGCGCCAGACCTGGATGTCCTCGCGGGTGCCCTTGACGGTGGCGGCAACAGCCCGGGTGAGGTCACGGATGGTCCCGATCTCCTCGCCCGCATAGCTGAGGATCACATCGCCCTGCCGCAGGCCGGCCTTTTCCGCCGGACTGTCTTCGACCACCGACGCCACAAGCGCGCCCTTGGCCTGGTCAAGGCCGAGGCTTTCGGCAACGTCCGTCGTGACGGGCTGGATCGAAACACCCAGCCAGCCGCGCTCGACCACACCGTTCTCGCGCAACTGGTCGACGATATCCCGCGCCATGTTGGCCGGAATGGCAAAACCGATGCCCACATTCCCGCCGTTTGGCGAGAAGATCGCGGTGTTGACGCCGACAACGTCGCCATCGCCGTTGAACAGCGGGCCGCCGGAGTTGCCGCGATTGATCGGTGCATCGAGCTGGATGTAGTCGTCATACGGGCCGGAACCGATGTCGCGTCCGCGCGCCGACACGATCCCGGCGGTCACCGTGCCGCCAAGACCGAATGGATTGCCGACCGCCAGGACCCAGTCGCCGACCTGGGTTTCGTCGGAATCGCCCCAGCGGACATGCGGTAGGTCCTCGTCCGCGTCGAGCTTCAGGACCGCCAGGTCGGTCTTCTTGTCGGCGCCAAGCAGCTCGGCGTCGAACATGCGGCCGTCCTTCAAGGTCACCTCGATCTCGGTGGCGTCGCGGACCACGTGGTGGTTGGTCACGACGTGCCCCTGCGCATCGATCACAAAGCCCGACCCCACCGCCATGCGGTGCCGCGGTGCCGGCTGTTGGGGCGCGATGCTGCCCTCCCGGTCCTGGAAGAAGCGGTCGAAGAAGTCCTTGAAGGGACCTTCCCGGAACTCCTCTGGGATTTCCGGACCCGCGCCCGGTTGCGCCGGCATGGCCGAGGCGTCGTGCTTGACCGCGATCTGCACGACCGCCGGGCTGACGGTTTCGACCAGCGGTGCGAAGCTTTCCGGCATGGGCCCCGCGACGGCTACGGTTGGGCCCAGCACCGGCGACAACGCCAGCGCTCCGGCAACGCCGCAAACGGCAAGCCGACGGGCCACACCACCGGGCAAGGCGGTAGAAACGACATTCATTGGATGATCTCCCATTCGATTGCATCAAGATGCGTGTCAGGTGGGAGATGAGACCCGGAGATGACGGTGTCCTTACCGGGACACTACAAGACGTTCATGATTGGGTGGAGGACCGGCACGATCGCGCACCGTGTCAGCCAGACCCTTCGAGACGCGTCGCTTCGCGCCGCTCCTCAGGGTGAGGAGTTAAGATGACAGCCGATCACACAGGAGCCCTCACCCTGAGGAGGCCGTGGAACACGGCCGTCTCGAAGGGCGTGGCTGCCGCAGCTTCGCTTTCAGACCAGGTGCCTACCCCGGCGCCTTGGTGGCATCGATGCTGCCGTGGTCCACTTCCTCGGCGGCCTCTTCCGTCGCCTCGGTCGCCGCGGGCTCTTCCGTCTTTTCGGTCGGTTTGGCCGCGGCAGCGGTCTCGCCGCGCCGACGGGTCACCTGCTCGACAGCGACATGGGCCGACGGCGCCTTGCCTTCCTTGTCCTCGCCGAAATAGAGGGTCTGGTGCGGGAACGGGATCTCGATGCCGCGTTCGTCGAACACCTGCTTGATGCGCCGGTTGAACTCCCGGCGCACCGCCCACTGGCGCATCGGAATGGTCTTCAGGCGCACCCGGATGTCGACCGACGACGCGCCGAAATTCTCGAGCCCCAGGACCTCGAGCGGCTCGAGGATGTCCTGACCGTATTCCTCGTCCGCCCGCAGGCCCTCCGAGACCTCTCTCAGGGTTTCGACCACTTCGTCCACGTTCTCGCGATAGGCGACGCCAATCTCCAGCAGCGCGTAGGAGAACTCCTTGGTCCGGTTCAGGACGGCATTGACCTGGCTGAACGGCACGATATGCACGTCGCCCGCAATGTCGCGCAGACGCACGCTGCGGATGGTCATCCCTTCCACAACGCCACCGTGACCGCCCACATCCACCACATCGCCGACCGCGATGGCATCTTCCAGCAGGATGAAGATGCCGGTGATGATGTCCTGGACCAGGGTCTGGGCGCCGAAGCCGACCGCCAGCCCGACAACGCCGGCACCGGCGATCAGCGGGCCCACATTGACCCCCAGTTCCGACAGCACCGTGATGGTCGTGATCACCGCGATGGTCACGAACACGACGTTGCGCAGCAGCGGCAGCAGCGTCTGAAAGCGGGTCCGCCGGCTGGCCCGCCGGGTCGGCATCTTCGATGTCTGCAGGGACCGCTCGATCAGCGTCGAAATGACCTCCCAGGTGATGACGGCGATCAGGAGGACCATGGCGATCTTGACAAGCCCGGCGACGAATTCCTTGCCTTCAGGGCTTGTAAAGGCGGCGGCGACGCCAAGCCCCCACGTGTCGAGCAGCAGGAACACGCCAAGCACAAACACGACGAATTGTGCGGCTTTCTTGAGCGCCGGCAGGTATCGATTGACCCGTTTTTCAAGCAGCGGGTGCTTGCTATGCAGCTCATGGCTCAACGCGAAAAGCCGGTCCAGCCCCTGCACGATGCCCAAGTTCGCAAGCCGCACCGCAACAATGATGAGGATTGACAGGGCGATCGCGCGGGCCAGGAACTCGAAACCACCGGGGATCTCCAGCGACCAGACCACGTAGCACGCGATGGCAAGGACAATGCCGATCACGTGCCAGATGTCGCCAAACCGGCGACGGAACATCGCCAAATGCCCGGTCTTGACGTCTCCCCTGATCAGCTTCGCCACGTCCCCGCGGATCTGCATGAGGAGCATGATCACCGTGCCCAGCACGAGCAAACCCCACAGCTCGAACAGCTCGCGCGCGGGTCTGGCGGGCAAGCCGAGGATGTAGGCGGCTTCGATGATCAGATAACCGTAGACCACAAGGATCGCCAGTCGGCGCACCCAGATGAACCAGTAGGCCGCCGATTCGTCCTGGAGCTTGATCAGCCGAAGATTGGGCACCCTCGGGGCGAGGATGACGCGCGCCGCCATCATGACGATTCGGACGACGATGTTGGCGTTGATCACCGTGACCGCGACAATGCGCGTGACGAACCGCGGTTCGACGATGGACAGGGTTCCGTACGCCGCGCCAGCAAATGCGGCAATGGGAATGAGCAGCATCAGGAAACGCAGGAACGAAAAGGCAAACAGGGCGATGCGGCCGCCCTGGCGGACTTCCAATTGCGTCCGCGGACGGCGCAAGGCCCAGGCAACCACCCATTCCGCAATGAGACCGGCAACGATCACCACCAGGAGCTTGCTGAGGATCTCTGTCCAGCGTGCCTGTTGCGCAGGGTCCCTTATGCCCTGGAACGCGATCTGAAGCGCCTCAGGCGCCGCCGCCAGCACCTCGGCAGTTTCTGCAAGGTCTTCACCGACCTTCGCCGCCCTATCGGATATCGTCTCGATGAGCTGCGTTCCGACACCTTCAAGTTCCGAGACTTGCGGGGCCTGTCCCTTTCTGACGTCGATCAGCGTTTTCAAGGTGTTCAGGAACGCGGTGCGATCCTGCTCGTTCTCCAGTGTCGCAACCAGGGCCTCGAGGTCTTCGAGACTGATCGCGGCAAGGTCGGGGGCAGGCTCCCCAGCGACAGGCGCGTCGGCACCTTCGACCGTCGCTCCTTCGGGCAGGGCCGCCGCGGGCGTCGCCGCCGCCGGTTCCGGCTGGTCTGCGGAGGCCGCTGCCGCCGGCGCCTCAGGGGCGGCTGCCGGCTCAGCAGGGGCATCGGGCGCAGGCTCGCCACTTGCAGGTTCGACGGTTTCGACCACCGAACCGGCCGGCAACGCAGCCGCCGGCGATCGTTCCGCCGGAACGTTGGATTCCGATTGCGCCGATGCCGCCGCACTGACGAGCAACAGGGAAACCAAAGCCAGCGCGCCCAGCAATCCGGCGCCCGGCCTTTTGGAGTGCCAAGTCATGCGGCGGAGATTAGTCGGCGATCCGTGCAATGTCACTGACGCCGGTCAAGGTGCAGCGGCTATCGCTGCACCGTCGCGGCGGTCTGCCCGAACAAGATCTTCCGCGCCTCGTCGTCCCGGACCGACGGCTCGGCATTGACTTCCTTGGCTTTTTCGTAGGCCGCGATGGTTCCGGGCCGTGCCTTGATTACCTCGAACCAGCGTTTGAGGTTGGGGAAGTCGTTCAGGTCCTGCTTCTGGCGCTCGTGGGACACGATCCAGGGATAGCTCGCCATGTCGGCGATCGAATAGAAGTCGCCGGCCACGAACGCGCGGTCGGCAAGCCGCTTGTCGAGCACGGCATAGAGCCGCGCGGTTTCGTTGACGTAGCGATCCATTGCGTAGGGGATGCGCTCGGGCGCATAGGTCACGAAATGATGGTTCTGGCCGGCCATCGGCCCCAAGCCGCCCATTTGCCAGAAAAGCCACTGGATGACCTCGGTCCGGGCTCGGAGTTCGGTCGGCAGGAACTGCCCCGTCTTTTCGCCGAGATAGTGGAGGATCGCCCCGGATTCGAAGACAGAGACCGGTTCACCGCCGCCCGCCGGCTCGGTGTCGACGATCGCCGGAATCCGGTTGTTGGGCGCGATTTCCAGGAATGCCGGGTCGAACTGGTCACCCTTGCCGATGTCGATCGGGTGGATGGTGTAGGGAAGCCCCGCCTCCTCCAGAAACATCGTGACCTTGTGGCCGTTGGGGGTGGTCCAGTAGTAGAGCTCGATCATGGCTTGCGGTCCTTCCGTCGTTCGCACAAGCCTATCTAGTGCAGCCCGCCACTGCACGCCAGCCCCGCACCGCCCCGATCGGGGTCAACGGACCTGTGACTGCCGGGAACAGGCGCCTGCGTTCAGGCCGCGCACCGCTCCTCTCCGCGGCGGCGTGCCTCGGTGGCACGGATCATGTCGCGGATCCGGGGCTGGATTTCCGTGCGCCAGCGCCGGCCGTTGAAGACGCCATAGTGGCCGACACCCGGCTGCTCGTAATGATAGCGGGCGGCGCTAGGCACGTTCCGGCACAGATCGTGCGTTGCCGCCGTCTGTCCAAGGCCGCAAATATCGTCCTTTTCGCCTTCGACCGTCATCACGGCGGTTTCGACGATCCTGCTGCAGTCGACCCGGCGACCGCGATGCATCAGCCGCCCTTCCGGCAGATCGTGGTCCTGAAACACTGTCCGGACGGTCTGCAGGAAAAACTCGGCCGGCAGGTCCATTACCGAAAGATACTCCTCGTAGAATGCCTCGTGGCCCTCGGCGGAATCGCAGTCTCCTTCGACCAGGTGCATGAAGTAGTCGAGATGCGCTTCCATGTGCCGGTCCAGATTCATGGCCATGAAACCCGACAATTGCACGAAGCCCGGATAGACCCGGCGGAATGCTCCGGCGTGGGGATAGGGTACCCGGGTGATGACGTTGCGCTTGAACCAGCGGACACTTTTGGAAAGCGCGTGGTGGTTGACCGCCGTGGGGCTGCGCCGGGTGTCGATGGGACCGCCCATCAGCGTGATCGAGGCCGGCTGGCAGTGGTCACCGTCTTCGGCCATCAACGCCGTCGCCGCCAGAACGGGGACCGATGGCTGGCACACCGCGATCACGTGGGTGTCGGGACCGAGATGGCGCAGGAACCGGATCACGTGATCGATGAAATCGTTGAGATCGAAGGTGCCGGCCGACAGCGGCACCAGGCGGGCGTCCCGCCAGTCCGTCACATAGACATCGTGCTCCGGCAGCATCGCGCGGACGGTGCCCCGCAGTAGCGTCGCATAGTGCCCGGACATCGGCGCAACGATCAGGACCTTGGGGTCGTCGCGGCCCGCGCAGACGGCTTCGTCGCGCACGAAACGGACAAGGTCGCAGAACGGCACCGACAGCACGGTTTCCTCCCGCACCGACGCACGGGCCCCGTCGACCACGGTCTCCGCAATGCCCCACTCCGGCTTGCCGTAGCGACGGGTAACGCTTTCGAAGACGTCGCAACCGGCCGCAACCAGCTTGCCCGCCGGCGTGTAGGCCAACGGATTGGCACCGCTTCGCAGCAGAAACTGCAGGGTGTCCGACTGCACCCTCAACGGCGCCATGGCCGCGTGGGTCAATTCATAGGTGTGATACAGCATCCTCGGCGCTCTCCTTCTGATGCACCCCAAGTCATTCCGGATCCCGCCGTGCCGCACCGCGGCAGCCCACGCTGGCCTTTCCCTCATCTCATTGATTTACATGAGGTTTGATACCGCGCTGGCTTGCTGCGCCGCACCACAACCCTAACACGAGTCGCGCCTGCGTCAACGCCCCCAAAGGTTCAGTACGGTGGAAATTGCATCCACCGCACTGGACGTTGAGCTGCGACTGCCCACCTCAGTCGCCGAACGGTCAGGCGGAGACGGTAGTCTCGTCTCCACCGTTCTGTCGTGAGATCAATAACGCGCGTTTGCCAGTCACCCCGCCGGAGGGCAGAATGTCCAACCCGATTGCCGCCGACAACAAACCCACCGCCGTCACCCTGGAAGCCGGCAAGGAATACTACTGGTGCGCCTGCGGCCGGTCGAAGAAACAGCCCTTCTGCGACGGCTCGCACCGCGGCACCGGGATCACGCCCTTGGCCTTCGTGGCCGAAGCGGACGGCGAGGCATTTCTCTGCCAGTGCAAGGGCACTGACCTTCCCGATGGATAGGTTCCATTTCATTCCGGAGACATAGGTTGCACTTTTG
>Ga0066187_1000374_pt1 | contig 15862 bp, 13 predicted proteins | sample WorMetexBAHAMAS1_FD_58706 | JGI IMG/M metagenome (GOLD analysis project Ga0066187, IMG submission 58706) | Marine gutless worms symbiont microbial communities from Max Planck institute for Marine Microbiology, Germany - Inanidrilus exumae... | ecosystem: Host-associated > Annelida > Digestive...
TCAAGGTGGGGAAATTTACTTCGCCCATAATCAGGGAGTTTTACGTCGCCGGTAACAGGAGCCGCATTTCCTCGAGTATTGGAAGGACTTCATCGCGACGCCGACCTTCTGGAAGAAGGGACGGTAAGCCGTCCGGTTACGGCGAATAGGGAGCCACTCATGCGTTCAGTTCTGGTCGCCAATCCAAAGGGGGGATGCGGCAAGACGACGATCTCGACGAATCTCGCCGGCGCCTTCGCGCGCGCCGGATGGGTCACCGCCATCGCCGACGGTGATCGCCAGATGAGCTCGCTGACCTGGCTCGAGCGGCGCTCCGACGATTTGCCGACGATCATCGGTCTGGACTGGACTAAGGGAATCGGCAAGGTCAAGAAACGCGTTGACCGGCTGGTCATCGATGCACCGGCCGCGATCACGCCGAACGACTTTCGGACGCTTCTGAAAATGGCCGATTCGATCATTCTCCCGATCATGCCTTCGGCCTTCGATCAGGTCGCGGCGGTCACGTTCCTGGGAAAGATCGAAACCCTGAAACCGATCCGCAAGAACAAAAAACCGGTCGCCGTCGTCGCCAACCGGATCAAGAGCCGCTCGCGGGCCGCCCGGTCCTTGTACGAGTTTCTCGAGCAGTTCAACCACGCACCGGTGATGGCCATGAAAGAGGCGGTGATCTACGCGGATGCGGCGGAAACGGGGAAAAGCTTGTTCGACCGACGCGACCAGACGGCGCGTGAACTGCAGGCGGACTGGGCGCCTCTGATCACCTACGTCGACTGACGCGGTATTCGGCTCCCCGAAGGGGACCGCGGTGCGGCCTATATGTGGATCGCCCGCCCACCGGCGCCGAGCGCCGCTTCCTTGACCGCCTCGGGGAGCCCCGGGTGCCCATGGCAGATTCGGGCCACATCCTCGGCACTGGCACTCAGTTCCATGGCGACGACAATTTCCTGGATCAGATCGCCCGCCTCGGGGCCGATGATATGGCAGCCGAGAATGGCGTCGGTCGCCTTGTCGGCAAGGACTTTGACGAAGCCGTCCGTATCGGCGTTGCAGCGCGCCCGGCTGTTGGCCGTGAATGGGAATTTGCCGACGGAATACTCGATGCCGGCTTGCTTCAGTTGCTCCTCGGTCTTGCCGACGGACGCGACCTCGGGATGCGTGTAGACGATACCCGGGATGGCGTCGTAGTCGATATGACCGGTCTCGCCGGCCAGGATCTCGGCGCAGACGACACCTTCGTCCTCGGCCTTGTGGGCCAACATTGCGCCGCCGATGACGTCGCCGATGGCATAGATGCCCTCGACGTTGGTTTGGTAGTCCTCGTCGACCTTGACGAAACCGTGTTCGTCCAATTCGACCCCGACCTTGTCGAGGCCCAGGCCTTCTGTAAAGGGGCGCCTTCCAATGGCGACAAGGACAACGTCGGCTTTCAGGGTCTCACCGTCACCGCCGTCCCGTGGCTCCATGGTCAAGGTGACGCCGGTCCGCGTTTTCTTGGCACCGGTCACCTTGGTCTTCAGTTTGAAGGACATGCCCTGTTTCTTGAGGATGCGCTGCATGTTCTTGGACACTTCGGCGTCCATGCCTGGCAGGATGACGTCGAGGAATTCGACCACCGTCACTTCGGCACCGAGTCGCCGCCACACGGAACCGAGTTCGAGGCCGATGACGCCGGCGCCGATGACGACGAGGTTCTTCGGTACTTTGGGCAGGCTCAGTGCACCGGTCGAGCTGACAATTTGCTTTTCGTCAATGTCGACACCCGGTAGCGGCGCCACATCGGACCCCGTCGCGATCATGATGCTGTCGGTCTTGAGGGTTTGCTTTTTCTTTCCTTTGCCGGGGCTCACCGAAACCTCGCCTGGCGCCGTTATGGTGCCGGCGCCGACCACGTAGTCCACCTTGTTCTTCTTCATCAGGAACTCGATGCCTTTGGTCAGGTCGTCGACGACCTTTTCCTTGCGCCCGAGCATGGTCTTCAGATCGAGGGCCAAACCGGTCGTTTTGATACCATGGCTCTCGAACTCATGGGCCGCCATCTCGTAATGATGGGACGATTGCAAAAGCGCCTTCGACGGGATGCAGCCGACATTGAGACATGTACCTCCCAGCTTGCCGCGTTTTTCGACGATCGCCGTCTTCAGGCCCAACTGGGCGGCGCGGATAGCGGCGACATAACCGCCGGGACCACCGCCGATGACGACCAGGTCATAGGAATCGCTCATGGTGTTCTCCTGACTTTCCCTCGCATCGGCGGAAGTATCACCCCCACCCTAACCCTTCCCCATCAAGGGGGACGGGATTGTCGAATGGTCCGCCCCGCTCACTCCCTCCCCCCTTTTGGCGGAGGGTTGGGGAGGGGCACTGAACAAAGACGATCACACATCGAGTAGAATACGCTGCGGATCCTCGAGACATTCCTTCATGCGGACCAGGAACGATACCGCCTCGCGGCCGTCGATGATGCGATGATCGTAGCTCAGCGCCAGGTACATCATCGGCCGGATGACGACTTCGTCGCCCACGGCCATCGGGCGTTTCTGGATCTTATGCATGCCAAGAATGGCCGATTGCGGGACGTTGAGGATCGGCATCGAGTTGAGCGAGCCGAAGACGCCAACGTTGGAAATGGTGAAGGTGCCGCCCGTCATCTCATCGATGGACAAGCGGCCGTCGCGGGCACGGCGTCCGAAGTCGGAGATCTTGCCTTCGATCTCCGAGAAACGAAGCTGGTCGGCGTCTTTGACGACCGGTACGACGAGGCCTTGCGGCGTGCCGACGGCGACGCCGATGTTGTAGTAATTCTTGTAGACCAGTTCGTCACCATAGATCTCGGCATTGACCGCCGGCCACTCCTTGAGCGCGATACAGGCGGCGCGGACGAAAAACCCCATGAAGCCGAGCTTGACGCCGTGTTTTTTCTCGAACGCGTCCTTGTAGGTGGCGCGCAAGTCCATGGCGGCACCCATGTCGACCTCGTTCCAGGTGGTTAGCATGGCCGCCGTCTGTTGCGCTTCCTTGAGCCGCCCTGCGATCACCTTGCGGAGCTTGGTCATCCGCACCCGTTCTTCACGGGCATCATCGGGGCGCGGCGGCAGGCCTTCGGAGGACGCAAAAGCCTGCGCCGGCGCAGCGGCCGGGGCGGCGGGTGGGCTCGCCTGTTTCGTCGCCGTGCCGGCTTCGATGGCGGCCAGCACATCGCCCTTGGTGATGCGCCCGTCCTTTCCTGTGCCGGCGATGCGAGTTGCGTCGAGGTTGTTGTCATCGACCAATTTGCGGACGGCTGGCGACAAAGGTTTGGCCGGAGCCACGGGAGCGGCGGGAGCCGGCGCGGGCGATGCGACCGGAGCAGGGGCCGGCGCTGGACTCGGAGCCGGGGACGGTTCGGGTGTGGCTTCGGGTTCCGGTGCCGGCGGCGGTTCGGCGCCAGCGGCACCTTCGTCAATGGTTCCCAGCAGAGCGCCGACGGCGACGTCCGTACCTTCGTTCACGGCAATCGAGGCGAGGGCGCCGGCGGCCGGGGCATTGACCTCGACCGTGACTTTATCCGTCTCCAGTTCGACCAGCGGTTCGTCCGCGGCGACCGCATCGCCGGGTTTCTTGAACCACTTGGCGACCGTCGCCTCGGTCACGGATTCGCCTAAGGTAGGAACCTTGATCTCAATGGCCATGGTACGTGTCCTCAGTCTTTCTCTTGCCGGCTAGCTTTTCTTGCGGGGCGACGGTTTACGGGTCGGCGCCTTCGCTCGCGACGTCTTGCGGGGCGCAGTATTCGAACGGGCGGCCTTCCGCCTCTCCGGAATGATGGTCAGAGCCTCGTCGACCAGTTGTTGCTGTTGGGCGACATGCTTTTTCATCAACCCCGTTGCCGGAGCGGCGGCTTCGGCCCGGCCGGCATAGCGCGGGCGGGTTTGTTCACGCCGCATTTCGCGAAGCAGGTCATCCAGTCGCTCGATCATGTAGGGCCAAGCGCCCATGTTTCGCGGCTCCTCCTGGCACCAGACGACCGCAGCGTTCGGGAACCGGGCCAACTCCTCCATGAGGGCCCGTCTGGGCAGCGGGAACAGCTGCTCGACGCGCATTAAATAAATGTCCTTGATGCCGCGCTTTTGTCTTTCTTCGTACAGATCGTAGTAGACCTTGCCGGTGCACAACACGACCTGCTTGATGCGGTTGTCGGCGACCAGATCGCGATTCTGACCGTCGCGGTTGTCCTCGTCGTCCCAAAGAATCCGATGGAACGTCGAGTCCTCCGACATCTGGTCCAGGGTCGACACACAAAGTTTGTGGCGAAGCAGCGATTTCGGTGTCATCAGAACCAGGGGTTTGCGGAAATCTCGACGCATTTGGCGACGCAGCGCATGAAAATAATTGGCAGGCGTCGAGCAATAACACACCTGCATGTTGTCCTCGGCGCAGAGCTGCAGGTAGCGTTCCAGGCGGGCCGAGCTGTGTTCCGGACCCTGGCCCTCATAGCCGTGCGGCAGCAGCATGACGAGGCCCGACATGCGGAGCCATTTGTGTTCCCCGGAGGACACGAATTGATCGATGACGACCTGGGCGCCGTTGGCAAAATCGCCGAACTGCGCCTCCCAAAGGACCAGCATATTCGGTTCGGCGAGGCTGTAGCCATACTCGAACCCGAGCACGCCGGCTTCGGACAACGGGCTGTTGATGACCTCGTAAGGCGCCTGACCGAAGCGCAGGTTGTTGAGTGGAATGTAGCGATCCTCGTTCTCCTGATCGACGAGCACTGAATGGCGCTGTGAAAAGGTGCCGCGCTCCGAGTCCTGGCCCGACAGACGCACGGCGTGGCCTTCCGTCAGCAGGGTCCCGAAGGCCAGTGCCTCGGCCGTCGCCCAGTCGATGCCCTCGCCGGTTTCGAACATTTTGGCCTTGGCCTTCAATTGGCGAGCGATACGCGGGTGCAGGTTGAAGTTATCCGGCACGCGGGTCAGGCTTTCTCCAATCTCCTTGAGGCGGTCCGTGGAAACGCCCGTGTCACCGCGCCGAGCGTCTCCGCTGGCTATCGACAGGCCGGCCCAGGCGCCGTCCAGCCAGTCGGCCTGGTTGGCCTTGTAGTTGGGTGCGCCTTCGAAAGCCTCTTCGAGCTGTTTGTTGAAGGCGTCGAGTTGTCTTTGGAAATCGTTCTCGGTGAGAACACCTTCGCGGATCAATTTTTTCGAATAGATGTCCTGCGTCGTCGGATGATCGCCGATCTTTTTGTACATCTTCGGCTGCGTGAACATCGGTTCGTCGCCTTCGTTATGGCCGTGGCGGCGATAACAGATCATGTCGATGACCGCGTCTTTCTTGAAGCGCTGGCGGTATTCGGTTGCGATCCGGGCGCAATGGACCACGGCTTCGACATCGTCGGCATTGACGTGGAAAATCGGTGCCGCGACGATCTTCGCCACGTCCGAGCAATAGGGCGATGAACGCGAGTGGCGCGGATTGGTGGTGAAGCCGATCTGGTTGTTGATGACGATGTGGATGGTGCCGCCGGTCTGGTAACCAAGCAGGTGCGACAGGTCGAAGGCCTCGGGAGCCAGGCCCTGGCCGGCAAAAGCGGCGTCGCCGTGCAGCAGCAATGCCATTACCTTTTCGCGCTCGACGTCGTTCTTTTGGACCTGCTTGGCGCGCACCTTGCCGAGGCAGACCGTGTTGACGACCTCCAGGTGCGACGGGTTGGCGGTCAATGACAGGTGGACGGACTTGCCGTCGAAAACGCGATCCGAAGATGACCCCAGGTGATACTTAACGTCGCCCGACCCCAAGACGTCGTCGGGGCTTGAGGAGCCGCCTTGGAATTCGTGGAAGATGGCCTGGAAGGGTTTGCTCATGACGTTGGCCAAGACATTGAGCCGGCCGCGATGGGCCATGCCGAGAACGATTTCCTGGATACCCAGTTGGCCGCCGCGCTTGAAGATCTGCTCCATGGCCGGAACCAAACTTTCGCCGCCATCCAAACCAAAGCGTTTGATGCCGGTGAACTTGCGGTCGAGGAATTGCTCGAAGCCTTCCGTTTCGATCAGGCGGTTGAGGATCGCCTTCTTGCCCTGTTCCGTGAAGTGCGGTTGGTTGTGGATGCGCTCGATGCGTTCCTGGATCCAGGATTTTTCTTCCGGATGCTGGATATGCATGAACTCGACGCCAATGGAGCCGCAGTAGGTTTCCTGCAAGATATTAAGGATTTCGCGGACCGTCGCCGTTTCCAAGCCGAGCACGTAGTTGATGAATATCTCACGGTCCATGTCCTTGTCGGCGAAACCGTAGGTAACCGGATCCAACTCCGGATGCTCGGTTGGCGCCTCGATGCCGAGCGGGTCGAGTTTGGCCAGCAGGTGCCCGCGAACGCGATAGGCTCGGATCAGCATCAGGGCACGGATCGAATCGAGCGTTGCCTCGCGGACCTTGACGCCCGTCATCCGGGCTTCCGAGACCATCGGCACCATTTGCGTCTGGGCTTGCGGGCCGGTCGCCATCTGTTCGGAGATGGTCGCCAGATCTCCTTGGTCGAGAACACCGGCGTCCGACGGCGACCATGAAGCGCCACGAATCTCCTGGCCCAGGTTTCGCGCCTCGACCTCGAGGTCTGCGAAAAACTCCTGCCATTTCAAATCGACGGAACTGGGATCGTCGAGGAACCGTTCGTACATCTCGGCGATGTAGACTTGGTTTCCGGAATAGAGGAATTGTGTCGCGTCGAGTTCGCTCATCCACCCATGCAACGCGCCGTTACCGGCGCGCCCTCCCTAGACATTGCGCTTATGCTCGACCCCAGTAGGGCCTATCCCTTAAAGACCTCCGCCATCTTGGTGCCGATTCCGGCGGGGGAGTCGGCGACGTGGATGCCGGCCGCTTTCAAGGCCTCGATCTTATCCTGAGCGCCGCCCTTGCCACCGGCAATGATGGCTCCGGCGTGCCCCATGCGCCGACCCGGCGGCGCGGTGACCCCGGCAATGAAGCCGACGACCGGCTTCTTGGTGCCGGAGGCCTTGATGAACGCGGCGCCGTCCTCTTCCGCCGATCCACCGATCTCACCGATCATGACGATGGCTTCCGTCTCGTCGTCTTCGACGAACATCTCGAGGCAATCAACGAAGTTGGTGCCGTTGACCGGATCGCCGCCGATACCGATGCAGGTCGTCTGCCCGAGGCCGGGGACCGAAGTCTGCGCCACGGCTTCATAGGTCAATGTGCCGGATCGTGACACGATGCCGACCTTGCCGCGTTGGTGAATGTGGCCCGGCATGATGCCGATCTTGCACTCGTCGGGCGTGATGATGCCGGGGCAGTTGGGGCCGATGAGCCGTGTCGACGAGCCCTCCAGGGCACGCTTCACGTCGACCATGTCCATCACCGGTATGCCTTCCGTGATGCAGACGGCAAGCGGGATTTCGGCGTCGATCGCCTCAAGAATGGCGTCCGCCGCGAAGGGCGGCGGCACGTAAATGACGGTCGCGTTGGCACCGGTCTTTTCGACCGCGTCCTTGACGGTGTCGAAGACTGGCTGGTCGAGATGAGTTTCGCCGCCTTTGCCTGGCGTTACGCCGCCGACCATGTTGGTACCGTAGGCGATCGCCTGTTCCGAATGGAACGTTCCTTGGGCGCCGGTAAATCCCTGGCAAATGACCCGGGTGTCCTTGTTGACCAGTACAGCCATTTATCCGGCCTCCTTCACCGCTTGAACGACCTTCTCCGCCGCGTCGCCGAGATCATCGGCTGACACGATCGGGAGTCCGGAATTGGCCAAGATCTCCTTGCCCTTGTCAACGTTGGTTCCCTCGAGCCGGACGACAAGGGGAACGTTGAGGCTGACTTCCTTGGCCGCCGCGACGACGCCTTCGGCGATGACGTCGCACCGCATGATGCCGCCAAAGATGTTGACGAGGATGCCTTCGACGTTGGGATCGGAGAGGATGATCTTGAAGGCGACGGTCACCCGTTCGCGGGTGGCGCCGCCCCCGACATCGAGGAAGTTGGCCGGATCGCCACCGTGCAGCTTGATGATGTCCATGGTCGCCATGGCCAGTCCGGCACCGTTGACCATGCAGCCGATGTTGCCGTCGAGTTTGATGTAATTGAGGTCGTGCTGAGCGGCCTCCAGTTCGGCCGGGTCCTCTTCGTCCTCGTCGCGCATCTCCTCGACGTCCTTGTGCCGGTAGAGTGCGTTGTCATCGAAATTGACCTTGGCGTCGAGCGCGATGACGTCGCCGGAACCGGTGACGACCAGCGGGTTGATCTCGACCATGGTGCAATCGAGTTCAACGAACGCCTTGTAGAGCGCCATCATGAACTTGACGCCCGATTTCACTTGGCCGCCCTCGAGGCCGAGGCCGTAAGCCAGTTGGCGGGCATGGTAGGGCAACATTCCGGTCGCCGGGTCGATGGCGACCTTTAGGATTTTCTCCGGCGTCGCCGCCGCGACCTCCTCGATCTCCATGCCGCCTTCGGTCGACGCCATCATCGTCAGACGCGACGTCTCACGGTCGAGCAGCATGCCCAGGTAAAGCTCGCGGGCGATATCGCAGCCCTCTTCGATGTAGAGGCGCTTGACTTCCTTGCCTGCCGGGCCGGTCTGTTTGGTGACCAGAACGTGTCCGAGCATTTCCTCGGTGTTGATGCGGACGTCTTCGACGGTCTTGACGACGCGGACCCCGCCCTTGCCGTCCGGATCGTCCTGAAAACGACCGGCGCCGCGGCCGCCGGCATGAATCTGGGATTTGACCACGAATACATCGCCTCCCAGTTCCTCCGCGGCCTTCACGGCCTCGTCGACCGTATAGGCGACGTGGCCCCGGGGGACGGTGACGCCATATTTGGATAGAAGTTGTTTTCCCTGGTACTCGTGAATGTTCATGAGACCCTCTCTAGGCTCTTAAGACCAATCCGTCGGCACTATGAAAAGGCCGGCGGAGGCGCGGTTCAGTTATTTTTTCGCGGGCGGCTTCTTTCGTGCCGCCGGTTTCTTGGCGGGTGCTTTTTTAACCGGCGCCTTTTTCGTTTCGTCAGCCGCCTTTTTCGCTGCCTCGCGGTCGAGTCTCTTGACCAAGTCGTTCAGGTCACGGACGGCGGCGACTGATTTGTTGAACATCGACCTTTCGGTCCGGTCCAACTTGATCTCGACAATCCGTTCAACGCCCTTGGCACCGATAACGACGGGAACGCCCACGTAAAGGCCCTTAACGCCGTATTCGCCCTTCAAGTAAGCGGCGCAGGGAAGGACGCGTTTCTTGTCCTTGAGATAGGAATCAGCCATGGCGATGGCGGAACTGGCCGGGGCGTAGAAGGCGGACCCGGTCTTCAACAATCCGACGATCTCACCGCCGCCCATACGCGTGCGTTGGACGATTTCGTCGATGCGTTTCTCTGTCGTCCACTTCATCTTGACCAAGTCGGGGAGCGGAATACCGGCGACCGTAGAGTAACGGACCGACGGCACCATGGTGTCTCCATGACCGCCGAGAACGAAAGCCGTGACGTCTTCGACGGATACGTTGAACTCCTCGGCGAGGAAGTAACGGAAGCGGGCCGAGTCGAGAACACCGGCCATACCGACGACCTTTTGGGTCGGCAGTCCAGACGCGTCACGCAATACCTTGACCATGACGTCGAGCGGGTTGGTGATGCAGATGACGAAGGCGTTCGGCGCGTACTTTTTGATGCCGGCCCCGACCTGACGCATGACACTGGTGTTGATGCCGATGAGATCGTCTCTGCTCATGCCGGGCTTGCGGGCAATGCCGGCCGTGACGATGATGACGTCGGCGCCCTTGATGCCGGCGTAGGATTTGGTGCCCGTCAATTTCGAATCGAACCCTTCGACCGGGGACGATTGTGCGATATCCAAGGCCTTGCCTTGTGGAATGCCATCGACGATATCGAACAAAACGATGTCACCCAGTTCTTTGAGCCCAGCCAAATGGGCCAACGTGCCACCGATGTTGCCAGCGCCGATGAGCGCGATTTTATTGCGAGCCATTATACCCCCCCGGTAGATTCAAGTGTTTTTGCCGGCATCGTTTCGTGCCGGCCGAACCTCTCGTCTATCGTACCTTGTTTCCGAGAGCAGGGCAAGCATTTGCCCTGAAAATCAGGATCTTAGCGGACCGATCGGTCCGTTATTACCGTGACAGGCGTCAAACGAACGGCGAGCAAGGATGAGACGACAGGGTGCAATGGTAACGAAAGAGGGGCTTGGCCGCAGCGGTCAGGACGGATCACGCCCAAACGAAATCGAGCCCGATATCAACCGCCGGAGCGCGCTGGGTGATGGCGCCGACGGACACGAAGTCAACGCCGGTCTCGGCAATGGAGCGGATGGTCTCGAGAGAAATGCCGCCCGATGCTTCGAGGGGTATTCGGCCGCCGACGATTTCGACGGCTTGTCGCAAGACCTGCGGTGCCATGTTGTCGAGGAGCAAGCGATCGGCTCCGGCGGCCAACGCGTCGCGAACCTGTTCCAAGGTATCGCACTCAGCCTGAACCGCCAGATTCCGCGGGTTCGCGGCCCGGGCCCGGGTGACCGCTTTTGCGATCCCGCCGGCGACGGCGATATGGTTGTCCTTAATCAGGATGCCGTCGTCCAACCGCATGCGGTGATTGGTGCCGCCGCCGCAACGGACCGCATATTTGGAAAGGACCCGCAGGCCGGGGATGGTCTTGCGGGTGTCGAGCAGGACGGCGCCGGTTCCCGCGAGGGCGTCGGCGTACTGCCGCGTCAGGGTTGCGATACCCGACAGGAACTGCACGGTGTTCAATGCCGAGCGCTCAGCGGTGAGGATCGCTTCGGCTTTGCCGGTGATCCGCGCCATCTCGACGCCAGCGGCGACATGTTCACCGTCGTCGGTGCCAATGGAAATCACCGCTTCAGGGGCCAGACGCCGGAAGACTTCCCGCATCACCGGCATACCGGCAACGACCAGGTCCTGCCGTGCCATCATTCGCGCATCGAGCCGCGCGTCGGAGGGCACCGTGGCCCTCGTCGTGACGTCGCCTTCGCCAACATCCTCGACCAAGGCACTGTCGACGGCGGCGGCGATGGCCTCCGGATCGAGCCCGAATTCCGGCATGATTACTCCGCGGCCTGAGTGACCCGGTTTTGCCCGCTCGATACCGGCGGCGACATTTCCAGCATGCGTTCCAGCGGTGTCAGCGCCTTGATGCGCAGGTCTTCATCGATCTCGATGCGCGGCGCCTCGTTGAGCATGGAGAGGTAGAGCTTCTCGAGGGTGTTCAGTTCCATGAACGGGCAGTTGGCGCAATTGCAGCTGCCGTCGGCCCCGGGGGCCGGAATGAACGACTTCTGTGGCGCCTGTTTCGCCATCTGGTGGATGATGTGCTGCTCCGTCGCGATGATGAATTCGTCGGCCGGGCTGTCGAGGACAAAGTTGAGGATCGACCGGGTCGAACCGACGTGATCGGCGTGCTGGATTATACCGTCATGGCACTCGGGGTGGGCGACGACCGGTGCCGATTGATGTTGGCCCTTGAGACGGATCAGCTCGCGTTCTGAAAACTGATCATGGACGATGCAGGTGCCGTCCCAAAGCGTCATCTCACGGCCGGTGCTGCGCGCCAGCCAAGCCCCCAGGTGGCGGTCCGGCGCAAACAGGATCGGTCGGTCTTCGGGAATTTGACTAATGATGTGGGCGGCATTGGAGGACGTTACGATAATGTCGGAATGGGCCTTCACGGCCGCCGAACAGTTGATATAGGTGATCGACACGTGGTCGGGGTGGGCGGCTCGGAACTCGGCGAACTCGTCGGGCGGGCAGGCCTCTTCCAAGGAACAGCCGGCGTCGGCATCGGGAAGCACGACCGTCTTGCCGGGACTCAGGATTTTCGCCACTTCCGCCATGAAGCGGACGCCACAGAAAACGATCATGTCCGCATCGGTCGCCGCGGCCGTCCGAGACAAATCCAACGAGTCACCGACGAAATCGGCAAGATCCTGGATCTCTCCGTCCTGGTAGTAGTGGGCGAGGATAACGGCATTCTTCTCGCGCCGTAGCCGGTCAATGGCTCCGGTCAGGTCGGCGATGCCGGCGACGTCCCGTTCGGTTTGTGCGCCGGTCCCAGGAAGAACAACGGTTTCCATTTCTCGATCCTTCTAACGCATGGCGCCCTTCAGGACACAGCAAATATAAGTAGATCGCAAGAACGCGGCAATCGATTACGGGAAAAATAAAATGTCTCGACAGGACATGATTTTCACGCTGACGGTCGGTGCGGGCGTGGCGCCAGCCTTCAGGAATGTTATGATCCGATCGATTGTTGTGACAGGCCTGGGGATCGTAAGACGCCATGGCATCGAGTGCCGACTTGCCGCATGTCCTCGTCGTCGACGACGACGACCGCCTGCGCGAACTGCTGTCCAAATACCTCAATGAGAACGGCTTCGTTGTCGGCAGTGCCAATAACGCCGCTGACGCGCGAGCGAAGCTTCGGGGGCTGAGTTTCGACGTCATCATACTCGATCTCATGATGCCTGGAGAATCGGGGCTGGATTTTGCGGAGGATCTTCGCCGCACCAGCAGTGTTCCCATTCTGATGCTGACGGCGATGAGCGAACCTGAGGACCGCATCACGGGTTTGGAACGCGGGGCCGACGATTACCTTGCGAAGCCGTTCGAGCCGAGAGAACTCCTTTTGCGTATCCACAATATCCTGAAGCGCACGCCGATCCCGAAGGAGACGCCCAGCGATATCTCGCTCGGTAACGCCGTATTCCGGGCTGACCGAGCCGAATTGGAGATCGACGGCAAGCGGGTCCATTTGACGGACATTGAGGCGGCGCTTTTGACGGCGCTAGCTTCCCATCCCGGGGAGGTCTTGAGCCGCGAAGTCCTGATCGATCTGACGGGCGCCAGCGGAGGCGGGCGGGCCGTCGACGTTCAGGTGACGCGATTGCGCAGGAAGATCGAGGATGATCCGCGTCTTCCACGTTATCTGCAGACCGTACGCGGCCAGGGATATGTCTTGAGGCCGGACTGATGGGTGTTGGAAAGTGGCGTCCGTGATCAAACGTTACCTGCCGAAAAGCCTGCTCGGACGATCGCTTCTCATCATCGTCATGCCGCTGGTCATCCTTCAGGTGGTATCAGGGGTGATCTTCTACGAGACTCACTGGGACAAAGTGACCCTGCGATTGGCGCGTGGAGTTGCCGGCGACGTCGGCGCGGTTATCAATCTGATGAGACGCCACCCGGGCTCGGAGAACCATAATTGGATCTTCGATGTGGCGGCGCAAAACATGCAGATGACAGTCGACTTCAAAGCCAACGAAGTTCTCGACAACGTGCCGGTTTCCTACACCAGCTTGATGGAACGGATGCTGTCCCGGGCTTTGCGGGAATACATCGGAAAACCGCATCGTATCGACAACGAGAGTGTCGAACGTCATGTCGTCATCGACATCCAATTGCCGAACGGCGTTCTGAACGTGGTAACGACGCGGAAACGCCTGTTCAGCAGCACCGCCTATGTTTTCGTCATATGGATGGTCGGAACATCGCTCATCCTGTTTGCCGTGGCGACGATCTTCATGCGCAACCAAGTCAAACCGATCCGCAGATTGGCGCTGGCGGCGGAGAACTTCGGCAAGGGCCGCGACGTTTCCAACTTCAAACCGGAAGGGGCGAACGAAGTCCGCCAGGCCGCTTCCGCGTTCATTGCCATGCGCGACCGGATCCTCAGGCAAATCGGACAGCGTACGGAAATGCTCGCCGGCGTTTCGCACGATCTGAGAACGCCGTTGACCCGCATGAGGCTCGAACTGGAAATGATCGGCGATGACGTCGCGGCAAAGGAATTGAAGTCCGATGTCCAGGAAATGGAGCACATGCTCGACGGTTATTTGGCTTTCGCCCGTGGCGAGGGTACGGAACAGCCACAGCCTTCGGATCTCACGGCGTTGCTCGAAGATGTTGTTGCGCAGGCGCGGCGCAAGGGCGGCGCCATCGATTTTCACGCCGAAGGCCGGATCGAGATGCCGTTGCGGGTGAACGCGTTCAAACGGAGCATCACCAACCTGGTCGACAACGCGATCCGCTATGCCGGGCACGTGACCGTCCGAGCCGGCGAGCGGTCCGACTCCGTAGAAATCCTAGTCGACGACGACGGACCCGGAATCCCGGAGGAGAAGCGGACCGATGTGTTCAAGCCCTTCTACAGAATCGAGGCGTCGAGGAACCCAGGTACCGGCGGTGTCGGCCTCGGTCTGTCGATCGCGCGCGATGTCATTCAAGGCCACGGTGGGACCGTCGAACTGGCGGACTCTCCCAACGGCGGTTTGCGGGTCCGGATCAGCTTGCCGATCTAGGGAACGTCGCCAACCGTACCTAAAACAATCGACCACCATTGGGCACCGCCCGCTCCGGCTGCAACAGGACAACCTCGCCGTCTTCATCGGGGAAGCCGAGGACGAGGATCTCCGACATGAACTTGCCGATCTGCTTGGGCGGGAAATTGACGACGGCCGCGACCTGCCGGCCGATCAAGTCGTCGAGCGAATAGTGGCGCGTGATCTGCGCCGACGTCTTCCGCTCGCCGATTTCAGGGCCGAAATCGACCCACAGCTTGAATGCCGGTGCGCGGGCTTCGGGAAAGGTCTCGGCGCGGATTACGGTTCCGACCCGGACGTCGACCTTCAGAAAATCATCGAAATCAATCGGCATGGTGCCCCTCCTTGCAGCGCGCAAGAAAGTCGTCGAACGGAGGCGTTTTGACAAGGGGAGGACGACACCGGCCTACAAGTAAAACCGCCCGCTCCCGTGAGGAAGCGGGCGGCTTTCCGAACCGTATGATCGAGGGCGTTCTTACTTGAACTTTAGCGCCAGCGATTTGATCTCGTCGAGGCTCTCGGCGATGCGGGTGTTGATGGTCTCGGCGCTCTTCTCGTTCGAGGTGGCGACCAGTTCGGCCAGTTCGCGCATGTTGGTGAGGGCATTCTCAAACGCCTTCTTGGCGATCTCGGCCTGCTTGGCGGTGGCGTCCTGCGGCGATTTGACCTTGCCGAGGGCGTCGGCGGCCGCCTTGGCTTCTTTCAACGTCTCATTGAGGATGGCGTTCTGGCGCTCGGCCAGGGCCCGTACACCGTCGACGGCGGCTTGGTTGGCCTTGGTCAGCGCTTCGATGTTTTTCTTCTGGCTTTCGACGACGACGCCCATGTCGAGGTTGGGAATCTGCATGGTGCCGAATACTTTCATGAACTCGTCGGCCATCTTCGTGGGGTCGAAATCGGCCGTCATTTTCGTCAGGTCGAACGCGGCAAAGGGGTTGGCGTTCTTGGTCATTGGCTCTCTCCTTGTTGGTGGCGACCGTTGTTTCGATCCGTTGAGCGGTCAGCCGTAAAACTCTATGTTGCGGTGCAACATATTGCATTTATCGACCAAAGATGATTGAAAGTCAACGGAATTTTTTGCACTGCAACATAAATTTTGCATTGCAAAAAAAGGCGCAATGTCAGGTTTCGCCAGAGAGGGGCTCGGCGGTCACCGTTCTCCGGTTTCCTGGCCAGCACAAGCCCGCCAACTTTTCGGCGCGTCGCAGGTTACGGTCAAGAGCGGCCATGGTCGGGGTCAGGTCCTGGCTGTCGTCGCCAAGCCAGGTCCGGAACGCATCGCCGTAGGCGACGAGCAATCCCTTGACTCTCAGCGCTCCGGACAGGCCGGATGACGAAATGCCGGCGAGTTCCAGCGCCAGGGCCATCGATTTTCCCGCACGGGGCAGAACACAGATGGCCTCAAGCGGTTGCGACGAACAGCTGGCGAGTACAGACGCGATGCCCTCCTTGTAAGGGGCTAGAGCGCATTTGAGGAACGTTGAATCAAAATTAACGGTTTTCTGATTCCCTGAC
>Ga0066187_1000375_pt1 | contig 15860 bp, 15 predicted proteins | sample WorMetexBAHAMAS1_FD_58706 | JGI IMG/M metagenome (GOLD analysis project Ga0066187, IMG submission 58706) | Marine gutless worms symbiont microbial communities from Max Planck institute for Marine Microbiology, Germany - Inanidrilus exumae... | ecosystem: Host-associated > Annelida > Digestive...
GCGTTCGGCCGAACGCTTCAGCGGCGGCGATCAGCTCCGCTTCGCGCGTTCCCTGTTTAAGGCTGAACGGTGGTTTCAGTGTCGCGTGGAAACCATAAAACCGCGGCGCCGACGTTGCCGCCTCCACGGCATCCTCATCAAGACCGTCAAGGGACGGTTGTTGTTGGACCGTACCGCTTGCCGCGTCACGACCCAGCCAGTCGGCGCCGGCCCGCCACAGCTGGTCGCTCTCGCATGGCGCAAAATAGAGCGCATACCGTGACGATGCGGTCATGGGGTCAGAATACGCGCTGTCCCTCGCGCCACACGGCGCGAACAACGGGCGTGCCGTCGACCCGCCGGACGCGGATGAGATCGGCCCGCTTGCCGGGCGCCAACTCGCCACGGTCATGGAACCCCAGCATTTCGGCGACGTTGGTCGAGATCTTTCGGATGGCGTCCGCTAGCGAAACGTCGAATCCGTCCTGCAGGATAAAGGCGCTGTGCAACAGGCTTACGGGAACATAGTCCGACGACAGACCATCCAGAAGGTCGTCGCCCGCCAGCTCTTTGGCCGAGACGTTGCCGGAGTGAGACTCCCCCCTGACAAGATTGGGGGCGCCCATGACGATGTGCATGCCCAATTCCCGGGCCTTGCGGGCCGCGGCGGTTGTTGTCGGGAATTCAGAGATGGTGGCGCCATCCGCAACCGCCTCCGCGACATGCGCTTCGGTCGTATCGTCGTGGGTTGCAACCGGCAAGCCGCGACGGGACCACAGTTCGAGGACGGCTTTGCGGTGTCGTTCCGCGTTGCGCTCCTGCGCGTCCACGCGCGCCTTGACGTAGGCATCGAAATCCCTTGCCCCGACCCCCTTGCCGCTTTGAAAGAGCTTCAGTTTTTCCAGGTCCCGCCACTGCCGCTGACCCGGCGTGTGGTCCATGATCGAAACAAGCCGCACCATCGGGTCGTCCACGTGCGGCTCGAACATCTCCACCACCGCGTCGTCCGAAATCTCGCAGCGCATATGGATGAAATGTTCGGCCTTCAGCACGCCCGATCGTCGAGCATCGGCCAATCCCTCGATTGCCCGGGTCAGCAGTTCCCGTCGAGCGCCGCCCTCGCGGTATTCCCCGACCGATATGGCGTCGAGCACGGTCGTGATTCCGGCGCCACACAGCTGGGTATCGTGGGCCAGCAAGGCCGCGACGGTCGATGGCCACATCACACCCGGACGCGGCTGCAGATGCCGTTCCATGTTGTCCGTATGCATCTCGACCAGGCCCGGGAGCAAAAAGTCACCCTCGCAATCGATGGCGCCGGGTAACTGGCTCGCCCCCTCCTCCAGGACGTCGATGTCGGCGCCGTCGAAGACGATCGTGCCCTTACGGACACTGTCGCGACACACCAGACGCGCATTTGTCAAAGCCGTTGTCATCGTCGTCAGGCCGCCATTTTGAACTCAGTCACGTCGATCGTTCGTGTGCCAACCGCTTCCCTGACCTCGTCGTCGTGAAAGATGCCGACGATGGCGGTGCCGCGTTGTTTCGCTTCCTGGATCAGGTCGATCACAGTATGCCGGTTTTCCAGATCGAGCGATGCCGTCGGTTCGTCCAGCAGAAGAATGGGATAACCGCGTACCAGGCTGCGGGCAATGTTGACCCGTTGCTGCTCCCCCCCGGAGAAGGTTGCCGGCGGGAGATCCCAGAGATCTTCCGGGAGACGCAATCGCCGCAGCATGGTCTCCGCCCGGTCCAGCGCGATGTCGCGGACGACACCGGCGGTGAGCAGCGGTTCGATCACCAGTTCCCGTGTCGAGATCCGGGGAATCACCCGCAGGAATTGGCTCACATAACCAACCGTCTCGCGGCGAACCGCGAGGACGTCACGTGGCTCGGCAGCCGCCATGTCGATCCAGCGTCCATCATGATGGATCAGGACCTGACCCTCGCTGGGCAGGTAATTGGCATAAAGCGAGCGCAGCAGAGTTGACTTGCCGGTTCCCGATGGGCCGGCCAGGACGACGCATTCTCCGGGCGCGACCGTGAGATCCAGTTTCCTGAAGACCGGGATCCTGACACCGCCGCGCGCATGCAGCGTGAAGGACTTGGCCAGATTCACGACCTTGATCACCGGGGTCAAAGCAAAATCCTCCATCAGACCTGCAACACAGACGAAACCAGCAGCTGGGTATACGGATGCTGTGGGTCGTCCAGGACCTGGTCCGTCAGGCCTGCCTCGACAACATAGCCGTCTTTCATGACCATGAGGCGATCGGCCAGCAGGCGAACAACTGCCAGATCGTGGGTCACGACGACGGCGGCAACACGAAGGTCACGGACCAGCCCGCGCAGCAGGTCCAGCAGGCGCGCCTGCACGGACACGTCAAGACCGCCCGTCGGTTCATCCATGAAGACGAGCCGGGGCTTGCTGACCAGGATCCTGGCGATCTGCAATCGCTGTTGCATGCCGCCGGAGAAGGTTCGTGGCAGATCGTCCACCCGGCCAGTATCGATCTCGACCTTGTCCAGCCAGGCCAGAGCCTCGCCGCGGATGCGACCGTAGTGGCGTGCCCCGACCGCCATCAGGCGCTCGCCCACATTGCCGCCCGCGCTCACCGCCATCCGCAGACCGTCGCGCGGATTCTGGTGGACGATCCCCCAGTCGGTGCGCATCAGCATCCGGCGCTCGGGTTCCGACAGACCAAAGATGTCGGTCAGACCCTGGGTGCGGGTGTCAAATCGCACCGCACCGGAAGTCGGTTTCAGCTGCGCCGACAGGCAGTTCAGCAACGTCGTCTTGCCGGAGCCGGATTCGCCGACGACCCCCAGGACCTCACCGGGGAACAGGGAGAAGTCCACATCCCGGCAGCCAACGGTGTCGCCGTAGAGCTTGGTGACGCCGGCCGCCTCCAGCAGCGGGCCAGAGCGAGCTGGCGCGTTCATACGCCCGCTCCGCTTGACGTTGCATAGCCGGCGCTACGCGCTTTCGAGGCCCCCTCGCCAACATGCCCCGCCTCGCGCCGGCGCTGGCAATAGTCGGAATCGGAACACACATACATGCGGCCGCCCTCGTCATCCAGGATCACTTCGTCCAGAAAACTGTCACCGGCGCCGCACAGGGCGCAATTCTCTTCCCAGGACTGGATCTCGAAAGGATGGTCTTCGAAGTCCAGGCTTTTCACGCTGGTATAGGGCGGGATCGCATAGATCCGCTTTTCCCGCCCTGCGCCGAACAGCTGTAGCGCCGGCAAGGAGTCCATCTTGGGATTGTCGAACTTCGGGATTGGCGTGGGCGCCGTTACGTAGCGGCCGTTGGTCAGGACGGGATAGTCGTAAGACACCGAGATCTTGCCGAAACGGGCGATGTCTTCGTAGAGGCGGACCTGCATCACGCCGTATTCGGCATAGGCGTGCATCTTGCGGGTCTCGGTTTCCCTCGGTTCGAGCTTCCGAAGCGGCTCTGGCTGGGGGACCTGATAGACGATGACCTGGTCTTCGCGCAGCGACATTTCGGGGATCCGGTGCCGCGTCTGGATGATCGAGGCCGCATCGGTCTGGTCCGTCGTGGCAACCCCGGCCACGCGAGCAAAAAAGCGGCGAATGGAAACGGCATTGGTCGTGTCGTCAGCGCCCTGGTCGATGACCTTCAACGTATCGTCCGGCCCCAGAATGCTGGCCGTGACCTGGATGCCGCCGGTGCCCCATCCATAGGGCAAGGGCATTTCCCGACCCCCAAACGGCACCTGGTATCCCGGCAGAGCAACGGCCTTCAGAATGCAGCGCCGGATCATGCGTTTGGTCTGTTCGTCCAGATAGCCGAAATTGTAGTCGCCGTCGGCCCGTGCCTGCGACGCACGCCCGTCACGGCGGAGCGTTTTCGTACTCATTCCGCCGCCTCCTCATGCGTCTCGGCCTCGTATTCGGCCCGCAGGCTGCGCACCAGGACCAGTTCGGACTGAAAATCCACGTAGTGTGGGAGCTTCAGATGCTGAACGAATCCAGACGCTTCCACGTTGTCGCTGTGATACAGGACGAACTCCTCATCCTGGGCCGGATATGACGCTTCCTCGTCCAGCTCCGTCGCACGCAAGGCACGGTCGACCAAGGCCATCGCCATCGATTTCCGCTCGCAATGACCGAAGGTCAGCCCGTAGCCGCGCGTGAATTGCGGCGGTTTGGTTTTCGATCCCTTGAACTGATTGATCATCTGACATTCGGTCACAGTGATCTCGCCGATCTCGATGGCAAAGCCCAGCTCTTCCGGTTCGATCTCGACGGCCACCTCGCCCAGGCGAATCTCGCCAGCGAAAGGATGATTGCCGCCGAAACCTCGTTGGGTGGAATAGGCCAGCGCCAGAAGAAATCCCTCATCGCCGCGGGTCAGATTCTGCAAGCGTTGTGAACGGTCAGCCGGAAAAGTCATGGGATCACGGGTGATGTCGTATGGCTCTTCCGGATGCGCATCTGGCAACTCATCCTCGATCAGGCCCTGATCGCGGAGGATGTCTGTGACCCGGGGCATGTCCGGCACGGCGGCGTCGGCCTCCGCCGCCGATGCGGCCCGTCCCTCGCCCGTCATCAGATCGAAATCCAGGAGCCGGTGGGTGTAGTCGTATGTCGGCCCAAGCACCTGGCCGCCCGGCAAATCCTTGAAGGCGGCGGATATGCGGCGCCGGATGGTCATCTTTCCCGTATCGAGCGGCTGCGAGACCGCGAGACGGGGCAACGTCGTCCGAAAGGCGCGAAGCAGGAAGATGGCTTCGACCAGGTCCCCCTGCGCCTGCTTGATCGCGAGCGCCGCGAGCTCGGGATCGTAGAGCGATCCTTCCGTCATCACCCGATCCACCGCCAGAGACATCTGCTCTTGGATCTGGGCAATCGTGAGTTCCGGCAGGCCGGTGTCGCCCCGTCGCTCTTCAACGATGAGCTTGTGGGTGTTGAGAATGGCCTTTTCGCCGCCCTTGACCGCTACGTACATGTCTTCAGACCTTGATCCTGATTGTCCTGGGCAGGCCCAGTAGCGAGGTCCCGCAAGTGAACAGCACGTCGACTCCGGACGGATAGACCGACGCGTTTGCCTGCCATTCCGACCAGAACAACTCCGTCATTCCTTCGATAATAGCGTCGAGTGATCCGTCGATGCCGGGGCCGCTCAACGTCATGTTGCGGCCGGATATCAGCGATGGGACCTGGATAATTACTGTGGCTGACCGGTCGGGATAGCGGTCGTCGCCATGGTCGAATTCCTGCAGCGATGGCATGGCGGCAGGATCGGCGATGACGGCGAACTTCGCCCTGGCCGGATCGTCGACAACCGAACAGCCGCAGTGAAACCGCAGATAGGCGCGCACCGGATCGGTATTGGCCTTCGCATCGAGCCAGACCGGCGTTTCCAGATCGACAAGCGCCAGACACACCGCCGCCGTGGCGGGGTTTAAGGCCACCGGCGGATCCAGGTCGATCGCCATCGTCTGGATCCGGCCCGGAAAGGACAACGCCTGCAGCACACCGCGGAAGACGCGCTGGCTATCAAATACCACATCGTCGAATCCCGGCGCCGGGGTGGAGACGTCGGTCGGCCCGGTCATTTGGGATTCTCGCCCCGTACCAACGTGAAGAACTCCACCTTCGTGGCGTTCGCCTTGCGGGAGCGTTCTTCGCGCCGACGCCGCTGGGCAAGCTCAATCGGCGCAACGATACGGACCTCGAGGGCGTCCGACCGGTCCGGATCCTGCAGCAGGGCATCCAGCAGTGCTGCCAGTTCCGCATGCCGCGCGTCGCGCCCTTGCACATAAGCGTGCCCGGTCGAGCCGCTGTCCAGACGCAGCGTGCACCGCGTCACCGTTATCTCTCCCATATTGAAGGCGCCACCGGTCCCGCCCGTGCGCGCCCTGACCATGACGGCGCCGGTCTCGGGTCGCCGCAACCAGGTGAACGCCGGCAGCGTCAGGTCCGCCGTATGGGCTGTAAGCTCCTCGAAGGAGGATTTGGCCAGCACCGACATCCATCGGCGTCGAGCCTGGGTCGCTGCCTTCGATGACCGTGTGGTGTCGGATGTGGAAGCGTTGGGCTCCTGAGCATCCGAATGCTCGTCAAGCGATGCCAACGGACAAATTCCAAATTTGTATAGATGTCGATACAAATAGAGGAGTAGAGTATTCGCACGAACCTGTAAATCAGATGTTGGTGACCATTCGGTGACGGGGCCATGAAATGCTGTTGACCCGGGGTGATGGAGTGGCGCTTTGGCGTCAGATCGTGAAATCGCTCGAACAGGAGATCCGCCGTAAATCGTTTCCGCCGGGAGAAAGGATGCCCACGGAGGCCGAACTCTCACGGCGGTTCGGCGTCAACCGTCACACGGTTCGGCGGGCGCTCTCCGAACTGGAGGAGCGCGGTCTGGTGCGCGCCGAACAGGGCCGCGGAACGTATGTTCAGGAAGGTGTGATCAGCTACCCGGTCGCCAAGCGCACCCGCTTCAGCGAGGTCATCCGCAAGCAGGAAAAAAGCCCCAAAGGTCGCCTGCTCGGGTCGGATCGGATCGCGGCAAAGTCGGACGTTGCGTCAAACCTGAAGATCCGCCCTGGTGCCAGGGTCATCGTGCTGGAACGGATGGGACTGGTGGATGACGTCCCCATTTCGCTGGCAACCCATTACTTCCCGGCGCGCCGGTTTGACGGTCTGGAAGAGGAGTTCGAACGCAGGCAGTCGATCACCGCGGCCCTCAAGGCATTGGGTGTCGGGGACTATACCCGCAAGGAAACCAGGGTGACGACGCGGCTGCCGACCGCAGAGGAAATGCGATGGCTGGGCCTAGCCAGAAACCGCCCTGTCCTGGTCGCCGAATCCGTCAATGTTGACGAGAGCGGCCGCCCCATCGAATACGGGCTTGCCCGTTTCGCCGGCGACAGGGTCCAAATCGTCTTCGAGCCCTGACGGCGTGCGCGAGCGCCCAGACGCGATTCGCCTGCATGGCTTCCAAACGCCTTCTTAGTTTGCGATCTCCAGTGTTTCGAAGAAGCTGAGTGCCCTTACGCCCGTAGTGTCGATCCGCTTCCCTATTGCCTCGACAATGAAACGCGATCGCGCCCCATACGCCCAGTACGAGATGACCGTGGTATCTCCGCCCGAATCTGAAGAGACCCCTTCTATTCTGAATACGCGAAATGGCACGTCCGCGACTCGTTCGGCGCTGAGAACATCCACGCCTGCACGTTGCGAAACATTGAGAATGAAATTCTCCAACTCTCTGTCGCTCAGACCGGCTAGCCAGCCAGGAGGGTAGGATCCAGAGCAGGATGCCGCGAGGCGCAGGCCGCTTCTCTCCTGCACCGCACTCGTCGTCACGATGCCGGAATCGTGCTCATGCCGTTCGATTTCAGGCTCTGATGGGAACAACACCTGGAACTCGCATTGGGTCGGTGAAAATTTCGAGTTTGCTCTGGCTGAATGCGGATTGAGAGACGTCCAGGTCGCGACCACGAGCGCGAGTGGCGCTAGCAGTCGGCGCGCATGCCCCGACGATCGTCGGACGTCATGACTCTTCGTCATTCCCATTTGGCGCAAGGCGACCCCATCTTGTGTTCCTTCAGATGGTGGGACAACAACCGAGAATGCAACAAACTTCGCACCGCTGGCCGATGTCGTTCCCGCGATTGCCACACGGTCCAGCTGCGGAACATGTTTGTGGCGATTGCTTTTGAGTTCGGTTCCGGACTCTTTTGCACCGGCACCGCCACTCAGGGTGTGTGTAATCGTCATGACTTCCTCCTTGCTCGGAGGCTCACCCAGTCAACGTCACGCTCCTGGCTCTGTCGGCTAATCCACCTATATCCCAGCCAAGACCACGGTTTGACATCTCGTTGCCGATTATCCAGCACGTAGTCGCCCTTGTCCGTTGCGACGACAAGGACAAGATGTCCGACACCGTTTGGGGTTTTCGCAACCGCCAGCAACAAGGCGTTTCTGGGCCAGCCGAGCTCGATGAGCCGTCGGCGCTTTTCGATCGCGAATTCCTCGCAATCGCCCTTCCGGTCCGGCAATGTCCAGTGATCTGATTTGCTATGGAGCTTGCGGTCAGAGACGTAGTCGATAGACCGGTTGACTTCCCGTTGGACCCACTGGAGTTCGTGATACCGATCTGAAGTCAGTCTCGGCTTTACGGGTTTCAGGGTTAATTCGCTGCATTGATCGACGTTGCGGCTACAGAACGAGACATACCCCTTGGGCGTCTTGACGTGGTGATGAGCAGACATCGGACTGGAGGCGCTTGGCCCGGTCTGGCAGGCGGACAACGCCAAAACGCACCCCGCAGCGATGGCTGCGTGGAGCAGGCGCTGCACGACCGTCCCGTTCGCTTTGGTCGCAAGCGAGAGGGCGCGAACCACCCCAGAGAGCGGAGCAACATCGATCGTCGGTAGGGTCGTCGTCGCAGAGTGGGCCATGATTGGGGACCTCCGGATTGCATCGCACGACACCGTGCTTGGTGATCCGGATGGTCGCGGTGGTGCGCGAACCCACCGTCAATCGGGCGTTTGCCTAGCGCGAAAAACGCGTGTTTGCCGCGGAACGGCGTGAAAAGACCGTGAATCGTGGATTTCAGGCGTTGGATGAGCCGTGGCTTGACATAATTCTGCGTCTCTCAAGCCGATCCGGCGCCTCACCGCGCAGCTGAATCAAATGTGGCCTGTTTGGCGCGTTCAGGTGCAAAATAAGTGAACAACTCCAAGGGGTGACTAGATTTCCAGGGGTTCACATTGGTGGCGGCCGAGCCACGGAACAGACGATGGGCGAGGAAATAAGCCATCTAGCGACGGCCAGCCTCCTAGGCGGCTTCAAGGTTATGGCAAGTTCCGGTGCGGACCTCACCCCGCGCGGGCGAAAGGCGTGCTGTATGCTTGCCGTTCTGCTCGTCATCCCGGACGGCAGGATAAGCCGTGAGCGCCTGTCCGCCCTACTGTGGAGTGACCGGGGCGAAGAACAGGCCCGCGGTAGCCTGAGGCAGGCACTGGCGGAAATCCGCCGCACCTTGGGCACGTTGACCGATGAGTTGCTGTCAGTCGATCGGGCCTATGTAAGCCTGTCAAAGGACCGTATCAGCTGCGATTTTGACGTACTCTTCCGCGAAGTCGACGCCAACGAATCCTGGTCTGGCGATTTGCTGGACGGTTTCGGTTCCGTGGATCCGGCTTTTGACGATTGGCTCCGTATTGAACGAACGCGTCTCCGAGATCGCTGGCGACAGCGTTTGGAACGACGCCTGGAACGCACCGAAGAGATCGCGACGCCCTCGGAAACCCTGAAAGCGGCGGATGAACTCGTTACATTCGACCCGTCTCACGAAAGCGCCCATCGTGCTGCAATGCGAGCCTATGCGGAGATGGGGCAATCATCCGCCGCGTTGCGCCAATACGAAAAACTCGAGGACTCACTCACCCGTTTTTTGGATGCGGTTCCCTCTCCCGAAACCACCGCGCTCGTGGAGAGGATCAGGCACGGTAAACTCACAGGTCCGGGCTCGAGCCCCCCGCAATCGGCCGAGGAACCCGAACCGGCTCGTGTTTCGGTTTCCCGTCACAGCCCTCCCAATCTGGCTGTTTTGCCCATGGTCAATCTTAGTGGAGATTCAACAAACAGCTATCTCTGCGAGGGCCTCAGCGACGAACTGATCACATGCCTTTCGAAGCTGCGAGAGCTGCAGGTGCTGTCACGCCACGCCAGCTTCACGCTTCGTGATTCTGACATCAACCTGCCTCGAATTCGCGAGACGCTTGAAGCCAACTATGTCCTCCATGGCAGCATTATGCGGTCAGAGGATCGTATACGCCTCAATCTCCACTTGAGTGATACGACGACAAGTCGGCAAATGTGGGCAGAACGGTTCGATCGAAAAGCGGACGATCTGCTCAAGGTCATCGATGAAGTGATCGACAAGGTTCGGTCGGCGATTCTCCCGGCCCTGGAGTCCGTAGAGGCCAGTCGCCTTCACTTTTCGTCCACCGAATCCCTGGCCGCCTACGACCATTATCTCCGTGGAAAGTTTCTTTGCCATGGCGGGGACCATCGCAAAGACGCGAAACAGGCCGTCCATCACCTCGAGCAGGCTCTGGAACTCGACCCGGAGTTTGATGCCGCGATGACCCAGCTTGTTCGGCTTTACAATACGGAGTTGTTGTTCGACAGCGCTGGCGGACCGCTCGCAGACTATCGCAGGCGTGCATTGGAACTGACCGAGACCCTGCTCCGGTTGGATTCCTCAAACCCCAACGCTCATATCGCCATGGCTTGGTGCCTGCTTTGGAAACACCATTTCGAGCGGGCCAGACAGCACCTTGAGGAGGCCCTTCGACTTCAACCGTATGAAGCAGACCGAATGAACGCCATTGCGACGGGGTTCCTCTACCTTGGCAAACATGAAAAGGCGCTTTCGCTCATGAACAAGGTGAAGGACATGGCTGCGTTCGATCTCGAGTTTTATCGCACGGACTTCGGGGAGATTCATTATTTGATGGGCAACTATCCTGTTGCTCGGGAGCATCTCGACATTGGGGAACTAAAGTCACTGCGGGCGGCATTTTGGCGAAGCGCAACAAACGGCCAGTTGGGGCGCACCGACGAAGCAAGAACAGACGCTGATCTCTTCCTCGACGAAGTTCGCAAGATCTGGGTTGGCGAAGAAACACCGGCGCCGAAGGACCTTTTGGAATGGTATTTTCAGTTTCTTCCGCTTGCCCAGCCCACAGACGAACATGCCTTGAGGGAGGGTCTGCGCGCAGCTGGTTTGCCGGCGTGAGCGGGTTGTTGCGTTACCTGGCGCCGGCGGTTGCCCGAGCCTTCGACCGTCGAAAAGCGGGCGTGTTCAAGTAGGACGGTAGTGCGCTTTTTATTCTTCCGGGCTCGACCGCCAAGAGAGATGCCAGATATTCCAAGAGCAGCACGGCATCACGTTCTTTCTGATTGACGCGGTGCACCAGTACACGCCGGACAAGTTCTCTTGAACGCGCCTTGCTCAGGCCGGTCGCCAAGAGGCGCTCTTCGACCGCCTGCCAGGTTCGATCCTTGAAGAAGATCGATTTGGCGGCGGAAAGCAGCAGGTCTGCTTCCCAATCGCAGACTGCTCCCACTTCGAGCGCCTCTCTAACGCTCCATCTGACATTGACCATGGCTTCGCTCACCGCTGGAAAGCCAAGTGTTTCCGGCCCGTGCGCAACGGCAACCTCGTCATCGTCTTCAAGCACGCCATCGGCATAGGCCTGATAGATTTCACCTATGCCGACCATACCGCAGCGCTCTAGTTCTGCGGCGCGCAATGCACCCATGCTTGCCGCTCCCGCGACCACCGCGCCATTGTGAATCGCCCAGATGATCTCTTTGTGCCAAACCGCCGGTTGGGATTCGAAATAACCATCGATGATCCCGACAAGACGGGCGCCAGATTCGATCGCCCGAAACAGGTCGCCCTCTGCTACTGGCGGACGGATATCAAGGGAGTCCGAATTGGGCAGATCGGAAACCGAACATGTAGGGCCAACAAAGACGGTTATGCCTTTCATGGCACTGAACCCGCCAGCGCAACGGCATTTAGCGGCCTGCGGCCGGGAACATAACCTGCCCTTCGGCTGCGTCGGCCCAAGCCTGGTACCACGGCTCTGACCACCGGGACTCCGAACTCGGCCCTGGTCAAATCGATACCTATGATTTCCGGCAGACCTGCCGCACGCAATTTGCCGCAGATGTGGTCCAAGTCGCCCTCGAATGTATCGCTGCTTTCGTCTGAGTCATGGCGAAACGCCACCCCAGACCCGGCGGCAAAGTGAAGGTCGAGAATGGCCAACTGCTCATGCAGTCTGGGCGAAACCCGATAGTCTCGAGACCCTAGATCGTCGCGGCTCCCGGCAATCCGCGTCAGGCGAGACTGCGACGCTTCGGTCAGGGCGCGTGACAGAGCAACGGACGGATCCAGATGACAGCCATATCCCGAGCTTGCCCGTGAAGAGGACCCGTCTCCGTCGTATCCCTCAAAGATGGTGCACAGATATGCCGGTACAGGAATGTCCGAGGTTATGTCGTAGATTTGGTAATTGATCTTCGCTTGATTGAACTTTTCCAGCAACAGCCTGATATGGCGGTCATCGATACTCTCGGTCCTGACCCGTCGCCTTACGCGCTGGGAAAGCCGTTGTCCTCGCCAGAGAGCAATGCAGTCTCGCTCAATGAGTTCGTAAAGGGCGGCACAGAGGGCCTCGGCTAGTCCGTTGCCGGCTGCCAGACCATTGCTTGTCGTACCCAGCCAATCGATCTCCACAGGCTGGACGAAGTCGGTATGAACCACTTGCTTCGGCACCCAGACGGGATTGCCACTACAAATGTCGAACCCCTGAAGCCACGTGACGATTTGAGATTGATCGAGGTCGGGCTCATTTCCGGTAGGCAACCAAGCCAGAGACATGACGGGATTGTCCAACGACAGATCGGCGTAGCTCGTCTTGATTTCCGGCAGCGTGATATTCTGCGCATGCCAGCTTTCCAAGGCTTCCATAGCCCCGGACGCCTTCGCGGCCTCTAACGTCAATCCTTTGCCCTGGTGAACAGAAACGGACTTGCTCTCCGGCCGTACGGCCATCACGACAGGGATCCCGATACGGTCCAACCCTGTGACGTTGGCCAAACGGGTGACGCCGCACGCCTTGAGGACAGGGGTCACCCATTCCAGCGTGACCTCTGGATGAACCATACGATGGGTCCCGTCTCGGATAGCCTTTTGTGATTCCCTCGCAGGGGTTTGAGACGGCGCGACGGGCGCATCGCCATAACCCGTCACGCCGCCCTTGGGCACAATTGCCCGATCCACGCGTCGACCGCCCGTTGCGATAGGGTCAAGTGTCAACTGTGCATCCCCATTTTTTGAGGCTCTCCGTTGACCTCCAGCCCCTTGAGCGGCGGCAGGCACCGCGTTCGCTGAAGACATGCGACCGATCCAGAACTGGAACCTGATCAAGCTCTCTCACGACGACACGATGGGATATTTTGACCAACAACCCGGGTCTTTGTGACGGCGAAATTCCCAATCAGGCTGCTGCTAATGCACCACGGGCCACGAGGCCCGCTGACCTAAGCGAGCCTGCACCTCTGAACCAGAGACCGTCCGATGGGGCAATGCCTATTCGGCCTCAACCGTCGTCGTCGTCATCGGCCAGTCCGGCATCCACATCATCAGCCAGACCACCGGAATCGCCTGCAAATCCGGCCTGGTCGTGGAAGGCAACGGCCGCTTCCAACCCAACGAAGAGACCGTTCTTCCAATCTTCTGTTCGCGAAAAGGCAAACTTGTCTGTGGCCAGGTTGCTTTGCGGGTCCGCCAACTGAAGGTTGTCGAAGTCTTTATCGCGCAAGATGTAAACGTCGCCCTCGTATTTGATCAACAACATGAATGGCTTCGGCATGTTTGTCCCCCCGTTATTGTTGGTGGTTGATGGAATCATGATGCAGCCTTCTTTTCCGCCTCACCAACGCATTTGGTGACCACCTCTTCAAACCACAGCTGCAATCGTTCCTCAGTTCCGAACTCCGCGATGAGTCCCATGGCAATTTCAAGCAGCTCTGCTTTCACCGCCGCGACGTCCTTCGCATCGCGGTAGGCAGAGATCGTGCGACAACTGTCCAGCACGATATCCACGATGTCCATGATCTGCAGATTGCTGGTGATCCATCTGGCACCGGCCTTAGTGCCCGTCAGCTGCAGGAAATTTGCCGCATTGGCATGCCTGTCCGCGTTGCTGACCGTACCAGTATCGCCAGCATTCATATAACGCATCGAAGCCCATTGCCGATAAATCTCCATCTGGCCGGTGAACCGCAAATCGGGGTGGTCGGTGGTCAGTTTCTGCCCAATCTCCAGCACATCGTGAAAATAGCCGGTAACCGAACCGTTCAGGGCCGCAAACGTGCCGACTTCCGGATGATCGATCAGCTTCTCGATGGCGCTGGCCTTGTCGACCTTGGTCACATCAAAAGAGACAACCTTGGAAACCGACGTACCGCCGCCCGGCATCACGCATACCGCTTGCAATTCATACCGGCCGGGCTCGCCGACATACCAGCCGTCCGGCCCGACCAGTGTGGGGAGGCGCGCTTCCATCGAATCACGGTCATCGCCTTTCTTATCGAGCTTGACCGGCGAGACTTCCCCACAGGAATAGAACAGAGGTTCATACCGCCTGGCGAACTTGTGCTGCGGTCCTTTGATCCACAAAGTAACCGAGCTTCCGTCAGGATCGCACCCCCGGGGCGCATCAACCAGACGATCGGTGGCATTCCTGAGCACGATCTTCCCTTGCGGAAGGTCGAATTGCTCCAATGGCGTTCCCGGGGCCGGGTGGGTCAGCTCAATGGAAAGATTGACCTCTTTGGTATCGTCAAATTCCTTGAGATCGGTTGTGTTTGCGAACTCACCTTGCCGTCCTTGAGCGGTGGCCCAGGTGCCGCCTGGTACGACCTCGGTAAAGGATCCATGCCTGATATGTCTTAGTTCCTCGTCGTCGAAATTCTCGACTTCGGCAAACTCGGCGCGGAACAGGTCGTGGCCCAGCCATGCCTCCCGACCGACATAATTGGCCAAAACACCGAACGGAAAGCGATGCCTGTAGGCCATCCAGCTGAGCGCGCCTGGACGGGCCATGCGTGCCCGCTGGCGATGAAGATCCTTCTGATGGGTGTGCAGAAGGTTGAACATGTGACCAATCTCATGAACGGTCGTATGAAACTTGAGGTATTCCACTTCCTCCCGACGGGCCTGCAAGTCCTGGATTTCATCCTTTTTGGAGTCTTCGATCGCCTGGACGAAGATTGCCGCTCCCTGCCGGGCAGGCTCCTTCTTGTCAAACATACGCCCGAGTTTGTTGCCACTTCTGTTCGCATATTCGGCCCACCGGGATGCAAACAGCAGCCTCCCATTCCAGCTTCTTTCACCCACCCAGGGCGCCGATTCGACGAGAAGAGCGTGCAACTCGTCGTCGCGCAGCTTCCCGTCATTGGCAAGAGCCCCAGAAACGTCAATAGCCTTGGGCTCCTGCTGAACGACCATATCAACCCCGGCTCGCAGGAAAGCATCCTCGACCGATTTCACATTGCGCAGGCGCGGGATTTGCGGGTTGTCCTTCTTGAAGATCTTTGGGACAGCAATACCGGAGGTGTTGAACACTTCGAGCTTCAGTCGCCGGAGCTCGTCCCCGTCATGTTTCAGATCCTGAGCGGAGACATCGGCTCTCAAAAGAGATCGCGCGGATCCACTGGATCCGGAAAAACACTTGATATGGCAATCGGTAATCTTCTTGCCGTCATGTTTTAACAGGACGGCGCCTTTGCCAATCTCCGGATGATCGAACATATCGACCGGCGCAACGACCTTGCCGGCGTTCTGGTCCTTCGCCGCATAGCAAATCGATTCAGAAATGAAGGAGAAGGCCGGTTCTTTGCGTTGCTGATCCAGGAAAACGTCACCACTGATGACGTTGAATTCGCTGTCAATCCGGACCTCTATGAATCTATCTTTTTGCGTGTGCGGATTGCTGCCTTTGCCGCTGTGGCGACCCTGCATCACGTCCAAAAGGTGGGACTGCCCGGCGCCTCCGCCAATGACTTTGAACTGGTCTTTGATCTCCTGCCGCCAATCCATTGCCGACCCCCCGGCGTTGTTCCAATTATCACACCCTATTCATGCCCTTGTATTCAACACAAATCCGTATCCCGGCGACTCAACGGATCGCCGTGCCAGGTCTTGGCCGTGTATCTTGGTATGGAAAGGTCGGGAGGAGATTTGGCGACCCCAACGGGATTCGAACCCGTGTTGCCGGCGTGAAAGGCCGGTGTCCTAGGCCTCTAGA
>Ga0066187_1000376_pt1 | contig 15781 bp, 15 predicted proteins | sample WorMetexBAHAMAS1_FD_58706 | JGI IMG/M metagenome (GOLD analysis project Ga0066187, IMG submission 58706) | Marine gutless worms symbiont microbial communities from Max Planck institute for Marine Microbiology, Germany - Inanidrilus exumae... | ecosystem: Host-associated > Annelida > Digestive...
AATGGTTGGTAAAAAACGGTATGATTAGAATCCGAATGGCAGGAAAAGTGTTACCCGATTATCCTTTGAATTTGTGTCATAATTAGCGATGCTGCACACAATGACCCTTGTCAGCCTGGCCCTGTGCATGCCTTTTATTTATTCATTCAACAAGCTTTTCCCCCAGCTTGTTGGGAAACCAAAATTAAAGGGGCTGCTTTTAAAAAAGGAATTCCGTTTTGGGTAACACAAATGTAAGGAGCCGTCTTTAAATAAGGAAAGACCCTCCCGACGATTGTCGGTGATCCTCTATATTTCATTTTTATTTCTGCCGTTAATACCGCTTGTGTTTCTAAGCTTCAGTTCAACGCTGGGAGGTACCTCGACACCTGTAGGGCAATTTACTTTGTCTAATTACATCCACGTTTTTCAAAATCCGGCGTTGTCCGCCTCAATCACTAATTCAATAACCTACGTAACGTTGAACATCTTGATGACAATCCCTGTTGCTCTACTCGCCGCATACGCTTTTTCGAGGTATTCATTTCTTGGCGATAAACATCTATTTTTTGGGTTCTTGGCACTGCGAATGACGCCACCAGTCGTGATGGTGTTGCCCGTATTTTTTATTTTTTCAACAATGAACCTGATCAATAAACCGCTCGCAATCTCGTTGGCGCATTGTTTGTTTAATGTACCGATTTCTATATGGGTGCTGGAAAGTTTTATATCTGCCATCCCAAAAGAATTAGACGAGGTTGCTTTTCTAGACGGCTATTCATTCTTTGGGTTTTTTATCAGAATTCTAATACCGCTTATTACACCGGGAATCGCAGTCGCATGTTTCTTTTGCTATATGTTTTCATGGGTTGAGGTCGTGTTTGCCCGCATTTTAACGGTTACGGCGGGAAAACCAATCAGTATGGCTATTTCAGCATTGTATTCTTTTAGAACCGATATCGGTTTAGTGATGGCTACAACTGTTCTCTCGATCTTACCCGGCGCCGTATTGATTTATTTTGTTCGAAATCATATCGTTAAAGGCTTTATCATTAAGCAGGTCCGTTAAAGGCTATTATGGTAAAGACAAAGGCGACTTCATCATAAGATTGGCGACATTCCACACAAAATTTCGTGGCTGCCCATGGATAAGCAACCAAATAATAAAGCCTGGCTATTTATGATCCCAGCCTTCTTGTTGCTCGGGTTCGTGGCGTTCATTCCATTGATCATGGTCGTGAATTATTCGTTTCAAGACGTTTTCACCGTACAGTCCATGACATGGGTTGGCTTTGAATGGTATCGAGAAATACTGCAGTCCATTCGCTTCTGGGAAACCCTGGGGCGTAGTCTGATATTTACGGCAATTATTCTGATAATTGAAATACCTCTGGGCACCGCCATCGCCTTGTCTATACCTAAAAAGGGGGCGTTTGTTGCATTTTGTCTGGTTTCGATGTCCCTTCCGCTCTTGGTTCCCTGGAATATGATTGCCGTGATATGGCAGTTATTCTTAGGGATCATGGCGAATTTTTTTTCAATAATTTGGATCGATTTTGACTGGAAGCTGAATGCATTGCACACATGGGTCTCTATTGTACTGATGGACGTATGGCATTGGACAAGCCTGGTTGTTTTACTTTGCTATTCAAGTTTGACAACGATACCTGCTGCCTACTATCAAGCAGCCGCTATTGACGGGGCTTCCCGTTGGGATGTGTTTCGTTATGTAGAATTGCCGAAGATGAGAAGTGTGTTATTGATGGCGATACTGCTACGTTTCATAGATAGCTTCATGGTCTACACCGAACCCTTCCTTCTTAATGCAGGCGGGCCCCGAAGTACGACCACCTTATTAGCTATGGAGTTGGGCCAAGATGTTGTGTCGTATAATTTTAGTCCTGCGGCAGCAAGATCGATCATCTATTTTATTTTAATCATAACAGTATCGTGGGCATTCAAAACCGCGTTAGCGATTCACGAGCCTGGTAACAAAAAAAGTTAAAAGAAAAAAGACACCATTGAATAAACCAGACTTGCTATATTTGGAAAATATACCCCAAATTGGTTGTGAGTTTATAAATGATGGTAGAGCCATGACAGAAAAAAAAGAAGGCAAAAATCCAGTTATTAGGGTTCGTAGCTTATATAAAAAATTTGACTCCTTGCCGGTTATTAATGGGGTAGATTTGGATGTATTACCGGGTGATGTAGTTGTCATCATGGGGCCTTCGGGTGGGGGAAAGAGTACTTTCTTACGTTGCCTTAACTTTCTCGAAGAACCATCGTCAGGAATTATTGAAATTGACGGTGTAGAAATTAATGTAGAAGAATCTGCGAGTAATCGGAATGAGAGAATTCGTGCATTACGTCGACGGGCAGCGATGGTTTTTCAAGAGTTTAACCTTTTCACCCATATGAATGTCTTGGATAATATTATCGAAGGCGCCGTTACGGTGAAAGGTTTGCCAAAAGAGAAAGCCATCAGTAAAGCCGAAGGTCTATTGGATGAGATGGGTTTGTTAGAAAAACGTGATGTCTTCCCATCCTTGCTGGCTGCTGGTGAGCAGCAACAAGTGGCTATCGCCCGTTCCCTTTGCATGGAACCCCAGATAATGCTGTTCGATGATCCGACCTCGGCTCTTGATCCGAGTTTAGTAAGTGCATTGGTAGGAGTGATGAAACGACTGGTTAATGCAGGTATAGCAATGATCATTGTTTCTAATGAGCCTTTTTTAGTACGAAATATAGCAAACCGAGCGATTTTTTTTGAGGATGGTGTATGGGTAGAAATGGCTTCTCCTGACGAACTGTTAAGCAATCCTAAGAAAGAACGGACTCGCCAGTTCCTGAGCCGTATTTCACTAAAAGAAGTTAGTATCAGTCAATAAATTTCAGAGGTGAATGCTGGAACAAAAGCATCAACTTAAACCAACAAAAATAGCATTATTTGTGGGGATCCGGCAGACCAAATTATCCCGATTTGTCCAGGTTTTAATATCTGCCATATACATACCGCCTAATGAAATTAATCGTATTTTCGATATATTATTGATATGTATAGATTTATTGGATCTGATAATAACATTCGAAAGAGCAAATCCAAAGTTCTACACAAGAGATAGCAGAGGGGGCTTCATTCTTCACAGCTTGTTTTGACATATGGAGTGATAAAAAAACCAGAGTCATGAACCGTCTATTTAATCGACTATGAGCTTTTCCACGTTTTTTTCCAAGCAGGCCAGAAAACCCACCGGAGTATTCGGGCGTTGGGTTATGTCTCTTATCTTCGACAGGGGTAATGCCTTTCTGAACGACTATGTCTTTGATCTAATGTCGGTTCAAGCGGATGACCGTATCATCGAGATTGGTTGCGGTACGGGAAAGCTGATTTCCAGGATGGCCGCAATTATAGAAGAAGGTATTATTGAAGGGATAGACTTTTCAGGCGAAATGATATCGACCGCCATCAAGCAAAATAAAAAATTCATGGTTAATCGAAAGGTGAAAATCGTTGAGGGCGATTTTGATAACATGGACTATGAAAAAAAGATTTTCACCAAAGCGTGCAGCGTGAATACGCTGTATTTCTGGCCCCGCCCGGAATATACCGTAAAGAAAATTGCTGACCTTCTCACACCCAGCGGTAAATTGATCCTGGCGTTCGAGGATATTGGACAATTGAACCAACGGAACCTGGACCATGATGTATTTCGTTTTTACGCAGAAGATGACGTCCGGAATCTATTAATCGACGCTGGCTTTTCCGACAAGACCAATATCGTATCTCGGAAAAAAGGCAAACTCACATTCCATTGTGCTGTTGGGATGAAATGAGGTTTTTCTCAGATCCAATTAAGTTGAAAAATAGGATCCGAAAGATGAGTGTTGAATTTCAGACGGATTTCATATTTATGCTAAGGAGAATTTATCATGTCTGGGAAAAATGACATCCCTTGAGTAGGGATGAGATTTGGGCGAAATCCATTTTAACGCTTTTTGTTTTGCCAGTATGAGCCGCTATAGGGTATAATTAATCTTAGCCATAATACGATAAAGGCAAGACTTGAAAGGGTTGGAATGTGATGGAACGCCGGATACCAATTTACCCCACTGCTGTTTCCCTATGCCGGTATGTCATACTGGCAATTTGCATCGTCTCGCTCCTTTCGCCTCCTGTTTTTTCAGCGGAAAGCACCTTCTGGCGGTGTTTCGACACCTATTGCCAGCCTCACAACGTAGCATGTCAGGCGACGTTGTGCAGTGACCCGACAGGTCGCTGTTCTACGGCGCCCTGCGGTATTTTCAACAATCGCGGCGGCCCATGTGTAAAGGTCTGCTCCTCGGTGGGGTCATTGTTTGAAAAAGAGGCTTGCAACACACAATATATGGACTTCGCTGCGGCCTGCATGAGCGGGTGCGTTCAACCCGACGAGCAGCAGGCTTTCAAATGTGCCTGGAATTGCGAAGGGAAGGCAAAATCACTGCGCAAACAATGCTGGGAACTGGTAAAAACCAAGCGGATGAAAGCGGATGAAGCGGCCAAGATAGTATTCCCCGCCCGGAAAAGGGGCGCTGCCGGTGATGTTGCATCCGGAGAGCGCTTTGTCCTTCACAACGGTAAAGTCTTTGCCTTTTCAGAGGAAAAATGGAAGCGACGGGTTTTAAGGGACATTCCCCCCGAGACGGGCGCCTTCTACACGGATGAATTCGATCCTCTGCGTATGGACTGGTCCTCCGATGGTGTTGTCTTTCTCACAGGGGTTGGCACCGCGGCGGCCGTTACCGTAGGCGCGATGACGTTTGGCAGTGCCATCATCGTCGGGGCGGGCGTAACCTTTGCCGCCAGCGGTTTGAAGACCTTCATTTCAAAATCGGCCGACACGCTGGACACCAAAGAAGCTGCGGTAGAAGGTTTAAAGGACGGTGCGTGGGACGCGACGGTTGGGGTCGGTTTCGATGTTGCAACGGGAGGCGCAGGTGGCGCAGTGAAGGGTGCAGCCAGTTCTGCGGCCAAAACCGCAATGAAGGGTGTATTCAGAACGGTCGCCAAGAAATCTTTAGATAAGGCCGTCGCTCCCATTGCCAGGACATCGGTGGGCAAGAGCACCGTCAAGGCATTCCGGTCCGCGTTCAAAGATCCACTGGTGGTACGACTGGAACGAAAGCTGGTCATGAGTCCCAAAGGAGGCAAGCCTTTCTTCAGGGTCAAGCGTGTATTTTCCACCCAATGGAACACGTCCGTCACCGTTTTGACCAGCGGGGATGCCGTTGCTGAAGGCATAGAAATGGGTTTGACAAATCGTATCTCCGGGTGCCTCAACAACACTTCGAGGCAGGCCTACGACGAGTTCTTTGGAGGTACAGGTCAAAAAACGCCTCCCGATAACCTTGTGCTGGAACGGGGACGGGTCGGGGACAGCTCCTCTGGGGTTGTCATTACCTACGAAGGAGGCGGGATATGAGATATGTTACCGCTCTTCCGATCGTCCTTATTTGCCTTTTGGGTGTTGCGGGTTCGGCACTTGCAACCGGGCTTGTCGTCCTCGATCAACCCGCCGTCGTGTCCAGCCAGGAGGTGCGGCAGGACCTGAACCGGGCGTTGCTCGCGGTGGTGATGAAGATCCGGGGGAGAAGTGCAGCGGACCTTGCCGACCTCGGCGTCGCCCTGTCCGAGGTCGCATCCAAGCATCTTCCGGACAAATCTACACTGCTTGCGCCGTTCTCGCTAAAGGAGACACGGATTTCGGCCCTATTATCGGGCAGCAACACAGAACTCGGCGGCGGTCGCGTCGCCGGCACCTTTGTTTTCGAAGATGATTTTCTGCGGCAGGTCGAATTGGCATTCGCACTCGACTACCAGATCGAAACGGGAAGCGAGGCCATTCAGATCCATGGGGCAGGCATCGGCGAAAAATCACCGATGCCCCCACTAGTGTCATTGTATGTGGTTGCCGCCAAAGACATGCCGGATAATTTCGACTCCCATTTTCACTCCTGGCAGGACATCTATTCATTTGCGGTCCTCAAAGGGCTCGATCTGGCCGACCCGGCTCGCCTGCCCAAGGGAAGCGTGAAATACGTGGTGTTTCAATTCGTCCACAGTCGCGTTCCCGCCGGAGACGGCATTACGGCACTGATTTCAAATCGTGCGGAGGGGCAGAATGGCGAGAAGGGACAAACAAAGGTCAACACCTTTGACGGCTGGAAAATCTTTCGCCATTGGGTCGAAATGAATTTAGCATCCAAAACGCCGCTTTTTTTCAAAACCCGTTATCATCCCCGGCACACCGGCGTTAAAGACATTGACGGTAGGACACACACCATCGCTACATTCACACCGCACATGGGTGGAGGGATGGTCGGAAAAGTCAGAAATACCACCATCGATCTGGCGGGTGTTGTGGAGGACGCGAAGGCCTCCCCGAAAGCGGTCGACCCTCCTGGCGGCAGTTTGAAAAAAACGCCGGATAAGCCCAATCTTGTAAATGTCGCACTTAACCGACCGACACTCGTGATAGCGACGGGCCGCTACTCAAAATCCAAGGACCGCACCAAAGCAGGAGCGGGGGCAGTGGATGGCAAGAGAACGAGCGATTACGGCTTTCACAGCGACAAACTGAAGAACCCATGGTGGCAGGTGGACCTGGGAAAAGGCGCCACCGTCCATAAATTCAGGATAATCAACCGGTCCTGCTGTGCCGACCGGGCGAAAACCATGCGCATCCTGCTCTCCATGGATGGCCAATCCTGGGATGAGGTCCACGACCAGGGAGGAAAAACATTCAGGACGCTCAAGATCTCCATCAACCCAAAGCCGGCCCGATATGTGCGCCTGCAGTTGGCGGAGGCAAACTACTTCCACCTGCAGGAGGTAGAGGTTTTAGGTCAACGCGGGACCCCGACTGCCAGCCCTGCCTCTGCGGACTCGGAGATCAACAGGGCGGGAATGGACGCAGGCATCCTGGATGGACACTGGTCGTCCCCCGAATGGAAAGCCAAAATGGATTTCTGGACCCAAAACGGATCGGCACTCGCATATTATCGCACTGCCAACGACCGGGGATGGCTCTGGATGAAAAAGGAGAACGGGGGCTACCAGGGGTATTGGACGGAAACCGCTTCGAACCAGCGATGCGCTACCCGGCGTGGCGGCTCCTATCATTGGGGCCGTGTCACCCTTGTAAACTCGGATGGCGAACTGTCAGGACTCTGGAGCTATTGCGAAAAGCCTGCCAGCCGCAAGTGGACTGCCCACAAAAAGGCGTCCTTGCAAAAACTCCATCAGAAACCGCAATGGAATCTTTTCAGACCAGGGCCATAACTTGACGTGACAGCGAAGCGCTCGAACACGGTTTAAGCTATTCCTTTATGGACATTCTTTTGAATGGCAAAACGGGGCTGCCATAAAGCCTAGCTCAAACCTAATATGGGAAAGGTGCATTATGGAAAAATCAATTTTTGATCTTGTGATCGCACCGTGGAAAACAGCAATCCTGAATACGGCGATCCGATTGAAGGTATTCACCGTTTTATCGGATCGACAAATGAGTGCTGAAACGATAGCCGCTCAAACCGATGCAAATGGGGCTTTTCTGCCGGCTATTTTGAATGCCCTGGTTTGCATGGGACTATTACAATTTCAAAAAGATAAATATAGAAATACACACCTGAGCCGGATCTATTTTATTGAGGGAGGGCCTTACTATCTTGGAGATTTTATACAATTGCTGATAAATGAATCGTCCAATTGGAACAGGCTGTTTTCCAAGGTAAGTAAAGGAAAAGAGCTATTAGATGATGCTGATGATTCGTACAGGACTTTCATAAAAGGGATGCATAATATGGGTATGCTTGGGGAGGCAGATGCTCTGGTTCGCAGCGTGGACCTTTCCGACTGCCCATTTTTGATAGACGCCGGCGGTGGATCTGGAATCTACTCCATTTACCTTTGTCAAAAATATCCTGACTTGAAATCGACCATTTTAGACAGGCATGAAACCTTGGCCGTTACCAATGAATTTGTCTCGAAGCATAAAGAAAGTGAACGTATTGAACTGCGGGAATGCGATATCTCAAAGGAAAAACTTGGCGATAATATTGATGCCGTACTGTTGTCTGATGTCACCTATGATGAAGCTGAGGCAGGGAGTATTTTGCGAAACGTCTGGAAATGCCTGCGGCCAAAAGGGCATTTGATTGTTCGTGGTTATTATTTTGATCCGCAAACATCGAGCTCCTTGTTTGGGGCTTTATTTACGGTCAATCAACTGGTTATCGACTCAAACAGAAAAATACTAACGCTCCCTACGCTTCAAGCATTAATCGAGAAAACAGGATTTACCATAACAAAAGTGTCTCCATTGACGGAACGTTCTTTTATCATCATGGCAGCCAAACCGGCAAATTCATAAACGATATTGCCGAAAAAGGGAATTCGCGTGACGAAAATCGCAACAAATCTGCCTGGAGTAGAGATTCGAAGCCTGCGTGAAGAACATCTGGACAGCATCGTTGAGTTGATGAATCTGGAGGGCTGGTACTACTATGACCGCCATGAGCTCCTCCGTTATTTGGCCCTGAATCAGGAGTGTTTTACACTTCTTGAAAGCGGTCGCATCGCAGGCAGTATTTTCACCACCGATTATGGCAATCAAGCCTGGATCGGCAATATTGTTGTCGCAAAAGATTTGAGAAAAAGGGGAATTGCCGCCGGCATGATCCGGGGGGTCATAGACCATTTTTCTATAAATCGGCAGGTCCGAACATATCGTCTGGGATCGGTTCCCCTGGCAATCGGCCTTTACAAAAAGATTGGGTTTCATGCCGAATCATTTACAACGGCCCAGGCGGCCGATTTGCCTTTGAACACAGCGTCCGTGGAGATCGACACGGGTAAAAGCATCCGGGTGGAACCGATCCGTGCCCATGACCTAAAAGCCATCGCTGAAATCGACAAGAGATACTTCAAATCAGAACGTCTGGGACTTTTATCGCATCTATACGAAGACTCGATTAAAAAGTGTTGCGTCTGTCTGAAAGACAGGGGAAAGGTCGTGGGTTTCCTGATGTTGAGAAAGCGGCAAGCATCAAAAAAGGAAGGTCGTTTTGCCGAGGGACCGGATTATGCCTATCGCCTGGGGCCTTCCTGCATTCTGCCGGCGTATGGAATCGACGGTTTCAAGGCGCTTTGCCAGGAAGCGTTTCGGGTCGTGAATGAAGAGGTAGACCAACTGAGGGGCAATGCCAGAATTTATACTGTTTTTCCAAAAAACGCGGTCAAAGATGAGATTTACAGGGACACGCAGGAACTGGCGGAGAGTATGGGCATGGCATTGGATCCGAGTCTCCACGGCATTTTCGATGAACACGGTCTCATCTTCGGAGCCCGGAAATCGGAAAAAAACGATGCTCAATGGCAATATATGGAAAGTCTGGGTTTTCGCCAGGAATACTTCGAGCAGGTGATGAGCTACACGCCCGGGGAGACGGCGGTGATGCAGGGCGACCCCAAAATGGCCGAAATGACCCAGGCCGATCCTGAAGGCATCTTCGCGTCGGCTACACCCGGTGACAAGGCGTAATGAAAAATGATGAATGAGTGGTTGAACAGAGAAGAATACCCGTTTCAGTCCCGGTATATCGATCTGCCTATGGGCCGGATGCATTACGTCGACGAGGGCGATTCAAGTCATGCAGTGGTCATGGTTCACGGCAATCCCGCCTGGTCCTTCACCTACCGCAAACTGATAAAATGCCTGTCCGGGAAATACAGGTGTATCGCGCCCGATCATATCGGTTTCGGATTGTCCGACAAGCCGTTGGCGTGGGACTACCTGCCGGAGAATCACGCCGGCAATCTCGAATCCTTGATTCAATCTCTTAACCTCGAATCGATGAGCCTGGTGGTTGGAGACTGGGGCGGTCCCATCGGACTCTCCTATGCCGTCCATCATCCGGATATCGTCCGCTCCATTGTGGTCACCAACACGTGGATGTGGCCGGTAAAAGGGATTTTCCACTATGAATCGTTCAGCCGATTGATGGGGGGTATCATCGGCAGAACCCTGATCAAGCGATACAACTTCTTTGTAAAGGTACTGATGAAACAGATGTTCAGGACATCAATGGAGCCTGCCATCCACCGGCACTACATCGAACCGCTCAAAAGCCCTAAGGATCGAAAGGGGTGCTGGGTCTTTCCCAAACAGATCATCGGCTCCACCCCATGGCTGTCCGGGCTCTGGCAAAAACGAGAGGCCATCTCCGGCAAACCCGCCCTGATCATCTGGGGTCTCAAAGATATTGCGTTTCGCGCCATCGAGCTTGAAAAATGGAGATCTCTGCTCACCCATGCGGAAGTTCATGAATTTGAGGATGCGGGGCATTTTGTTCTGGAGGAGCTGGGGAACCGGTTGCGTCCGATTATCGAGAACCATCTTGAGGACACCGTTGGGTGATCCGGTTACTTGAACCTGAGAGGAACAGATGAAAAACAATAGAATATTGGTGCTCAACGGCGCAACAAGGGTGAATGGGAACACGGATATTATTCTCAGCAAATTGATTGCATCTGCCTTACAGACGGATGTCCAGATCAAGCAGATTGATGTCAGAAAGAAAAAAATTAAGGACTGTATCGGCTGTTACCATTGCAACGACAATACAGCATGTTCAATTACAGATGATATGGTGGAAGTCTATGAAGATATAAATAGATCTGCGTTGATTATCTTTGCATCTCCCATCTATTGGTGGGGGGTCACAGGCATTATGAAAGTATTGATCGACCGTCTCTACCTGTATTATTCGGAATTGAACAATCCATCCATTCAGGGCAAGAAAGCCATCATTATCTCTCCAATGAATATGAAGAGTGATATATATAAAAGCAAATTATTCTTGGATTTTTACAAGATTATTTTCGACAACCTGAATATGCCCCTGGTTGATGCTTGTTTGTTCGGAAATGTTAATGAAAAGGGTGCAATTAATCATCATACCGAATATTTAAACCAAATTGACCGGTTGGGAAGAACGCTTGCTGATCAGTTAACATGAGATTTTAAATCATTGTTGATATAGAATATTGTCAGCTGCCATTAAAGCATTCTAGAGGGGGTAAAAAAGAGGACCAAATGAATTCTGTGATGCAACTGCTCCAGTCCCACCGATCCATCCGGAAATTCACGGATAAGCCGGTGGATGATCGTATGATGAATGAGATTATTCAATGCGGCCAGTCCGCGGCGACCTCCAGCAACCTCCAGGCGACCACGGTGATCCGTGTCCGAGAGGCCGATACACGAAGAAAAATTGCCCGGATAGCCGGGGACCAGGAATATGTTAAGACCGCTGGGGCGTTCTTGATGTTCTGTGCCGATCTCAATCGATCCCGGAAAGCCTGTGAGATGCAGAATGGTAGCTTTGTCACGGGAATGACCGAGCACTTCATCATTGCCACCGTTGATGTGGCCCTGTTTGCACAGAACTGCGCCGTTGCCGCAGAATCATTGGGCTTGGGTATCTGTTACATCGGCGGTATCCGCAATGATCCGGAAAGCGTGAGTGCGCTTTTGGATCTACCGGATCAAGTCTACCCGGTTTTCGGGTTTTGTATTGGATATCCGGCCCAAAACCCTGAAGTTAAACCGCGCTTGCCCCTCTCCGTGGTACTGAAAGAGGAGCGATACCCATATTCAGACGACCCACATGGCATCCTTGTATATGATGAACAACTAAGGCGGTATTATCGAACCCGCACGGGTGGTACTAAAGATAGCTGCTGGACCCAGGAGATGAAGGCCCTGGTAGGTAAAGAATCCCGTCCCCACATGCGGGGATTTTTGAAATCACGTGGATTGAATATAAAATGACAAACCGATTTAAAAATTTCCTGATAAATGAAAAGAGGCAGCATGAAGAATGAAACGACAGTGTCTCCCGTTAAGGATCGCTTTGATATCAAGGGCTGCAAAGTAACCATGAAAGCGGTTGTCACAACTGGTAACGGCGGTTATGAAAAACTGGATTACCGGGATGTTCCGATTCCGGAACTTTCATCGGATGAAGTTCTTTTGCAGGTCCTTGCCGCAGGAATAAACAATACTGAAATCAATACCCGCCTTGGCTGGTATTCCTCCAAAGTCACGACGAGCACAGAAGCACTTACAACCGGCAAGAAGGAAAGACAAGAGGCAAAAACACAGGGAGATGGCGGTTGGAATGAAGCGACACCATTTCCGTTTATTCAAGGTACTGATTGTTGCGGTCGGGTCGTTGCTGTTGCACCGGGGAGCGATGAAAGCCTTATGGGATCACGCGTTTTGGTTCGGTCCTGCATGCGCAGTATAGGATGGGATTCATTGGAAAACATTTGGATGGCTTCTGATTTCGACGGCGCCTTTGCACAATTTGTAAAAGTCGCCGCAAAAGAGGTTTTTCCAGTGGACTGTGATTGGAGCGATGCCGAACTGGGCACCATTCCGTGTGCTTACGGTACGGCTGAGAATATGGTCCACCGGGCAAAGGTGGCAAAAGGTGAACATGTATTGATCGCGGGAGCCTCGGGCGGCGTCGGATCCGCAGCAGTACAGCTGGCGAAGCGACGGGGGGCCTTTGTAACGGCTATCGCAGGGAAAGCAAAGCTTGAAAAGGTCATGGCAATTGGTGCGGATCAGGTCATTCCCAGCGGCGAGGATAATTTGGATCGTCTGGGAGAAAAATCCGTGGATATTGTCATTGACAACGTTGCAGGACCTCACTTTCCGAGCATGCTCAAGGTATTGAAAAGAGGCGGGCGGTTTGTTTCCTCGGGCGCCATTGCCGGACCCATTGTGGAGCTTGACATGCGTGATTTTTATTTAAAGGATTTGACACTGATTGGATGTACGGCATGGGATGAACCTGTTTTTCCAAATCTTATTTCCTATATCGAAAAAGGTGAGATCATGCCCCTTCTGGCCGAAACGTTTCCACTTAAGGAAATTGCTGCCGCACAGCGGGAGTTCACAAAAAAAAAGCATGTGGGCAAATTTGTTTTGATTCCACCACAAGTCGATGATGTAAAACAATATTTGCTCTGATTAACGATGCATTTGTTCCTGACTAAGATTTCGAAAGTATTGCTGTCTTCTTTTCGCCGCCTGAAATCGATCCCACATGATGATCCTGACCTAACGCCTGAAAACTGGTGTATGGTGCAGCCTTGCATAAATATCAGGATCGCATCCAAAGAGATAACGATAAGTCAACCCCTTTCAACTTTTTGGGTCTATTTTTTGGGGTTCTTCACCGTTGGCGTCAGTTTGTATTTTTTCCAAACTCAAAATGGTGAGAATTCCCGCCTCTGGTGGGGCGTTTCCCTTATGCTTTGGGGAACCGGTGCGATTCTTGCCGGAACTAGTTATCAGGCATTTGGCTACGAAATAAAATGCGCTGGGAGGAGTGTATGCAGTTGGACCAGTTGGTGGGAAATTATTTATCTCATATTCCAGCAGGTTAGCATGAGTGCGATGCTGGTCGCAATCGCATATTCCTGCTCTACTGGAACATTTCAGGTGGTATTGCAGATCTATGCATTGGTAAGTTCGACGGTATACGTTATTCTTGTTTTAATGGGTGCGATAGTGCTGATGAAATCCCTTATCACTTTTGAATTCATGGTTTGGTTCTCGGCCCCGGTTTTCTTTTTTTTCTGTCTCTTCAATTCCTGGCGGTACTATATGTTCAAGTCATCCATGGATCTTGTGTTTTTGGGTTCCTGGGCAATCCTGTTGGGAACCATGATGGCATATTGGATCTACGGCATACTAGGTATTAGAAAAAAATTATGGGCCAAGGGAATCTGGTTCTCCGAAAATGACGTACTGCACGTTTGTTTGATCCTCTGGATAATCTATATCGTTATGGCCGTGGCCCACCATATCGAGGATTATCCGATACCGCCTATTTTGGCATAAATGTTATTCTATCGATTTCTCCCCGTGCACCACGAGCACTATCAATTATCTTGAATTCGTGTCCAATTATTAAAGTTAAAATAGTTATTCTCTACCTTGTAGCAGTGGCTCAAAGCAAATTTTTTTTTCTTTTCAGCATGCGTAACCCATCCTGTACGCCATGCTGTTAAAACCCTTTTGGGCGGGGCTTTAATTTTTGTGGGATCATCCTCTTCGAAAGCGATAGATGGTGCATCTGCATTGCTCATAAAACGGTTATCGACCATTATTTTTTCTGTGTTGTAAAAATCCTTTACGAGCATCAGTACATTTAGAGAAAGCGCTTCGTTATCTGATATGTCTAGGTTTGGGTTCGTAACAAATGGGATGTTCATATCCATTTTCCCTTTATAGTGTACCCAATGCGGCCCATGGTCTGATAGAATAATTATCTTTGTGTTGTCATAAACATCGTTTTTTTTCATCCAGTTGAACCACTTTATCAAGGTTTTTATGACCCATATGTTGTTATCAAATGGTGGTACATCATGGTGCATAACTCCATTATCATCAATAACATCCCAGGGATGATGAGATGCCATTGAATGGATATAAACAAAATTTGGCTTATCATTTTTGTTATTGGAGATAAACGGTAAAAGCCGTAAGAAATTATAATGCTTAGCGTTATTGGTATTCTCATTGGCTTTCAGATTTTCATGAAACCATTTTCCTCGGTTATATATTCTTGGTTTTAGAAAAAGGGGGGCACTATAAAAAGCCGCATTTTCCCAGAGAATTGTGTATCCAATCTCTCTGGAAACCCCGATTCTTAACAACGAATTCCAATGATCCCAATCCTTATGCCATTTAGGCAAATAGGTATCATATGTACTTTTATCGATTGTTGAATAAATCATAGATGTACTTGTAAAATGATACCCATTTGCCTTAACTTTGTCTCGAAACTTCTCGGTAACATCCGTTATTTTTTCAGAAACAGTTCGTGTTGTATCCTTATTCATTTCATCAGGAGAATAAGAAAAGCCTCCAAGTATGGGTGAGATAGATGTGCTAGTCAAATTAGACATAGACAATGTATTCGGATACCAGATAAAACCTTCCAGATCATCTTTCAGCTCTGGATTTTGTTCTAATATATCATTCATATACCAACCCTGAAACATATCAGAAATAAAGAATATAATATTTTTTTTCTCCTTGGAAAAAGAAATAGAACTGGGTATATCCAATGGCACTTGACTTTTTTCCCAAAAATACCCTGTTTGACTTGATACGATAACACTTTGAGAAATAACAAATAAATTCAATAGAATCAGAGCGACTGATACCTGCTTGAAATACTTCTTTCTTAGAACCCAATGAACTCCAATAAAAATTGACAGGATCAGTACACTTTCTATTAGATAGTACAGTAAAGGAGCGTCCAAGTTAATATCTTTTTCATATTTGTTTTCTTGTAATGTACCGACATCAATCGGTAAAATGGTATTATGAAACAAGCTTACAACAAGTAACGCAAGCACAAAAACGGTAAATAATCTTTTTAATTTTTTAGGCAAAACCACATAAACAACATGAATCATAATAAAAAAAATAAAGAATAAAGCAAAATTATTCTGTAAAATATGAATTGCTGCAAACTCGAATGCCTCGGGAAAAGTAGAATAGACAATCAACGGCGCCCACAAGAAAATAAAACCCGTAAGATACAATACAGATAAGGAAAGTATAAGCCAATTCGTTTGTCTTACTGCTTTTTGGGGTGAACAAATTTTCTTATACCTAATCTGAGCGATTCATGAAATAAAAAAGTCCTCTATCTGAAGGTAACATGCTAT
>Ga0066187_1000377_pt1 | contig 15778 bp, 20 predicted proteins | sample WorMetexBAHAMAS1_FD_58706 | JGI IMG/M metagenome (GOLD analysis project Ga0066187, IMG submission 58706) | Marine gutless worms symbiont microbial communities from Max Planck institute for Marine Microbiology, Germany - Inanidrilus exumae... | ecosystem: Host-associated > Annelida > Digestive...
CCAAAACCGGGGAATTTTAAGTTGCCGATTATGGGGAAATTTAAGTTGCCGTTGACAGACCCAGCTGCATTTCGAGGAATTGCAGTTGCATCTCCATGACCGACGCCGCGACGGACGTGGCACTGCGCATGGCCATCATTTGGAAGTTCCAGGCCGTGGCCATGATGTCATACATTTTTCCGGTTCCTTCTTATTATTCATGCCATGCGGTCGGGCGACCCCTCATGGCTCAAGGACGTATCCCCCCGGCGCCTCGGCCAGGATCCTGACGCCGTTCCTCGGCGCGCCCATCGACGGCGGTTTGATCTTGCCTGACGAGCGCTGCGACAGCCAACGGGCCCAGGCCGGCCACCAGGAGCCGGAGCGGATCGGCGCCTGGCCGCGGAAGGTCTCCGGATCCTTGAACGTGGCAAGCTCCTTCAACACCATCATCTGGTAGCTGCGGTTGCGATGGCCGGGCTCGGAGACGATGCCGGCGTTGTGACCACCGGCCGCAAGGACGAAGGTGACGTCGGTGTCGCTCAGGATCTTGATCTTGAACACGGACTGCCAGGGCGCGATGTGGTCGCGGATGGTGGCCACCGCGAAGATCTCGGCCTCGATATCGGTAAGCGCCACCGGCCGGCCGCCGACTTGATACTTGCCGGTGGCGAGCCTGTTCTCCAGGAACAGCTGGCGGAGATACTCGGAATGCATGTGATAGGGCATGCGGGTCTGGTCCGTGCTCCAGGCCATCAGGTCATTGAGCCGGTCCTTCTCGCCCAGCAAGTATTCGCGGATGATGCGCGACCATATCAGGTCGTTGGCCCGGAGGAACTGGAAGGCGCCCGACATCTCCTTGGTGTCGAGATAGCCCTGGGCCCACATCATGTCCTCGATATAGCTGAGCTGGCTTTCATCCATGAACAGCATCAACTCGCCGGCCTCGGAGAAGTCGGTCTGCGCGGCGAGCAGCGTCACCGTCGCCAGGCGCCGGTCGCCGTCCCGCGCCATGGCGGCGGCGGCGATGGACAGCAGCGTGCCGCCGAGGCAATAGCCGCAGGCGTGCACGCGGGCACCCGGCTGGACCTTGGCAATGACGTCCAACGCCGCCATGACGCCCAGGCGCCGGTAGTCATCCATGTAGACGTCGCGGTCCTCGGCCGTCGGGTTCTTCCAGGAGATGGCGAACACGGTGCGCCCGCGCGACACCAGGTAACGGATCAACGAGTTCTCCGGCGACAGGTCGAGGATGTAATACTTCATGATCCAGGCCGGCACGATCAGTATCGGCTCGCGCCACACCTCCTCGGTCGTCGGCGAATACTGGATGAGCTCCATCAAGGCGTTGCGGTAGATGACCTTGCCGGGCGTCGTCGCCACGTTCTCGCCGACCACGTAGTCCTCGGCCGACGCCGGGCGTTCGCCGAGCCAGTTTCGCTGGAAGTCGTCGACGGCGTTCTCGAGGCCGCGGATCAGGTTCTGACCACCCTCTTCGAAAGTGCGCCGGAGCACCTCCGGGTTGGTCCAAAGGAAGTTGGCCGGCGACAGGAAATCGAGGAATTGGCGGGTCAGGAACTGCACTTCGCGATTGTGCTGGGTGCTGACTCCGCGCACGTCGCGGGTCGCTTCGCGCCACCAACTCTGGGTCAAAAGGAACGACTGGGCGATCAGGTTATAGGGCCAGACCTTCCATTCGTCGGCTCGAAAACGCGGGTCGCGCCGGTCGCGCCTGGCCGCCGGTTCGGCTTCGGCTCCGAGCATGGAGCGCCCGGCATAGGTCATCAGCCGAAGTCCATCGTTGACGGCCTTATGGACGAGTACGGTCTGGTTGGTCGGCGAGTTGGCGAGATGCACGAACCAGTCGAGGTAGGCGTTCATGACCGCCGCCGGCGACACGCCACCGGTGACGCGGGCTTGGGCCGAGTGCAGCATCTGGTCCAGTTGTTCGAGACCGTGAGCCCGGGGCTGGGCGCGCACCTTCCTCTGCATCGCGGCGACATCGTAGCCGATGGGCGGCGATTCCGGACGTTTGCGCTTAACAGCGGCAACCTTCTTTCGGGTCATCTCGGCTTCGCCCTTCGTGGTGAAGGACAGGGTATGAGTATACGCCGTGGCGCGGTCCAAGGCGTTGATGGAGATCAGACCGCGAATCCGGCCCGAGCACCGGATTCGGTCCCAGCCGGACGTAACCTAAAGAGATGTTTTTGATTTATGATAATTCAATCACTGGTTTCTTGAAGTCATCGGACCGTCATCGATTTTAGGCATAATTCAAGGCCGTATGGTCTGAACGCGAGTCCTAATGAGTCCCGTCCGAAGCCTCCGGATCCGCTACGTCCTTGGCCTTGGTGCTATGGCGGCGCTGCTTATCTCCATCTATGCGCTGATGCAGGATTCGATCCACCGCCAGGAGAACAATGGCCACGTCATCACCGTTGCCAGCAACCAGATCGGCTTGGCAAACCGCATCGCGTTTTTCGCCGGTGAGTTGACGAAGGATCTCTCCGAGGACGATTTCGAAACGGCAAAGGTACAAATTCGCATCGCCATCAATAAGATGCTGTCGGTTCACGATAAGCTGGTTCACGGTGATCCGTCGAACGAGTTCCCCTTGGTCCAGACCGAACTTCTCGATCTGATCTACAACGACCCGGCGACCGGTTTGGACGCCGCTGTCCATCGGTTCTTGTCCCACGCCGAAGGAATCGCTAACGCCCCTAAGGGAACGATCACGGAGAACGATGCCTCACTTATCTATGTGACGACCTACGGTCCCTATGTCCTCGATAGCCTTCTGTCCTCTGCGGTCACGGAATATGAGTCGTTTGCGAAAAAACAAATCGCCTGGCTGCAAGAACTGGAAACGATCGCAATCGGAGTGGCTTTGTTTTTGTTGCTGATCGAGGCCTTCTTTATCTTCAAGCCGCTCGAAAGGATCGTCCGCGATTCCCTCAATGCGCTGCGCGCCAGGCGCGATGAAATGGAAGACGAGAAAAGAGCCGCCGAAGCAGCCAATCAGGCGAAAACCAATTTCCTCTCCAACATGAGCCACGAACTTCGCACCCCGCTCAACGCGATTATCGGGTTTTCGGAGAGCATCAACCACGGGGTATACGGGCCGATCTCGTCGTCGAAACTGCGCGACGCGGTCGAGGCGATCCGCCAATCGGGCACCCACCTGCTGCGATTGGTCAACGATATCCTCGATATCAGCGCCGCCGAAGCGGGTTCATTGAGCCTCGAGGAATCAAGGTTTTCGTTCGAAGAAAGCGCCGCCGAAGTCATCGGTTTCTTGGGCCCGCTTGCCGAGAAGAAGGGGGTCCTCTTGCGGGCCAACGGATATTCGCGGCAGCCTCTCGTTTTCAACGCGGATCAACGCCGCGTCCACCAGGTGTTGTTGAACCTGATTTCGAACGCCATCAAATTCACCAATAGCGGCGGAGAGATCGAAGTTCGCCAAGTTCACCTGGCGGATGGGCGCGCCGGCTTCTCGGTTGCCGACACCGGTATCGGCATGACGCCCCTGGAGATACTGATTGCGCAGGAACGTTTCGGCCAGGCCGAGAACATCGAGACCCGGAGCCATGATGGATCGGGCCTCGGTATCCCGGTTGCGATCGAACTAATGAGACGCCACGGCGGCACGCTCGATATCAAGAGTCAGAAGGACGTCGGCACGACGATCACGGCACTGTTCCCGCCGGAAAGAATCGAAGACGTACCGGCCGATCATCCGACCGGATCGCCACTTGCGGCCGGCGAGTTAATTTCGTTGCAGAAGTCTTCGGAAGGGCGAGGGTAAGCGCCTTCGGGAAAGGCCCCGGTCCCGGTGATTATGTCGCGACGGCGCGGGCCCGGTCCGCGGCCGCGCGGCCGCGCCGCGTCAATCGTACCAGTCGCGACGAACTGTCCCGCCGGATAATCACGTAACCGGTGGCAAGGAGATGGCGGACGGCCTCAGAAAACTCATCCACGTCACCGTCCGTATCATCGGACAGCCGATCGAGATCGGCCCAGCCGCCCTCTGCCAGATCGACCATCAGCCGATGGCAGATACTGCCCAGTCCGCCTGTGAATAGCGCCGTCAGGTCCTCGAACCCGGAATGGGCGGCGGTCATCGTTAGGCTTTGCTCCGGCCGCTCACGAGGCGCCGATCGGTGGGATTTTTACGTGGGGTTCGCGCTTCAGGCTGCGCTTATAGGCGGCCCACTCGCCAAAGGTCCGGTATTGTGGGGCATGGTCGGCGATGCCCACCAAGGCAGTCCGCCAAACGCTATCCCAGTACATCATCAAAATGTCCATCGGTTCCATTCCATTTCTCGAACTGCAACGCGCGGCGAGAATTCTCGCTCGCCGGTGCCGTTCACGTTGCGACTATCTATATTATATGCGCACATTGTGCGCATTTCAAGAAAAAAGCGCACACTGTGCATATTTTCTAGTTGTCTAGTCCCTAGGCTGCCGATAAAACAGAATGAGAACAGAAGGCCGGTGGGGACCGTATGGCCCGCAAAAAAAACAACGGCGAAACGCAGCCGCCGCCCATGCTGCCTGAGGATTTCAAGGCCTGGCGGAAATCTCTGGGGTTATCGCAAAAGGAGGCGGCGGAAGCGCTCGGCCTCAGGCGGCGGATCGTCCAGTACTATGAAAAAGGGGTGCGAGACGGGTCGCGTATCGACATTCCGAAGACCGTACGGCTCGCCTGCTTTGCCATCTCTCATGGATGCAAAGACTACGGCGGGCCCGATTGAGGCCCGTTCTTGCAGAGCGTTCCCGCGCTTTTCAGGAAATGGTCTTGTTCGTAAACATCTCGATGTGCTGGGCGATGTCCCGCCAGACCCGCGATCCTTCGTGGTCTCGCAATGTTTCGAACTCCTGAGATTGTTTGATGGCCATGCCGTGGGCCCGGCCGCGCCAGCGGCGCCAAAACCCCTTCGCGTAGGCTTCAAGATCTTTATTGTCGACCGTCATGATCCACACCCCGTTCTTCGGATCGCTCACGGAACGGATTATCGTGCCTTCGCCTGGATTTTTCAAACGCTTCGGCAGCATGCCTGTATTGAAGCCGGTGCAGAGATCGGCGAGACCTCAAACTTACGGACCGGTTCCTACTGGATTTCGCCCAGGCCGTAGCGCTCGAGGATTGACTCAATGGTGCCGTCGCCGCGTATTTCGTTCATCGCGGCGCGCAGTCTATCGACCGTGTGGCGCGGCAACTTCAGGCCGGCGGCCAGCCACACGGGATTGGCTGCGACCGGCTTGCCGAAGCGGATCTTGCGGCGGTTGACCTCCTCGATGCCGCGAAACTTATAGGCGGCCTCGTTGAGGGAGCCGTACCAGGCGGCGAAACGACCGCCGATCAGCATGCGCCCGAGAGCCTGGTCGTTCGAGACCGGCACGAGATTGGTGAACCCCTCGCTTCTCAATTCCTCTTCCATCGAGGTGCCGCGCCAGACGCCGAGGCGCGGCAGGGTACGGGCCTGGGCTTTGTCGTTCACAGGCGTTCCCAGCGAGACGAAGCCGAACTGCAGGTCGTAAAGCTCGGCGATCCAATGGAACCGTTTCTCCCGGGACGGTATCCGCGAGAAGGGAATGATCAAGGCGGCGGCCCCCCGCTCGGTTTCGACAACCGCCCGGGTCCACGGCAGGAATCGTTCGTCGAGGGCGAAACCGGCCCGCTCGGCCATGGCGCGCGCGATGTCCAGCGCCGTTCCCGACTCGCTTTCGTCGAGCATGGTCTGGCCGGGGATTTCGGTCATGTAGAGGGTGAGTTTTTCGGCGGCAGCGGCCGGGACGGTGAGGTCGGCGATGGCGAGGAAGACGAGCAGGGATAAGAATACTCGGCGAGAAATGGACATGTGGCCTCTCGATGATGGTTCGCCCGAATTCTCGATCGACTTCGTTAAATCTGCCACAGATGTTGTCTAAACACCATTTCCAACGTTGTCGTTCAAGGCTAATTTTGTCACTCGCCATATTCCCCGAAGTTGTGATCCATGCGTATCGCCTCCGCCCTTTTCTTTTCCTGTTTGCTTTGGGTAAGCGCCGCCGACGCTGAGACCTATAAGATCTCGACCGCCCGGGTTCCCGAGACCCAGGCCATCACCAGTCTACTGAAAGCGGTGTATCGGGAGGTGGGTCACGATATCGACGTCGTCTTCCGCCCTGCCAAACGCAGTCTCGTCGAGGTCAATTCCGGCCAGGCCGATGGTGAGATGGCCCGCATCATCGGCACGGAGGCCGAATACCCCAACCTGGTTCGCGTCGAGGAACCGGTCTTCGCGCTCAGTTTCTCCGCCCTGGTCGAGGAGAAATCGAAACACTGGCTGAGTTCCTGGGAGGAGATCGGCAAACACCGGATCGGCTACCCCCGTGGGTACCAGATTCTCGATATCCGGACCCGCGGCCTGCGCGCTATGCCCGCCAAGGATGCCGCCACGGTCGCCCGCATGGTGCGGGGCGGGCGTGTCGACATCGGCATTGTCATCACCTCTGATGCCGTCCGTTTGGCCGCGGAAACGCCCGGCGTGACCGTCATGACCCCGCCCATCGAGGTGGTGACCCTTTACCACTACCTGCATGTCCGGCATCGACGATTGGCCCCACGCCTCGAAAAGGTTCTCATCGAGTTTAACGACAGCGGCCGTTCCAAGGAGATTATCCAGCAGACGAAATGACGCTCAGGCGCCGGCCAGTCCGGGGCTGGGCGAAAATCGCAAAAAGGTCTACAGATATCCGTGACCGGGAAGCGACAGTTCCCAGGCGACGTGGACGAAGGGCTCCCGGCGATGACGGATTCTCAGACCGACAACCCGGTGCGCGGTATCCTCTTTATCGTGCTCGGCATGACCTGCGTGTCGGTCAACGACACCTTGATCAAGATGTTGTCCGGCGACTATCCCTTGCACCAGATGATCTTCGTACGTTCGGCCATCGGTATCAGCTTCAGCCTCGTTTTTGTCCATCTCGAGGGCGGCTGGCGCATCCTCAAGACTGACCAGCCGTTCCTGCATCTCTGCCGCGGCCTCCTGGTCGTCGCCGCCAACATGACCTTTTTCGCAGCCCTCGCGGTGATTCCCCTGGCCGACGCGACGGCACTGTTTTTCGTCTCGCCCCTGATCATCACGCTGTTGTCGATCCCGATCCTCGGCGAGCGGGTGGGCCCGAGGCGGGTCCTCGCCGTGATGATCGGCTTCATGGGCGTGCTGGTCATGCTGCGCCCGTGGTCGACGGAAGCGGTGTCGCCGGTCGGTGCCGGCACCCTGGTCCTGCTACTGCCGGTCTTCGCCGCCTTAACCTATGCCCTCATGCAGATCCTGACGCGGCGTCTCGGTGTCAAATCGAAGGCTTCGGCCATGGCCGTCTACATCCAGGGCACCTTCCTCATCGTCAGTCTCGCTTTCGGCCTCGTCGCCGGTGACGGCCGCTTCGCCGGCGACGTCGAGCACCTGAGCCTGCAGTTCCTGCTGCGCGCCTGGCGCTGGCCGGCTGACGGTGACGGCATCTTGTTCCTCGGCCTCGGCCTGATGTCCGGCGTCATCGGCTATGCGCTTTCGCAAGCCTACCGTTCGGCCCCGGCGGCGACTGTGGCGCCCTTCGAATACGTCGCCATGCCGCTGGCCATCCTGTGGGGCTGGCTGTTCTTCGGCCACCTGCCGGACGCCGCCGCCTCGGCCGGCATCGCGCTCATTTTCGGCGCCGGCCTCTACGTCTTCCTGCGCGAGGGCGTGCGCCACAAAGCGGTGGCGACCCGCCGCCCGATCCGGCGATGGTAGGGGCGGATCGTCAGTTCGACCGTCCGAATTCCGTTTTTCCAACACGCCTGTTGACTCCGTTTCGAACACTCATTAATTTAACCAAATGGTTAAATATAATCATCCAACCCGGGTCGCCGATGAAGAACGCCTGAATGCCGTCTTCGCGGCTCTGGCCGATCCGACGCGGCGCGCCATCATCGCCCGCCTGGCCGAAGGACCGTCGAGCGTCGGCGACCTGGCCCGGCCCTTCGACATGTCGTGGCCGGCCGTCACCAAGCATCTGAAGGTTTTGGAACGGAGTGGGCTCGTCACCCGCGAGAAGGACGGCCGCGTGCACCGCTGCCGCTTCGAGCCGGGGCCCATGGAAGGCGCGCGCGACTGGATGGAACAGACCCGGGCATTCTGGGAGGAGCGTTTCGACCAGCTGGCCCGGTATTTGGAAATCCAAGCGATCGAGGAATCACAAGCAACCCCCCAAGCAAACCCCCAAGCAATCCGAGGAGGAGAGGACAATGGATCACGTGGCGACTAGTGAAGCGGCGGTGGGCGCGGCCGAGGTGCCGACGCTGGAACTCACGCGGGTCTTCGATGCGCCCGTCGAGCGCGTGTGGAAGGCGTGGACCGACCGCGATGCCCTGGCCCAATGGATGGGTCCGGGAGAGGTGCAGGTGACGGTCGAGGACTGGAACCTGGAACCGGGCGGGCGTTTCCACTGGGTCTTCGGCGAGAGCGACGGCGCCGAGCCCTTGGAGGGCGAGTTCGTCGAGATCGTCGACAAGGAACGTCTGGTGTTTACCTGGACCTGGCGGCGCCCGGACAACAACGTCGCCAATATCACCATGCTGGTCGAGCTCACCTTTAAGGCCCAGGGCGACTCCACGGAACTGACCCTGGTGCACTCTAAACTGCCAACACAGTTGGCCCGCGAGCGTCATGGCGAAGGCTGGCTCGGTTGCTTCGACTGCCTGGAGGCGCATTTGGCCGGCAATCCGGCTTGAGGGATCGGTCATGAGTGATGTGATTGTCTACGGCGTCGGTGCCAGCACCTATGTACGCACCGTGCGATTGGCTCTGGAAGAGAAGGGGGTGACCTACACGCACGAGCCCCTGGTCCCGCAGTCGGACGAGATGAAGGCGTTGCATCCCTTCGGCAAGGTGCCGGCTTTCCGGCACGGGGATCGAGTCATCGCCGAAAGCCTCGCCATCTCGACCTATGTCGACGAGGTCTTCGAGGGGCCGCCACTGAGGCCTGCCGAACCGGGCCCGCAGGCGGTCATGCACGAGTGGATCAGCCTTTATATCGACGACATGTACGGACCCATGGGCCCGGGTCTGGTCATCCAACGCCTCGTCGTGCCGGCCCGCGGCGGTACGCCCGACGAGGACATGATTGCCAAGGCTGTTCCGGTGGTGCGCGGTCACCTGGTGATGCTCAACGAGACGCTGACGGAACGGCCCTGGCTGGCTGGCGGGGCGTTGTCCCTGGCCGACATGTATTTCGCGCCGATGGTCTTTTATTTCCACATGATCCCGGAAGGGGAGACGTTGCTCGATGGCCTTGACGGCGTCGCCCATTGGTATGAGGCGATATCCGGGCGCGACAGCTTCACGGCGACGGAGCCGAAGTTCGACTGACCGGGCGTGGCCTTTAAATCAGACCCGGAAGCTGTCCGCCGTCCGCGCCTCGTCGGCTTCGTTGGGGGCGTAGCTGGCCCATTTGTCGGTGTAATATTGCGCCCGCATGTCGCCGTCGGAGGCTTTGTTGAAGGTCAGGAAAATGTTGCGCCGGCTGCGGTCCGAGCGGTTCGGCGGCGAGCCGTGCGGCACGTAGGAATCGAAGAAGATGACGTCGCCGGGGTCGGCCTCGATCAGGGAGTATTCGTCGACCGGCTCGAAGGGCGGATCGTTCTCGCTCAAGGGTTTCCATTCCTCGCACATGAGCGCCTTCTGATAATTGCCGGAACTCATGAAGCTCAAGGCGGCGTTGTCCTTGCGGTTTTCGTCCACCGCGATGGCCATGGTGATGAAGAAGTCCGTATACTTGTTCCAGCCGGCGGCCTGATCCTGGTGCAGGAGGTCAGAGCGGCAGCCGGGCAGCTTGTAGTTGACCTTCTCCTTGAACAGCACCGGCGCCTCGCCGAACAATTGGGTCAGGCATTGGATGGTGTCGTCGTTGATGAGGTCAGCGGTGAGTTCCGGATTGTTCTCGCCGATGACGTTTTCGATGCGGACCAGGATGTTGTCGCCGGTGATCGTGCTCTCTTCGTAATACTTGGCTTCCTCGCCGGGCTTTGGCTCCTTGGCCTGCAGGCCGTCGAGCACGTTCGAGACCTCGGCCATGGTGGCGGCGTCGAAGAAGCCCTTGATGACGATGTATCCCTTGTCGTTGAATTCCTCGATCTGCGCGTCGGTCAGCCGCATCGGTCCCTCCTATTTGCGGGCATCTTTTCGACGCCCTGGAATCAGGTAAGACCGGCCCGTTTATCTGGCGGCCGGCGCAAATGCATTGACTTCAGTCAATCGGGGTTTGTCGGGAAGGAGCGCGCCCGCTCAATCCGGCGGGAAACCGACCTCGATCTTGACGCCTTCGGGTCCATAGAAGAACACCTGGCGCATGCCGATGCCGGGGACGACGGAGACGAAATGCTCGATGTCCTCCGCCTTCAGGCGCGAAACGAGATCATCCATGTCGTCGCTTTGGAAGGCAAAATGATCGAGCGGGCCGGTGTTGTCGCCCGGTTCGTCGGTGACGCCGACCAAGTGGACCACCGCCTGGTCGCCGGCGTAAAGCCAATAGCCCGGAAAGGCGAACGGCGGCCGGTCGCCAACTTCTAGGTCGAGGATACGCACGAAGAAGTCCTTGGTTCCCTCGAGGTCGGTGGTCTGCACGTTGATATGGTCGAGTTTCATGGCGCCACTCTACAGGGAACATCTGCAGCTTTCGATAGGCGGTTGCGCTCGATTTCGCCCCGCCGTTCACAATTGCTTGTCCGAAGGCCGGGTATCCTTGCCGCGCGGTGCCCGCCGGGTTATCGGAAATCGGGGCGCATAAATGCGGCACAAAAAGGAGAGAGCCATGAACGACGTTAACGCTATTCCCGAGGGCATGACCGCGGTCACGCCCTATCTCATTCTCGATGACGCCAACGGCGCCATCGAGTTCTGCAAGGAGGCCTTCGGCGCCGAGGAACGCTACCGCATGGTGGCGCCAGGCACGGACATCATCATGCATGCCGAGATCGTCATCGGCGGCGCCGTCATCATGCTCGGCCAGCACAACGCCGACTGGGGGTCGCTCTCACCGAAGGAACTCGGCGGATCGCCGGCCTTCGTGCATCTCTACGTGGACGATGCCGACGCGGTTCAGGCCAAGGCCGTGGCCGCCGGCGCCACCGAGGAGATGGCAGTCACGGAGATGTTCTGGGGCGACCGTATGGGCAAGATCGTCGACCCGCACGGCTATTGCTGGTCGATCGGCACCCATGTCGCCGACCCGACGCCGGAGGAGATGGAAGCCGGCCTAAAGGCCATGATGAGCGGCGAGGGGCGTGACTGACCCCTATCAAACCAAACCATTCGCGAACTCAGCGATCGCGGCGATGGCCGAGTCCCAGTTCTGGGGCTCGGTCCGGCCCGACGCCTTGCGCGGTTTGAAGCCATGATCGCCGTCTTCGAGCCAGTGGAACCGGATGGCTTTCGACAACGTGAATCCACCCGCTTCTTCCCGCGTGCCGAAGGGGTCCCGCGTGCCCTGGCAAAAGAGCGCTGGGGTTTTCAAGGTTTCCAGGTGTTCCGTGCGCAGCTTGTCGGGCTTGCCCGGCGGATGGAAGGGATAGCCGAGCGCCACCAATCCCGCGACCCCGGCCTCGTCGGCGATCATCGAGGCGATGCGCCCGCCCATGGACTTGCCGCCGACGATCAGATTGCTCGCGCCCAGTTCTTCGACCACGGCCATCCAGGAGTCGATGAGGATGGGCCCCCGGTTGGGCGGTTTCTTGGTGCCGGTGACCCGGCGCTCCGCCATGTAGGGAAACTCGAACCGAGCTACCCGGAAACCGTCCGTTCCCAGCCTCTCGGCGAAGTACTGCATGAAAGGACTGTCCATGGGCGCGCCGGCGCCGTGGGCCAGCGCGATGGTCGTCGCCGCGTCACGCGGCCCATCGAACAGCAGATCGGGGAGCGTCACTCCGCAGCCTCGGCCCAGTGTGCCGCCAGTTTCGGCTCGTAGGCGAACAGCGCCGGCTGGCCGCCGGTGTGCAGGAAGAGAACGTTGTCACCGTCCCCATAGGCGCCGTCCCGCACCCAATGGACCATGCCGGCGAAGACCTTGCCCGTATAGACCGGGTCGAGGACCAGGCCTTCCTTTTGCGCGGCCAGTTCCAGGGCTTCCAGGGTCATGGTGTTGAGCTGTCCATAGCCGGGAGCCAGAGCCACGTCGGTGACCCGCACGTCGGCCTCGGTGACGCAGGTCTCGGTGCCTAGGAGTTCGGCGATATCGTCGCAGCGGGCCTTGACCCGCGGGGCCTGCAGTTCGGCCGAGCGGCGCACGCAGACGCCCAAGACGGGAAGGTCGGAACCGAGCGCGCGCAATCCATGGAGCATGCCGGCATGGGTCGAGGTGCTGCCCGAGGCCAGCACGACCTCGGCGAAATCCAAACCTTCGGTCGCCATCTGGGCCAATAGCTCGCGCGCCGCCACCACGTAGCCGAACGCCCCCAGCGGTGGATGGCCCGGCGACAGCGGGATGATGTAGGGTTTTCTGCCTTGCGCCTTGAGGTCATCGGCAATGGCGCCCAAGGCCCGGTCGGCACCGACCTCGTCCTCGCCGTCCGGATAGCTGTGAATGTGAGCGCCGAGCACCCGGTCGAGGAGTACGTTGCCGGATGTGCGATAGGTGTCGTCGACGCCCTTGACCCGTTCCTCCAATTGCACGTGGCAATCCATGCCGAGCTTGGCGGCGGCGGCGGCGACCGTGCGCACGAAGTTCGACTGAACGGCACCAGTGATCAGCACCGTATCGGCGCCCTGGGCTTGGGCTTCGCCGAAATAGAACTCGATCTGGCGCGCTTTGTTGCCGCCGAAGGCGAGCCCCGTGCAGTCGTCGCGCTTGACCCAGAGCGCCGGGCCGCCCAAGTGCGCCGTCAGGTTCTCCATCTTCTCGATGGGGGTCGGCGCGTGGGCCAGGATGGTGCGCGGGAAGTCGTCGAAGGTTCCGAGGCCGGTGGTCATGGCGGTGTCGTCCCCTGTCTGCCTCAGCCGTTGTGGATGGGCTGGTTGAACTCGGCGAAGAAGTCGTTGCCCTTGTCGTCGACGACGATGAAGGCCGGGAAGTCCTCGACCTCGATTTTCCAGATGGCTTCCATGCCGAGTTCCGGGTACTCGACCAGCTCCACTTTCTTGATGCAGTCCTGGGCGAGCCGCGCCGCCGGGCCACCGATGGAACCCAGGTAAAAGCCGCCGTGTTTCTGACAGGCGTCGGTCACGGCTTGTGAGCGGTTGCCCTTGGCCAGCATGACCATGGAGCCGCCGGCCGCCTGGAAGGCGTCGACGTAGGAATCCATGCGCCCGGCCGTGGTCGGCCCGAAGGAACCGGACGCGTATCCTTCCGGCGTCTTGGCCGGCCCGGCATAGTAGACCGGGTGGTCCTTGAAGTACTGCGGCAGGCCGTTGCCGGCATCGAGCCGTTCCTGGAGTTTGGCGTGCGCGATGTCGCGGGCGACGACCAGGGTGCCGGTCAGCGACACGCGGGTCTTCACCGGATGCTTGCTGAGTTCGGCCAGCACCTCCGACATGGGTCTCGTGAGGTCGATGGCGACGACGTCGCCGCCGAGGTCGTCGCCGGTGACGTCCGGCAGGTACTGGGCCGGATTGGTCTCGAGCTGCTCCAGGAAGACGCCGTCGCGGGTGATCCTGCCTTTGATCTGGCGGTCGGCCGAACACGACACACCGAGACCGACTGGGCATGAGGCGCCGTGCCGGGGCAGGCGGACGACGCGCACGTCGTGGCAGAAGTACTTGCCGCCGAACTGGGCGCCGATGCCCATTTGCTGGGTCAATTCGAGGATCCTCTGCTCCCAATCCAGGTCGCGGAAGGCCTGGCCGTATGCGTTGCCATGGGTCGGCAGGGCGTCGAGGTATTTGGTCGAGGCCAGCTTGACCGTCTTCAGGTTGAGCTCGGCCGACGTGCCGCCGATGACCAGGGCCAGGTGATAGGGCGGGCAGGCCGCCGTGCCCAGCGTCCGGATCTTCTCGTCGAGAAACTGCATCAGGCGGTCCTCGTTGAGGAGCGCCTTGGTCTCCTGGTAGAGGAAGGTCTTGTTGGCCGACCCACCGCCCTTGGCGATGAACAGCAGTTCGTAGGCCTCGCCCTCGGTCGACAAGAGGTCGATCTGGGCCGGCATGTTGTCGCCGGTGTTGACCTCGTGGAACATGTCGATGGGCGCCACCTGGCTGTAGCGCAGGTTGCACTCGGCATAGGCCTCGCGGGCCCCGGCGGCCAGCGCCGCCTCGTCGCCGCCACCGGTCCATACCCGGTCGCCTTTCTTGCCCATGATGATGGCGGTACCGGTGTCCTGGCACATGGGCAGGATGCCACCGGCCGAGATGTTGGCGTTCTTCAGGAGATCAAGGGCGACGAAGCGGTCGTTATCGGAAGCCTCCGGATCGTCGAGGATGGCGCTCAGTTGTTTCAGATGGGCCGGGCGCAGCAGGTGCGAGGTGTCGCGGAAGGCTTCCGCGGCGAGTTTCATCAGGGCGTCCGGCGCCACGGTGAGAATCTCGGTGCCCTCGAAATGGGCAGTCCCAATGCCTTCGTCGGAAATCTTCCGATAGGTGGTGTCGTCGTCGGCGAGCGGGAACATCTTGTGGTGAATATGGCTGGTCATGGTCTCCTCTCCGAGGGTCGGTCAGAACCGTCCGGCGGTTCCTTGTCCGGCCCTCCAAACCTGCGGCCCCGCCGAACCCGGCGGTGTCTCGATGCGGAACGGCTACGGACGGTTATTTCTTGCGGAAGGCATCGAGCGCGATGACCTCGCCGGTCTTCGGCGCTTCGTCATCATCGGCCTCGTCGGGTTCGTCGAACGACATATCGTTCTCTCCGTTATCGTCAGCCGCCGACACGTCGAAATCGAATTCCTCATCCTCGGTCGAGGACATTTTCAGCTGCAGGCCGAAATTGACCGAAGGATCGGCAAAAGACGTAATCGCCGAAAGCGGGATCACCAGACGTTCGGGCTTGCCGCCGAACCTCAGGGTCACGGCCAGCACGCCGTCCTTGACGCTCAGGTCCTCGTATTGGAACTGCAGGACGATGGTCATCTCTTCCGGATGTTCTTCGCTGAGGTAGCTCGGAATATCGACGCCCTCGTCGCCGGTTCGGAAGGTCACGTAGAAATGGTGCTCGCCAGGCAATCCATTGTCGGCGGCGTAGCGAAGCGTGCGGCGAATGACGGCGCGCAACGCCTCTTCGATCCAAACGTCGTAACGGAGCGGGTCTTCGTCCATGGCCTTAAATCTAGACCGATTGGGGGGGCGTGGCTAGAGCGTATCGCGTTAAGAATCGCCGCGGTTGACGGATGAAATCAGGTTTCAGCGGCGCCGGCCGTGGCGGCGCGTATGGCTTCGACGAATTGCTGCAGCCGGGACGAGATGGCGCCGCGCTCCAGCATCGCCTCGATCAGCTGGAAGCGGTCGCGATCGCGGACAGCTTCATCGAGAGCGTCTTTCAGTTGCCCCCGAGTGGCGACACGATAACCGCGGCCGCCGAGGGCGTCGGCGATCTCGGCGAACTTCCAGTGGCCGAGGTCGTGGTATTGCGGCCCCGGCTGGAAGGTGCGCAGCATCTCCCAGCCGGAGTTGTTGAACACGATGACGATCGGGTCCCAGCCGTAACGGTGGCAGTGGCCAAGCTCCCAGCCGGTCATCTGAAAGGCGCCGTCGCCGACCAGGATCAGCATGCGCTCGCCGGTGGCGGCCTGGATGCCGAGTGTCAACGGCAACTTAAATTTCCCCATAATCGGCAACTTAAAATTCCCCGGTTT